>Ga0209474_10003150_pt1 | contig 14655 bp, 10 predicted proteins | sample GraSoiAngelo_145_FD_185902 | JGI IMG/M metagenome (GOLD analysis project Ga0209474, IMG submission 185902) | Grasslands soil microbial communities from the Angelo Coastal Reserve, California, USA - 14_1009_05_20cm (SPAdes) (version 2) | ecosystem: Environmental > Terrestrial > Soil > Grasslands...
GACTAGAATGCAGCTCAAAATCGCGAGGACAGCGATCAAAATCGCGCCAGGAATTCCGACAATTTCCGGAATTCGACCAACAGCAGCAAGATGATTGGCGCGGTCTGGTTGACCGCTGTAACGGGGCGTAACGGTGTAGTTGTAGATGAAATCGTTCCAGAACCTTTTCGGCTCATAAGGCGCAGTCGGGCATCCGAAGTAAAATCCGAGCAGAACCATGCCCAACCCAATCCCGAGTTGACGACTAAGAATTATCCGCCGAAAGCTCTCGCCTTTCGTGGCGAAGAAATGCGCGACAAGAAACGCGATTCCAACTGCCAGGCCGTTATATTTGGTTGCGGTTGCGATGCCGATCAAAAAGCCAGCAATGGCGTAATTCCGCGTGGTGGGAGCTGATACGAGCCAGTGCACAGCCCAAAACGCCGCCAGCATCCAGAATAAGAGCGGCATATCGGCGGTGAGAAAGTGCGCATAGGCAACAAATCCGGCGCTCGTGGCGAAAGCGAATGCGATGATAGCAGCAGAAAATCTTCCATATGAGCGACGGCTAAAACTATAAGCGAGCGCAATTGTGCCCAGATAAAGTGCAATCGTCACTAACCGCGATCCTATTAGCTTTGCCGAATTGGAGATCTTCATTCTCTCCTTCGGCACTTGGGCGATTTTCATAACGCCGTCGATTGGCCAGACGACCAACACGTGATTGAAATAGGTATGAAACGGCGGCTTCATGTAGTCGCTTGGCCGCAGGGCGCGCAAACTGCGCATTGCGATTGAACTGCGATTCCAGTCTTCGACCCGCCCCCACGTGATGCCCTGCAGACAAAAAAGGAACGCGAGTAACAGAGCCGCGGCCAACAGCGGGTCAGCGAGTTGAGCTTTTGTCGATGGCGCAGCGAGCTTTGTGAGGTCCCTCACTTCGTTCGGGATGACAGAGCAGTGTTATCTGCTTTCTTGCGATGGGCCAGCGGGTGCTTTCTTTTTGTTGTCAGCTTTCACGCCGATCTTTTTCAGGAACGGCTCGATGGATTGTTTCCGGCCGAGAAACTTCTCGATGGAGATGTTCACCTCGCGTGAATCGCCGGGCTCATAAATTTCGCGGCGCAACTTCAGGCCGGCTTGTTTGTCGAGGTAGCCGTCCTTTGCTTTTTCAAAGACGGTTGCCAAATCAGCAGCGATAGCATCAGCCCAGGCGTAGCCGTAGTAACCGGCGTCATACCCGTTCAAGTGACCAAAGTAGGAGACGAACGTTGTGCTCGGATCGATCGGCAGAAAAACCTTTTCCAAAATCGGATTAGATATGGCGACACAATCGTAAGGCATGTCTTCGGGATGCAGGTCGTGCAGCGCGAGATCGAGCGACGCGAACGCAAACTGGCGCCGGTAAAAAACACCGGCGTTGGCTAACTTGGCGTCGTTCATCTTTTTGACGATGTCCGCCGGAATCTTTTTCGACGGATCGCGATAATCGGCCGCGAACGTATCGAGCACTTTCTTGTCCCAAACCCAGTTTTGCAGCATCTGCGATGGCGCTTCAACGAAATCCCCCGGCACATGTGTTCCGGCGAAACGTCCGTACTTGGCGCGAGTAACAATCGAATGCAGACAGTGGCCGAATTCGTGGAACAGCGTTTCTACATCCTGGTGCGTGAGCAAGGACGGCTTGTCAGCCGTCGGGGGCGGAAAGTTACAGAGCAAAGCGACGGTCGGCCGCTGATATTTGCCATCCGGTAACAGTTTGCCGCTGATAATGTCGAATTGTGCGAAGTGATTGAATTTTCCTTCGCGCGGGAACATATCGAGGTAAAACATCCCGAGCGGTTCGCTACTGGCGGCATCCGTCACCAGATAAAGCTGGAGATCATCGATCCATTTGTAGGGGGCGGCGATCTTTTCAAATTTCAGACCAAAGATGTTCTGGTAAATGCTGAACATCCCATCGAGCACTTTTTGGAACGGGAAATACGCCCGCAAAGCTTCCTTATCGACATCGTACTTTTGTTTGTTCCGCTGGTTGCTGTAGTAACGCCAGTCCCACACCATGATCTTGGCGTTGGGATCGTTCGTCTCCGCGGCTTTTAACTTTTGCAACTCCGCCACTTCGCTGTCGAATTTCGGCTGAATACCTACGACAAGGTCGTTGATGTATTTTTCCGCATTCATACCGGTCTTGGCCATTTTGATTTCGGTCTGGTAATCGTCCCATGATTTGTAACCCAGCCGCAGGGCGATCTTGTTCCGGAGCGCAAGCATCTGGTTGAGAACGGAAACGTTGCTGTCTTTCGCGAGGGTATCGTGAATGACGTAAAGTTGTTTGCGAGTCGCTTCGCTTTTCGCGTTTTCCTCCACGGTGATGAATTGCCAGGTAACGTTTGCCATCACCGTGTAAACGTCGTCGCCAGTCTTGATTCCCGGCGCGGCGAGAAAGCTTTCAGGCAGCCCATCCAGGTCAGCCTTTGCAAACATGACCGGAGCAGTAGCCTTAACGACGTTGGTATCGAAATCGGTCCCGAGCTTGGACAATTCCTTGCGCAGCTGTTCGACTTCTTTTCGCTGATCCTGCGGCAATTCAAGACCCGCGCGGCGATAATCGCGCAGTGTCTCCTTGAACAGCTTCTCGTCTTCGCCGGTGAGTTTCGGATGAGTATCGGCGAAAGCTTTGATGGCTTTGTAAACGTCCTCGCGATAATCGATTCCCACCGCCCATTCTTGAAACGCCTTCACGGCGTTCTCAGCCGCGGTGCGCACGGACGGATTCGTGTTTGTTTCCTTAATGATCGTTGCCTTGTTCGCGGCGATTCCGGCTTGATATGTGAGATCGTCGAGGGCCACGACGGTGCTTTTGAAAGTGATCTTGCTTAAGTCTTGGCCACCGATCTGATCGAGTGCGCTGTTTCCTTTAGCGATCGCATCTTTCATCGACGCCTCAACCGCTTCTGGCGTCTGTTCCCAATCGGGAATCGTCAGTACCGCGTTTGCCTTGGCAGCAGCGGCGCGAAAGTCATCGACGGTTTTAGTTTCAGCGGCGGATGGATTTGAACTCAAAGCAGCGAGAATGAGTGACAGACAAAGAATCGAAGATTTCATGGAATGGTTGGAGATAGGAGTTACAGAAGCGAAACCGGCCACAGATTTACACAGATTTTCACAGATGGCAGAAGGATTTTTGATGAATCTGTGTTTCATCTGTGTTCATCTGTGGCGGGAGCGTGCCCTAATGCGGACAACCGCGCCACCATGATTGAGAAATTTTTCCTAGCCTTCATTCCGGTCTTTGTTGCCATCGATCCAATCGGGCTGGTCGCGATCTTCATGGGTCTCGGCTCGAGCGCGTCGCGCGAGCAACGAAAACGACAGGCGTTTCTGGGAATCTTCACTGCTCTCTGCGTTGCCGTCGGATTTATTTTTCTCGGGAAAATTATTTTCGCCGCGCTCGGAATTACCGTGGCGGACTTTCAGGTCGCCGGTGGACTGATCTTGCTCGGCTTGGCCGGGCGGGAACTGCTCGGTCTTGGCCCGCACGATCGCGGAGGCAGCGATGAATTTGGTGTTGTCCCGCTCGGGATGCCGCTCATTGCCGGGCCGGCATTGCTGACCGCTCTGTTGGTTTTGGTCGATACAGTTGGTCTGCTTTTCACTTTGCTTTCGCTCTTGATAAATCTTGCTCTGGTCGCGGTCGCGTTCTGCAATGCCGATCAGTTTACGCGTTGGATGGGCAAACAAGGGCTGCGCGGCGCATCGAAAATAATCGCGCTGCTCCTGGCGGCTATTGCCGTCAGTTTGATTCGCCGTGGCTGGCAAATGGCCGGGGCCTAATCAGTTATTGCCTTTAACAACGCGACGTTTTACTTTGCAACAGGTTAAATCCGAAGAGGAGGCCTGACCCGAATCAAATTTAGCGTATTGAGAGCATAACTCGGGGTCGTTGACACGCTGGCGACCCTTGTTACTATCCTCGCTCCTATGAGATTTCCGCTCGCATTAACAACGAAGATCGCGGCTTACATGATCGGCCACAAATTGCGTGGCACGAAGAAGTTCGCCACGGTGCTTCAGCTCGAGCCGTTGCATACCTGTAACCTGACTTGCACCGGTTGCGGGCGGATTCGCGAATATTCCACATCCCTCAAGGACATGATGAGTCTGGAGGACTGCCTCGGCGCGGCGGAGGAGTGCAACGCGCCGATGGTCTCGATCTGCGGCGGTGAACCGCTAATTTACCCGCACATCGAGGCGCTGGTTAAGGGTTTGCTCGATCAAGACCGAATCGTTTACATCTGCACCAACGCCATGTTTATGCGCAGGAAAATGCGCGACTGGATGGCATCGCAGATCGCCAAACGTCCCGAGTTTGTCGATCAGAAGATCGACGAGTTGATGAAAGCCGGTTTGCTTAGCCAGAAAGATGCCGCTGAAATCCGGAAAGGTCCGAAAGACCCAACCAAGCCTGCGATCGCGCCGAGTAAATGGATGTATTGGAACGTGCACCTCGATGGGCTGGAGCGCATTCACGACCTCATTGTCGAGCGCGAGGGCGTCTTCAAAGAGTGCATTCTCGCAATCAAGATGGCGAAGATTCTCGGCTATCAAGTGGCCACCAACACGACTATTTACAAGGAAACCGATATGCAAGAGGTCGAGCAGATGTTCGATTATCTCTCCGACCTCGGCGTCGATGGCCACACAATTTCCCCCGGCTATGAGTACGACGCCGCGAAGAAAGACATGATCAAACGGCTCAATCTGCGCCCTGAAAATTTTTTCCTCACGCGGTCCATGACAATTCGGAAATTCCGGAAAGTGGAGGAATGGATGAATCGCTACACGTTTCTTGGCACGCCGGTTTATTTTGAATTTCTCGCCGGCAAACGGGATTTGACCTGTTCAGCCTGGGCGATTCCAACGCGAAATATTCGCGGGTGGAAAGGGCCCTGCTATCTAATGACCGACGGGCATTACTCGAGCTACGCGGAATTGCTCGAGAAAACGGAATGGGACAGATACGGCGTCGTGAAGGGCATCGCACGCGACAGCCGTTGCGAGAATTGCATGGTGCACTGCGGTTACGAACCGACCGCCAGCCTTGGCCTGCAAGCGCAGCGTGGCGACACTTGGAAAACGATTAAGTTTAATTTCGGGCGGAAGCCAAAGCCCACCGGCCGAGGCAGCGAAACAGTTGTGTTTAACGGCGTCAGCAGCGGCAACGGGCATCTCACGGGGAAATCCGCTCAAGAGAACGGCGCTACAGCGCACGCCTCTTAGGATCGACATGCCGAACCTGTCGAAGAACCTGATCGTTTTGCCAAGCGCACAGCCCGAGGTCTCGGAATCTTATTCCGCGACAGATCAGGAGATCGCGCGCGCGACCGCACGCGCGCAGGAAAACCTTTTGCGGCAACAGAAACCCGATGGCCACTGGTGTGGCGAGCTCATCGTCGATAGCACGTTATGCTCCGATTACATCCTCTTCATGCACTGGTGCCGTGAAGTGGATGCGCAATTGCAGCGCCGTTGCATTCGTCACATCTTGAAACGGCAACTGCCGGATGGCGGTTGGAATATTTATCACGGCGGTCCGAGCGAGATCAACGCTTCCGTGAAAGCATATTTCGCGCTGAAACTCGCTGGCTGTTCGGCGGACGCGCCGTTTATGCGCGAGGCGCGCGCCAATATTATGCGTCGCGGCGGCATTCCGCAGATGAACACATTCAGCAAGCTTTATCTGGCGCTCCTGGGGCAGTTCCCGTGGAAATATCTCCCGGCGATCCCTGTAGAAATGATCCTCCTGCCAAGCTGGGCGCCGTTTCACATCTACAAGATGTCGTCGTGGAGCCGCGCCATGCTCATGCCGCTGTCGATCATCAACCATTTCAAACCAACTCGCATTTTGCCCGGCGAAAAGCAATTACACGAGCTCTATCCTCTCGGCACCGAGCAAGCCGATTTGCGGTTGCCTCGCAGCGAGAAGTTCTGGACTTGGCGCAATTTCTTTCTGCGAGTGGATGACTGTTTCAAATTCCTGCGGCCGCTTCGGATTCTTCCGCTGCGGCGGCGCGCACTCGAAGAAGCGGAACGATGGATGCTTGAACGGATTGGCGAAGGCAGCGATGGCCTCGCGGCCGTGTATCCAGCGATGCTGAATTGCCTGATTGCTTTACGCGCGCTTGGCTATACCAAAACAAATCCGGTTTATGCCAAGGCGGAAAAAGATTTTGCGGAGCTGTTTGTCGATAACCCGGAAGATTTTCGCATTCAACCCTGTTTGTCTCCCGTTTGGGACACTGCCATCAGCATCATCTCGCTGGCGGAATCCGGCGTTTCGCCGGAGCATCCCGCACTTCAGAAGGCCGTGGATTGGTTGATCGGCAAGGAAGTGCGCATCCGTGGTGATTGGGCGGTGAACAATCCGTATCCGCAAGCCAGCGGCTGGGCGTTCGAGTACAACAATATTTATTATCCAGACACGGACGACACGGGGATGGTGTTGATGGCATTGCGGCTGGTTCAACCGAAAGACCGGCAATCACTCAACGAACTCTTTGATCGCGCGCTTGGCTGGCAGCTTAGTTTCCAATGTCGCGATGGCGGCTGGGGAGCGTTCGACAAAAACGTCACAACTCCCTGGCTGGAAGACATGCCGTTTGCAGATCACAACGCGATTCTAGATCCAACCTGCAGCGATCTGACTGCGCGCACGCTTGAGCTGCTTGGTTATATTGGATTTGATCGAAGCGCCAAGTGCGTCCGAGATGCCATTAAATATCTGATTGACACCCAGAATGAGGATGGCTCGTGGTATGGACGCTGGGGAGTAAATTACATTTACGGTACCTGGCAGGTGCTGCGCGGCTTGCGCGCAATTGGCGAAGATATGACGCAGGACTGGATACTGCGCGGCCGTGATTGGCTTGAGAGCTGTCAAAACAACGATGGCGGTTGGGGGGAGACCTGCGGGACTTACGAAAATCCATCGACCAAAGGCATTGGCGAGAGCACCGCATCGCAAACAGCATGGGCAATCATGGGAATCTGCGCATGCGGCGATCTCGATCGGCCCAGTATTCAGCGAGGATTGCGTTATCTGCTGCGCTCGCAAAACCCGGATGGCTCGTGGGATGAAGAGCAGATTACAGGCACGGGTTTCCCAGGCGTGTTTTATTTGAAATACGACATGTACCGCCAGAATTTTCCGCTGCTCGCCCTTGCGACTTACGTCAATGCTCGCAATGGCCTCACATATCGCCCGGGTTTTTATCGCTGCGATTAGGTAGGGCGCGTCACTCTGTGCGCGCCGGATCAACTGGCGCGAAAAATAAAACCTGTCGCGCTACGTAATTCGATCTAACTGTAAAGATTATGGCTTACGAATTACCAAAATTACCTTATGCGTACGATGCTTTGGAACCGCACATCGATGCGAAGACGATGGAAATCCATCATACCAAGCATCACCAAGCTTACATCGACAACGTCAACAAGGCGATCAAAGGCAATGCCGATCTCGAAAAGAAATCGGTAGAAGACTTGATCAGCGATCTCAAATCAGTGCCGGAGGACATTCGCACAGTCGTGCGCAACAACGGCGGCGGGCACGCCAACCATTCCTTCTTCTGGAAAATTATGGGACCGAACGCCGGCGGCGAACCGAAAGGCAAGCTCGCTGATGATATCAAATCAGCATTCGGCAGCTTCGACGAGTTCAAGGAAAAATTTGCCGATGCCGGTGTGAAACGCTTCGGCAGCGGCTGGGCGTGGCTGATTAAGAACAAGAATGGAAAGCTCGAAATTATTTCGACGCCAAATCAAGACAGCCCTTTGATGGATGGCAACACGCCCATCCTCGGCGTGGACGTCTGGGAGCACGCGTATTATCTGAAGTACCAAAACAAACGTGCCGATTATCTTAAGGCTTGGTGGAACGTGGTGAATTGGGACGCGTTGGCAAAGAACTACTGAGAAGCGGGCGAAAACGTTGTAGAGGCGCTTGTGCCAAGCGCCTATCTTTTTACGTTCGGCGTTTGACACAAACGCCGCTACAACGATGGCCTATCTCAACGAAAATTATCTCAAGCTTCAGGCCGGCTATTTGTTCCCGGAAGTCGCACGCCGCGTGCGCGAATTCTGCGAGGCCAATCCTGAAACGACGAAGCGGCTCATCCGCTGCGGCATTGGCGATGTAACCGAGCCGTTACCGCGCGCGGCAGTTGAAGCGATGAAGCAGGCCGTCGAAGAGCTCGGTCATCCCAAAACATTTCGGGGCTATGGTCCGGAGCAGGGCTACGAATTTCTACGGTCAACGATCGCGCAGTGTGACTATCGCGACCGAAATATCGAGATTGCCGACGACGAAATTTTTATCTCCGACGGCTCAAAATGCGATTGCGGTTATATCCTCGATATTCTCGGTGACCAAAACAAGGTGGCCGTCCCCGATCCGGTTTATCCGGTCTATGTGGATACAAACGTGATGGCCGGCCACACCGGCCAATGCAGGAAAGACGGCAGCTATGAAGGGATCGTTTATTTGCCGTGCACGGCGGAAAATAATTTTGTGCCTGACCCACCAAAAGAACATCTCGATCTGGTTTATCTTTGTTTCCCCAATAATCCTACCGGCGCGGTGGCCTCTTGGGCGCAGCTCTCGCGCTGGGTCGATTACGCACGCGAGCATGAGGCGCTTCTGCTATTTGACGCCGCTTACGAGGCGTACATTTCAGATCCAGACATTCCGCATTCAATTTTCCAAATCCCAGGCGCGCGCGAATGCGCGATTGAACTGCGCAGTTTTTCCAAGAACGGAGGGTTCACCGGCGTGCGTTGCGGATTTACGGTGATGCCGAAATCGCTGCTGGCGCGGACGGAGAACGGCCGGCGATTGCCGTTTCATCCGTTTTGGCAGCGGCGCTGGAGCACAAAATCCAACAGCGTGAGTTATCCGGTGCAACGCGGCGCAGAGGCGTTGTATTTACCTGAAGGTCGCAAGCAGGTGCGCGCTCTCATCGACCATTACATGGGCAACGCAAACCTCCTTCGCGACGCTGCGGCCGATGCTGGACTTGAAACTTTTGGTGGAGTAAACGCGCCGTACATCTGGCTGAAAACACCCGACGGCCTCACGAGCTGGCAGATGTTCGATCGAATGCTGCGCGAGCTGAATGTCGTGATCACTCCGGGTGCTGGGTTTGGCGCCCACGGGGAAGGCTACTTTCGCATTTCCGCATTCAACAGCCGAGAGAACGCTGAGGCAGTAGCGGGGCGACTAAAAAGTTTACAGTAGTTTGCTGCAGTGTGCGCTGCCTCAGCGCGTAGGCTCTTAGTGCAGCGGAGTCCGCTGAGACAGCAGACGCTACAGCCCTCAGGCCTTTCGCCGAGCCAACCGGCTGTAACTTGTCGATCCTAGGGACTAGCGTAAAGTGCACGGAATTCTTTGCGGGGACATCACGCGTGCCGGATCGAAAACAAAATCTGCCGCAACTTTATCGTTTCTGCTTCTTAATGCTGGGCGACTCAGCCAAAGCGCAGGAAGTTTTTCAAACCACTTTGCGCGAAGCAGCTCTGCGCGCGGCGCAGGGGGAACTACCCAGGGAACCGTTTTGGCTTTTCCGCGATGCCCGCTGGCGCTGTTTGGAAACTGTCAAAGAGGATTTGCAACCGGAGGCGCTCAAACTTGATGAGCATGACGTGGCTCCGCATGCTGCATCACAGATTGAAAAGCTCGACCCCGCACAACTCGCAGTTTGGATTTCCGGCGCACCCGATCCGCAGAGGACCGCGCTAGCACTTTTTTACCTCGATGAATTTGATTACCAGGAAATTCTTGACCTCGCGGAACTCAAGCTCAACGAGCTTTCCCGGTTTCTCGCACAGGGTCGCCAGCAACTGCAAGCATGGCTGAACGCGAAGCAGCCTCAACAAGGCAAAGTATGAAAATGTCGCGGTTGTTGCGCCGGCAACGCACACTTTTGAATTGCGCGCCAATCAGCCACGACAGGCTGGCCGATCGTTCCATGCGCGCAGTCGTAGCCCGCGCAGATGACTCCGATGAATTTCGCAAGCAGCAGAACTTCGATCGCGCTGTCGCCGAGATCGTTCACCTCATTCCAATTCCGCCCGAAACGGCTGAGTGGTTCTCGGAGAAAGACCTGAATGTCGGCTCGAAGTGGACGTGGAGAAAAATGGCGCGGAACCCCGCCGTCCTTGCGATCAGCATCGCGGTCGTGGTGATTGCTGGAGTCTCCGTGTTTCAAGTGCTCAGTCGCCTAAATGATTTTCCGGGATCAGCGACCGCTCGGAAGTTATTGACTGTAGCTGCTTCCACGCGACCGGTGATGCTGGATCCGGTAAGCACCGAAGCGGGAACATTGAGCGATCTGTTTTTTATGAAACACGGGCTGGAACATTACGATGTCCCAGCGGAATTCGGCGATTTTCGTACAATCGGTTGCCGCGTTTTCGAGGATGAAGAGTCGCGTCGCATTGCTCAAATCTGGCTCGCCGAAAAACGGATACAGCTATTTCTTTTTCCCGCGGAGCGGAATCCGAAAACCGGCGCGGTGCTGTGGTTTCCCGGATGGCGCTACGTTCATCAGGAAGGCTGGGCCGGCGCAGTGACCGAGCGCAGCGGGGTGTGCTTCATGGCCGCACTGCGAGGGAGCGAGAAAGACCTGGCGCTGTATATTTCCAACACGACAGGACAGTAATCTCGCTCAACATCTGTGCGCGTTGACACCTAATGTGACGCGTTCAACTTTCTCTCCCTCACGCCAGGGTAGCTCAGTGGTAGAGCAGGGGACTCATAAGCCCTTGGTCGGGAGTTCGAATCTCCCCCCTGGCATTTCTTATTTGCCAATTGATTGAGCGTTGGACGTTGGAGGTTCGGCGTTGGACGTTTTTGCTCGACAATGGATCAGGAAAAAGTCTTTCAGAAGTTTTTCACACTGGGAAACTCTTATTGGCTGACGCGGTTCGTTATTCTGCGGCTGCTGGGTTTTGTTTACGCGGTCGCTTTTTTAGTAGCAGCCCGGCAGTTGGTGCCGCTCATTGGCGAGCATGGATTAACGCCGGCGAACCATTTTCTCGGGAGCATCGAAATGCAACTCGGTTCGCAAACTGCTGGCATGCTGCGAGTGCCCACACTCTTCTGGTTTGGAATTTCTGATAGCTTATTAGCAATTTTCTCGTGGGTTGGCTTTGCGCTGTCGCTCGTCGTTCTCGGCGGCTACGCAAATGCAATTTTGCTCGCGGTGCTTTGGGTGATGTACATGTCGATCGTTCACATCGGACAGATCTGGTACGGGTACGGCTGGGAGATTCAACTGCTTGAGACTGGGTTCTTGTCGATCTTTCTTTGCCCGTTGTTCGATGGGCGGCCATTTCCAAAGAGCCGGCCACCGATTCTGGTTATCTGGCTTTTCCGTTGGCTTGGATTTCGGATCATGATTGGCGCAGGCCTGATCAAACTGCGCGGCGACCCGTGCTGGCGCGATCTTACCTGCCTTTACTATCACTACGAGACGCAACCCATCCCCAGTCCGATCAGTCGCTATCTGCATTTTTCACCTGATTGGCTGCTTAAATTCGAGACGGCTTGGAACCACTTCGTCGAACTGATCGTGCCGTGGTTCTCGTTCGGACCGCGAACGGCGCGCCATATTGCCGGGGTGCTTCTTATTACGTTTCAGATTTTTCTCATCATCAGCGGCAACCTTTCGTTCCTGAACTATCTCACCATCATTCCTTTTTTCGCGTGCTTCGATGATACGTTCCTTCGCCATTTCTTGCCGGGAGCGATCGTCAGACGCGCCGAACGCGCTGCTCAGGAATCGCAGCCGTCGCGAATCAACAACGCGATTGCTGTCATATTGTCGATATTGGTTGGTTGGCTCAGCGTACCGACAGTGTTCAACCTCGCCTCCGGCCGGCAGCTAATGAATTACTCCTACGATCCGCTGGATCTCGTAAACACCTACGGGGCATTTGGCACCGTCGGGCGCGAACGCGACGAAATTATTTTTGAGGGAACGGACGATGCCATAATTACCGGCGATACGAAATGGAAGGAATATGAGTTCAAAGCCAAGCCAGGTGATCCAAATCGGCGGCCGCCGTTCGTCGCGCCGTATCAGCCGCGCATCGATTGGCAAATCTGGTTCGCAGCGATGGCGTCACCCGGTGAGTACCCGTGGACGCTGCATTTTGTCTGGAAACTTCTCCACAACGATCGCGGCACACTCTCACTGCTGGCGAACAATCCCTTTCCCGATGGGCCCCCTCATTACATTCGCGCGCGACTCTATCGTTATCAGTTCGCTCCGCTTGGCGAGAAAGAATGGTGGAAACGCGAACCAATCAGCGAATGGCTGCCCGCGCTTTCAATGGACGATCCACGGTTTCGGCGGTTGCTCGAAGAGATGGATTGGCTCGATTAGAGCATGAGGTCTGTCCCAATTGTCAGCGCGAGTTTTCTGGAACGAATTGCAGAGCCGACGTCACAGCTTCATTCAGATTATCTGGCATACCGAAACGGTGGGGTTACGAAAGACGAACTGGCCGCGCGGCTGCCACACGTGGCAATGCTCGGCGACAGCGTCTGCATGGACATTTACATCTCATCGCCCTGTAGCACGTTCTGGCGCGCACATACTCGATGCGGGGGGAATTGGTTTCTCGATAATGGTTCGGTGCCTTCGCGCATTCACAGCGTTTCGAAAAGACTGGAAGAGGTCACGCCTTTGGTTGCAATCGAATACGCGGGAATTGGCGCGATGGTCGATCACGAGCCTGGCCGAGAAAATTTTTTTCGACGCATTCTCGGGACGCGCAATTTTTCCGGACAAATCAATCAGCTCCTGCGAGCGCCGCGGTTTCCCGATCTGATTTTAATCTCAATCGGGCACAACAATGTCGATTGGGCGTGGCGGTGTCCGCCGAATGAATTGATTGTACCGGAGCGGCGTTTGAACTACCAATGCAAAGAGTTCCGGGAGAACTATGGTCGCGAGCTGCGCCGCGTACTCCGACGCGCTGGAAGGGAAAGACATCGCGTGGCCGTCGTCGTTTTCGGACTCATAAATTTCGAATTGTATTTCAAAGGTCGCGAGGCGGCCGAGCGCCTTCGAGAGTCAGACACGAGTCTGTACCCACACTTGGAAACGACGTACAAATACCTGCTCTCTTTCCATCCAGCTTATCGCCGCAATTTGGTCCGCCTCGCTTCGATGGTGAACGAAGAATTACGCACCATGGTGGAACAGTTGCAGCGTGAGCTCAGTGGAAACGTCCAGTTGCGATATTCCGATGCGTTGGCAACAGCCGACCTCAGCCGCGCGGAATTACTCCATCCAATCGATGGTTGGCACGCGTCGGTGGAGGGCCACAATGTACTGGCCCAAGCGGCATTCAGCGATCTTGGCGCAAGTTTGGAATTTCTCGGAATCCAGTAACTCAAGGAAGGGCGGGTTTCCAATCCGCCCCCTCTTAAACGGCGGACTACCCCGAAAGCTTTCGGGGCTTATTTACAAATCACTGCGCTGTTTTAATCGGGCGATTGTTTCGGGCATCATGCGATGGCCGAAGTGTCCCTGTTGCACTCGTAACAATTCTGAGCCGCGCCATTTCTGCTGAATCGCTTCAATCTCGCAGGCTGGCGCGATCGAATCGAATTCACCGGTCACAAATAGAACGCGAGCCGGATCACAGAGCGGCTGAGTGTGCAACGGTGAGCTCAGATGAAAATGCCGGGAAACGAGAGACGGCTCGATATTGGCTTGGCGCAATTCGCGACGAATGCGACGCGCAGCCGGGCTTTGCCAGATGGCGTGCTCGACGTTTACGATTGGCGACATTAACGCGACGAAACGAAAATCACGCTCCACCAGCGTTAGCAACGCGCCGATCCATCCGCCGTAACTGGTGGCGAGCACGGCGAACTCGCGGCAACCACGTTCCCGCAATGCGCTCATCAACTGCCGCAATTCGATCACCCCCTGGCGCAAACCTTCCGCATTGCGAATGAGATCGCAGGTGATCGCAAGTTCGCCATTCCAATAACCACTCGGGACCCGCGAAAAGTGATAAGGGAGGTGAAGAAAACAAGCGTTCCAACCAAGTTCGTTGACGCGTTCTGCCCAACGGCGATGCCCGGCGCGACCGGTAGACATGAGCGCGTGCAGTAGCAACACCGTGGGCGCGCGGATGCCTTGTGCGCACCGGAAGAATTCCGCGTGAGCGATGTTGTTCGCTGCAAAACGTGTCCTAATCGGGCTGTTCCACGCCATCGTCGCATGTCCGTTTACAAGCGTCTTCGCGAGATTCGGTTCGTACGGCGCGGCGTAATATTCCTGCGGGGTGAGCCGCTCGCATTCTGCTACGTAACGCACCATCTCCTCGTGGCCGCGACCATTCAGCCGATGCCGGGTATGAAGCAAATTGATCGATGCGCATAGACATGCATCGATTCCGCCTGCGGCGAAACGGTGAATTCCATTCCGGCGAATTGCAGAGCAACCGCTCCGGTTGCCGTTTGCAGGGGTGGCAGGGTCGCCGCGGCGACCGCTTGCCCTCCAACGCTTCATTCGTTCACGCGGCGGATGCGGAAGATCATCCGCCGTGAGTCGAAATTTTTCGCGCAATTCCGTGTAGAGATTCTTGAATGCG
>Ga0209474_10003156_pt1 | contig 14630 bp, 16 predicted proteins | sample GraSoiAngelo_145_FD_185902 | JGI IMG/M metagenome (GOLD analysis project Ga0209474, IMG submission 185902) | Grasslands soil microbial communities from the Angelo Coastal Reserve, California, USA - 14_1009_05_20cm (SPAdes) (version 2) | ecosystem: Environmental > Terrestrial > Soil > Grasslands...
TCCACGTTGTCTATGAACGCAAGATCGACGTAGCGGCGGAATGTGAGCGACTTAAGAAGGAACTGGAGAAGATCGAGAAAGGAATCGCCAGCGGCCAGCGGCAGTTGAGCAACAAGCAATTCCTTGCGAAGGCTCCCTCGAACGTGGTGGAAAATCTGCGCAAGCAACAGCAGGAATTGGCCGCATTGCAGACGAAGATGCAGGGCAAGATGCAGGAACTCGGTTGTAGTTAAAGCCCGCGTTCCTTGACCGGACCGAACAGCCGAGGGCGGCTGTCCCTACGCGAATGGTGCTTGGTCGGGAGAAGGTGGCCGCTCCACACAGGAAATAATGGACTGGAATAGCCGACGCCTGACTGCAGTCATCGAGAATGCGCTGCTGGAAGATCGCGCCACCCGCGATGCAACCAGCTATGCCTGTATTGAGGCGAACCAGAGGTCCGCCGGAACTATTATTGCGAAACAAGACTGTATTCTGGCCGGAATCGGATGCGTGGCGCGGATCCTCGATGTCTACGCTGCGCTGGACGGAGCGGTGACATCACATTACGAAGTGACTACTCATCCCGAAATTTTTGATGGGATTCGCTTGCACCAAGGGCAGTCAGTAGCTGTTATCCGGCACAATGCTCGTGTGATTCTGTCCTGCGAGCGCGTGATCCTGAATTTCTTGCAGCGTATGAGCGGAATTGCAACTCTCACACGCCAGTTCGTCGAGGCGGTTTCCGGGACGAAAGCACGGATTCTGGATACGCGCAAGACAGTTCCGGGGTTGCGGATGATCGATAAATACGCGGTGCGTTGCGGCGGCGGGCAGAACCATCGTCTGGACCTTTCCGACGGAGTCCTGATCAAGAATAATCATATTGCGCTTGCCGGTGGAATTGTTCCTGCACTGGAGCGTGCGCATCACAACCGGCGCGGATCGCAGCCGATCGAGGTTGAAGTGCGGACCTTGGCGGAACTGGAACAGGCCCTGGAGCACGGCGCCGAGGCTGTTTTGCTGGATGACATGAGCGTCGCAGACGTACAGCAGGCAGTGGCACGTTGCTCACAGATGGACCGAAGAATTCCGGTGGAGTGTTCCGGAGGAGTTAATCTGGAAAATGTCCGCGCCTACGCAGAAACAGGAGTTCAATTCATCTCGGTCGGAGCGCTGACGCATTCCGCGGTGGCTATGGATATGAGCTTGAGAGTGGCACTAGTTTAGCGCTGGCTCCGCCTTGTTCTTTCTCTTTGAGTTCTCCATAATTCCACGCATCAGGAAAGCACCTTCAACTCCCGGCTCGCGGGTGGGGGCCCCATTCGACTCCGCTCAGGGCAGGTCCGCGCCACATGTACCGACCGATCTCCGCATTGGGCGGATTATTCAATTGCTGATGGATCACGCGACGGTCGTGGTGAGCGGAACAAAGATTGCTGCCGAGATTGGGACTACACGTTCGGAAGTTTGGCGACTGGTGCAGCAGTTGCGAACACTCGGTGTGGAGATGACTGGGCATCCTGCTACCGGGTATAGGCTCAAGGCGGTGCCCGACTTGCTGCTGCCCGAGATGCTTGCGCCACTTTTGAAAGGAACGATTTTCAGCCACATTCATCACTACTACAAAATTGGATCAACAAATACTCAGGCGATGGAATCGGCTGCAGCTGGAGCGCCCGAGGGCAGCGTGTTTTTGGCGGAAGAGCAGACCGCCGGGCGGGGCCGTGGCGGGCATACGTGGCATTCGGCGCGGTCATTGGGGATTCACTGTTCTGTGATTCTGCGTCCGCCGCTGCCGCCGTCTGAGGTGCTGATCTTGTCGCTCGCTGCCGGTCTGGCGGTGCATGACGCAGTGCGGCAGATGGATTCCAGAATAGAACCTGACTTGAAGTGGCCGAATGATCTGTTGTTTGAGGGAAAGAAGTTCTGTGGGATATTGACCGAAATGAATGCCGAGGCGACACACGTGCGGCATATCGTCGTGGGAATCGGCATCAATGTCAACCAGACGCAGTTCCCAGACGAACTGCAATCGACTGCCACCTCGTTGCGGCTGGCGACAGGGACCGACTGGTCGCGACTCGAGTTGTGCGCGGCTTTGTTAAAATCGCTAGACCGCGAGTATCACGATTTGCTGCACAGGCCAGGGGCGCGAGATTCCATCTTGCGCCGATTTCAAGAACGCTCGTCGTCGGCGCGCGGACAGGCCATCAGCGTGGAAGAGAATGGCGGCTTTGAGGGAACAACGGCGGGATTGGATTCGCGCGGATTTTTGCAGGTTCGCACCAGCACTGGTGTGAGGACAGTGTTGAGTGGGACGGTGAGATTAAGCTAGGTCACGGGCGAGGACGCCCGCGCCTCCATCATTTTCGAATTATGCTGCTAGTGCTTGATGTTGGGAACACAAATACCGTCCTGGGCGTGTTCGCCAGGGTGGAGGAACCGGAGAGCGACTCTGGCCAGGCACGCTATGGTGTGTTGGTGGCAAACTGGCGTGTGGCTACAATCGCCACGCAAACTGTGGATGAATACGGCGTTCTTTTCCGGAATTTATTTTCCATGGATAAGATCGAAGTTAAAGGAATTCACGGAATTGTGGTTTCCTCGGTTGTGCCTCCTCTTGATTCCACGCTTCGGCAAGTTTGCGAACGATATTTCAACACGAAGCCGCTGTTCATCGAACCGGGCGTCAAGACTGGAATGCCTGTGTTGTATGAAAATCCGGCGGAAGTGGGTGCAGATCGCATCGTGAATTCGGTTGCCGCTTTTGAGAAATATGGAGGGCCATGTGTGGTGGTAGATTTCGGAACGGCGACGACATTCGACTGTGTCTCGTCGAAAGGTGAGTACATGGGTGGCGTGATCTGTCCCGGGATCGGCATTTCGGCAGACGCGCTGTTCGAAAACACAGCGCGCTTGCCGCGAGTGGATATTCGCAAACCCACGCGAGTGATCGGTACGACTACTGTCGGCAGCCTGCAATCTGGGCTTTATTATGGATATTTGGGCCTGGTAGATGGAATTCTGGAGCGGCTGCTCGAAGAAATGGGCGAGGAAACCCGAGTTGTTGCGACCGGCGGCTTGGCCGCGCTGATCGGCAAGGGATCCAGGCATATCAAGCAGGTGGACGATTTGTTGACGCTGGAGGGCCTACGCATCATTTGGGAAAGGAATGCGAAGGCGGGGCGTGACGCGCCAGTACTCAAGCCTTCTCGCAGTGCCGCTGTTGCTGCCAATCCTTCAAAACCGTGGCCGCGAAACAAACCACGGTCCCGCTGAGTTTTCGTGGAAAACTATTTCAACTACTTCACCGAAATTGAAGAGCACTTTCAGCGCCGGCGAGGCGGCATTTTGCTGCTTTCCACGTTGGATTGGGCACTGATCGAGACATGGAAAGATGCGGGCATTCCGCAAGAGGCCGTCTTGCGGGGGATTGATGCGGCTTTCGAACGGTACGATAAGAGGCCTTCTAGACGTCGCAAAGTGAACAGTCTCGCCTATTGCGCGCAGGAGGTGCTGGCCGCAGCCGGGGAAATGAAGGAGGCGGCGGTAGGAGCACCTCGCGAGTCGAAAACTAAAGCCGGATTCGATTCTGCTGAAATCGTGCACTTTCTTCGGCGTAACGCGACGGAACTTGAATCCGCCAAGCTTCCGTCACGACCGGGGATTTTGCCCGAAGCAGTTGCGGGAGAGATTGCGGGCACACTCAGAGAAATGGCTGCTGAAATCGAAGGCAAATCTGTTCTGCCGAAGCTGGAGGATCTTGAGCTTAGGTTGACCGTGCAGGAGGAAAAGTTGTTTGCTGTGCTGCTCGCCGCTGTGATGGATGATGAGATTGTTTCTGTGCGCGCACAGGCTGATCGCGAATTGGCTCCATATCGCAGCAAGATGCCTGCCGCGCAGATTGGACAATTACAGAAACAATATGTCTACAAGAAGCTGCTAGAAGAGTACGGCATCCCAAGGCTGAGTTTGTTTTATATGTGATCCAGGCCTCGCTCTAGCTGACCCTCTCTCGTTCCTGGTCCGATAGAATCTTAACTTGCGCCTGATCATCGAAAAACTTGTCTATGGTGGCGATGGCCTGGCCCGCTTGCCTGCCGACGAACATGGGCCTGGCAAAGCCGTGTTCGCTCCTTTTGTTTTGGCCGCGGAGGAGATTGAGGCTTCCCTGCTTGAACAAAAGCCCGGCTTTGCTCGAGCGCGTGCTGAGCAGATTCTTCAACCGTCGCCGTATCGTGTACCTCCGCCTTGCCCATATTTTCAGCGCTGCGGCGGATGCCATTATCAGCACGCCAGCTACGAGCATCAGCTCGAAATTAAGGCAGCCATTCTGAAAGAGAATCTGCGGCGCATCGCCAAGCTGGAATTGCCAATCGATTTGAGCATTCACCCCTCACCTGCCTTGAATTATCGCAATCGCACTCGGCTGCGCGTGCAGACCTCTGAGTTTGCCCTGGGGTATTACAAGTTCGGCTCACATGAGTTGTTGCCGGTGGAGCAATGTCCAATTAGTTCTCCGCTGATCAATCGAGCAATTGGTGGTTTTTGGGAGCTAGGACGTGCTGGCAAGCTGCCGGCTGGCATTCAGGAGATTGAGTTTTTCGCCAATGCTGACGACAGCCAGCTTCTCGTGGAGGCGTATGTTGCGTCAGACGATGACAGCATCGCGCGCTGGGCCGGGGAAGTACGAGCGGGTTTCCCAGAGATTGCGGGCGTGGTGGTTTTCCGAAATGCAATGCGGGCGGGCATGCAACCGGAACGGCTGGCGGTCAGCGGGGCCGAAGAGATCAATTATCGGACTGCGCGAGCGAACTATCGCGTAAGTGCAGGATCGTTCTTTCAAACCAACAGGCATTTGACCGACGAGCTAGTTGAGATTGTGACGCAAGGACGGTCTGGACGGACCGCCTTGGATCTCTACGCCGGGGTAGGCCTGTTTTCCTCAGTTCTAAATCGGGAATTTGAGCGCGTAATTGCGGTTGAGTCGTCACCGACTTCCCATGCCGATCTGCTATACAATTCGCCCTCGAATGTGAAGGCAGTGCGAGCCACGACGGAGCAGTATTTGAATAAGTTCGGCGGAAAATTGAAGATTGATCTGGTAGTGGTCGATCCACCGCGGAGTGGGTTGGGCGAGGGCGTTATTCGCGGGCTGGTCGCGTTGGGTGCGCCGAGAATAACGTATGTTTCGTGTGATCCGGCGACGCTGGCGCGCGACTTGAGAGCGCTCACCAGCGGAGGATACCGGCTAGAGAAGGCACACTTAGTCGATCTGTTCCCGCAGACTTATCACTTGGAAAGCGTGTTCCAGTTGGTGAAATGAAGCGTTGTCATTCTGCGGCGCTTTCACATTCCATGCCGTATCTGTGAATCAGACATCCAGCGCGGGATCTTCCCAGCTTTCGCGATCTTGCGGACGGCAGCCGCTGTTATGGGCGGCGCTGGCTTATGCTGCCGGCCTCGTGATTGGCGTTTATGCCTGGCGGCCTCCGCTCTGGTGGATGGTCGCGTTCATCGTATTCAGTAGTTCAGCAATATATTTTCTGCGCCGCCGAGCCGAAATTGCGGTCGTGCTTGGGCTGGCCGCGATTTTTATTACCGGAGCCCTTGGCGTCCAGGTGAGGAACTCGGGCGGCGCTTGCGGCACCAACTACGTGCAATTCGGGAATGACGAAGTTCTGGTCACGGCGCACGTCACTGCCGAAGGAAATCTGCGCGATGACGGAATTGGAGGTTTGCGGCAACGCCTCGACGTCGAAACTGAACAGATCACTGCCGGCGATCAGCCAGTGACAGGTCATTTCGGAGTTCGCGTCAGCATTTATCAGAAGGAAAGTACGAACAGCAAAGAAGCTGCTCCGATGAGGCTGTTTGGTTATGGGGAGCGGCTTCGGTTTCCGGCAAAGCTGGTTGCGCCGCGAAACTTTGGCAATCCCGGAGCATTTGATTATCGCGAATATCTTGCCGAGCACGGCATTGCAGCGCTCGCTTCCACCAAGGCTGAGAACATTGAAGCGCTGCCCGGTTTTGTGGGGAGCCGGCCGGAGTTTTGGCGTAGCCGGGTTCATCGCAGCGTCATCAAGAAAGTTCATGCGCTTTGGCCTCGAGATACCGGGCTGATGGATGCCATGGTCATTGGGGAAGATGCGTTCATCGACCGCTCAACTCGCGTGGATTTCCAGCGCTCTGGTACCTACCACGTGTTGGTGGTTTCGGGGATGAACGTGAGCATCCTGGCGATGGTCACGTTTTGGACTCTGCGACGCCTGCGGTTGGGGGAATTGGTCGCGGGCATTGCCACGATCGTACTTACGGTTTCATACGCTGTGCTGACCAACGTCGGGCCTCCCATCTGGCGGGCCACACTGATGCTGGTCGTGTACCTGTGTGCGCGATGGCTGTATCGTGAGAAATCCATGCTAAACGCCATAGGAGCGGCTGCTTTGGCGTTGATGGTGGCCGATCCGCGCGTGCTGTTCGGCGCCAGCTTCGAGCTTACGTTCTTGTGCGTGTGGCTGGTGGCAGCCGTTGGGATTCCGCTGCTGGAGAGAACGCTAGAGCCGATCCGGAGAGGTTTGCGATATCTGGATTCAACCGGCTATGACTACGCCCTAGCGCCGAAGATTGTACAGTTCCGGCTAGACCTGCGGATGATCGCGGGGCGAATCGGGAACTTTCTCGGACGACGGATACCATTGCCGCTGCTTGCGCTTGCAGCTCGAGTGATTATCGGAACCTGCGAGCTCCTTGCTATTTCGCTGGTAATGCAAGTTGGTCTTGCGCTGCCCATGGCCTACTACTTTCATCGGGCCACGGTTGTGGCCCTGCCCGCCAACATGCTGGTGGTGCCGCTGACTGAAGTGCTGATGCCCAGTGCGGTCCTGGCGCTGGTCCTCGGATATGTTTCGCTCCTACTCGCGAAAATCCCTGCTCTGGTCGCGGGTGCAGCGCTCGAGGGGATTGCGGGCACAGTGCATTGGCTGGGTGGGCTGCGAATTGCGGATACTCGCGTGCCGACTCCTGGGATGGCAGTCATTGTATTTGCTGCCTCGACTTTGGCTCTGGCAATGCTCTTGATCCGGCGAAGGGCGATATTGGCCGGGTTAGGGCTAGCGGGATTGGCCTTCAGCGCGTTTTGGATTTGCGCCGGCCCAGCACGCGCGACTTTTCAAGCCGGAGCGCTGGAGGTGACGACGATTGATGTTGGCCAGGGAGACTCAATTCTTCTGGTTTCCCCTAGCGGCCAAACGCTATTGGTGGATGCGGGCGGGCTGCCACGCTGGGCGCATTCAGAATTGGATATTGGCGAAGATGTGGTTTCACCCTATCTATGGTGGCGCGGCTTCCGCAAGCTCGATGCTGTGGCGATCACGCATGCCCATGCGGATCACATGGGCGGCATGACGGCAGTGCTGGCAAACTTTCGTCCGAGGGAGCTGTGGTTAGGGTCGGACGAGGAGAGCACAGAGATGAAGGCCGTCGTAAGAAGAGCGCTTGAGCTGGGCGTACACGTGGTTCAGCACAGGGCAGGAGAAAGTTTTGCATTCGGCGGCGTTGGGGTACGAATCCTGGCGCCGGATGCGAACGATGAGAGTGTGAAGAAAAATGATGAATCCCTGGTCATGAAGTTGACTTGGGGTAATACCTCAGCTCTGTTGGAAGGTGACGCGGAGCGTCCAACCGAGCAGCGCCTGCTTGAAGAACATCCGGAAGCGGATTTGCTTAAGGTTGCTCACCACGGCAGCGCGACTTCAACGCGAACTGATCTGCTTGCTGCCGTACATCCGAAGTTTGCCGTCATTTCCGTCGGAGCACGGAACGTCTACGGGCATCCGCGGCACGAGGTCTTGAGCAGACTGCAGGAATCGAACATTAAGACTTATCGTACGGACTTGGATGGTGCCGTTAGCTTTTATCTGGACGGGAAAGTCGTCAGCCCTCGTGTGGCGAGTCTTCGTTGACGTTGAATTCGGCGGTCTCATCGTCTTCCACTGACGTAGGCGCGCGGCGGTATTCCTCGATAACACGGCGAGCTTCTTCCGCATCGTCTTCGCGCACGAGAATGATAGTTCCGCCGACCCCCGGCAGAATATCCTGCTGCGCATCGAGAGATGTGACATCGCACTCAATACCGGCAGATTCAAGCAAGCCGCGTACGACCAGTGCTTCCGATTCCTGTTCGGTGTCGAACACCCGAACTAATTTCTCATTTGGATTGGGGCGTGCTGCGGAACTCTCTGCCATAATCTGCTCCGGAAGTGCGCCCTCCTACGCCGGAACTGTGCCGGAATTCGGAGGTCAGATTTCGGAAATTTGATTCTACTCTTTGACGGCTCTGCGGAGCACATTTTGAGCATGCATCAGGAGGTCTGAATCTAAGGGTCTGATATACCCCTTCGGTAACCGAAGTCTTAAACCGTGTGGCAGTTGCTTCGTTGGTTAATTGCCGCGAGAATGAGCGCTGAGCGCGGCGCAACGTCGATGTGCTGATGCTCATCTAAGCGGGCAGGCAAGGCGCAAGTCAGATTTGGGAGCCTAATGGAGAGTCGCGAACGCACCGGGGAATCTGCCGAACGAGAGCAAGAGGCCAAGAAGATTCGGCGCTTGCAGGTGATGATCAGCATGGTCATGTCGGTGATAAGCCAGGATCCCAATTTGACGTTGGAGGAGGCTTCCGAGCTTGTGGCTGGAGCAAAGCGCGCCGCACTTGCCATGTTCCCGGATAAAGAATTAGCCTACGACATTCTTTACAAGCCTCGATTGCAGCGATTGATGAACGAGAGATTCCGATTGCAGTGAGTCGCTGAGAAGAGAGTCGCGATGAAACGGATGGGCTCCTCTCGACAACGCTGCGGAGAAACCTTCGAGCCGCGTCGGCTGGAAGGCGCGATTTATCCTGCGGACACCTACAGCATCATTAAGACTTGTTCGCTACTACTCAGCCGGGCGCTCAACCATGATCGGCGCCGCTTTCTTGACCTCTGGGCCCGGCACATTGGCAACCACCGCCACCGTAGAGACCGAGGGACGTGATTCGCTCCGCATGGCAGCCCGCTCGTCCCATTTGCCAAAAATCATCTTTCCGGCCGTGGTCTGCAGCACAGACGTAACCGAGATGTCCACCGTCTTGCCAATCATCTTGCGCGCGTTATCCACCACTACCATGGTGCCGTCATCGAGGTAGGCAACACCCTGGTTGTATTCCTTTCCTTCTTTTAGGATGAATACCTTCATGGTCTCACCCGGTAGGACAATCGGTTTTAGCGAGTTCGCCAGTTCGTTGATGTTCAACACTTCCACACCCTGTAGCTGCGCAACTTTATTCAAATTGAAATCATTGGTGATGATTTTGCCCTCATATAGCTTGGCTAGCTCGATGAGTTTGAGATCCACCTCGCGGATAGCAGGGAAATCATCTTCAACAATCTGAATCTGAAGCGATGCGACTTTCTGCAAACGCTGCAGAATGTCAAGGCCTCGGCGGCCGCGGTTGCGCTTCAGCGAATCGGCGGAATCAGCCACCAACTGTAATTCCCGCAGAACGAACTGGGGAATCACAATGATGCCATCAAGAAATCCGGTCTCCGCAATATCCGAGATGCGGCCATCGATAATGACGCTGGTATCAAGAATCTTGTAAGTTTTCTTCGCCTGCTTTTCACCGCCGAAAATTCCGCCCAAAGCTGAGAGGTTGAGCAGGTCACCTTTGTTCGCCCCTACAATGAGGCCGACGTAGGCCATCAGCAGCATGACCAAAATTTGGAGGAAGCTTTGTGTGTGCCCCGGCTGGACGCTGTTACGGATGACGAGAGCAAACAAATAGGCACCAAAAATTCCCAGGATGCTGCCGATGGCGGCGCCGATGAGCCTCTTCAGGCTTACCCGGCGCAGTTTCCATTCAAAGAGAACAATGGCGAGACCGATGACCGCACCCACGCCGGCATCCCATCTTGAAGGTAATCCGAAGGGATCGATCAGGTAGCATGTGGCAGCAACAACAAGAACAAATATGAAACGGACTAAAAATAAGTCCACCGAAGGACCTCCTCGGAACTCCCTCAGCAAAACGAATCGAGGTGCAAGTTCCGTACTGGCGCGGTATCGTGTCTGAGCCAGTGATCTTTAACCGGAGCCTATGAATTAACGATAAATCGGTGCTCCGTCCCGGCCCCATCGCCGGGGACAGCTATATGTCAGGGAAAGTATATACCGTTTCCTGAAACTTTAAGGTATTGCCAGGCTCCGTGCCGGAAGCCATGTCTGAGCCTGCACGCAAGCAGATGCATGCTTCGGTGCTGCGGACTCTGTGTTGATCGGGCGCGCGAGTATCAAGGGCATCAGTGACGGCACTCCGAAAAGCCAGCCGTGAGGTCATCTCACTCCTCCTGCAGCAGCCTACCCAGGGTTGTTTTGTGTTTCTCGGATTTTTCCTTCTTGCGATCGGGGACTACACGTGATCCCGGAGGTGCCCCAATCCGCTCGCGCGCCATTGCCTTTACGGTCTGCACAGCGCTAAATCTCTTCTTCTTTCTCTTGGGCATTTCGCTCATCTTGCCATAGCTTGCGATCATTAAAGCTGTAATAATTGATTTTGGGCCAACGGCTATCGGTCATCGGCTAACAACTGCTTATGGATGAGCGCGAATTTTTTGACGAGAGGCCAGACAAAAAGCCAGCTACGCTGAACTGTCCTCATTGTCATCAATCCGCTGAATATGAAATCAATTGGCTGGTGCGCACTAAAAAGCGCCAGCTTTCCGGCCGCGCCGACGAACGCGACCGCGCCCGCTTCGCCAAAGCTCGTTCCTACATGCTTCGCAGGGACGACATGATGGCCTGCAAGAACATGCGCTGCAGGAAGCGATTTGAAATTTCCGGTGTTCAGTCGGTGGTTTTTACGGACTAGCGTTCAACACTGAGCCACGAGCTTCGGGAAAGATCTGACACCCGTGCTCCCGGAATACCTTCGCTGAAGCTGAGTGCTGAATGCCGGACGCTAATTTATACTTACCCGTTTGCTCCCCGGAGATCGCGCCTTGAAAATCCTGGTCTGCATGAAGCAGGTTCCGCAGAAAGATGCGCCACTAAAGCTCAGCGAAGCGCGCACCTGGATTCGCGAAGATGTTTCTTACGAAGTGAACGAGCCGGACGCTTACGCGCTCGAAGAAGCTCTCCGCCAGAAGGAGAAGCACAGTGGCGAAGTGGTGGTCATTACCGCCGGTCCGGCCCGGGCGCAGCAGGTGCTGCGCGAGGCGCTGGCAAAGGGCGCTGATCGTGCCATCCATCTGGAAGATAGCGCCTTTGTGGGACTCGATGCGTTCAATACCGCTCGTGCCTTTGCCTCGGCAATCAAAGACGAAAAGTTCGATCTAATCTTCACCGGATTGCAATCTGATGATTATGGCTATGCGCAGACTGGCGTGATGCTGGCGGAACTGCTCGGCTGGCCGCACGCCACAATTATCATGCAGATCGAGAAGACTGACAGCGGAATCAAAGTGAAGCGCGAGCTTGAAGCCGGATACTTTCAATTTGTCGATATGCCGCTGCCCGCCGTGCTCACGATTCAATCGGGGATCAACAAATTGCGATACGCGACGCTGATCGGCATTAAGCAGGCGAAGAACAAGCCGCTGCGAAAAGTCACGTTAGCAGAAGTGCAGTCGGCAATCGGTGAGAACCTGCAGCAAATCGAGCGCCTGTACGTTCCGCAGAAAACTAAAAACACTGAATTTCTGGATGGCCCACCGGCTGAAATTGCCAAGAAATTGGCGGAGAAGTTACGCAACGAAGTGAGAGTGCTGTGACTACTAGCAGCGGGCTTCTTTCAAGGCCCTGCAGTACCTGCGCTGGGAACTAAGAACTTGTCTTATGGCTGACATGATCCTGGTGGTAGTCGAACAACGCGAAGGCAGACTGAACCGTGTCTCGTGGGAAACGCTAACCGCGGGACAGGCACTCGCTGCCGAAACCGGCTGGCCACTTGAGGCGGCGATTGTTGGCAGCGGCGTTGGGAGCCTTGCGAATGAAGTAGCAAGCAAGAAAGTTGGAAAAGTTTACGACATCGAATCGGCGAAACTCGAACCTTATACTCCAGACGCGTTCGCTGCCGGGCTGAAGCAATTCCTCGAATCGATGCAGCCGAAGCTGGTGCTCATGCCGCATACCTATCAAGTGCGCGACTTCGCTCCCAAGCTGACCACGGCAATGGGGCGCACCGTGATCAGCGACTGCATTGGCTATAAGAAAGACGGCAATAAGCTGGTTTTTACCCGCCAGATGTTCCAGGGCAAACTGGCCGCCGATGTGAGCTTTACATGTGATCCGCCTTGGTTCGTGACTTTTCAGAACGGGGCATTTCGCGGGGATAACGTCGAAGCGGGCGCGAGTGCCGCACCGGTGGAAACCATCAACGTGGAGATTGGCGACAACATCATTCGCAATAAACCGCACGAGGTCTTCAAGGAAGCCAAGCAGGCGGTTGATCTTACGCAGGCTGAAATAATCGTCGCGGTCGGGCGTGGTATTAAAGAACAGAAGAATATCGAGATTGCCAAGCGGCTCGCGGAAGCTCTGGGTGGAGAGATTGCTGCATCGCGCCCCATCTGCGACTCGGGATGGTTGCCGATGGACCGCCAGATCGGGTCTTCGGGTCAGACGGTTGCGCCCAAGCTTTATTTAGCCCTCGGGATCAGCGGAGCGATTCAGCATATTGTGGGGATGAAGGGCGCGCGCACCATTATCGCGGTCAACAAGGATTCGGAAGCGCCGATTTTCGAGATCGCAGATTACGCCGTCGTAGGAAATCTATTCGATGTGGTGCCGCCGCTGATTGAGGAGATTAAGAAGGCTAAAGCAGGAGCGTAGAATCAGCCACGGATCCACACGGATCATCAATGATTATCCGTGAGAGTCGGTGTGAATCTGCGGCCTTTCTCGTATGCTGGTTTTTCGGACGCCATTGCAAGGAATCGACCGACCGCAGATGCCTGCCGACATCGTCATCGTTGGCGGCGGGCCTGCCGGTATGGCCTGCGCACTGCGGCTTTCGCAGCTTATCGATGGGCACAACGCCAAGAGTCCTGACGCGCAGCTCAGTAAAGAGAACATCTACGTTCTTGAGAAATCGCGCGAGATCGGCCAGCACTGCCTCTCCGGCGCGCTGCTCGACCCTCGCTCCATGCATGAACTGCTTCCCGGCTTTGAAAAAGAAGCGCCGCTCGATGCTGAAGTGAGCAAAGAAGCAGTCTACTTTCTTACCGAAAAAGGCAAAGTCAAATTTCCCATCACGCCGCCGCCTTTGCGAGATCACGGCAATTATGTCATTTCGCTGAATCGCTTTGTGAAATGGTTGGGGAGCAAAGTCGAGGAGACTGGAATAACGATCTTCACCGGCTTCGCCGGCTCCGAGCTGCTGCTCGATGGCGATCGTGTTGCCGGCGTCCGCACGGATGATAAGGGCGTCGATAAGCAGAACCAGCCGAAGTCAAACTTCGAGCCCGGTTACGAACTGCAGGCCAAGATTGTCATTCTCGCTGAAGGCACGCGCGGCTCGCTCACCAAACAACTAATCGCACGCTTCGCACTCACTCGCGACCGCAACCCGCAAACGTACGGTCAAGGAATCAAGGAACTCTGGGAAGTCCCTGCTGGCCGGATCGGTCCGGGAGAAGTTATTTACACCATGGGCTGGCCGCTGACTTCGAAGGAATACGGCGGCGCGTGGATTTACGGTAGTCCGGACAACATTGTGTCGCTCGGATTTGTAACCGGCCTCGACTATCCGGACCCGCGTCTGGATCCGCAGCGCGTGTTGCAAGAGTTCAAGCGGCATCCGTTTGTCGCCGGTTTACTTGATGGCGGGAAGATGATTCGGTATGGAGCCAAATCACTGCCCTACGGCGGCTGGTGGGCGATTCCGCCGCTTGCTGGCAACGGCTGGATGATCCTCGGCGACTCGGCTGGACTCTTAAACTCGCAACGGCTGAAGGGAATTCATCTGGCGATTAAGAGTGGTATGTTGGCCGCGGAAACGGCTTTTGAAGCTCTCAAGAAAAACGATTTCTCCGCTGCGACACTCGGCGGCTACCAGAAACGCGTCGAGTCAAGCTGGATCAAAGATGAGCTGTGGAAGGTTCGCAACTTCCACCAAGGCTTCGAGCACGGCTTTTGGCGAGGAATGCTGCACGCTGGCTTGCAGCAATTCACTGGCGGACGCGGAGTGCGCGACCGGTATCCGTCGACTCCCGGATATCAACGTATGAAGAAGCTGGCGGTGCTACCCGGTGATGGCGGTGACGAAGCCCATCTCCTAGGCGATGCAAAGGGCGATGGCAAGCTCACCTTCGACAAGCTCACCGACCTTTATTATTCCGGCACGAAGCATGAAGAAGATCAGCCCGCGCATTTGATCATCCAGGACACCGACGTTTGCAATCAGCGCTGCATTAAAGAGTTCGGCAGCCCGTGCCAGCACTTCTGCCCAGCGAATGTTTACGAAATGGTTGATGATGCCACCCAGCCCAACGGAAAGCGCATCAGCCTGAATCCATCGAACTGCGTGCACTGCAAAACCTGCGACATTCATGACCCGTATCAGGTCATCACCTGGGTTCCGCCTGAGGGTGGCGGTGGGCCGAATTACG
>Ga0209474_10003158_pt1 | contig 14629 bp, 9 predicted proteins | sample GraSoiAngelo_145_FD_185902 | JGI IMG/M metagenome (GOLD analysis project Ga0209474, IMG submission 185902) | Grasslands soil microbial communities from the Angelo Coastal Reserve, California, USA - 14_1009_05_20cm (SPAdes) (version 2) | ecosystem: Environmental > Terrestrial > Soil > Grasslands ...
GGCTCGGCGACGGCGCCGCACGGCTGCCGCCAGTTTCCCGACGGGCGGCTCGCGGTGGACCGCTCACGCGTGGACGGCGACGAACGCTGGACGCTGTTCGATGCCGGCGACATGGGGATGCTCGCCGGCGGTCACGGGCATGCCGGCTGTCTCGGTCTCGAGCTCTACGCCCACGGGCGCCTGCTCGTGGCCGATCGCGGGACCTACGTCTACAACGGCGAGCCGGCGTGGCGGGCCTACTTCCGCGGCACCCGCGCGCACAGCACCGTGGTGCTCGACGGGTGCGGACAGGCCGAGCCCAGCACCCCGTTCCAGTGGGCCACGCGCTACCGCTCGCGGCTGATCCGGCGGCTGTCCAGCCCGGACTACGCGCTCGTGACCGGCGAGCACGACGCCTACGGCCGTCTGCGCTCGCCCGTCCGTCACCGGCGAACGCTGCTCTCGGTCGGCGGCGCGTACTGGCTCTGCGTCGATGTCCTCGAGGGGGCCGGCCGGCACACCGCGGAGTTCCTGTTCCAGCTCGCGGCGGATCTCGAGGTGGAGAGCCTCCCCGGCGGCGTCTTCGCCGCACCGGCGTCGGCGGCGCACGGGCTCCTCCTGCTCGGGGCCGGATTCGCGGACGCCACCTGCCGTGTCGTGACCGGCGCCACCAACCCCATCCAGGGATGGCAGTCCGACGATTACGGCGACAGGAGGCCGGCGCCCACGCTGTGCACGACGGAGTCGCTCGAGGCACCCGCCGTCCGCGTGCACCTCCTCGCGCCCTGCGCTCGCTCGGCGCGGGGGCAGCTGCGGGTCGAGAGCGAGCGGGTCGGCGACGGCCTGGTGGTCATCGTGCGCGCCGAAGATGCCACCGACCTCGTGCTCTGCTCGCCGGCCGCCGACCGGCCGCTGGCCGCCCGCGGGGCCGAGCTCGTGGGCGAGCTGCTGCACGCTCGGATGAATGCGACCGGTGAGCTCCAGAAGTTTCTCGCCGTCCAGGCGCGCAGCGTGCGATGGCACGGCGAGGCGCTCGTCCAGGCCGACGGCCCGGGCGACTGGGTGCGCGTGCGGCGAAGCCACGCAGCGGAGCCGGTCGCGGACGGCGCGCCGACCGGCAGCGAGAGGGCCTGACCATGTGCGGGATCTGCGGAGTCATGAGCCTGCGACCGCCGGGACCCGGCGGGACCCCGATCACCGAGAGCGCCGTCGTCCGGATGCGCGACGCCATGCGCCACCGCGGTCCCGACGACGAGGGCGTCTTCGTGGCCGACGGTGTCGGGCTCGGCCATCGACGTCTCTCGATCATCGATCTGTCCGGCGGCCATCAGCCGATGTCGAGCCCCGACGAGACGGTGTGGATCACCTACAACGGCGAGGTCTACAACTTCCAGGAGCTGCGCGCGGAGCTCGAGGCGCGCGGCCTCGACTTCCGCACCAAGTCCGACACCGAGGTGATCGTGCGCGGCTACGAGGCCTACGGCGACGCGGTCGTCGAGCGCCTGCGGGGGATGTTCGCGTTCGCCATGTGGGACGCGCGGCGGCGGCGCCTGCTGCTGGCCCGCGACCCGCTGGGCATCAAGCCGCTCTACTACACGCAGACCGCCGACGGTTTCTTCCTGTTCGCGTCGGAGATCCGCGCGCTGCTCACGTGGCCGGGCGTGCGGGCCGAGGTGGACGGCGACGCGCTCTGGGACTACCTCGGCCAGCGGTACGTGCCGGGGCCCCGCACGATCTTCAAGGGCATCGCCAAGCTGCCGGCCGGGCACGTGGCCGTCGTCAGCGGCGGCGAGGTCGCGCTCCGGCGCTACTGGGACGTGCCGCTCGACGGTGAGACGTGGTCGGAGGGCGAGTGCGTGACCGCCTTCCGTGACCTCGTGACCGACAGCGTGCGCCGCGAGCTGGTGAGCGACGTGCCGCTCGGCGTGTTCCTCTCCGGCGGCGTCGACTCCACCACCGTCACCGCGCTCATGACCTCCATGGTCAGCGATCCGGTCCGCACGTTCTGCGTGGGCTACGGGGCCGAGCAGGGCGTCAACGAGCGGCCGTACGCGCGGCTCGCCGCCGAGCGCCTCGGCACCGTTCACCGCGAGGTCGAGGTCGGCCTCGAGGAGTTCTGGCAGCTGCTGCCGCAGGCGGTGGCGGCCATGGAAGAGCCGGTGGCGGAAGCGCCGGCGGTCTCGCTGCTGCAGCTCTCACGCTTCACGCGCGAGCACGTCACGGTCGTGCTGTCCGGTGAGGGCGCCGACGAGAACCTGGCCGGGTATGGCATCTACCGGCAGGTGCTGCGGGCGCGTCCGCTCCGCTGGCTCGGAGCCGCCGGCCCGCTGGCGGACCTCTACGGCAGCCATCGGGCCGCCCGCGCGCTCGAGCGGATCCGGCAGGGCGTCGCCGAGTACCGCGGCGTGTCGGCGATCTTCACCGGCCACGACCGCGAGCGCCTGCTGGGCCGCCGCCAGCCGGCCGTGGACGCCGCGGCCGTGCACCACGAGCGCAGCCGCCACCTGTCGCCCCTGCAGCGGATGCTCTATTACGACCAGAAGGTCTGGCTGCCCGACGACCTCCTCGTGAAGGCCGACAAGATGACGATGGCCGCCTCGCTCGAGCTCCGGGTGCCGTTCCTGGACCATCGGGTCGTGGAGTGGGCGTGGCGCGTGCCGTCGTCGCTCAAGGTTCGTGGCGGCGTCGGCAAGGTCCTGCTGCGGCAGGCGTTCGCGGACGTCGTCCCGGCGCCCATCCTCGACCGCCACAAGGTGGGCTTCACCGTCGGCGGCGGCGGGCGGTTTGCCGACAACGTCGGCCGCGAGGCGCGCCGCCTGCTGCTCGACGAGCAGGCGCTCGACGGCCTGGTGGACGGCCGCGAGATCGCGCGGCTCGTGCGCCGCCACACCGAGGGCGTCGAGAACCTCCTGGAGCAACTGATGGTCCTCATCGTGCTGGCCTGGTGGCGTCGGCTCTTTCTCTCGTGACCGTGGATCGTGGAGGACGCATGGCTTCGATCGGAACTGTGAATCGCCGGGCGGTCCTGGTGGAGACCGCACTGACCGCCCTGCCGCGCATGCGGGACCGTACGGGCGTCTTCGTCTTCACGGTGCGCCCGTCGGGACCCGCCGGACAGTCGCTGCGTTACACCTGCATCACCCTGATCGGGCTCGCGGCGGCGGCCCGCGCCGGCCTGAGCTCGCGGACCGACGTCGATGGGCTCGTGCGCGGCCTCGTCGAGCGGCAGCAGCAGGTCACCAATCTGGGGGAGCTCGGACTGCTCCTCTGGTGCCTGGCCGACCACGACCCGACGCTCTCGCCCGTCTACGACGAGATCCTGGATCGGATCCCGGCCGGCGCCGGGCGGCTGGCCGCGCTCACCTCGACCGAGCTCGGCTGGCTGCTGAGCGGGCTGACGCGGGTGGCGCAGCTGGCGCCCGCCCGGCGCGACGTCTCCGACAAGGCACGCGCCGCCTACGCGGCGCTGCGGGCCAACTACACGGAGGCCACCGGGCTGTTCTGCTACGGCGGCCGCGCCGCCGACGGTCTGCGGCGTCGCCTGCGGCGCCGGTTCGGGTTCTTCGACAACCAGGTCTACGGCATCTGCGCCGGCGTCGACTACGCGCGCGTGTTCGGGGACCCCGACGCCCTCGCGATGGCCGAGCGCTGCCTCGATCAGGTCGTGCAGGCCCAGGGCCCGCTCGGCCAGTGGGCCTGGCACTACGACGTGCGCACCGGCGCGGTGGTGGACCGCTATCCGGTCTACGCCGTTCACCAGCACGGCATGGGGCCGATGGCGCTCAACGCAGTGACGGAGGCGACCGGCCGGCGGTTCGACGAGGCTCTCGAGCGCAGTCTCGCGTGGGTGTTCGGTGACAACGAGCTGGGCGAGACGATGCTCGACGCCGAGCGTGGCGTGATCTGGCGCTCGATCCGGCGGCGCATCGCTCACGGCCGGCTGGTGCACGTCTTCAAGGTCCTGAGCCTGCTCGGCCTGCAGGGCGCCGGCGACCGGCTCGCCGCTGCGGTGAACGCGCCGGGCCAGCTCGAGGTGGACCTGGAATGCCGGCCCTACGAGCTCGGCTGGCTGCTGTTCGCCCTGGTGGGGCGGTGACCGGGATGCCCCTCGTGCTCGCCCCGGCGCCACCCGCGGGCTGGAAGTCGCTCGCCCGCGACGCCGTCCAGCTCCCGGAGTTTGCCGAGGCCGGCCGCCGCCTCGGCTACCGGCCGTACTACGTCGCGCGTGGCGAGGCCGCCGCGCTCGTGCAGATCCGCGACCCGCTGCCCGGGCTCGGGCTGCTCGGCCGGGCCTACATCTATCCCTCGGGCGAGAACGCGGCGTTCCTCTCGGATCTCATTGCCGCGCTCGGCCGACGCCGCATCCCGTTCGTGAGGATCGGCAACACGATGTGGGGCGTGCGCGAGCGCGAGAGCCTGGAGCTGCCCGGCCGTCGGCCGACGGTCATCCCGCGCCACACGCCAGTGCTGGACATCACTCCCGACGAGCGGGCCCTGCTGGCGGGGATGGACGGCGCCGAGCGCAAGATCCGCAAGGCCGAGCGCGAGGGCGTCGAGGTGAGCGAGGCCCAGAGCCTCGCGGACGTCGAGGCCTATCACCGCCTGTCGTGCGACACCGCCGATCGCATCCGCTCGCGCTCCGGCTTCACGGAGCTGCCGCTCGGGTTCTTCGTGGACGTCTGGCGTCGGATGGTGCCGGCCGGTCACGCCCGGCTGTTCCTCGCCCGCCACGACGGCGAGCTGATCGCCGGCAATCTCTTCCTGATCCACGGAGACACGATGCTCTACTACCAGGGCGCCTCCACACGCGACCGCGCGCAGACGGCGCGCCAGGCTCCGGCCGCCTGCTTCTGGGCGGCCATCCGCGCCGCCCGCGGGCTCGGGCTCGCGCGCTTCGACTTCGGCGGCTGTACGCCCACCACCGATCCCCACGATCCCCGCTGGGGCGTGTGGGAGTTCAAGAAGAAGTGGGGCGCCGCGCTCGTGACCTTCTACAACGCCGAGGTCCTCCTGGCGCCCCGCGTGGTGGCCCTTCAGGAGCGCCTGATCGCCCCGCTCTGGCAGCGCGTGCACCCGCTGCTGTGGCGGCTCGGTGGGCGGCCGGCGGAGAGCGCCGCATGAAGTTCGTCGAGACGCCGCCCAGCGACTGGGACGAGCGGATCGCCTTTCCGCTGCAGTCGATCGGCTTCGCCCAGGCCGCTCGCGCCCTGGGTCACCACCCGCTGTTCGCCGAGGACCAGCACGGCCTGGCGCTGGTGCTCGTCCGCCGCGTGCCGGTGCCGGTGCTCCGCACGTGGACGGCGCGGGCCAAGGTCTACGCCGCCATCCGCGACGTCGCCTTCCTGCACGCGCTCGTCGAGGGACTGCGCGCGCTGGGCGTGTCGCACGTGAAGCTCGGCGACTCGACGTGGGGCGTGAGTGGCGCCGCGCTCGATGGCTGGCGCCCGCTCCGGCCCCTCGTCTACCACGTCTTCCTCAACGACCTTCGCCTGCCCGAGGACGCGCTGCTGGCGCGGATGAATCCGAAGCTCCGCCGGCACATCCGCACGGCCCAGCAAGAGGTGACGGTGGCCGAGGTGCGCACGGCCACCGATCTGCGCGACTATCTGTCGCTCGTCGAGCAAACGCAGGTGCGGATGCGGTTCCGCGACCAGGCCGCCGTCTACCCGGCCGGGTACTTCCAGGCCATCCTCCGCGAGATGGTGCCGCGGCGGCAGGCCCTCCTCCTGGTCGCGCGCGCCGGCGCCGCGCCGCTGGCGGGCGGCACCTTCGTCACCACGTCCGAGCAGTTCGTCCACGTGCACGGCTGCTCCACGCGCGATCGCGGCCTCACGCCGAAGCAGGGCCCGACGGCGGTCTTCTGGCACGCGATGCGGATGGCGCGCGCCGGCGGCCGCACCGTCTTCAACATGGGCGCCGTCACGCCGAGCGACGATCCGAGTCACCCGCACTACTCGGTCTACACGTACAAGAAGCAGTTCGGCGGGCAGCTCGTCGACGTGCACTGCGCGGAGCTCGTGGTGTCGCCGTGGAAGTACCGCTTCCAGGAGTCCCTGCTGGCGCCGATGTGGGATCGCCTGCACCCGGTCTACCTCCGCTTCTTCGGCGAGGACGACGCGGACGCCGATCGCCCGCTCCGTCCCGGCCACGAGATGAGCACCCGATGAGCATGGTCACTCCGGTCCTCGTGACCGACGCGCCCTCGAACGCCAGCCTCGCCGTCGTGCGCTCGCTCGGACGGCGCGGCGTTCCCGTCGGCGTGTGCACATTCGACGGCGAGTTCAACCTCGCCGGCTTCTCGCGCTGGGCCTCGGAAGCCTGTCGCCTGCCCTCGCCCTCCCGCGATCCGGCCGGCTTCATCGACGGGCTCGCGCGCCTGCTCGAGACCGGCAAGTACCCGATCCTCTTCCCGACGACCGACCGCACGATCCAGCTCATCGGGCAGGCCCGCGATCGCCTGCCGTCGTGGATCCACGTGCCCATTGCCAGCGACGACGCGCTCGGCACGGTGCTCGACAAGGAGCGTACGGCCGTGCTGGCCGAGCGCGTCGGCGTGCCGATCCCGCGCACGTGGTGCCCCGCCGGGCCGGCCGAGGCGGCGGCGCTCGCCCCCGGGTTGCCGTACCCGGTGATCGTGAAGCCGCGCCAGACCAATTTCCTGGCCGCGCACGGGCCGCTGGTGAAAGCCGACTACAAGGTGGTCGACTCCGCCGAGCGGCTGCTGCCGGCGTGGCGGGCCGTGCACGACGCGGTGCCGCGGCCCGTCATCCAGGCGATGGTGCGTGGCCGCGGCGTGGGGATCAACACCCTCTGGAACGAGGGCCGGCCCCTGGTCTGGTTCTGCCACAAGCGGGTGCGGGAGATCGACCTGCGCGGCGGCCGCTCGACCGCGGCGGTGAGCGCGCCCTGCGATGCCCGGCTGGTGGAGAGCGCCGAACGTATGCTGGCCGCGCTGCGCTGGCACGGCGTCGCCATGGCCGAGTTCAAGTGGGACGAGACGAGCAACCGGTTCTGGCTCCTCGAGATCAACGGGCGCTTCTGGGGCTCACTGCCGCTGGCTCTCGCCGCGGGCGTCGACTTCCCCTACTACCTCTACCAGCTGACCGTCGGCCAGACACCCGAACCGGTCGCCTCGTATGCCGAAGGCGTCCTCGCCCGCGACGCCGTGGCCGAGCTGAAGCACTTCCTGAAGGTGATGGCGCACGGCAAGGGCGCCCGGCTGACCACCCTCGGTCAGTCGCCGACGATCCTGCATCCGTGGAAGGCGTCGTTCAACTGGGTTCCCGACGATCCCGAGCCCGGCCGGCGTGAATGGCTGCGCACCCTGGCCCGGGCGTTCGGCAGAAAGAAGGCGGCATGATCCTGCGCGGCATCTGCCACGTGCACTCGCGCTGGTCCTACGACGGCTGTCACGATCTGGCCGAGATCGGCGAGGCGGCCCGTACCCGCGGCCTCGACTTCATCCTCATGAGCGAGCACAACCGCACGCTCACCGAGGCGAGCATGGCCGCGTTCGTGTCCGAGTGCGAGGCCGTCACCCGCGCCAGCGGCGTGCTCGTGGTGCCGGGCATCGAGTGCGAGGCCACCCCGGACTACGTCCACGTGCTGGGCTACGGCGTGCGCACGCTCGTGAGCGAGCGACGCGTCGGCGCCATCGCCGAGGCCATCCGGGCGGCCGGCGGCTTTTCCGTGCTCGCCCACCCGCTCTACCGCGACGCCGCCGCCCACGTTGCGGCGGACGAGCTGCATCGGCTCGGCGGCTGGGAGGTCTGGAACGGCAAGGCGGACGGCCGCTGGTATCCGGGCGCCGACGCCGTCCGACGCCTCGTGGAGCTCCGCCGCCGGGGGGCCCAGCTCGTGCCCATGGCGGGGGCGGACCTCCATCGGCTCGAGGCCTATCCCGGCATCGTGCTCGAGGTCGCGTGCCCGGCCCCGGCGGCCGTGGAGATCCTGGCCGCTCTCAGGCGGCGGGCCTATCGCGTCGTGGGCGCGGCGTGGAGCTTCGCGGCCGCCGATCCCCTGCGCGAGCCGCCGCTCACGCTCGGCCGGCTGGCCGCCGCGGCCGCGCTCGACGTCCGGCGCGGCGCCAAGCGGCTGCACGCCTCGCTGGCTCGCCGCGGACTGCGGGCGCCGGCCGTGGTGGCCGTCGCCGCTCGGAGGCTGCTGAAATGATCCGCAACGAATCGATCATCTGCTTCGCCCACGACTGGAACGGCGATCCGACCAGCAAGACCCACATCATGCGGATCCTGTCCGAGAAGAACCGCATCCTCTGGGTCGACTCGATCGGCATGCGGCGGCCTACCGTCTCCGGCCGCGACGCGCGGCGTCTGGCGCGGAAGCTGCGCCAGATCACCCGGGGCCTGGTGACGGTGAACCCCAACCTGCACGTCGCCAGTCCGCTGGTGCTCCCGCTGCCGGGCGTGCCGGGCGTCGACCGGCTGAACGCGACGCTGCTGAGCGCTTCCCTGCGCTACTTCGCGCGCCGGGCCGGGCTGACCCGGCCGATCGTGTGGACGTTCCTGCCCACGACCGTCGGCCTCCTGGGTCGCCTCGGAGAATCGCGCGTCATCTATCACTGCGTGGACGAATACTCGGCGTTCGCCGGCGTGCCGCGGGAGGCGCTTCGCCGGATGGAGGCGGAGCTGGTCCGGCGCGCCGACCTGGTGCTGGCGTCCTCGGAGACGCTGGCCGAGGCGCGCCGGCGCGTGAATCCGCGCACGTTCTTCGTCTCGCACGGCGTCGACGTCGCCCACTTCTCGCGGGCCCTCGACCCGGCGCTGCCGCGGCCGGCCGACGTGGCCGGGCTGGCCCGGCCCGTGATCGGCTTCTTCGGCCTCCTCGCCGAGTGGATCGACCTGGAGCTGCTCGCGGCGATCGCCCGCCGGCGGCCGCACTGGACCCTGCTGCTGCTGGGCAAGGCGACCGTCGACACCGGCGCGCTGCGGGCGCTGCCCAACGTGCGCCTGCTCGGCCAGAAGCCCTACGCGGCGCTGCCGGCCTACTGTCGCGCGTTCGACGTGGGCCTCATCCCGTTCCGGATCGACGAGCTCACGGTGCGGGCCAATCCGCTCAAGCTCCGCGAGTATCTGGCCGCCGGGCTTCCGGTCGTCTCGACCGACCTGCCGGAGGTGCGCAAGTATGCCGGCCTCGTCCGCCTCGCCGGCGGGCCCGAGGGCTTCATCGAGGCGATCGAGGCGGCCCTCGCCGATCGCAACGAGCCCGCGGACCGGGCGCGCGTGGCGGCGATGCAGAGCGAGAGCTGGGAAGCCCGCGTCGAGCAGATTTCCGAACTCCTCGAGGACACGGAGGTGCGCGTATGAGAACGTCGCGACGGCTCGCCCTGGGGTTCGCCGCACTCGTCGCGGTCACCGCCGCGAGCTCGCACGGCCATCCCGGTCACGCCGGTCCGGCCGGCGCCGAGCCGCCGTACCAGATCATCGATGCCCGGCCCGCGCCCCTCGGCGGCCGCATCCTCGCCGTCGCCGCCGGCGGCGACCTGCAGGCGGTGCTCGATGGCGCGCGCGGCGGCGACACGATCGTGCTGCCGGCCGGCTCGACGTTCCGCGGCCCGTTGACGCTCCCGCGGCTCGCAGGGGATCGGTGGATCGAGATCCGCTCGGCGGGCGCCGATGACCTCGCGCCCGGGCGTCGCGTCGCGCCGGCCGATGCGGCGAAGATGGCCCGGATCCTGGGCGGCGAGGGCTCCCAGGCGGCGGTCCAGACGGCCGCCGGCGCCCACCACGTCCGCTTCGTGGGCATCGAGTTCACCGTGACGCCGGGGGCGTACTCGACCGGGCTCGTCCGCTTCGGCACCGGCGAGGAGACCAGCGCCGCCGACATGCCTCATCATCTCGTGATCGACCGCTGCTGGGTGCACGGCGATCCCGCCCGCGGCGGCAAGCGGGGGCTGGCGCTCAACGCCGCCGCGGCGGCGGTGATCGACTCCTACTTCTCGGACTGGAAGGGCGAGGGCCAGGAAACGCAGGCCATCGCCGGCTGGAACGGGCCCGGCCCGTTCAAGATCGTGAACAACTACGTGGAGGCCGCCGGCGTCAACATCATCTTCGGCGGCGCCGATCCGGCGGTCGCCAACCTGGTCCCCAGCGACATCGAGGTCCGCGGCAACCACTTCACCAAGCCGCTGGCATGGCGCAAGGAGCCGTGGACGGTCAAGAACCTCTTCGAGCTGAAGAACGCCCGCCGGGTCCTCGTGGCCGGCAACGTGTTCGAGCACGCCTGGGGCCAGGCCCAGTCGGGAACCGCGGTGCTGCTCTCGCCTCGCAACCAGGACGGCCGGGCGCCGTGGACCGTGGTGGAGGACGTGACGTTCGTCGACAACGTGGTGCGCGGCAGCGCCTCCGGGATCAAGATCAGCGGCCGCGACGACGGCCCGCCGAGCCAGCAGACGCGCCGGGTGGTGATCCGCGACAACCTGTTCGACGACATCGACGGTCGCACGTGGGGCGGCGACGGCCGGCTCTTCACGCTGCTCAACGGCACCCACGGCGTCGTCATCGAGCACAACACCGCGTTCCCGACCGGCAGCGTCATCACGGTCGAGGGACCGCCGCATACGGGCTTCGTGTTCCGTGACAACGTCCTGCTGCACGGGGAATACGGCATCAAGGGCAGCGGCGTCGCCATGGGGGAGCCCACGCTGCGCGCGCTCTTTCCGGGCGCGTTCGTGGCGGGCAACGTCTTCATCGGCCGCGACCTTCCGGCCTACGGGACCGGCAACACCGCGGTGGGCAGCGTGAAGGACGTCGGCTTCGTGGATCCCGACCGCCGCGACTGGCGCTTGCGGCCGGGCAGCCGTTTCAAGGGCATCGCCGGCGGCCGCGATCCCGGCGCCGATTTCGAGGCCCTGCCGCGCATCGCGCGCGCTGAGGGGCGGTGAGCGCACCGTGATCGAGATACTCTTCTGGTTCGCCCTCGCTGTGCTCGTCTACACCTTCGTCGGGTACCCCGCGCTCGTCTGGCTGCTCGGTCGCCTCATGCCGCGAGCGGTGCAGCGCGGGGCGATCGAGCCACCGGTCACGGTGCTCATCGCCGCCTACAACGAGGCGGAATCGATCGCCGGGCGGATCGAGAACTGCCTGGAGCTCGACTACCGGCCCGACCGGCTGGAAATCGTGATCGCCTCCGACGGCTCCACCGACGGCACCGTCGACGTGGCGCGTCGCTACGAGCGTCCGGCCTTCCCCGGTCCGGCCGTCCGGGTGCTGGCCTACCCGTGGCGTCGCGGCAAGCCGTCGGTCCTCAACGACACCATTCCCCGCTGCCGGGGGGCGATCGTCGTGCTCGGCGACGCCCGGCAGCGCTACGAGACCGACGCCGTGCGCCGGCTCACCGAGAACTTCGCCGACCACAGCGTCGGCGCCGCCAGCGGCGAGCTCCTGCTCCTCAACGACACGGCGGCCCCGATGGGTCACGGCGTCGGCGCCTACTGGCGCTACGAGAAGCTCATCCGGCGCTCGGAGAGCGCGCTGCACTCGACGGTCGGCGCGACCGGCGCGATCTACGCGATCCGCCGGCGCCTCTTCGAGCCGATCCCCGCCGACTCGCTGGACGACGACGTCGTGATTCCCGTGCGGATCGCCCGCCACGGCTACCGCGTCGTCTTCGACGCCCGGGCGCGCGCCTGGGATCGGGCGGCCGCCACCGGGCGGGAGGAGTACACACGGAAGGTGCGGACGATCGGCGGGATCGTGCAGCTCTTCGTCCGCGAGCACTGGCTGCTGCTGCCGGCTCACCGGCTGTGGCTCCCGGCGGTGTCCCACAAGTTCCTGCGCCTGGCCGCCCCGTTTCTCATGCTCACGGTGCTGTTCACCGACGCGCTGCTCGTCGGCCGGGAGATGATCTACCTGCTGGGGTTCACGGCCCAGGTCGGCCTCTACAGCGCCGCCGCCGGCGGCGTCCTGCTCCGGCGCCGGCGCAGCCGCCTCGCACGGCTGCTCGGGATTCCCTACGCGTTTTGCTTGCTGAACTCCACCACGCTGGTCGCCTTGTGCCGCTCGATGACCGGTCGGCAGACGGTGCAGTGGAGGAAAGCGACGGAGACCGCCCAGACCAAGGCCGCCTGATCGCGGCGCCGGCGTCGACGTCCGGCGCCGGACGCCGCCCGGCGGAGGCGCTCACGGGCCTCCGCCGGACAGCATCGCGGGTTACTTGTTGATCGTGATCGACGCCGTCGTCGCGATGTTGCCCGACGTATCGGTCGCCACCGCGGTCAGCAGATGCTGGCCCGAGCTGAGGCCGCCGGTCAGCCACAGCACCGTGCTCGAGCACGTGGCGCCGGCGCAGGGAACCGTCGCAAAGAGCGAGCCGTCCCCGTAGAGCTGGATCGTCTTCACGGCCACGTTGTCCGAGGCCGTCACCGCCACGTCCAGGCTGTTGCCGGTCCACACGCCGCTCGTCGGCGACGTGATCGCCACCGTCGGCGGCGTCGTGTCGCCGCCCGTGTTCGTCGGGTTCGCCACCGTCACCCCCAGCGAGGCGCTGGCGGTCCGGCCGCCGCCGTCGGTGACGTTGAGCGTCAGCGTGTGGGGCCCGTTCGACAGCCCCGTCGTCGGCCACGCGTAGCTCGCGCTGCTCCCCGTCACCGTCTGCGACGACGCCTGCGTGCCGTCCACCGACAGCTTGAACGTCGAGCTGCCGCTGGCCCCGCTGTCCGCCATCCCCACCGTCACCGTCCCCGTCACCGCCGCCCCGCTCGCCGGGGTCGTGAACGAGGCCGTCAGCGGGCTCGGCGCCGGCGGCGGCACCTTGGCGCCCGTCGGCGCCCCCGAGGGATACGTCGGGCTCGTGGCGTCCTTGTAGATCGTCACCGCCGCCGACGTCGCCTGGTTGCCCGACGTGTCGACCGCCACCGCGTTCACCACGTACGCGCCCGCCGGCAGCGCCCCCGTCACCCACCAGGTGTTGCCGCTGCAGCTGGCACCCGCGCAGGGCAGGCTCGCGAACGCCTTGCCGGCCCCCCACAGCTCGATCCGCGACAGCGCCACGTTGTCCGTGCCCGTGGCCGCGATCTGGATGCTGTTGCCCGTCCACGTCCCCCCCGTCGGCGATGAGATCGCCACCGTCGGCGGCGTCGTGTCGCCGCCCGTGTTCGTCGGGTTCGCCACCGTCACCGTCCGGGTCGCGGTGCCCGTGCCGCCGCCCGAATCGGTCACCGTGGCGGCCAACGTCACCGCGCCGCTCGGCGTGCTGGTGCTGTTCCAGCTGAAGGCGTTGTTGGCGCCGTTGTAGATCGTCGCGGTGCCGGCCTTCACCACGTACGCATAGCCCGTTCCACTGCCGCCGGTGGCCGAGACCGACACCGTGACGGTGCCCGTCACGCTGGCGCCGGTGGCCGGGTTGGTGAAGCCGACCGTCGGTCCGGTCGTCGTGTTCTGCACGGTGACCGACAGGCTCGCCGTGGCGGTGCCGCCGCTGGAGTCGGTCACGGAGGCCGCCAGCGCGTGCGCACCGACCGCAACACCGCTGGTGTTCCAGGCGTAGGTGGCGCCGCTCACCGGCACCGTCGTGCCGTCGATCTTCAGGCCGTAGACGTAGCCGCTGCCGGAGCCTCCGGAGGCCGCCATGGTGACGTTCGTCATGCCGCTCACCGTGGCCCCGGGCGCCGGCGCCGAGAACGAGAGCGTCGGGGCGGACGGGCCGGTGCCGGGGCTGCCCCCGCCGGGATTGGTGATGCCGTAGAGATCGGCGTAGCTGCCGCCGCTGTAGCCAAAGTTCGACGTCCACAGGACGACGCTGGCGTCCCACGCGGAGTCGACCCGCGGCTGCGCGTAATAGCTGGAGCTGAGGCCGCGTGACCGGTGGTGGGCCAGGCGGCGCACCTCGCCGGTCAGCACGTTCATCATCAGGATCTCCTGCTTGTATGCGCGCCAACCGCTCACGGTCGACGAGAAGCCGTCGTCACCGCTCTCGACCGAGGCGAAGACCCAGTCCGAGAACGCGCCCTTGGACACCCGCGAGAAGTGGCCGTCCACGTCGGACCACGACGCGAGCTGGACGAGCTTCTTGTTCTGGCTGACCTGCTGGGAGACGTTCGACGCGCTCTGGGGCAGGCTCACGTCCACCCGATAGATGCTCCCCGTCGAGTTGCAGTCGAACGTGACGAAGTACGTCTTGCCGTCGGAGGCGCTCATGACGTCGCCGTGCCCGCCGCAGAGCGACCAGAACAGGACGGGCGTGCTGCTCACCGTCTTGTTGGTGTGGTCGATCTTCCACGAATGCGAGGAGACCGGCGGCGTGCTCGAGACGACGTAGTTGCCGTCCGGCGAGATGCCGACCCAGCCGCCGAGCGAGACGGGACCGCCGCCGAAGGTGTCGGGAATCCCCCCCGCGTAGAGCGTGTCCGACTGCTTGTCGTAGACCGTGAACGTGCCGCCCACGTGCAGCACCATGTAGCGGCCGCTGCGGTCGATCCAGTCCACCGAGCCGCCGAGCTCGCCCAGCGCGCCGGCGAACGTCCGCACGGCCGTCCGGGCCCCGGTGCTGACCGCGTACTTGTAGAGCGTGGTGTCGCCCCAGGCGAAGTAGTACCAGCTGTCCGGGTCGTCCGGAGCGAAGGAGCTGTCGTAGTTGAACGCCACGGCGCTGCGGACGACTTGCCCGGTCCTGGTGTTGATGATGGTGTGGCCGT
>Ga0209474_10003159_pt1 | contig 14629 bp, 11 predicted proteins | sample GraSoiAngelo_145_FD_185902 | JGI IMG/M metagenome (GOLD analysis project Ga0209474, IMG submission 185902) | Grasslands soil microbial communities from the Angelo Coastal Reserve, California, USA - 14_1009_05_20cm (SPAdes) (version 2) | ecosystem: Environmental > Terrestrial > Soil > Grasslands...
CGGTTTCAATCGGTGGCACCGAAGGACGCCGCGAATCGACTGGGCGCGGCGTTGTTTATCTGATCGAACGCGCCATGGACATGTTGAAGATGGATCCGACCGAATGCACCGCGATCATCCAGGGATTCGGCAACGTCGGGTCAGTCGCGGCATTGTCGCTCGCGTTGAAGACCGGAATCACAGTCGTGGGTATCAGTGATGCGACCACTGCCGTTTACAATCCCAAGGGAATCGACGTGAAAGCAGCGGAGCAGCACGTTTTGAAAAAGGGAAATTTGCGCGCATTCGACCAAGGCGATCGCATCGATCCTAACGAAATGCTGGTCCAGAAATGCGATGTTCTGGCGCCTTGCGCGGTCGATCGCGTGATCACGGAAAAAAATGCCGGCAAACTGCAGTGTCGGATTCTGGCTGAAGGGGCGAACGGGCCGACCACGCCGGAAGCAGATAAAATTCTCGATCAACGTTGGGCCGAACTTTTCGTTATTCCCGACATCTTGTGCAACGCCGGTGGCGTCATCGTTTCCTATTTTGAATGGGTGCAAGGTTTGCAGGCTTTCAGCTGGAGCGAAACGGAAGTGACCGACAAACTTTTCCGCATCCTGGAACATTCCTTTAGCCAGGTGATTCGGCGCGCCAAGGCGCACAAGATTTCGCACCGGATGTCGGCCATGGCCACCGGAGTCGAACGGGTGATGAAAGCAAAAAGGACGCGCGGCCTCTTCCCCTAACCCAGTGCGATGGGGGAGATCGCCGTTTCACTGCGCGGATTGCTCGCGCGCTCGATTGATTACGCGGGAATGTTTCCGCCGTGCCAGCTCGAGCTCGAGCCGTCGCTGAAGAATCAGGCGCAATATTTGCGCACCGCTGATGCGTGGATGCTGAGCGCGTTCGTGCTCCCGGTCGAACAATTCGTTACCGCCAAACAATTCCTGACGGAGTTCGATCCTCTTCATCCGCTCCAAGTTTCCGCACTTGGGCCAAAAACCGAAAACGCAGCTGCTTTTCGTGCAGCGCTAGCGAAGACCAACGCGGCCATTCGTTCGCTATCGACGCACAATGTCGATCTCGTATCGGTCAGCCAACTCGAAATGTTTTTGCCTCCCGATATCGATTCGCAGTTGCTAAACGAAACGAGATCGATTCTCGGAACGTTGCCCACGTTTTGGGAAGCGCCGCCAGACAGAGCAGAACAAACCATCGCGTTGGTGGCCGAACTTAATTCCAATGCTGACGCGCCCACATTCGGTTACAAATTACGTACCGGCGGTGTCACGGCCGACGCTTTTCCGACGACGGTGCAAATCGCCCAGTCGTTGGTCACGCCTGCTACCCATCAAGTTCCGATCAAGTTCACCGCCGGGTTACATCATCCGCTCCGCATGTTTCGCGATGAAGTGAAAACGAAGATGCACGGATTTCTCAATGTGCTCGGCGCAGCCGTACTGGCGGCCGAATACAAATGGGACTCGCGGCAGGCCGCGCTCATGCTGGAAGATGAAAACGCGGATTCGTTTTCCTTTACCGACGAATTTTTCGCGTGGCGCGAATGGAAAATCGACATCAAAAGGCTGCAAGATCGGCGGAAATTCGTCACTTCCTTCGGCAGCTGTAGCTTCGACGAGCCGCGCGAAGATTTGCGCGCGTTAGGATTTCTGTAGCCGCGGTCGTCGGCCGCGGCCACAGCCTCTCTTTCGCCTTGAGCTTCTGCTAGATCCAAGAGCAAGCGCTTGAATTTGTTGCAGCGGCGGTCTACCTGTCGCGCCGTATTCTTTGCGAAGGCGGATGACCGCCGAACGACAAGAATTTCGGCGCTCGTAGAGCGCCGCTACAGAATATGCCGCTCCTATCCTTTATCAACGTTCCGCCCAATTCCGATTTCCCAATTCAAAATCTGCCTTTTGGCGTTTTCAAACCGCGCGAGGGAAACGCGCGCGTCGGCGTCGCCATCGGTGAGTTGATTCTTGATCTCTCGGTTCTGGAAGCGCGTGGATTCTTTTTTGACGTTTTAGCTGCTCCTGTCCCCAGCAGAAGCAGAAATAATCTGCCGCCGGAGACGGCGGCAGCTTCAACAAAAACGGCGCCAGCTACAACGCTGTTTGCGAGCGATTCGCTCAACGCCTTCATGGCGCTGGGTCGCCCGGCGTGGAAACAAACGCGAGACATTTTGGGGAGCCTGCTTTCGGCCGAAACCAGCACCTTGCGGGACAACGCAGAGCTACGGGCGCATGCGTTTCACAAACAAAGCGAGGTGACGATGCAACTCCCGGCGCGTATCGGCGATTACACCGATTTTTATTCTTCGTATCATCACGCTCACAATGTCGGCACGATGTTGCGCGGCCCGGAGAACGCGCTCATGCCAAATTGGAAATGGTTGCCGGTGGCCTACCACGGTCGTGCCAGTTCAATTGTTGTTAGCGGAACGGAGGTAAAGCGACCACACGGACAAACGAAGCCGCCGGATGCGAGCGCTCCGGTTTTCGGCCCGAGCAAAAGCCTCGACTTCGAATTGGAAACAGCATTTTTTATTGGTCCGGGAAATCCGCTCGGCCAATCCGTTTCAATCGATCAAGCCGAAGACCACATTTTTGGGATCGTGCTGATGAACGACTGGAGTGCGCGCGATATTCAGACATGGGAATACCAGCCGCTTGGTCCGTTCCTGGCAAAAAACTTCTGCACCAGTATTTCGCCGTGGGTGGTAACCTTGGAAGCGCTCGAGCCGTTTCGCAAAAATCTGTCGGCACAAGATCCAGCACCACTGTCATATTTAAAACGCGCGAACGATTTCACTTTTGACATCCAATTGGAAGCCCACTTGCAGACCGCCAGGATGCGCGAACCGCAAACAATCACGCGCACCAATTTCCAAAATCTTTACTGGAGCATCGCGCAACAACTGGCGCACCACACCGTCAACGGTTGCAACCTTCAACCGGGCGACCTGCTCGCGAGTGGCACGATCAGTGGACCAACCGAGGAGTCTCGCGGTTGTATGCTGGAATTGACCTGGCGCGGGCAAAATCCGCTGAAGTTACCAGACGCTCAAACCCGCAAATGGCTCGAAGATGGTGATACCCTTTCGATTACGGGCTGGTGCCAGGGTGAGGGCTATCGTGTTGGCTTTGGCGAAGTGAGCGGGCGCATTGTTGGCGCGTGACGACATTCGCGCGCCTGATTTCCTGGATTGGTCATCCGCTGGTATTTGTCTTGGCTTCGGTCGCCGTCGTCGTGGGCATACAACTCGGCCCGCGGACCGGTTTACCCATTCTTCTCGCCTTGCTCCTCAGCACCCTCGTGCCAACCGCCATTTTGCTCCTTTCCGGAGTTCGCTCCGGTCGCTGGAGTGACGCGGATGTATCCGTCCGAAAAGAACGGCAGCGCCTTTTTCCGTGGGCGGTTCCGTTCTCGTTAGCAGGCGTGATCGCAATGTGGTGGTTACAAGCGCCAAGTTACATCATCCGCGGTGGATTGGTCACCCTCGGCCTCTTCCTCATCTCCTGGTTGGTGAATTTTAGCTTGAAACTTTCACTCCACGCTCTCTTTGCCTTTTACTGCACGATAATTCTTTTTCGAATCGGTCCGATCTGTGGCGCTATTGCCTTGGTCCTAGCGGTCTTGGTGGCATGGTCGCGACTGTTTCTGCGGCGCCACACTCACATCGAACTAATCACCGGAATTGCGCTCGGTCTGATGGGAGGATTTCTCGCCGGCTGGTGCAACTAGGCGCCAGGCGCAGGTCAGTCGCTAAACATCGAGTCAACATTCCGATGTTGCAGGTGCAATATCCAAATGTTAACTCGTCCGTAGGATGGCGTTTGAGCCTTTCGATAGAGCTGCGCCTAGGGTGGAATCGCATGGAACCTTACAAACCGCGCGCTTTTCGCTTTATCGAGCTTTGTCGATTCGGTAAATGGCAGATGAAACTCTACGCGATCGCGTGCCTGGCGAATTTCCACGAACTGAGTTACTGGCTGCGGCCAAAAAAATCGCGGCGATTGAGCTCGTCAAATTTGAGCCGAACGATTTTTACCTCGGATTTATTGGCGTACACGATGGACGCAATGCTGCGTTTATCTTTGTCGATTTCTGGGGAAACGAGAACGAGCTTTTTCACCGCGTATTTTCTTTCCCGCGGTGATAAGTTTCTGATCTTTCTCCCGCGGGCGATTCGGCCCCGTCCGTCTGCGTGTGGGATCTGGCGCTGCAATCATTGGAGCGCGCAGCCTGGATCAAACATGTGTTGCTGAAAGCGGATGCGCCCGATTCGGGGGTTATTTGAGCGAACGCATGAATTCCGATTTGTAACTGCGTGATGTTCGAAATTCGAGCTGCGACTCCAGTCGACCGCGAAGCCCTCCAGCAACTAATCGCAATCTCGGCGCGCGAATTGAGTCGCGGATATTACAGCGAGGAACAGGTCAGTGCCGCGCTGAAGTCCGTTTACGGCGTGGATAGCATGTTGATTGAAGATGGAACTTATTTTGTTGCGGAAGCGGACGACATAATCGTCGGCTGCGGCGGCTGGAGTAAGCGCAAGACACTTTTCGGCGGCGACCAGTTTTCCAACCGCGACGCCAGCCTGCTCGATCCGCGTTTTGAAGCCGCGAAGATCCGCGCGTTTTTTATTCACCCGAATTTTGCGCGGCGAGGAATTGGGCGCGCAATTCTCGATCGTTGCGAAGCGGAAGCTGCCCGCAAGGGAGTCATTTCGTTGGAATTAATGTCCACCTTGCCGGGCGTTGAATTTTATCCCGCGTGCGACTACGTCGCGACAGATCCTATTCTTTACGATGCCGCCGGTGTGGTACTGAAATTCGTGCCGATGAAGAAAATGTTGTCGCAGTGATGGCGCCGATTCTCGTGCCGGCCAGAACATTGCAGGTTTGCCTTGCGCCTTTACTGGTTGGTCAATCGTTGTTCGCTGTGTTTTACTTTCTGCGCTATCGGGGCCTGTAGCTCAGCGGTTAGAGAAGGGGACTCATAATCTACTGTCTTTCCTCCTGCTGCGAGCGCCCGCCCGAGACAGTTCGCGAACAGGCGCGACCGCAAACGACCATTTCAGGCGGTGGTATTGTCAACATGATGTCAACGACTCGCGTAGAGCAGAACGGAAATGACGGAAAGGCTTCTCCGGACGTACCAACCGCGGTCTAAGGATTGACCGCCGCTCGCGAGGGCACTTTCTCCCTTGGCAGCGGACCGGTTACAGTGTGGGAAGCACTTGCAGTAGGCGAGCTGTTACTTTCATGAACCATTTTTCAGCAGTTTTTAAGTCTTGGAATTTCGCTGGAGTAATATTCAAGTCATTAACACTTTTCGCGTGAGTAAGTGCATGACGTATTTCAATCGCCCGCAACACTGATTGCCAGGAATTGCCTGAAAAATAGTCAGGCGCGATCTGTTGGTTCCAGTTCGTCGCTCACTTTCTGCACAGTTGCAGTAACGGCTTCGAGTTCCTTCTGTTGACCTAATTATTGCGTCGCAAAGTTAGCCGTGTATGTGGTATTGACAGCGGGTGTGCTAATCTCGTGACTTCTGGCACGCCCATCCGACCAGGATTGAAAATTGTAGCTCGTTCCATTCAGAGTTTGTGGAGTTGGTGCCGCAATTGATCTTATAATTCCTACAACCCCAGTCACCGTAAATGGTGTTATGCGACCTGAACCACCATCCAAACTGATTTTCAGACCTGCTGGTTGGGTAGCAAAAGTCATATTCGCTTTGCGTGGTAAAATATTACGAACGGTGGTGCTGGTTAATCCCACTGAATCAATCACCTTGAGAGTTATGTAATAATATACATTGGAAGATACTTCCCCCCTATTTGGAATGGTGAAGGTGCCTGTTTTACTGCCGGTTGTTGGTGGGATAAATGGGTGAACGTGGCTGTCGTGATGGAAGTCCACTCGCCAGGTAAATGCGGAAGCGGGCAAGGTTCCATCTTCTTTATCAGAAGCAGAACCAGAATAGTTAACCACCATACCACCGAAATAAGTCGTGCCTACAGCCGGTGTCAGTATTTGTGAGGTTGGTGGTTTATCGGAAGTAACAGAGAGAGTGGCTACATTACTCAAAGTATTGCCAAAAGCATTGCTCACTCGAACCCGAAATCGCGCCCCATTGTCTGACAAAGTCGTCGAAGCGATCCTGTACGTTCGGGCATTAGCGCCACTGATATTTACGCCATTTCTCATCCATTGATAACTGTAGGGAGAAGGACCACTGGCAGTGACTGAAAACGTAACTGGATAACCCACTGAAACCAGTTTTGAAGTCGGTTGAGTGGTAATTACCGGCGAGGGGTTTGTCGTATAACGAATCTTCATAACGGAGCCTGTGCCCCGAGCGAGGTAATAAAGGCTGCCGTCGGCTCCCACTTGAATGTCCACTGGCTGTGATGCGCCGGTGATAAAATTAGTGGCCTGAGCTGTTGAGGGATTCAGTATTCGGATAAAGCCTGCGCAGTAATCGCCGAAAAGATATTTACCGACATAGGACGACGGGAAATTGGGTGTACTGGGCGAATAAAATGCTCCACCAGTGATCGCGCACCCTTCACTATGGCCATAATAATAAATCGGACTCTGATATGCTGGATTGGTAGTTGGTCCTTCGGTCGCGGGCCAGCCATAATTTGCACCGGCTTGCCCTAGATCGATTTCTTCCCAAGTCGATTCGCCGACATCATTAATGTACATAAAATTTGTCGTCCCTCGGAATGCAAACGTAAATGGATTCCTAAGGCCCAATGCCCAAATCTCATGGCGGGCCGTGGTCGATTGTACAAATGGATTGTCAGGAGGAATTGTGCCGTCAGGAGCTATGCGAAGAATTTTTCCAAGAAGATTACTCAAATTCTGAGAGCTACTCCCCTTGGCATTGTCTCCCACGGCAATATAAAGGTTGCCATCGGGTCCAAAGTGAAGGGCGCCGCCATTATGATTGGTGGCTGTGGAGAGGGGGTCCAACTCAAGGAGGATTACCCTGCTGCCTGGTAAAACCACATCGCCGTTGGCCGTGAACCGAACCACACGATTGTGTGCGGGGGTCCTAGGAACTGTATAATAGAGATAAATATAATGGTTCAAAGTAAAATGGGGATCGAAGGCAACACCCAAAAGGCCTCTCTCTCCCACCGAGTCCACGGAAAGAGTCACAAAGGGAGTGGCTAGTAAGACTCCGTTTTTAATTACTCTCAATGCTCCTGTTTGTGAGCAAACAAATATCCGACCATTCGGTGCAATTGCCATTGCTGTGGGCGAGGCAATCCCACTGGCTACGGTAGTCTCAACAAAACCAGACGGCAGCGTTGCGCCCGAAACAGAAAAAGATAAACCAAAGAACAGAAACATCATTGCGATGAATAATCGCGCCTGATGCATTCCGGAGTTACGGAGAAAAGATGAAATGATCGCGCGTGCGTGTTTTCGGCGCGCGCATCGAATTACGTCCGGCAAACCAGGCCGCCCGCACGCGTCAAGCTGGGAAGGCGAATTGATCTGCGGACGACGCGGCTGGCTGAGTAAATCTTTCATTCTTTTGACGCGTGAAATTGCAAAAAGTCATCGGTTAATTGCACCGATCCATCGGCGTCGCATTGGGGGATCGCATCGCGGCGAACAAGCTCCAATAGCGCTCTTTTAACTCTTGTTTGTACGGCGTGTTGCTGTGATACCTCTCAAATCGCTTCCGAAATGTCGAGCCTGAAATACTGGGAGATCGTCCCTGACAAGCTCAGCGCCATCTGTTGGTCATGGGGCTAATGCAAAGCGGTCACATGCGACGGTTGGCTGTACATTGTCGTGCGCCAGAGTAGGAGCACGTTTATGCGGATCGTATTGTTGAACAAGCCACGTACTTTGGCATCAGCACTGACGCAGCGGTTGTCGAGATAAAGTCGTTGCTAGGGGATGGCGCCGATTCTCGTGCCGGCCAGAACATTGCAGGTTTGCCTTGTGCCTTTCTTGGTTGGTCAATCGTCGTTCGCTGTGTTTTACTTTCTGCGCTATCGGGGCCTGTAGCTCAGCGGTTAGAGCAGGGGACTCATAATCCCTTGGTCCCAGGTTCGAATCCTGGCGGGCCCATGAAAATTTCGGATTGCGGAATGCGGATTGCGGATTTGAATGGCGCGTGCGGCGGCGCCTCGCGTTCCTGGCGGAAATCATTTTCATCAGCATTCTGATTCTTGTCACACGGTGTGCGAATTTCGGTGACGTCTTCTTCGGCGGCCAAATCAATTTCATTGATGCCGATTGCTATTCGCGCATGACCCGCGCGCGCATTTGTTTCGAACATCCGGGCACGATTGTCAGGCGACATGATTTTGAAAATTTTCCGAACGGAACTTCTCCGCATACGACCGCGCCTTTCGATTACCTGATCGTGGCGCTTGCTGCTGCGCTGATGCCACTAAGTAAAAATGCGCTCGATCTTGCGGGTGCCATTGTGTCACCGCTCCTTTCCATCGCGCTAGGAATTTTTCTTTGCTGGTGGACCCGAAAAATGCGCCTGCGATTTCGCTGGGGATCTCTCATTCTTTACGGGGCGAGCCCAATGCTGGCGCATGGGTTTGCGCTCGGCCGACCCGATCATCAATCGCTGCTGATTGCGCTAATCACGATTGCGCTTTGCGCCGAGCGGACCTTGACGCACGAATCATCACAATCCTGGAGCATCGTGAGCGGTGCGAGTTGGGCCCTTGCGCTTTGGGTATCGCTGTATGAGCCGGTTGTTTTGCTCGTGATCGTCGTCGCATTTCGTGCGCGCGATATGATGAAGCGGGAACGACGAATGGGATGGATTGTTTTTGCCGTGGTTCTCGCAGTTGCATTCATCATTGAACGGCGAATTCCAGCATGGCCGAATTGGGAATTTGGCGGCGCGCTGAGAAATTGGAGCGCTACGGTGGGAGAATTGGCCCACGTCTCGTTAGCGAGCACGATTTGGTTTAACTGGTGCGGCTGGCTGCTGTTGCTCGCACCGATTTTGCTTTGGCCGAAATGGAATCGAAACACACCGTTGTTTTTAATCGCGCTCTTGATGACCGCGTTTGCCCTGACAATCTGGCAGGCGCGTTGGAGTTATTTTTTTCTGATGATTTTCGCAATGCTGGTTCCACAAATTTTGTCCGTCCTGCGCAATCCGCTAATCGCGACAACGATTTTCATCGTTGCATTGTTTCCGATCGCACAATCCTGGGACCATTTGTTTGCGGACGAGGAATTGACGCGACGCGCGGAAAACAAAATCGAGCAACTCGAGTTACGCGCAATGTCTTCGCAAATCGACGGTGCATTCATAGCACCATGGTGGTTTTCGCCCGCGCTCAGTTATTGGTCGCGGCGGCCTGGGGTGGGCGGGAGCTCGCACGAGAGCATTGGAGGGATCGTCGAAACTGCGAGATTTTTCGAAACACGGGATGCGGAAGAAGCAAGGCAAATACTTGATCGGGATAGTGTTAACTGGATCATCTCTTACGACGCCGACCGGGTGGCGCAGAATTCTGCGCAGATTCTTGGCAACCCAGTTCCCAAAAACGCGTTGTGTTATCTGCTCGATCGCCGCGCCACCGAAGTCCCACCATTTTTGCGTCTCATCGCACAGACCGGACACTTCAAACTCTTTCGCGTGGAGAAATCATAAAAAGCTCATCGTGCGAGGGAAAAGTTTGACAGAGGGGGACTGCGTTCCAATACTGTTGTGTGTTAAAGAAATTCATCCCGCAAAGGTCCGCGCCGTCGGTCGGCGAGGGCTCGCTAAACACGGGAAATGAGGAAGGCAATCGGGTCGCTTACCGCGAAGAAACCAGAAAATCAACGTTAACCGAGCATTCAAAACTTATGGCAGAACATAATGGCAAAGACGTCCTTTCAAGCGACGTCGAAATTAAAGGCTCAATCAAGTTTCAGAAGGAACTTCTGATCGACGGAAAGGTGGAGGGCGAGATTAATTCCGATGGGGCCCTGACCATTGGCGAGAACGCGGACATCCGTGGCGAGATCAAAACCAAGTCGATCACAGTTTACGGAAAAGTTCAGGGCAACATCACGGTGGGCGAACGCTGCGAGCTCAAGTCGCGCTGCACTTTGCAGGGTGATTTGAAAGCGGCGCGTCTCGTTATTGAGGAAGGGGCGACGTTCATCGGGAAATCGGAAGTTACTAGTGGCACGTCGCTTGGGGGCAATTCCCAAGCGGCCAAGGCAGCCCACACGCGTCCGGACGTAATTCGTCAACAGGAGCCGGTAAAGACGGCAGCGTTCGGGGCACGGGCATAAGGTAACCTTTTTTAAGCGAGACCGTGGCAAAGTCGTCGCCTGTTAAAGTCAGTGTGGAATGTCCACACTGCGGCTTTAAACAGCATGAGTATGCCGCCGCCAAGAGCACGATGTGTCGACAGTGCGGCGCTCATTTTGCACCGGCTGCTCCGCGACGTGCCCCAATTGTAACGCAACGAGCGCAGCCGGAGCCTCGGACAGAGAGTCCCACCGCCGCTGCTTCCCTGATGCAGCGGTTTGGGGGGTTGTGGAAAAGCAAGCGCACCAACGTCATCGAATGCTTCGATTGCCAGCGGAAACAGGAAGTCAGCGGCGCCGCTACGTCGACTATTTGCCCGTCGTGCAGCGCTCACATCGACCTAAGCGACTACAAAATCACAACCAGCTTTAGCCGTTCCATTCGCACCAAAGGCGAAGTGCATGTGACCACCAAAGGTGATCTGAGCAGCAGCAGTGTTCGCTGCCAACGCGCCGTCATCGAAGGGCGATTGCGTGGGAACCTGGACTGCGCCGGGACGATTGTCATCAACACTTCGGGCAAGATTTTGGGCAGGCTGTCCGCTTCTGAAATCGTCGTCGAAAAACGATGTGAAGTGCAATTTTTTCGCCGCGTCCGCGTAAGCAATGTTGAGATTCGCGGCCGGATGTCGGCCGAGGTTGTCGCGGACGGAATGGTGACAATTCGCAAAAACGGGGTGTTGGAAGGCAACGTTACCGCAAAAGCGATCAACGTTGAGAAAGGCGGGACCTTTTCCGGTCAGGTTGTGGTCGGGAGACAAGCTTTGCAGCAAACCGAGTTGCTTCCAAATGAGAGTCCGACGGTGTCGGAACCGCCGGAAGGCTCGATCAGTCTTGCGCGGCCTCTGCCCGCGACGTAGATCGCTTCATGCAGAAGCTGCGGCCGCGCAGTCCCTACGAGAAGCTCGGCGGCTATGTTCATTTGCCGCGTTTGATCGACAAGGCCCGCCTGCATCGCAAAGGGTTGCTTAACGGCTATAACTACAAAACCGTTGGCTTCGATAAACATCTTCTCGCCTTTCTCACGCTTAACGGCGACGATTTTGAAGAAATCGCCAACCGTTTTGACGACGATGTCGAGGTCCTCGGTTGGGTCGATAAGAATGGAACGAAACATTCGCCCGATGCGATCGAACATTGGAACCAGGAAATGATCTCGCGGCATCCAGATACCGCCGCCAAACGTGCGCGCTTTAATCATTTCCTGAAAGAATCAGGCGGTGCCGGGCGCAAAGATATTAAGACTTATTTCGATCTGATCGAGTTCGGCGAGGGACGGCTGAAATAAGCGCCTCTTTGCGAGATGCGAGGTCGATCAAAACCTCGCGGTACTATGTTAATTGCAGGGCCGGCATTCCTGCTTGCCGGCAAGCGGGAGCGCTTGTCCTTCAAAATTCGCGACGGCGTTGTCACGGCCCGACCCTTGAGACGAGGCAAACGCTATTGGAACACAGGCTTGAAAGCCTGTGTGCCGCACAGGTCTCTAGACCTGTGTTCCTGCTAACGCTGCTTCAGCGTTCCGCGAAAATCCTATTCGCCTCCTCCAGCGTTTCCTTGCTTCCGATATCGAGCCATTGGCCGGTAATTTGAAACGTATTTACGGGCTTACGCGGATAGAGCCATTGCAAAAAAAGACCGGGCTGATCGGGATTATTCCCCGCCGCGATATATGTCGTGAAAAGCGGCAGCACATCTTTCGAATAAAAATACAAGGCGATCGCCGCCAGGCTGCTCTTTGGCTCCTTCGGTTTTTCTTCGAAGTGAGTGATGACTCCGTCGGCATCGACTGTAACAACGCCATATTTCTTGATTGCTTCGGCATCAGCGACATCATACACACCGACGGTTGCCTCGGTTTTCCTGGCGTAATCGACAAACCCTGCCAGCGATTCGCGAAATAAATTGTCGCCCGCAATTACGAGCAGGTCGGAGTCAGCGGCGCTCTCTCGCGTCAGCACCAGGTTGATGTCGCCAATCGCACCGAGCTTATTATCATCGGCAGTCGAGCCATCATTAATGACCTTGAATCGGAACTCAGGATTCGCGCTCTGATACCTTTTTGCCCACGTTTCGAAATCAGCGAAAAACTTTGCGTTGGTGACGATGTAGATCGTTTCAATTTCAGCGACGCCTCGGAGGTTTTCCACCACCCATTCGACCATTGGTTTTCCGGCAACATCCAGAAGCGGCTTCGCCTTGTTCAAGGTGAGGGGATAAAGGCGGGTGGCGTAGCCGGCGGCAAGAATCAGAACATTCATCAGGGTCGCAGTGTAAACGGGGTTGAAGTGCGCGCCAGCAAATGGTCAGGTCCGAAACGCCGCCTCATGCAATTCACGATGGAGCGCGTTCATCCGCTGTGTTCCAGTCAGCTTGGCGTGCGATCGACGATCCGTGACATAAAAAGTATCGATGGCCGCTCCGCTTTCGGTGCTAATCCGAGCGAGTGCGATGTCAATTTCATTTCGACTAAGGCATTGCAACAGATCGTGGAGTAATCCGATTCGATCCGGCGTCTGAATTTCGATCAAGGTAAAGTATGGATCCGCCTGGTTTTCGATGCTGACGTGCGAGGGGAATTCCATATCTGCCGCCGCCCCGCGCCGCCCTTTCTTTCTGGCCTGTTCCAGCAGCGCGCTCAAATCGAAGGCCTCGCTGTCCAGAGCCTTGCGTAAGGTTGATTCGACCAGCGCCATCTCTCGTTCATTCGTCACCACGCGCCCGCGCAGATCGCTCACGCGAAAAACATCGAGTGCCACATTGTCCCCGCGGGTGTAAATGTCGGCGCTTAAAATGTTTAATGGTACGAGTGAAATCGAACCGGCGATTTTGGAGAGCAGCTGCTGACGGTCCCAGCTGCAAAGGGTTAAAACCGTATGGCCTTGGGCTGGCACCGGCTCCCAGCTGAAGACCGGAGCAAGCGGCGTTTCCCCGAAACAGGTCGCGTCATAAAAGCGCCGAAATAATTCCACGTGCGCCACCATGTCCACGACTTTGAACGCGCGAAAATAATGGTCCGGCATGAAGTCGAAGTGGGCCTCGATTTCCTCGGCATAATCGGGCCCGAGGCGGGCCTGCACCAAAGTCTCGCGCGCTTCCCGTGCCGTTTTAGCGCGTTCATAAAACAAATGCCGGTCCGCCAGATATTGAGTGGTCGCGTGATACAGTTGCCAGACCAGCGTTTCCTTCCAGTCCGACCAGTTTTCGTCGCTCGTGCCCTGGCCATCCGCCAGCGTCAGTAACATCAGAGCATCGAGATTATTCTGGTCCTTCACGATGGCGGCGAATTCGCTTACGGTGACGGGATCATCAACGTTCCGACGCTGCGCAATATTCGACAGTGTGACGTGATGGTCTACCAGCAGGATCAGCATCTTGCGTTCACGCGGATCGAGCTGAAGACGGCGCGCGACGCGTTGCGCAAAGACCGCGCTCGCTTCCGAATGTGGCCGGGCCCCCACGGCCTTGCCGGTGTCATGCAGCAGCAACGCCAGATAAAGAACAAAAGGATTTGGCAATTCCTCGAAAAGTTTCCGGTACTGGATCAATTTGGGATCTTCGGTTCGTGCCAGCGCATCAAGCTTATCAATGCAGACCAGCGTGTGTTCGTCCGCGGTGTAGCGGTGAAAAAATTCATGCTGCACCAGACAAGTGAGCTGGCCGAACTCGGGAATGTATTGACCGAGGAAATCGAGCCGATGCATCAGCCGCAAAGCCCGCCCCACTTCTCCCTTGCGCGATAAAATCCGGCGAAAAATCTCGCGCGGCTCTTTCGCGTAGCGTAGCGGATGCGTGATCAATCCGATTTTGCGGCTCAACATGTCCGCGAGCTCGGGACTGGGTTCCAGTTGGCGCTCCTGTGCAATCTCGATTGCGCGCATCATCTCGACCGGATTCTTGGTGAAGAGATCCGGCCCCTCGATATCCAGCTGTCGGTCTTGAATCACGAAACCATTGATATGCTCGGCCGCAGGTTTCGCGCGCGGCAGAAATCCAAAAAGTGAGCGCGTTTTGGCCGAGGAATAGCCGCTGGCAAACTGCGCCGTGATTCGTTCCGTCACTCGAAAAATGTTTCGACTGTGCGCGTAGACATCTTTCATGAACGATTCGCTTCGCAGCAAGCCTCGCTCCTGCGGATAACGCAGTCGTTGCGCCATCGTTTCCTGCATATTGAGATGCAAAACGTCGGTCGCGCGCTGGTGCAAATAATGTAGCTCGGTTCGGACTCGCAGGAGAAAATCATAGGCTGCTTCAATCCGACGCCGGTCCGGTTCGCTCAGCCAGTCCTTACCGACAAGATGGGTCGTGGCCAGGCTGCCTTCCTTGAAGAAAGT
>Ga0209474_10003160_pt1 | contig 14626 bp, 14 predicted proteins | sample GraSoiAngelo_145_FD_185902 | JGI IMG/M metagenome (GOLD analysis project Ga0209474, IMG submission 185902) | Grasslands soil microbial communities from the Angelo Coastal Reserve, California, USA - 14_1009_05_20cm (SPAdes) (version 2) | ecosystem: Environmental > Terrestrial > Soil > Grasslands...
TTGCGGCAGCCGCCGCTGGGATGGATTATCGGGGTCGGCGGCCTGTTCGGGTATCACGCGCTTTATTTTCTGGCGCTGCGCTTCGCTCCCCCGGCTGAAGCTGGATTGCTCAATTATCTTTGGCCGCTGTTGATCGTGCTGTTCTCCTCGCTACTGCCGGGCGAACGGCTGGCGCTCCATCACGTCTTGGGCGCGCTGCTTGGCTTCGCCGGCACCGTGCTGCTTTTTGGCGGCAACAACAGCGGTGATTTCGCGCCTGGACAGGTGCCGGGATTGGCCGCCGCGTTCGTCGCGGCTTTCGTGTGGGCAGCGTATTCAGTGATGTCGCGCCAGCTCAAGGCCGTGCCGACCGATGCGGTGGCAGGCTTTTGCCTCGCGACCGCGCTGCTTTCTGCCGTGGTGCATGGATTTATCGAGGTCACGGTGTGGCCGGATACGGTCGTGCAATGGCTCGCGGTCGCAGCGCTCGGGCTCGGGCCGGTCGGGGCCGCATTTTACGCCTGGGATATCGGAATGAAGCGTGGCGACATCCGCGTACTCGGCGCAGCTTCCTATGTCACTCCGCTGCTCTCGACCGCGTTTCTTATACTGGCGGGCTTTGCGCAACCGAGTGCCAACATCGCAATCGCGGCCCTGCTCATCGCCGGCGGCGGGCTGATCGCGGCAAAGGATATGCTGGGGCGACGCTAGAGCTGGGTGCTTCGGCTTGAACCGCTGGTGTGCGAGTTAGCCTGCCGGCGTCCAGCCCCGCTTCGCCAGTTCGAATCCAGCGAAATCAAAGCCCGGCGCTACGGTGCACCCCACCAGCGTCCATTCGCCGGTGCTTTCGGCCGCCTGCCACGTTTGCGCGGGGACGACGGCCTGCGGCGCTTCGCCTGTGGCGATATCCGGACCCAGCCTGACGGAGCGCTGGCCGCTGTTATCGGCTGTTCGCAAAATGAGCGCATCGCCCGCGTAGTAGTGCCAGATCTCCACAGCATCGATGCGGTGCCAATGCGAGCGTTCGCCCCGCGCCAGCAGGAAATAGATCGCGGTCGATACTGCGCGTCCGTCGGCATCGGTGCGGGAATCGCGAAAAGTCTCACGATAGAAGCCGCCCTCAGGGTGAGGCCGCAATTCAAGCCGCGCGATAATCTCGGCAGCCGTGGGCGGCTCAATCATCAAGGATGGTCCGTCACGATTTGTTCTTGCGTTCGCGCAGCTCGCCGAACACCTCGGCGGCGCTCCTGCCTTTCATCCGCAGGCTGGCCGCCACCGCCGGCTCATCGGCGCGCAGGAACACATTGGCTTTCTTCTCTTCACCAAGCAGCGTCGGAATCGTCGGCTTGTTGGCGGCGCGCAGCCGCGTCACTTCCTCGGCGCGCGCTTTCAAAGCGGCATTCTCGGGCTCGACCGTCAGCGCGAATTTGACGTTGGCTGCCGTGTATTCATGCCCGCAGTACAGTTTGAAATCGTCCGGTAGCGCGCGCAGCTTGAGCAGCGAGTCCCACATCATCGGATAGTTACCCTCGAAAACTCTTCCGCATCCAATCGAGAACAGCGTGTCGGCGGCGAACAGCGCCTTGTCATTGTGGAATACGTAGCTGATGTGGTCGAGCGTATGGCCGGGCGTTTCCAGCACCCGCGCCAGAAGGCCGCCGACCTTCACGACGTCGCCCTGGGCCACGCGCAGATCGACATTTGCGATCTTTGCGGACTTGTCATGGGGGCCGACCACCCGCGATCCATACTTTTGCTTCAGTTGGGCGACACCGCCGACATGATCGCCGTGATGATGGGTGATAAGAATATCGGTCAGTCTCCAGCCCTCGCGCTCCAACACCTCGACGATGGGCGCGGCCTCTGGCGCATCGATCGAGGCTGTCGCCTTGGTGGTGGGGTCATGGATCAGATACCCGAAATTGTCGGTGAGACAGGGGAAGAGGCGAATTTCGGCAGCCATGCTATTTCCATGCTCCAGTGGGCCATGAGGGCGCGCCCATAGTCATGAAATATGGCGTTAAGCGTCCTACGGCAATGTAATATTCCGAACCCCGTGCGGCGCGCCGGCGTGTTACATCTGTGGACATCATGATCGATGTTATCGACCTCCGCGATTTCTATTCTCGGCGCCTGGGCATCGTGGCGCGGCGGCTGATCAATCGAGGCATTCATGCGCGCTGGCCGGACGCGCATGGCCAGCGCGTGCTCGGTCTCGGCTACCCCACCCCCTACCTCGGCCTGTTTCGCGAGGACTGCGAGCGCTGCATCGCGTTCATGCCGGCGGCGCAGGGTGTGTTGAAATGGCCGACGGCGCGGCCGACGCTGGCGGCGCTGGTCGATGAATTCTCACTGCCGCTGCCGGATGCGGCCGTCGACCGCATTCTCCTGGTTCATGCACTGGAAATGTCGGATGACCCGGAAGGGCTGTTGCGCGAGGTATGGCGGGTGCTGGCGCCCTCAGGCCGGATGATGGCGATCATTCCGAACCGGCGCGGGGTCTGGACCCGAACCGACAATACGCCGTTCGGTCATGGCCGCCCCTATTCGCGCTCGCAGATCACCCAATTGCTGCGCCAGACATGGTTCACGCCGACCGGATGGGGTGAAGCGTTGTTCGTGCCGCCTGTTGCGGGCGGTTGGTTCCTGCGCTCCGCGATGGCCTGGGAGAGGGTCGGGGCGGCGCTGTCGCTGCCGTTCGCCGGCGTTCATATCGTGGAAGCGACCAAGCAGGTCTACCGCGCGATCCCCGCGCACCGTGAGCGCACGCGGCTGATTCCGGCGCTCGAGCCGGTGCTGGTGCCCTCGTCACTGCAGCGGCGAGACCACGTGTAGAGAGCTTTCGCGTTACTCGTTACCCCGGTTGAAATCGTCACTTGGCGCAGCAGGTGCGGCCATGTTGTCTGGGCGCGGACCATGGGGCCGGCGGCGCCGTCGCGGAAAGCGCTCGCGCTCGCCGCCCTCGAAACCGCCCGTGCCGCCGCCAGTTTGCTGCTGGGGTCCGGGTCCGGTGATGAAGGACGGCAGCCGATCGACGCTGGCATTATCCGGAATCACCGGTTGCGGTTGCGGTTGAAACTGCGGCTGTGGACGATGTTCGCGATGGCCGCCATGTTCGCGTGACTGGTGCTGATCGCGCTGCTGGTACGGCTGTCCGTCGCGCTGGTGGTCGCGCGGAACGAACGGCTGCGGCTGCACCGGAACAAACCCGGGCTCCTGGCCAAAATGTGAAAAGCTCTCGCCCTCGTCCTCGCCCTCTTCGGAAGCCATTTCGTTTTCGGTGCGCGGCTGCGGCTGGTTCTGGCGGAACTGTTCCTGGGCGGCGGCGATCAAGCGAAAATAATGCTCGGCATGCTGATAGTAATTCTCGGCGGCAACGGGATCTCCGGAGGAACGCGCGTCCCGGGCCAGCTGCACGTATTTTTCCGCGACATGGGATGCCGTGCCGCGGATCTTGATGTCAGGCCCGTTCGACTCGAACACCCGGGTCATCGGGTTTTGGCCGCGCCGGTTTCCATCATTCCTGTTGTTATTGTTGTTGCGGTTGCGCATCCGCTTGTTGTTTTGACCGTTTCTCATGTCCTACCTTTATTCCAGCCCTGAAATACCAGCGTTTGAGTTGTTAGCCTGCGAGTCATGCGTCCCGGATCGTCGCGGTCATGATCGGCGTGTCGGCTACGTCTGACACGCACCGAATCCCAGTGGTTTTCAATTCCACACAGATTTTCCCGTATGTAGCGGTCAGCAAAGACGCGCTCTCCAACAGTCCAGCCGAAGCTGCGGACTCATCAAGTCATTCCGCCTGCCAAAACAAGCACAGGTCTCTCGCGTGAGTTTTCAAGCGCAATATCAGGCTTTCGTTCGCTCTGCGGTCAGAAGCGGCGCAGCTCTCTAGCCATCGCGCTCGAATGGACCTGCGTTTTGGAACCTTTCACTCGGGGCGGGCTCTCGCTTTGAGAACCCTGCCTCCACCCGTAGCATCTACGGGGCCAGCAACCTGGACCGATGTTGTGATCGGAACGTAGTCGCTCCCGAGGGATATTCCAAGTGCTTTTTCGCATTTCAATCAGGCTTTATGGGGGCAATTTTCGGCCGGCCACGGCCCTGCGAATGCCAGCCATGTCGGGCTTTGGTGGCTTCTCCAGCCTCAACCCTGCCCACGCCATCAAATCTTCAACGTGCTCGCTTTGGCCATACCCCACTTCCATAACCACTGCGCCTCCTGGCGCCAGCAGCCCGGCGGCCTGCGGAATGATCGCGCGATACGCGTCAAGTCCATCTTTGCCGCCGTCCAGCGCTCCGATCGGATCGTAGTCGCGGACTTCCGTTGCAAGGGTCGCGATCTCAGCCGAGCGGATATAAGGCGGGTTCGAGACGATCAGGTCGAACGTATCGGTCAGTGCCGCAGCATAATAGCAGGCGACGAAGCCCGCACGATCGGCCAATCCCAGGTTGGCGGCGTTGGCGCTTGCGATCCGTAACGCCGCCTCGCTGATGTCAGTCCCGATGCCATAGTGATCGGGCAACTCCGACAACAGCGCCAGCAGAATAGCACCTGAACCGGTGCCAATGTCGGCAATGTGGTACCGGTGATCCGAACGTGTGACGGCGCGCGGCATCTCGAGCGCCAGTTCGACCACCGTTTCGGTGTCGGGCCTCGGCACCAAGGTCGCGGCGGAGAGCTGCAAAGGCAGCCCCCAGAATTCTTTGCACCCGAGGATTCGTGCGACCGGCTCGCCGGCACAGCGACGTCGCGCGAAATCATCAAGTCGCATCGACTCGTCCGACGTAAGGAGCCGCCCCGCCGCAGTGATCATTCCGGTGAGATCGAGCCCGAGCACCGCGCCCATCAACATCCGCGCGTCGAGTTCGGGAGATTCGATTCCGCCGGCTCGAAGCCGTGCTGTTAGCGCCCGCCGTGCAGCTTCGAAGCTCCGGCTGTTGAATGGATCGCTGTTTTGGTTCACGCCGCGGCGCCTTGGGCGGCGAGCTGCGCGGCCTGATGTTCGGTGGTCAGCGCATCCACCAGTTCGCCCAGCGCCTCGCCAGCCAATACCTGTGGTAGCTTGTAGAGCGTGAGATTGATGCGATGATCGGTGACGCGGCCTTGCGGGAAATTATAGGTGCGGATGCGCTCGGAACGATCTCCGGAGCCGACCTTCTCGCGGCGATCTGCCGAACGCACAGCATCGATGCGTTGTCGTTCGGCGTCGTAGATACGGGAGCGCAGGATGTTCATCGCCGAGGCGCGGTTCTTGTGTTGCGAACGGCTGTCCTGCATGTTCACCACAATGCCGGTCGGAATGTGGGTGATGCGGATCGCCGATTCGGTCTTGTTGACGTGCTGGCCGCCGGCTCCCTGTGAGCGCATCGTCTCGATTCGCAGATCGTCCTGCTTGATTTCGACGTCGACCTCCTCGACCTCCGGCAGAACCGCGACTGTAGCCGCAGAGGTGTGAATGCGGCCCTGCGTCTCGGTGTCGGGCACGCGCTGCACACGGTGCACACCGGATTCGAATTTCAGCTTGGCGAACGCGCCGCGGCCCTTCACCTCGGCGATGATTTCCTTGAAGCCGCCCATCGTGCCCTCGCTGGCTGAGATCACGTCGACCTTCCAGCCCTGCAGTGCCGAAAAGCGCTCATACATCCGGAACAGGTCGCCGGCGAACAGCGCGGCCTCGTCGCCGCCGGTGCCGGCGCGGATTTCCAGCACGACGTTGCGATCATCCATCGCGTCCTTTGGCAATAATGCGACCCGGATCTGCTGCGCCAATTCAATGCTGCGGCCTGCAAGCGTGTCGCGCTCGGCCTCCGCCATGCCGCGCATCTCGGATTCGGTGGAGGGATCGGCAATAAGCGCGTCGAGCTCGACGATTTCCTTGCCGGTGGCGCGATAGGCTTTGACCGCCTCGATCAGCGGATTGAGTTCGGCCAATTCGCGCGTGATCCGCACGTAGCTTTCCGAGTTGACGTTGCCAAGCAACTCCGCTTCCAGCGCGGCGTGATGCGCCAGCAGAATGTCAAGTTTGGCTTCGGGCAGCATCGACATGGTTGGGTCTCGAATTACGAAAAACGCGTTGCAGCGATCTCAGCTTCGCTACAACGACAACCCCTCGGCCTCGGCGAATTCGGTCAGCTTACGCCGGATTGAGACGCTTCCGGAGGGCGCATCGAGCAGCGGCACCATCATCGCCTCGGCTTTTTTAGCATCAAGATCGAGGATCATCGCCTTGACCGGACCATGGGCTGTAGCCGACAGCGACAGCGAACGGTAGCCTAGCGCGATCAGCGCCAGTGCACCGAGCGGTTTCGAGGCCATCTCGCCGCACAGGCACGCGGATTTTTTCGCCGCATCAGCCTTGCGTACGATGTCGCGCAACGCTCTCAAGATCGGAGCCGACATGGTGTCGAACCGTTCGGAGACTTTGGCATTGCCGCGGTCAACCGCGAACAGGAATTGAAACAGATCGTTGGATCCGACCGAGACGAAATCGACCTTCTTCAGGAGTTCGTCGAGCTGATAAAGAAGCGCGGGCACTTCCACCATGGTGCCGACATCGATGCGCTCCGGCAGCGCGTGGCCGTGCTGGCGCAGATAGGTCAGTTCGCGTTCCACCATGGCCTTGGCGGAGTCGAATTCGGCGACTTCGGTAATCATCGGGAACATGATTCGTAGCGCGCGACCGCCGCCGGCCCGGAGCAGCGCGCGAATCTGGCCGCGTAGCAGCCCGGGCCGATCAAGGCCTAGTCGAATGGCTCGCCAGCCTAGTGCGGGATTTTCCTCGATCACGGTTTCCATATAGGGCAGCGCCTTGTCGCCCCCGATGTCCAGGGTGCGGAACGTCACCGGCTTGTGGCCCGCCGCGTCCAGCACCGCGCGATAGAGCGCGAGCTGGTCGCCGGTCCGCGGCAGACTCTGGCCGACCATGAACTGCAACTCGGTGCGGAACAGGCCTATGCCGGCGCTGCCGGTATCGTCGATATGCGGCAGGTCCACGGTGAGACCCGCGTTGATCAACAGTTCGATCGGCTTGCCGTCCTTGGTCACGCAGGGCCTGTCGCGCAACGCCAAATACTGGGCCTGGCGGCGGGCGCGAAATCGCACGCGTTCCGCATAGGCCGATTCGATTTCCGCCGAGGGGCGCACGTAAATCTCGCCCGAGGTGCCGTCGACGATGATGGCGTCGCCCGGATCGGCGATACCCGGGGCGTTCGGCACTTCCCCAACCGCAGGGATGCCGAGCGCGCGTGCCACGATGGAGACGTGAGAATTCGCGGTGCCTTCCTCCAGCACAAGCCCGCGCAGCCGCTTGCGATCATAGTCGAGCAGGGCTGCAGGTCCCATCGCTCGCGCGATCAGGATGGCGTTGTCCGGCAGCTGTTCGCGTGAAGGGGCGTGATCCTGCCCGACCAGCTGCCGCATCAGGCGATGGCCGAGATCTTCAAGATCATGCAGGCGATCGCGCAAATACGGATCGGTTGAACGCAGCATCCGCGCGCGGGTGTCGGACTGAACGCGCTCGACGGCGGCTTCCGCGGTCAGGCCAGTGGCTACCGCCTCGTGCAACCGGTGCGACCAGCCGTGATCGTTGGCGAACATCCGGTACGCTTCAAGCACGTCGCGGTGATCGCCGCCCTCAGCAACGTCGCCGCGCTCCAGCATGCGGTCGAGATCGGCGCGCAGTTTTGCAAGCGCCGCATCGAGACGTCTGATCTCCTTGGGCAGGTCCTCGGCAATGTAATTGGTGATGACGACGCGCGGCTCGTGCAGCACCACATGGCCGAGCGCGATACCGTCCGACAGAATGGCGCCGGTCTTGTGCAGTGAATGCCGGGCGGCCGGCTCCGCGCCGGGCTGGGCGAGGGCGGATAATTCGCCCGAGGCGATCATTTCCGCCAGCACCATGGCGGTGGTCTGCAGCGCCTCAACCTCCTCCTCGACATAGGTGCGCTTGGCGCGGTTCTGCACCACCAGCACGCCGAGCGTGTTGCCAGCGCGCAGAATGGGAACGCCGAGGAAGGAGTGGTAGATTTCTTCACCGGTCTCGGGGCGGAATGAGAACGCCGGGTGGCTCTGCGCATCGCTCAAGTTGAGGGGGGTCGCCTCGCTTGCGACCAGGCCTACCAGTCCCTCATGCGCGCTCAGCACGGTCCTGTGTACCGCGTCGCGATTGAGGCCCTCGGTGGCGTAGAGTTCGAGCGTGTTATCGACGCGCAGCACATAGGTCGAGCAGACCTCGGCCACCATGTTGGCCGCGATCAGCACCACGATCTTGTCCAACCGTTCCTGGGCGCTGACCTGCTCCGCCATGGTTTCGCGGAGCCGTCTGAGCAAGACGCGGGGACCTCCCGATGCGCTCCGCATGTGCTAAAATCCTCCTCGCCTAGCCGACCCGCGGGCCGCCCGGCACTTGCCTTTAAATTCAAGTAAAATAGTAAGTTTATTCATTCGGCGCTGTCGCGACCCGGAATACAGCCGAATCAGGATTGCCAAAACTGTGGCACAGTTTGCAGCAGCCCACCCGTCAGGCCGTATAGCGAATCGAGGCTTGTTTTGCCAAGCAAAACCCCTGCCATCCTGGTTGGCGGCTTTGCCGGCCCAATGCTGCGAGTGCTAAACGCATCATCGGCCAGCTCAGGGACGGCTTGGCCATGGGATCTGTGTTTTGCGCACATATAACCATTCGAGCGCGATCTCGGGCAATTTTGCTGATGATGAGCTGAACGAGGACTGCTTTAGACCTGATCGAGCGCATAGAGTGTGTGCAGCGTCCGTACCGCCAGCTCCGTATAGGCCGCATCGATCAGCACCGAAAACTTGATTTCGGAGGTGGTAATGGCGCGAATGTTGATATTGCGCGAGGCAAGGGCGGCAAACGCTTGAGCCGCGACGCCTGCATGGCTGCGCATGCCGCTGCCAATAACCGAGACCTTGGCGACATCCGTGGCACTGTCGAGCCGCTGATAGCCGATTTTGCCCTTGGCTGCGGTGATGGTATCGCGCGCCCGGGCGTAATCCGACGCCGGCACCGTGAAAGTGAGATCGGTGGTGGCGCCATCCTCGGAGACGTTCTGCACAATCATATCGACGTTGATATTGGCGGCCGCGAGCGGGCCGAAGATCGAGGCGGCAACGCCGGGCTTGTCCTGGATCTGGCGAACGGAGATTTGGGCTTCGTCCTTGGAAAAGGCGATCCCTGTGACGACGTGGCCTTCCATGATTTCCTCCTCGCTGCAGATCAGCGTGCCTGGTGGCTGATTGGCGTAAGGGTTGATATCCTCGGGCTTATCGAAGCTGGAACGGACGAACACCGGCATGTTGTGCACCATTCCGAGTTCCACCGAGCGTACTTGCAGCACCCTGGCCCCCTGCGAAGCCAGTTCCAGCATGTCCTCGAACGCGATCTTCTCCAGCCGTCGCGCCTTCGGCACCACGCGCGGATCGGTGGTGTAGACACCATCGACATCAGTGTAAATATCGCAGCGGTCCGCATGAATAGCTGCCGCGATCGCCACCGCCGAAGTATCGGAACCGCCGCGACCTAGCGTGGTGATTCGGTGCGTGAGTGGATTGATGCCCTGGAAACCGGCGATTACCGCGACCTCGTTGCGGTCCTTGAAACGCTTGATCAACTCGGCGCCGTCGATCTCGAGAATGCGCGCCGAAGCATGGGCTTCGCTGGTCTTTATCGGAATTTGCCAGCCCTGCCACGAGCGCGCCTGAATGCCGAGCCCCTGCAGCACTATTGCCAGCAGTCCGGCCGTGACCTGTTCACCTGAGGCTACGACCGCGTCGTATTCGCGCGCGTCATGCATGGGAGATGCTTCACGGCACCATTCCACCAATTCATTGGTTTTGCCGGCCATCGCGGAAACCACCACGGCCACGTCATGGCCAGCATCCACCTCCCGCTTCACATGGCGCGCCACATTGCGGATACGCTCTATATTGGCGACCGATGTGCCGCCGAACTTCATGACGAGGCGGCCCATGACGACTGGCGGATTCCTTGCGAGGTTAACCAAAGGACCCGCGCGGAAACTGGAGCGCGCCGGCCAAAAGGCGGGTATACATAGCGGCGTAGTTCCGGGCAGGCAACCGGCTTCCGGTCCTGCCCCGCGGTCGTAGGGCACAATTACCGCAGGCATCGAGGCGAGCGTAATGCGTTATATCGACGAAATCCTGCAACCGGGCGAGAAGGTGCTGTATTCCACCAACGCGCACTGGATTTTCTATTTGCCGGCGATCGTGGCCTGGATCGCAGCCATTGTCCTGCTCGTTCTATCACGCTGGACCACTACCGACGGCATCGTCCTGCTGTGCCTTGCAGCTTCCGCCGTCGTGGCGATCGCCGCTCTGTACTGGACGGCGAAGGCCTGGTTCCACCGCTGGACCACCGAGACCGATGTCACCAATCTGCGCGTCGTCCACAAGACAGGGTTCATCCAGCGGCGCACTTTCGAGATGAGCCTCGACAAGGTCGAGAGCGTCGATGTCAACCAAAGCATACTGGGCCGCATCCTCAACTACGGCAACGTCACTATTCAGGGCGTCGGCGAGGGCAAGGAAACCATCTCGACCATTGCCTCTCCGCTGGCGTTTCGCAATTACATCACCGCGCGATAGGGCGCGTCATCCATGGCCATAGAAGAAAACTCGCCTGCAATTGCTCCTCGCGCCGGGGCGACCACGGTCGATCCCGCCGAGGTCGCAAAATTCTCGAAACTCTCGGACCAATGGTGGGATCCGAATGGCAGGATGGCGCCGCTGCACAGGATCAATCCGCTGCGATTAAGCTATATTCGCGATGCCGCATGCCGCAAGTTCGAGCGCAACGTCAAAAGCCTGAATTGCCTGTCCGGTCTGCGCATACTCGATATCGGCTGCGGCGCAGGATTGCTGTGCGAGCCGTTTACCCGGCTTGGCGCGCAGGTGATCGGCATCGATCCATCAGTCAGCAACATCGCCGCCGCCCGGCTTCACGCCGACAAGGGTCACCTCTCGATTGATTATCGCTGCACCACTGTCGAGCAGATGGACGCGCGCGAGCGCTTCGATATCGTGCTGGCGATGGAAGTGGTTGAGCATGTCAGCGACGTCGCCATCTTCCTGAATCGCTGCGCGGCGATGCTGAAGCCTAACGGAATGATGGTGATTTCAACCTTGAACCGCAATTGGAAGAGCTTTGCGCTCGCCATCGTCGGCGCCGAATATGTTCTGCGCTGGCTTCCGCGTGGCACTCATCAATGGGACAAATTTGTTACCCCCGACGAACTCGCGCGTCATCTGGAGAACAACAAGCTCGCCATCATCGAACAGACCGGCGTCGCGTATAGCCCGTTCGCCGACCGCTGGAGTCTGTCCTCCGACATGGACGTGAACTACATGATGGTGGCGCAGGGGGTCTGAGCACCGCGAAGAAAAAGCCGTCTTTCCTGCGTTCGCAGCGACGACTTCGTGGTTGGTGCATGCAATCCTGATGGTTGACGCTATCGGCCGCGCCCGGCAGGGTGGCTGCCTCGCGCCCGCCGTCGGAATCCCTCCCAGCAAATGTTCAGCATCGCCTCGCTCTGGATTCCATTTACGATTACCGCAGCGCTAGGGCAGGTCGCGCGCAACGCCATGCAGCGGCAGTTGACCGGCCCCCTAGGTACCTGGGGCGCCACCAATATCCGCTTCCTGTTTGGGTTTCCGTTCTCAATTGCATTCTTTGCCGCGGTGCTGGCGGCAACCGGCGACAGCGTGCCCTGGCCCACGCCTGCGTTCTGGCCGTGGCTGTTGCTTGGCGCGCTAAGCCAGATTGTCGCCACCGGACTGATGCTGGTTGCGATGAATGATCGTTCGTTCGTGGTGACGACGGCTTATCTGAAGACTGAGGCGATCCAGACCGCGATCTTCGGTTTTATTTTTCTGAGCGACCATCTCACTTGGCTAAAGGTGGCGGCCATCCTGATTGCGACGGTTGGCGTGATCATCACCGCTCTTCGGCCGGGCGGGGAAAAAGGCTTTGCCGAATTGAAGCCGACGATTATCGGGCTGGTCGCGGCGGCGGCATTCGCGCTGTCGGCGGTCGGCTTCCGCGGAGCGATCATCACGGTGCCCGGCGTGTCGTTCGTGACCGCGGCATCTTATACCTTGGTGTTTGGACTGTTTGTGCAGACGCTTGTGCTGACGATTTATCTTCTGGCGCGCGCGCCGGAAGTGCTCAGGAAAATCCTGGGATTATGGAAGCCCTCGATGCTCGCGGGCTTCATGGGCGCGTTCGCATCGCAGTTCTGGTTCCTGGCGTTTGCGCTTACCGCGGCGGCCAATGTGCGCACGCTGGCGCTCGTCGAAGTCCTGTTCGCGCAAGCCGTGACATATTATTCGTTCAATCAGCCGGTGTTGCCGCGCGAAATATTCGGCATAGCGCTGATCGTGGCCGGGGTAGCGTTGCTGGTCGCGGTCTGAGTCGAGACGCCCTAATTCCGGTCTTCCGGCAGTACTGGGAGCGGCGTCACTTCCACGCCCTCATCGATCAAGGCTCGGGCTTCATCCGGCGAGGCCTCGCCGTAAATCGGGCGATGCTCGATATCACCGTAATGCATCTTGCGGGCTTCGTTTGGGAAGCGCTCGCCGACATTGTCCGCAGACTTCACAATGTGATCGCGCAGCTCCTTGAGCTTGGCCCGCAGCTCGCGCTCCTGTGCCATCAGAAGCGGCGTCGATGCCGGAGCTGCTACGACATCCGCGGGCGCGGCGGGCGGGTTTTCCGGGCTTTCGGCCGCTTTCTTGCCGACGATCCGCGGGGCCATGATCGCCTTTTCGACCTTCGCCGAACCACAAGCCGGACAGCTCACCAGCTTGCGCTTGACCTGAGACTCATAGGCGGATGAGTTTTGAAACCAGCTTTCGAACGCATGGCCGCGTTCGCATTGCAGCGCATATCGGATCATGCCGATCCCCGCACCAGGTGCAGATGTTCGGGGCCGCCCTTGGGATCTGCCACGCTGAAGCGGCGGCCGTGCTGCAGCGATGGCACCGCCTTGCGCGCGGCCTCGACTTTCGCCGGATCGATCCTGGCCATGAAAACGCCGGGTTCGGTACCGCCCTCGGCGAGCACCTCACCCCAGGGAGCGACGATCAGCGAATGGCCATAGGTCTCGCGCTTGTTCTCATGCATTCCACCCTGCGCCGCCGCGAACACGAAGCAGCCATTCTCGATGGCGCGGGCGCGCAGCAGTGTGTGCCAATGCGCTTCGCCGGTTTTCCTGGTGAAAGCAGATGGCACCGTGAGAAACGATGCGCCGCTTTCGGCGAGCGCCCGATACAGCGCCGGAAAGCGCAAGTCGTAGCAGATTGTCAACCCGATGCGGCCCCACGGCAGGTCGGATATCACAGCGGTTTCCCCCGGCTGATAGTTGGCGGATTCACGGTAGCTCTCGCCGTCAGGTAGCTCGATATCGAACATGTGTATCTTGTCGTAGCTTGCGATCACGAGGCCATCCGGACCGATCAGGAACGACCGGTTCACAGCCCGCTCCGGCGAGGCGCGCAGCGCTAGCGATCCAACATGGAGATGGATCTTCAGTTCAGCGGCGAGCGCGCGATAGGCTTTAAGTGAGACATCGTCTTGTTCCGAGGCGAGATGTTCGAACAGCGCCTTGCGGTTAAGCTGCATCATGTTGCTCACCTCGGGCGTGAGCACATAATCGGCGCCCCGCGAGGCGGCCTGCCGGATCAGCTTTGTTCCCTGCTCGAGACTTGGACCGGGCAAAAGGCCGGTCCGCATCTGCACCATGGCGGCGGTGAATGTGAGGTCAGCAGTCATGGTTTGGCCTTTTCGCCCGCCAGCAGTGAATCGAGCTTGCCCTCGCGGTCGAGCGCATAGAGCTCTTCGCACCCGCCGACGTGGATCTCGCCGATGAAAATCTGCGGAAAAGTCGCACCCGCTCCGGCACGATTCCACATTTCCTGACGAAACGCCGGATCGACAGCAACATCGTGCTCGCTGAACGCGGCCTTTTTGCGCATCAGCAGCGATTTGGCTGCGCTGCAGTAACCGCAGCCCGGGCGGGTGTAGATTTCGATGCCAGCCGTCATGTCGCGCTCAATTTCGAGAAGAATACGCGACTATATGGGAGCTTTATGGGTGTCTACAACCCGGGCGAACACTACGACGTCCACCGATGCCGCTTTGGCGCGCAACAGCGCCCGCGCGCAGGCGTCCACAGTGGCGCCGGACGTCAGCACATCATCGATCAAGACCACGCGGCGGCCCTGAATCTCGGATTGCCTGTCCGGGGCAACCTTGAACGCACCCTGCACGTTGCTCGCCCGCTGCGCCCTGGATAGCCCGATCTGCTGCTGGGTCGGCCGGACCCGGCGTAGCGCTTCGGAGACCACCTTGGCGCCGGTCTGCTGTTCGATGACGCGCGCGAGCGCGCCGGACTGGTTGTAGCGGCGGCTCCAGCCGCGCCGCCAGTGCAGCGGCACGGGAATTAGCGCATCGGCCTCGCCAATCAGCTCGCGTCCTGCCCGCGCCATCCAGCGACCCATCGCAGGCGCCAGATCGGTACGATCCTGGTATTTCAGCGCATGCACGAGCGTCCGCGCGACGTCGTCATAGCGTACCGCAGCGCGGGCGCGCTCATAGGCCGGAGGGTC
>Ga0209474_10003161_pt1 | contig 14622 bp, 13 predicted proteins | sample GraSoiAngelo_145_FD_185902 | JGI IMG/M metagenome (GOLD analysis project Ga0209474, IMG submission 185902) | Grasslands soil microbial communities from the Angelo Coastal Reserve, California, USA - 14_1009_05_20cm (SPAdes) (version 2) | ecosystem: Environmental > Terrestrial > Soil > Grasslands...
CTTTGACCGATCCATTGAAAAATGCCGCGTCCTTCCAGGTCTCCGCTGAGCAGGTATTGGCGGTGGGCCCGCAATATGAGCCCACAGGGATCCTTCCGGGTCTCATCGCAAGCGCGCGAATTGCGTACTGAACTCGTGGTCGCTCCCCGCGTCCGCGACACTCTGGCGTGGACCGCTGCAGGCGCGCGATGAAGATCGTCGACATCGTTCTGCCCGTCTACAACGAGGAGGAAGTGCTCGACGCCTTTCACTCGTCGCTCACCGCAGCGCTACAGCCGCTCGAGCTCAACTATCGTTTCAACATCTGTTATGTCCTCGACCGCTCCACCGATCGGTCGATTGACGTGCTGAAGAGGATTGTCGATCGCGATCGGTCGGTCACCGTCGTCCATCTGTCCGCGCGATTCGGTCATCAGATGTCGCTCGTCGCTGGCATCGATCGGAGCCGGGGCGACGCGGTGATCATGATGGACTGCGACCTGGAACACCCTCCGGAGCTCATCCCACGTCTGCTCGAAGAGCTCGAGCGAGGCTACGACATCGTGCACGCGGTGCGACAGTACGGCAATCAGACGGGGACGCTCAAACGCTGGTCTTCGGCGGCGTTCTATCGACTCCAAAACGCGATGTCTCCGGTCGAGATGCAGCCCGGCGCCGCCGACTTCCGGGTCGTGTCGCGAAAGGTCGCGCGCGTATTCCAGACGTCGATTCGTGAGCGAAACCAGTTCCTTCGCGGTCTCTTTCAATGGGTCGGCTTTCGCAGCACGGTTGTCCCGTTCGTCAGCCCCCCAAGACAGAGGGGCAAGACGAAGTACGACGTCAGGCGCCTTGTAACGTTTTCGATGGCCGGAATCCTGTCGTTCTCGAAGGTTCCCCTTCGCGCGGCAACGCTCTTGGGCTTCTTCATCTCAACGCTCAGTCTCGGCTATGGATTCTGGTTGATCGGTGCCTTCTTCGTCGTCGGCCACCCGCCGCCGGGCTACACGTCGTTATTCGTGATGATGTCGTTCCTCGGCGGCCTTCAACTGACGGTTCTCGGGGTACTGGGCGAATATCTTGGAAGCGTGTTCGAGGAAGTCAAGCAGCGTCCCCTGTACATCGTCGATGAGGTCGTTGGCGGGGAGATGATCGTCAGCGGCACATGAACATGGCGGCCGCGGCGTGGCACAAGGTCGGCATTTACATGGCCGTCTGCACCGGTGTTCGCGATCCGTGGTCCGTCGTCAAGAATCAGCTCGGGTGGCTGCCGCCGGGAGAGCGCATCCTGGAGCTTCGCAACGGGATGAAGTTCCGCTGTCGCGCGAACACACCCGACATCAATCAAGCGGTTGTCGTCGGCCTGGCCAAGGAGTACCCGGCGTGGCTGCTGAAGATGCTTCCGCCTGGGGCGACGGTGCTCGACCTCGGCGCTCACATCGGCTCGTTTGCGATACTCGCCGCCCGTCTCCGCTCCGACGTCACGATCCATTCGTACGAGCCTTCGTCCGAGAATCTCAGGTTGCTGCGCGAAAACCTGATCCTGAACGGGGTTGAGCATCGTGTCGCGACGTGTCGGACGGCCGTGTCCGACGCGGATGGCGTGGTCCAGCTGCGAGTAGGCGGACCCACAGACGCCTTCGATGTCATGACCGCACCGATCGAGCGCGTGAACGGCGACCGATCGATCGAGGAGGTGCCCGCGCGAACGCTCCGCTCGATCCTGCGAGATATCGGAACAGAGCGCCTCGATCTCCTGAAGATGGATGTCGAAGGCAGCGAGTACGCCGTGCTCGATTCGTCTGCCGATGCGATCGCGAAGTGCGACTTCGTGCTGATGGAATGGCACGACGATCCGCGCGGCCGTCGAAACGACGAGTGGCTGATCGCCCGTTTTCGGCAGCTGCAATTCGACGTGGACCGCCCGCGCGCGAATTTGATTCTCGCCGCGCGCCATCGGTTGCATGGAAGCGCGACCGCGTCGTGACAACGTCTCCGGCCATCTCGGTCGTGATGCCGACCTATAACGCGAATCGGTTCGTCCGCACGGCTGTCGAAAGCATTCTTGCCCAGACGTTCGAGGACTTCGAGTTCATCATCGTTGATGATTGCTCGACCGATGGGTCGAGCGAAATCCTGCGGCAATATGCGGAACGCGACCGTCGAATCCGCGTGCTGACGAATACGCGGAATCTGGATTTCGTGCGCAGCCGCAACCGTGGCATCGCGGAGGCCGGCGGCGTCTTCGTCGCCAACATGGACAGCGACGATGTCGCGCTGCCGACGCGCCTCGCCGAGCAATATGCGTTCATGACGTCGAATCCGGCCGTGGGCGTCTGCGGTGCCGCTGTCATCCTGATTGACGAGAACGATTGCGAGCTGGGAATTCGGCGCTATCGCGCCGACGACCGCGATCTGCGCGCGAGATTGTTTCTGTTCAATCCTTTCGCGCAGCCCGTCACGATGATTCGCAGGGATGTGCTCGACGATACCGGGCCGTACAATCCCGATCACATTCTGGCGGACGATCTCGACCTGTGGTTCCGGATCGGCGTCAAATACCGTCTGGCGAATCTGCAGACGCCGCTGCTCAAGTACCGCGTGCATCGGGGCTCGGCCACCGGGAAGCGGCTCTCCGACATGCACCGCGCGGCCGCCCGTGTCCGTGCGATTGCCCGACGCGACTACGGATATCGTCCATCGCTGGTTATGCGGGCCGGCGAAATGCTCGCATCGTGGACGATGGTCGTTCCGCCGGAGCAGCGGATTGCGATGTTCAATTGGCTGCGTTCCCGGTTGTCGTGATCACCTGCCGTTTTACGTGCCGATAAGAATCTCGGAATCGCCGGGAAACCCTCTGCGACACCATCTGTAGGCTGCGTCGAAGTCATGTGCGGTATCGTCGGCTCTTTCTGCCCGGGCCGGGCCGGCTCGTGTCCGGACGTCATCGTGCGCATGCGCGATCGGATGGCCCATCGCGGCCCGGACGGCACGGGCATCTGGTGCGCCGCCGATCGCAGCTGCACGCTCGGCCATCGCCGGCTGTCGATCATCGATCTCTCACCCGACGCCAATCAGCCGATGGTGAACGATGCCGGCACGGTGGCCCTCACCTTCAACGGCGAGATCTACAACCACGCGGACGTCCGCAAGGAGCTCGAGGCGTTCGGGAAGTACCGCTGGCGCACCGATCACTCCGACACCGAGATGCTGCTGCACGCCTACGAGGAGTGGGGCGTCGATTGCGTCGACCGGTTCTACGGCATGTTTGCGTTCGCCGTCTACGACGCGCGCGATCGGTCGCGTCCCATCGTCCATCTGGTGCGCGACCGCGTCGGCATCAAGCCGCTGTACGTCACGAGAACGGCCGCCGGCGAGTGGCTGTTCGCGTCGGAGATTCGCGCACTGCTGGCCCACCCGGACGTCACGGCGGAGATGGATCCCGTCGCGCTCTGGCATTACCTGACCTTCATCGTCGCGCCGGCGCCGCTGACGATGTTCCGAGGCATCTTCAAGATTCCCGCCGGCCACAGGATCGCGATCGACGGCCGCGGCGCGCGCGCCGAGCGGTGGTGGGACTCGCGCCCCGACCGGGCGCGGATGCTGACGGAGAAGGACCTCGGCGAAGACGAGGCGGTCGCCGAACTGACGCGTCTGCTCAAGCAGTCGATCGCGCGGCGGATGGTGTCGGACGTGCCGTTCGGCGTGCTGCTGTCAGGAGGCGTCGACTCGTCGCTGAACGTCGCGCTGATGAGCGAGCTGATGTCGCGGCCCGTCACGACGTTCACCATCGGCTACGAGGGGAAAGAGGACTACAACGAGTTCCAGTTCGCGCGCCGCGTCAGCGAGCGGTATCGCACGGATCATCACGAGACGCTGATCGATCGCCAGGAGGCGCAGAACTTCCTGCCGCTGCTCGTGCGGCTGCAGGACGAGCCGATCGCCGACAACGTCTGCATCCCGCTGTACTTCCTCGCGCGTCTCGTGAAACAGAGCGGCACGACCGTCGTCCAGGTCGGCGAAGGCGCCGACGAGAACTTCCTCGGGTACTGGTGGTGCGAGCACTACCGCCAGAAATACGAATCGGTCTATCGGCCGGCGCTGAACGGATCGCAGGGTTGGCGGCGCTGGCTGCCGGCGTTGAAGGCCCTGGCAGCAAAGACAGCAAAGACGCCGGGCCTGGGCGGCGAGGACCTCGAGATTCAGCGCCGCGCCGACCGCGGACAGGAGCTGTTCTGGGGCGGCGCGGTGTGCTGGTGGGGCGACATGCGCAGCCGCCTGACGCCGAGCCGCGATCCGTTCGCCGGAACAATCGAGTGCCCCGTCGACGGCCTGCTGCCCGAGTCGTTCCGATCGCTCGACAGCCACGCGGTCGTGCGCGAATATCTGTCGCTGCTCGACGGCCGGCTGTCCGAGCCGGAGGTGCTGCAGAAGATCCCGTACCTCGAGATGAAGCTACGTCTGCCCGAGCACTTGCTGATGCGCGTCGACAAACTGACGATGGCGCATGCCGTCGAGGCTCGGGTGCCGTTTCTCGATCACGACGTCGTGAACTTCGCGATGCGCCTGCCGGCGTCCTACAAGCTGAAGGACGGCGTCGGCAAGCACGTGCTGAAGCGCGCCGCGGAGCCCTACCTCGATCGCGACATGATCTACCGGCGGAAGCAGGGCTTCGGCGCGCCGATGGAGGAATGGTTCCGCGAGGGCGACTTCGGGCGCCGCAGCCTCGCGGCGTTCGAGCGCTCGCATCTGACCAGGGACGGCTATTTCGACAACGACTATTTCCGCGGTCTGCTGCGCGACCAGATGGACGGATCGGGCGGCTACAGCTTCCAGCTGTGGACGGTGCTGAACGCCGTTCTGTGGCACGCGTCGTGGATCGAAGGGCGCGAGGACTGCTTCTGAGGCTGCTCGGCGGCGCGTTAGATCGTCGCGCCGACGCGGCGGCGATCGCGACCGCGTGCCTTGGCTTCTGGGTGCTGTGGTCGACCTATTCGCAGCTGTCGATGCTGGCGTGGCAGTACGACCGCATCGAGCTGGCCCGCTCGGGAGCCATCCTGCCCAATCCCGATTACGAGCTGGCCACGCTGCCCTGGCAGACCGCGCACCCGCACGTGTTCGACGTAACGGACGGCCGCATGACGCTGGTGACCAACGCCGAGCCCTTCGCGTATCAGGCGTTCGCGATCCTCGACAGAAACGGCGCGCGCGGGGTCGACGTGCAGTTCGACGCGACGATCGAATCGGGCGGCGCGACCGTCGGCCTGCTGCAGGACGGAAAGTGGATCGCCTCGAGCTCGTCCCACAGGCCGGGGCGCTTCGCCGACATCAACGCGGCGCTGTTGGGATCGGCGCGATCGATCACACTCGTGATCGCCAACAACAATCCGGCCGGTGAATCCGCTCTTCGGTTCGACGCCATTCGGCTCTACCTTCGCAAGTGATCGGGATCGCGCCTTCGTCCCGATCGTGGCTGGGCCGAATCGGCCGCGCGGTCGTGGGCGTCGAGCTCGTCATCGCAGTCGCCGTCATCATCTATGCCGGGCTTCACGACGTGGATGCCGTCTTCTCCGGCTCGCCGCCAGGAATTCCCGCGCGGATCGCTGCGTCCTGTCGTGCGATCGACTCTGCGGCGTCATGCAGTGTCGTGATCGACGAGCTGAACCCGGGGCGGTATCGCGTGGCGACATCAGTCGCCGCCGCCTCGATGACGATCGACTTGAGCGCCGACCGGCCTGAACGCTGGCGTTACCTGTTGTCGAGAGTGTCACAGCCCAACCAGCTGCGGCTCGAGCTCGATCCACTTGATGATGGCACGCACGGCGATGCGGTGACGTTGAACGAATCGGCGGGCCGGACGGTGACCGATGTTCACTCGGCGCCGGCGAGGCTGTGGCTGACGTCCCAGCTCGTATCGGACGGACCGCAGCCGACTCCGATCGTCCTCGACGAGCTCGGGTTGTTCGACTCGCGCGATCGGCTGCTGTCGGATCCCCGCCCGATCTTCTCGTCGATTCCGCCGCTCCGGTATCACACGATGCTCCTGCCCCGTGCGATCGCGGCCATGTGCCTCTTCACGGTGATCGCGGCGCCGTTGGTCAGCGGGCGCCTGCTGAAGCCGGCGACGCCTATTGTCCTGGCGGCGCTCTGCTTTTCGCTGTGCCTGATCGATCTCACCGCGTGGTTCTCGCCGTACTTCACGCGCGATCTCCGAACGGTCTTTGCCGGCGGCGCCGTGCACGATACGCCGGGGTCGAACCTGAACGGCGGACTGTGGCAAGGCTTCAACCTGCTGCAGGGCAAAGGGCTGACGCTCGACGACGGGGTCGTGCCCTGGGAGCGGATGCCGGGCTACGGCCTCTTCTGCTCGCTTGCCGGCGCGCTGTTCGGTCATCGCACGCTGCTCGACGTGGCGATGTCGACGGTGTGGCTTCAAGTGCTGTTCTACAGCGCATCGCTCGGCGTGTTCGCGTGGGCGGCCGGTCTCGTGTTTCCGCCTGCGGCCGTCTGGGCCGTCGGCGTGCTGATCGCGTGGTTGCCCAAGGAGGTCGGACTCACACAGGTCGACGCGGTGATCGCGCCGGTGGCGCTTCTGATTCTCGCGGCCTTGTGCGTGCGGTCGAGGATTGTGCGCGATGGGCGCGCCGTGCCCGTCGGCGCCGATCTGGCCGTGCATCTCGCGTTCGCGCTGTGGTTCGCAATGCGGCCGGACGTGCTGCCCGGATGGGTGATCGTCGCGCTGGTTCTTCATTGGCGGCATTGGCGGCGGCTGCTGATTCCCGTCGCGTTGTTCCTGGCGATCGGTACGGCGTGGGGCACCTACAAGGCGCAGCATCATCGCGACTTTTCGCTGACGACGACGAGCGCCGGCGCGTCGCTGTTCTGTGGACTGTACGAAGTGCCGAGCCGCTTCCGGTTCGCGATGGCGTGCACCGACGAGACCTACTTCGATTGGGTTCGGCAGCACAGCCCGTACATCGCGCAGTCCGCAGCCGGCAACAGCTTCGCCACGCGCGAGGTCCTGAAGTTCTGGCTGACGTACCCGGGGCACTTCGTGGTGATGGTCTACCACAAGATGATGCAGGCGCTGGACGGCGACATCTGGCCCGGCTTCCCGACCCAGCTGCAGGTGTTCGTCTTCGGCGCCATCCGGCGCTACTCGCTCGTGATGGCGCTGCTCGCGTCCCTCGCTGTTTCCCTCGCCGTCGGCCACGAGCGCCGGCGGACATTGCTGCTGTCGTGGCCGTTGTGGCTCGATGCGCCGCTGTTCTGGATCATGTTCGCGAGCCTCGGCAGGTTCTACAGCGCCGTCGGCATCTCGCTCGTCGTCGCCGCTGTGCCGCCCTTGTTCGAGACGCCGTTTTACGCGTCGATCGCGGCGCGTCCGTGGCGCGCGGCGTCGGCGCTCGGCGGTGTCTGTCTGTTCGCGCTGGCGGCGTGGCCCGTTCACCGATGGCTGCTGAACAACGACGCCTTTCACTACTGGACGCCGCTGCTCGATCCTTCGGCGTCGCCGCTGAACCTGTTCAAATGACCGACGCGCTTCGCGTGGTGCTCGACACGAAGTGGTTTCGTGTCGCGGCGAAGGATCAGACGCCCGGCGATCCGTACTATCTTCTGCAGCTTCCCGACTACGTCAGCGTGGTCGCCCTGACGCCGGCGCGCGAGCTCGTGCTGGTCCGGCAGTTCCGTCCCGTCGTCGAGCGCCAGACGTTGGAGCTGCCCAGCGGCCACGTGGATGCCGGCGAAACGGCTGAAGATGCGGCCCGCCGCGAGCTGTTCGAGGAAACGGGGTTCGTGGCGCCGCGCCTCGAGCTGCTGGGGACGCTGGTGCCCGACGTCGGCCGCCTCGCGAACCGGATGTGGTGCTACTTTGCCGCCGACGTGCGCCCGACCGATGCGCCGCACGAGCCGGAGCCAGGGGTGGCGGTCGTCGTGCTGCCGGAGCAGGAGGCGCTGCGGTGCGCGGCCGACGGCACGATCGACCACGCCCTGAATCTCGCGCCGCTGTTTCTGGCGCTGGCCGGCGGTCAGTTATCGTTGACGGCGCGCGGACACGTCTGACCCTTATGTCACCTCAACGCGATTTCGACATCTGCATCATCGGCGGCGCCGGCCACGTCGGCCTGCCGCTCGCGCTCGTGTTCGCGCGCGCCGGCAAGCGCGTGCTCATCCACGACCTGAACCAGGCGGCGATGGACACGATCAAGGCCGGCGCGATGCCGTTCATCGAATACGGCGCCGAGCCTCTGCTCGCGGCGGCGCTCGGCGACGACCGGCTGCATTTCTCGGCCGACGCGCGCGACATCTCGCGGGCCGCCACGGTCGTCGTCGCCGTCGGGACGCCGGTCGACGAGTACCTGAATCCGAAGCTGCGCGCGCTGTTCGATCTGTTCGAGCGGCTGCGGCCGCAGCTGGATCCGGATCAGACGATCGTCATCCGCAGCACCGTCTTTCCGCGCACGTGCCGCCACGTGCGGCGGCTGCTGTCGAAGGGCGGCGGCGAGTGGCACGTCGCGTACTGTCCGGAGCGCATTGCGCAGGGCTACGCGATCCGCGAGCTCGACGAGCTGCCTCAGATCGTGTCGGGCTGTTCGCCGGAGGCGGTCCGGCGCGCCACGGCGCTCTTCAGCCTTGTCGCGCCGCGCATCATCCATCTCGAGGTGGAAGAGGCCGAGCTCGCGAAGCTGTTCACGAACTCGTGGCGGTACATTCAGTTCGCGGCGGCCAACCAGTTCTACATGATCGCGCAGACGATTGGCGTCGACTTCGACCGCGTGCGCAAGGCGATGGTGGACGGCTACGGGCGCGCGGCGTCGCTGCCGTCGGCCGGCTTCGCAGCCGGCCCGTGCCTGTTGAAGGACACGATGCAGCTCGCCGCCTTCAACGCCAGCGGCTTCAGCTTGGGCCACGCGGCGATGGCGATTAACGAGGGGCTTCCGAGCTTTCTGGTCGAAAGCCTGAAGCACCGGCACAAGCTCGACGAAACGAAGGTCGGCATTCTCGGGATGGCATTCAAGGCGGACATCGACGACATCCGCGACTCGCTCTCGTACAAGCTGGGCAAGGTGCTGCGCTTTCACGGCGCCGACGTGTACTACTCGGACGAGTTCGCCCGCGACCCGACCTTCATCAGCAAGGAACAGCTCGTCGAGCGCTGCGATGTCGTCATCGTCGGTGTGCCGCACAGCGCCTACCGGACGCTCGTCGTCCCGCCGCGCGTCGAGGTCGTGGATCTGTGGGGCGTGATTCCGGCGCACGCGCCGGTGCCCGCACGGGTGTGACGTGGTGCTCGCGATCGTCTTCGTCTGCATCATCCTGGACAGCGTGGCGCAGGCGTGGATCGCGTTCAAGCAGCTGCTGTGGGGACAGATGGCGATGGCGGTGCGCGAGAAGGTGGCGATCACCATTCGACGAATCCGGCATCGAGGGTCGCGCTGAAGCCCATCGTTTCGCCGACTACGAGAATCCGCCATCCCGAGCACTTCGAGATCGGCGAGCACTCGATCGTCGACGACTTCTGCTACATCTCGACGCGCGTCCGCATCGGCCGCTGCTCGCACATCGCGTCGGGCTGCTCGATCGCGGGCGGCGTGGAGCGGCTGTTCGCCCTCGGCGACTTCTGCAGCCTGTCGTCGGGCGTCAAGATCTGGTGCACGAGCGACGACTTCGCCAACGATCTCGTCACGATCCTCCCGGACGGCGTGGGTCCGATCAAAGAGCACCTGATCGCCGGCGACGTGATGTTCGGCAACTGCACGGCGGCCGGATCGAACGCGGTGGTCATGCCGGGCAACGAGATTCCGGAAGGGACCGTGATCGGCGCGCTCAGTTTCGTACCGCCGCGCTTTCGATTCGAGCCGTGGTCGGTGTACGCCGGCGTTCCAATCCGGCGCATCGGCGACCGCAACCGCCGCGCCGTGGAGGCGCAGGCCGACGCGCTGCGGCGCCGCCTCGAATCGCGATGAACACGAGACGTGGCAAGGAATGAACGGCATGACGACAGCGACCAAGCAGATTCCCTGGTGGCGGCCTGAAACCGGCGACGAAGAGCGCGAGATGGTGCTGCGCGTCCTCGCCAGCAACTATCTCAACGACGGCGACGTCACGACCGAGTTCGAGCGCCGCATGGCGGCGGTCCTCGGCGCCCGGTTCGGCGTCGCGGTGACGAGCGGCACGACGGCGCTCTTCGTCTCGCTCGCGGCCCTCGGCGTCGGCCGCGGAGACGAAGTCATCGTGCCGGACGTCACCTTCATCGCGACCGTCAACGCGGTGACGCTCGCCGGCGCGACGGCGGTGCTCGTCGACATCGATCCGGCGACGCTGACCATCGCCCCGGACGCGTTCGCGCGCGCGATCACGGCGCGGACGCGCGCCGTCATTCCGGTCCACGTCAGCGGACGCGCCGCGGCCATCGAACGCATCCTCGAGATCGCCGCGCCGCGCGGCATCGCGGTCGTCGAGGACGCCGCGGAAGCGCTGCGATCGCGCCACGCCGGCCGCTGCCTCGGGACGTTCGGCCGCGCCGGCTGTTTTTCGTTCTCGCCGAACAAGACCATCACGACCGGGCAGGGCGGCTTGATCGTGACCGACGACGAGGCGCTCGTGGTGCGGATGCGCGAGCTGAAGGATCAAGGACGTCCGGTGCGCGGGACGGGCGGCAACGACATCCACGCGAGCGTCGGGTTCAACTTCAAGCTGACCAACCTCCAGTCGGCCGTCGGCATCGCGCAGCTGGACCGCCTCGACGGGCGCGTCGAGCGGCTCGCGGCGCTGTGCCGCGAGTATCAGCGGGGCCTCGCCGGCATCGACGGTATCCGCCTGCTCCCGTTCGACGTGGATGGCGGCGAGACGCCGCAATGGGTCGACGCGCTCGCGGAGGATCGCGACCTGCTGGTCGCCGCGCTCGAGCGGCACGACATCCACTGCCGTCCGTTCTGGTACCCCATTCACACGCAGCAGCCCTATCGCGCGCCGGACGACCGGTTTCCGCACGCCGTTCAGGCCGCATCGCGCGCCGTGTGGCTGCCGTCGGCGCTGTCCTTGACCGCCGACGATGTGCGGATGGTGTGCGAGCGGATTCGGGCCTTCTATCAAGGTCGGTGAACCCCGCGAACCCGGTAAACCTGGTGAATCCCGCGAACCCTGTCGTCAGCATTCTCATCCCCGTCAAGAACGAGGGGCTGAACCTGACGATCATGCTGAAGATTCTGAGGGCGGTCGTCGACGTGCCGCACGAAGTGCTCGTCGTGTTCGATCGCGAAGGCGACGACAGCCTCACCGTCGTCGACGCGATGGCGCCGGCGTACCCGACGATTCGCGCCGTCCACAACACGACAGGCCCCGGCATCCTCAACGCGCTGCGGTCGGGCATCGCGCACGCGGCGGGGCGCTACGTGCTGATCTTCGCGGCCGACGAAGTCGGGCCGGTGCTGGCGATCGAAGACATGCTCGCGCTGATGGAGCAGGGGTGCGACTTCGTCAGCTGCACGCGGTACGCCCACGGCGGCCGCCGTCTCGGCGGATCCTTCATCGGCGGCCTGCTGTCGCGGCTGGCGAACTGGACGTTCTGCCGCCTGTCCGGTCTGCGGCTGACCGACGCGACGACCGGCATCAAGATGTTCCGGCCCGAGCTCTTCGAGACGCTCCATCTGGAAGCGCGTCCGGTCGGCTGGGCGGTCGCATTCGAGATGGGGATCAAGGCGCAGCTGGCGGGCCTGAAGCTCGGCGAGGTGCCGATCGTGTCGATCGATCGTCTGTACGGCGGCAAATCGACGTTCGCGCTGGGATCGTGGACCTCAGAGTACCTCCGTTGGTTTCTGTGGGGACTGCGCCAGTCGCTCCGATCCGAGCGGCGCGGGTCGGGCCCTGTCGTAGTGCGGATCCCGTCGGCGACGGCCCTCGGCGGAAAGGTGCGGATGTGAGCGGGCCTTCGTATCTCGTGACCGGCGGAACAGGCTTTCTCGGGAGCGCGCTCGCGCGGCGTCTCGTCGGGACGGGCGCGCGCGTGCGCGTGCTCGACAACAACTCGCGCGGCCGCGTCGCGCGCCTGAGCGACATCGAGGATCGCATCGAGTACGTCGAAGGCGACGTGCGCGATCCAGCGACGGTCGATCGCGCCTGCGCCGGCATCGACATCGTGTGCCACCTTGCATTCATCAACGGCACCGAGTTCTTCTACTCGAAGCCCGATCTGGTGCTCGACGTGGCGGTGAAGGGGATCGTCAACGTCATCGACAGCGCGATGCGGCACCGCGTGCCCGAGCTGCTGGTGATGTCGAGCTCCGAGGTGTACCACGAGCCCGACACCGTGCCGACCGACGAGCGGGTCGCGCTGTCGATCCCCGATTGCCTGAACCCACGGTACTCCTATGCCGCCGGGAAGATCCTGCACGAAGTGATGGCCGTGAACTACGGGCGGCACTTCCGCCGCGTGACGATCGTCAGGCCGCACAACGTGTACGGCACCGACATGGGCGGCGAGCACGTCATCCCGCAATTCGTGTCGCGCATGCGATCGCTACTGAGTCACCCGACCGACCCGATCCCGTTCACGATTCAGGGCACCGGCCTGCAGACGCGATCGTTCGTGTACGTCGACGACTTCATCGACGGCGTGATGATCGTGCTCGATCGCGGCGAGCACCTCGGCATCTACCACATCGGCACGCTCGAGGAAGTGCGGATCGAAACGGTGGCCCGCCTCGTGGCCGAGCACTACGGGCGGCCGATCAAGATCGTTCCGGGGCCGCCGGCCGACGGCGGCACGAATCGCCGCTGCCCCGACATCACGAAGATCATGAGGCTCGGCTATCAGCCGCGCTACACGCTTCGCGAAGCGCTGCCGGGCGTCGTGCGCTGGTACGACGCCCACGCCGCCACTCCCGCCGGCCAGCAGACCTGACGAACAGAAACGGAATGATTCAAGAGCTTGTACGCACAGCGGGCACCGGAACGAGCGTCGTCGTCGATCGCTGTCAGGTGTGCGGCGCCTCCGACCTCGAATCGGTGCTGTTTCTCGGATACCTGCCGCCGGTGAACCAGATGCGTCCGATCGGGCAGCGTCCGCACGAGCAGCCGGCGTATCCGGCGGAGCTGCTGCGCTGCCGGACGTGTCAGCTCGTGCAGCTCGGGCTGATTGTCGATCCGGGAATTCTGTTTCCGCCCGAGTACCCGTACACGAGCGGCACGACGAAGATCCTGCGCGAGAACTTCGCGGAGCTGCAGCGCGAGTCGACCGCGCTCTTGGGCCTCGAAGGAACGGAGCTCGTCGTCGACGTGGGATCGAACGACGGCACGCTGCTCGAGAACTTCCGCGCGGCGGGACATCCGGTCTGCGGGGTCGAGCCGACGTTGATGGCCAATCTCGCGAACGAGCGGGGCGTCCGGACGATCATGAGCTTCTTCGGCCCCGCCGCCGCTGCGCGCGTCGTCCGGGAATGCGGGGTCGCGCAGATCGTCACCGCGACGAACGTCTTCGCGCACATCGAAGGCGTCCACGAGATCGTCGACAGCGTGGTCGCGATGATGGCGCCCGACGGCGTGTTCATCACCGAGTCGCACTATCTGATGGCGCTGATCGAGACACTGCAGTACGACACGATCTACCACGAGCACCTGCGCCACTACTCGCTCGAGAGCATCGCCTACCTGCTCAGCATGCACGGGCTGGAGGTCGTGCACGCGAAGCGGATTCCGACGCACGGCGGATCGATCCGCGTCTACGCCGCGCGGCGCGGCGCGCGGACTGTGCAGCCGACGGTGCAAGCGCTGATCACCGAGGAGCGCGGAGCGGGGCCGCTCGACGGGCGCCTGCAGCAGTTCCGGCGCCGGGTCGCACAGTCGAAGCTGGCGCTGCACGCGCTGCTGCGCGATCCCGTGGCCAAGGGGGCGCGGATCTTCGGCGTCGGCGCTCCCTCGCGCGCGAGCACGCTGATCAACTACGTCGGCCTCGACCGTGAAATCCTGTCCTGCGTCGTCGAAGTGAAGGGGTCGTACAAGGTCGGCAAGTACATGCCGGGCACGCTGATCCCGGTCGTCGACGAGGCGCGGCTCTTCGAGGATCAGCCCGAGTACGCGCTGCTGCTCTCATGGCACATCGCCGACGAGCTGATGCCGAAGCTGACGGCGCGTGGCTTTCGCGGCGCCTATATCGTGCCGCTGCCCGAGCCGCGGATCGTCGAAGGCTAGAGTCGATGCCGGTCGACCTTCGTCTGGCGGAGGAAGCGCTGGCTCAGGACGGCTGGACGCTGCTGCCGTCGGTCGTGCCGGCCGATCTGCTCGGCCGGCTCGTCCGCGAGCTCGAGGGCGCCTACGCGCGGCAGCGCGCGCTGCAGGTTCGCAACGGCGTCGGCGAGGGCACCGACGGGACGGTCCACCACCTGCCGTGCGAGGGCGGCGCGTTTCTGGAGCTTCTCGAACGCGAGCATGGCCAGACGCTGCTGGCGCAGTTCTTCGGCGGCCCGTACATCCTCAATACCTACGGCGGCGTGCTGAATTTCCCGAGCGACGTCGTGGACCTTTCGTACGTCGGGCGCGTGCACCGCGATCTGCGGTCGTTCTCGGGCAGCCTGCACCTGATGGCGCAGCTGCTCGTGATGCTCGACGACTTCACGGAGGCGAACGGCGCGACGTATCTCATGTCCG
>Ga0209474_10003164_pt1 | contig 14605 bp, 14 predicted proteins | sample GraSoiAngelo_145_FD_185902 | JGI IMG/M metagenome (GOLD analysis project Ga0209474, IMG submission 185902) | Grasslands soil microbial communities from the Angelo Coastal Reserve, California, USA - 14_1009_05_20cm (SPAdes) (version 2) | ecosystem: Environmental > Terrestrial > Soil > Grasslands...
AAGCCGATCAATGACGCCTATGGTCATGCCGCCGGCGATCAGGTGCTGAAGGCGATCACGGCAGTACTGTCAAGCCAGGTGCGCTCATCCGATGTGATTGGCCGGCTCGGCGGCGATGAGTTCGCGCTGTTGTTGTGGAACCTCAGCGAAACCGATGCCAAAGCCAAGGCGGCATCGCTGGAGCAAGCGATCGACCAGCTTGCATTCGACTTTCGCGGCAGCACGATCACTGCAGGCGCCTCCGCCGGCGTCGCGATCCTCGGGCCGCACGCGGAAGCGGGTAGAGCGCTGGAAGAAGCCGACAGCGCCATGTATGTGCGCAAGGCGCAGCGGCGGCATGAGGCGTAGCGTTGCTCGCAAGGGCGATCGTCACAGCCCGCCGAGATCGTCCGGCACATTGCCGAACTTCTGCAGCAGCCGGGCGTCATTGAATTCACCCATCATGGGATCGCCGGTACGGCTGAAGGCGACCGCACCGATGTTGCCTGACGACCTCGACATGATTTCGGCGCGCCGGAGCGCTGCGGACGAGCTCTGGCATTCCTCCGCCGCGCCCGCGATAGGGGCGCCGGCGTCGTCCTCAAGGAACGGTAGCGCGACGTAATAGGTGACATCGGCCATGGTTTGCTCCAGATGGGTTTGCTCCAGATTGGGTCTGCTCCAGATTGGACTTCTCTCGGTGATCAATCATGCGGCGTCGCCTCTCGCTTGAGAGGGCGCGCAGCCGGCAGCGACTGCTGCCTGCAATTCCTGCAATTCCACTTCCAGATACTCGTTCGCCATGATCAGCGCCTTGATGGTGCTGCGCAGGTTGCCATCGCACATCGCGATCGCCTGATCGCAGGCCTGTTCGTAGCGGCTGTTGTCGAAAGTGGAGGACGTGGCAAGGACAACGCTCTCAGCAGGGCTCCTAACAAGGTTCATGGCAAGGCTCCGGACTCGAAAATGGGCGGAGGAGCATGTTCTCTTTTTGTTCTACACAAGTCAAGGGAAAAAGAATAACGCGACTGACTTGATGCGTGCGCAAGACCGTTACTCGGGGGCCAGTCAGATGGTGAGCGCGGCGTATTTGGCGTTCACGCGATGATGTCGGGCGTGATCTGGTCTTCGATGAAGGCAATGCGATCGCGCAGTTGCAGTTTGCGTTTCTTCAGGCGCTGCAGCCGCAATAAATCGGGCGCGGGCGATTGATGCAGAGCGTCGATCGCCGCGTCGAGGTCGCGGTGCTCCTGCTGCAGCCGAGCGAGTTCGGCCTGGAGTTCGCGCTCATCTTCGTCGGTCATGATGTACGTTAGCTGATAAACGCGATGGGTTGCGAAAGCCTGTGCAAACCCTGTGGAGAATATCGCCCTTGCGAGCCCGGCCCGCAAGCCAATCCGGCGGTTCGGATGGGCGGCAAACCCTTACGGACCGAGGGCGCGGGAGCCCGGGTTCCGTACTCACGAATCCTTACACATGATGCCAAATATGAGAGCGCGATTTCCAATCCCCATCGACAGTGCATGCCAGTTGTGTAGACTTGGTAGTCCGGATCGAATCCGAGGGTTAAATCCTACCGAGGAGGTTTCGAATGGCAATTCAGGCACATCTCGTTGAATTGGAACGGAAACATAAAACTCTCGAAAACGAATTGCATGAAGCTCTCGTGCACCTTTCAACAGACGACCTGCAAATTGTTGAATTAAAGCGCCGGAAATTGATGGTTAAGGACCAGATCGAGCGGCTGAAGCAAAGCGCCGAAACCTTGCACTAGCGACACTCGCGTAACATCATCTGCGAATAACACGAGCGCAGCTCGCGCGTTGAGTTGGGCTGCGCCTTTTGCTGCGGCGCAATGTTGCCGCTGGTTTTTCATGCGCCTGCAAGATCGCCGACATGGTCGGCGATCGCCAGCGACGATGTCAGTCCCGGCGACTCGATCCCGAACAGATTGATCAATCCATCGACGCCATGATCCCGCGGTCCCTGGATCAGGAAGTCCTGGCGCGCCACTGCCGGCGGCACGATCTTGGGCCGCATTCCCGAATAGCTCGGCATCAGCGCGCCATCGGGCAGCGCCGGCCAGTAGCGGCGGATGGCCGGATAAAACCGTTCTCCGCGTGCCGGATCGACGGCGTAATCGATGTGATCGACCCATTCGACGTCGGGACCGAACCGTGCCTGTCCCGCCATGTCGAGGGTGAGGTGCACGCCGAGTCCGCCGGGCTCGGGCACCGGATAGATCAGGTGCGAAAACGGCGCCTTGGCGCTGCAACTGAAATAGTTGCCCTTGGCCAGATACGCCGGCGGGATCAACTCCAGCGGCATGCCGTCGATGCTGCGCGCGACGGCGGGCCCAGCCAATCCGGCCGCATTGACGAGGAGCCGGCATTCCAGCGTGATCGGTACGTCACCGCCGGCGTCCAATTCAATTCCCCCGGAAGCTGCCTTGCCGCGCTCCAGCGGCGTGTGAAAGGCAAACGCTGCGCCCGCAGCTTCGGCATCGCCGCGCAGCGCCAGCATGTAGGCGTGGCTGTCGATGATCCCGGTGGAGGGCGAGAGCAGTGCGGCGTCGCAGTCAAGCGCCGGCTCCAATGCGCGCGCGGCTTCACCGGGCAGCGTCTGCATGTCGAGCACGCCATTGGCTTCGGCATGCGCCCTGATCGATTGCAGCTTTTCCGTCTCGTTAGGCGTCGTTGCCACGATCAGCTTGCCGCAGTTCTTGTACGGAATGCCGTGCTGGCGGCAGTAACGGTATAGTGCCTGTTTGCCGCTGACGCACATCCGCGCCATCAGGCTTCCGGCGGGATAGTAGATGCCGGCGTGGATCACCTCGCTGTTGCGCGACGAGGTGACGGTGCCGATGCCCTCAGCCGCTTCCAGCACGATCACCTCGCGGCCGGCCTGGGCCAGCCGGCGCGCGACCGCAAGGCCGATGACGCCAGCACCAATAACGACGCACTCAACCTTGTCCATGGGCAGCTTGGGGTCCGGGATTTGGCGCGAAGATCTGGTTCAGCCGCGCTTGGTTATGGGTGTTCTGTTAACGAAAGCCTTCGAACAACCCATTGCTTTGCCTCCAACTATCTCCCGAATCGGTTCGCTTTAGCGAAGCATTAATCATGTCAGGGCAATTGCCGTAATTTAGCACGCATTTGCGAACCGCAAGGGTACGCGTTTACCCGATCCAAACCGGCGAAGCCAGACACTGCCCGCCAAATCCGCGGGTGATTGATGGCTGACAAGAACTGGCAGGCAGGCGGCATGAATCTGATTCTTGCGCAGGCTGTCGTGTGCTTGGCCGCCAGCATTGCGCCGTTTCGCGCCGCGTGGGCGCTTTCCGGGAAGTTCTCGCCGGCAACCTACCTTGGCAATGCCGATCCCGGCATGGTGTGGGAAGTGCTGATCGGCGGCATCGTGATCTGCGCATTTCTCGCGGCGATCGCATTGTGGATCCATTCGGCGCTGCGCTGGGTCAAACGCTCGCATTTGCGCAAGAATGCGTTCATCAGCTCGGCGCTGAATCATCTGAACCAGGGCGTCGTCATGACCGATCCGAAACAGCGGATCGTGTTCTGCAACGATCGCTATCTCGAAATCTACAGACTGGTGCGCTCGGATCTACCGCCAACCATGACCGGGCCCGAACTCCTGGAGCTGTGGCGCGAGCGCTGGGGTCTCGACGTCAGCGCCGCGGATTTCTACGCATACGCCGCCAGACCGGAAGGCCTGATCAGCGAGCTGCCCGATGGGCGATCCATCCTCGTCAAACATTTCCCGCTGCCAAACGGCGGCTCGATCTCGACGCATCTTGACTGCAGCGAACAGCGCGCGCTCTCACGGCAGCTCGCATCGACCAAGCAATTCCTGGAATCGGTGCTTGATCACGTGCCGGTTTGCGTGGCCGCCAAGAGCATCGAGGATGGCCGCTACATCTTCGCCAACCGTGCCTTCGAGCGCTTCTCGCGCTTCTCCCGCGACCACATCGTCGGCAAGCGCGCCGATGAAATCTTCCGACCCATCAGCGCGGCGGCCATCGAGGCGGCCGACAAGGCCGCGCTGCACGCGGGGGTCGGGCAGTATCGCAGTGAATTCGTGGTCGAGCGCGGTTCCGAGAAGCGGGTGCTTGCCTCCAATCGCGTCATCGCACGCGACGAAAGCGGCCGGCCGGAATTCCTGATCGCTCTGTTCGACGACATCACCGAGCGGCGGTCATTGTCGCAGGAACTCGAAAGCACCAAGAAATTCCTCGAATTGGTGGTCGACAACATTCCGGTATCCCTGATTGTCGAAAACGTTCGCGACGGGCGCTATCTGCTGGCTAACCGCAGCGCCGAAGCCATTCTCAACCGCCGGCGCGAGGACGTCACCGGCTTGACGGCGGCCGATATTTTCAATCCGAAGGAAGCCAAGTTGATCATCGCGCGCGACGAGGCCGCGATCAAGAAGCGCGGCCTGCTCGCCGAAGAGCATCCGATCAGCACCAAGGACGGGTTGCGGCTGTTCCTGACGCGGCGCATGACGGTGCTGGATGATGCCGGACAACCGCAATATCTGATCAAGACCCATGAGGACGTCACCGACCGCCGCCAGACCGAGTCGCGCATGGCGCATATGGCCTATCATGACGGCCTGACCGACCTGCCCAACCGCGCCGCGTTCCTGCAGGCGCTGGCCCAGATGATCGAGGCCTGCGCCGACACCGCCGAGGAATTCGCCGTACTCTCGCTGGACCTCGACGGGCTGAAGGAGGTCAACGACGTGTTCGGCCATGCCATCGGCGACAAGCTTCTGGTCGAGGTGGCGCGCCGTCTCCAGACCGCGGCGGGCGGCGGCATCGTGGCGAGGCTTTCCGGCGACGAGTTCGGACTGATCATCGACGGCAAGCAACCCGAGGCCGGCAAGGCGCAGGCCCTCCAGCTCGCCGAAGCGCTGGCCAAAGAGTTCGTCATCGACGGCAAGTCGGTCCGCACCGGCGTGACCACCGGCATTTCGGTATTCCCGCATAACGGCGCCGATGCGGCATCGCTACTGGCCAATGCCGGGGCGGCGCTGTTCCGCGCCAAGCAGAAGTCGCGCGGCACCATCAGCGTCTATGAACCGGAGATGGACCAGCAGATCCGCGACCGCCGGGTGCTGCACCAGGACCTTTCGCTTGCGATCAAGAACAGCGAACTCTCTCTGCATTATCAGCCGCAGGCGGCCGCGCGACCCAGCGTCGCCGCCTGCGAGATCATCGGCTTCGAGGCGCTGGCGCGGTGGCAACATCCGGTGCGCGGCTTCATTTCGCCCGGCGAATTCATTCCGCTTGCGGAAGAAAGCGGCTTGATCGTCGAGATGGGCGAATGGATCCTGCGCGAGGCCTGCAAGGAGGCCGCGTCGTGGAAGGTGCCGATGCAGGTCGCGGTCAACCTGTCGCCGGCCCAGTTCATGCACGGTGACCTGGTCGGCCTGGTGCACTCGATCCTGCTCGAGACCGGGCTTGCGCCCGACCGGCTGGAGCTCGAAATCACGGAAGGGGTACTGATCGAGGATTTCGATCGCGGTCTGGCGCTGCTGCGCCGGCTGAAGGCGCTCGGCGTGCGCATCTCGATGGACGATTTCGGCAGCGGCTATTCTTCATTGAGCTATCTGCAGGCGTTCCCGTTCGACAAGATCAAGATCGACCGCGCCTTCGTCATCAATCTCGGCCGCAATCCGCAATCGGCGGCAATCGTCCGAGCCGTGATCGATCTCGGCCACGCGCTGGAAATGTCGATCGTTGCCGAGGGCGTCGAGACGCAAGAGCAGCTCGGCTTCCTCGCCGAGGAGGGCTGCGACGCGGTGCAGGGCTATTTCATCGGCAAGCCATTTCCGATTGGGCAATATGCGGCACTGGTCGGCCGCAACGTTGCCAATGTCATGGAGCATGCACGCAAGACTGGCTAGATGTAGCGAAATTCGAATTCGTCACACTGGAAGCCGTGCATGGCAGACTACGATCTGGCGATCATCGGCGGCGGGTTGAACGGTGTCAGCATGGCGCGCGACGCCGCGGGCCGTGGCTTGAGGGTGATCCTGCTGGAGCAGGGCGATCTCGGCGCCGCCGCTTCTTCCGCGACGCCGCGCATGATCCATGGCGATCTGTCCGTCCTGGAGCGCCGCGGGTTCCTGCGCGTGCGCGCAGCACTGGCGGAGCGCAACACCTGGCTCAGGATCGCGCCGCATCTGGTGCGACCGATGCGGTTTGCGATCCCGGCGCATTCCGACGAACGTCCGCCGTGGTTGTTGCGCTCGGCACTTTTGCTCTACGACCACCTCGCCTCCCGGTCCGGTCTTCCCGCATCCGCCACCGTCGACGTCACTCACCATCCTATCGGCAACGCGCTGAAGCGGCCGTTTGGCACCGCGTTCGAATATTCCGATTGCGTGGTCGACGATTCCCGCCTGGTGGTTCTCAATGCCGTCGACGCCGCTGCCCGCGGGGCCGAGATCTGCACCGGCGCGCGCTGCGTTCGGGCCGACCGGGGGGATATCTGGCGGCTGGTGGTTATCGACCGCGGCCGCCGCCGCGTGTTCACCGCCCGCGCGCTTGGCGTTGCCGCCGGCGCCTGGACCTTGACGGCGACGGAAACCATCCTGCGTGTGCCGGCGCCGCGCGCGGCCGCGACCCAGCTCAACCAGATCGTTGTCCGCCGCTTGTTCGAGACCGACAATGTCTACGTCTTCCAGCACAGCGACCGGCGGCTGATCTTCGCCAGCCCCTATGAGCGGGATTTCACGCTGATCGGCACCGCTAGCCGCGCCTTCAAGGGCGACCCGGCGATCGTGGCCATGGATGCGAGCGACATCGCCTATCTCTGCGACGCGGCCAACCGCTATTTCCGCGAACGGGTCGAGCCGTCGGATGTGGTCAGGACGGTTTCCAGCGCAAACTTGGTGTTGCAGCCCGCGGACAGGGACGGTTCGATCATGTTCGACGCCAGGGGCCGTAAGGCGCCTCTGGTCACGACGTTAGGCGGCGACGTCACGACCTCGCGGCTGCGCGCCGAGCGCGCGGTGTCCCACCTGACGCCGTTCTACGCGATGTCGCCGCGGTGGACGACGACGGCGCCGTTGCCCGGTGGCGACTTTGCCTGGGACCGCTTCGATCAGGAGATCGACAGCGCGCGCGAGCGCTGGCGCTTCTTGACCGAGCCGCAGGCGCAGCGATTGGTCGGCGCCTATGGCTCGCGGCTTGCTGATGTCCTTGGCGATGCCAGGGACCGCATGGATCTCGGTCCCGGTTTCGGACCGGAGCTGACGGGGGCGGAAGTGCGCTATCTCATGAGCCACGAATGGGCGCGTTTCCCCGAGGACATTCTGTGGCGGCGCTCAAAACTCGGCCTGACCATGCCATCAGCGGATCGCGAGGCCCTCGCGGTGTTCATGGCGACGGGGAGGTGAAATCCGAATCTTGCCTACGTCCGTTACAAGATCGCTCCGTCGCGCCGAGCCTGCTCCCTTGCGTCCGATGGGGTCATTCCAAAGCGGCGTCGGAAGCTGCGGGTGAAGTAAGAAAGATCGCCGAAGCCAACCTTGAAGGCGATGTCACCGATCGAACGTTCGGCATAACGAGAATCGCCTGGCAGGCGGTTGGCCTCAAGCAGTCGCCGTTCCAGGACATATTCCGTGAAGGTCGTCCCTTCGCCCTCGAAAAGCTTCTGAATGTAGCGCGTAGTGACACTGTACCGCGAAGCAAAGCTGGTAACCGACAGTTGGCGCTTGCCAAGGTTTTCGACGATGTCGAGCATGATGGCCCGCAGTCTCGCCGAGCGTATTCCGCGTTGTTCTGCGACAATCGCCGCGTTCTGCGTGGCGCCGGCGGCCAGATCGGGTACAATTATCAGTCCGGATACATGGTCGCCGGCGTCGAATCCGATTTGTCATACGCCGATTTACGCAAAGCGGATTCTGCAACCGGAGCGTGGTACATAGGCGGAACGCTCACCACCCAGATCGCGACCAAGCTTGACTGGTTTGGAACGGTTCGGGCCCGGCTGGGCGTTCTGCCGGCGGGCAATTTCCTGCTTAATGCGACGGGCGGACTCGCCTATGGCAACGTTGAGACGGCGACGACGGGGTCAAACTTGCCCGCCATGTATTGCGTCGGGGCGTTTGTCTACTGCGCTGCGGGCTCGACCGCGGGCGTATCGGCCGGCTGGACGGCTGGTGGCGGACTGGAATACGCGTTCGCGCACCACTGGACAGTCAAGGCGAAGTACCTTTACCTTGATCTTGGCAACCGCAGTGTGACCTTTTCCAGACTTGGATAATCCGGGTGGCCTGCTGACCGCGACCACCAGTTTCAAGGCCCATATCGCTCGCGGCGGACTGAACTATCGCTTCTAGGTGTCCAGCCCGGGTGACGTGAACAAGACCCGATAATCCAGGCTCTCGGCTGCGAACCCGTTGAGCCCAAGTCGATCCGCCGCTAGCGTGCAGCCACGACAGAACCTGCACGGGATATGGCTGAGCAATTACCCAAATTTGATGCCGCTGCCGAGCCGGTGGGGCCGGAGCCGCAGCTAGCGGCGGCCGATATTCCCCTGCTGCGGATCGAGCGCGTAGTGAAGAAGTTCGGTGCTTTCCGCGCGGTGGACGGCGTTTCGCTCGATATCCACGCCGGCGAGTTCTTCGCGCTGCTGGGCCCAAGCGGCTGCGGCAAGACCACGCTGCTGCGCATGCTTGCCGGTTTCGAGAGCCCCGACGAAGGCCGCATCCTGCTCAACGGCAAGGACATCGCAAACGTGCTGCCGCATGAGCGGCCGGTCAACATGATGTTCCAGAACTACGCGCTGTTTCCGCATTTGTCGGTGCGCGACAATATCGCGTTCGGCCTCAAACGCGCAGGCATGGCGCGCTCCGAGATCGATGCCCGCGTCGCGGAGATGGTGGCGCTGGTCAAGCTCGAAGGGCTGGAGAAACGCAAGCCCGACAACCTCTCCGGCGGCCAGAAGCAGCGCGTGGCGCTGGCGCGCTCGCTGGCGCGGCGGCCGCAAATGCTGCTGCTCGACGAGCCGCTCGCCGCGCTCGACAAGAAGCTGCGGGAGAGCACGCAGTTCGAATTGATGGAACTGCAGCGCCGGCTCGGCCTGACCTTCGTCATCGTCACCCACGACCAGGAGGAGGCGATGACGGTGGCGGGACGGATCGGCGTCATGGATTCCGGCCGCCTCGATCAGGTGGCGAGCCCGCGCGAGCTTTACGAGGCCCCTCACTCGCGCTGGATCGCCGAGTTCGTCGGCGACATCAACCTGTTCGACGGCGAGATCGAAGCGCGCGAGCACCACCGCCTGACGATCGCAACGCGCGACGCCGGAACAGTGGTAGTCGCCGAACCGCGCCAAGGCATCAGCAAGACCATCGTCTCGGTCGCGATCCGCCCCGAGAAGGTCAAGCTGTCGCGCCTCGGCCCGGCGCCGGATGCGACCGCTTCGCAGGCAATCAATCGGCTCGAAGGCATGATCACCGACGTCAGCTATCTCGGCGCGCTCACGACTTACAAGGTCAGGCTCGACTCCGGCGCTACTCTGCGCTCGTCGATGGCCAATACCGCGCAGATCGACATCGATGCCTATAACCTGAGCCAGCGCGTGGTGGCGTGGTTCACGCCGGACGATTGCCTGGTGCTGGAACAATGAGCTCCCGCCGCATCTTCGCCCGTCCGGCGCGCCTCGGCGCGATCACGCCGTATTTCTGGATGCTGCTGTTCTTCCTGGTGCCATTCGGCTTCGTGCTCAAGATCTCATTGTCGCAGACCGCGATCGCGCAGCCGCCCTATCTGCCGGTATTCGACCTCACGCAAGGCGCTGCGGCGTTCAAGGCAGCGCTGGCGGCGCTGTCGTTGGATAATTTCAGGCTGCTCGTTTCCGACAACCTCTATGTGTTCTCCTACCTGCGCAGCCTCGTCGTCGCCGTGGTCGCGACCGCGATCCTGCTCGTGATCGGCTATCCCATCGCCTACGGCATGGCGCGGCTGCCGCAGCGGTGGCAGCCAATCGCGATGATGCTGGTGATCGTACCGTTCTGGACCTCGTTCCTGATCCGCATCTATGCCTGGATCAACATCCTGCAGCATGACGGCCTGCTCAATCAAATGCTGCTATCGCTGCATCTCGTGTCGGTGCCGGTGGTGTGGCTGTCGACCGACAGCGCGATGTATGTTGGTATTGTCTATTCCTATCTGCCGTTCATGATCCTGCCGCTGTTTGCGACGCTTGCCAAAATGGAGCCGGCGCTGGAGGAGGCGGCTAGCGATCTCGGCGCCTCGCCGCTCAAAGTGTTCTGGCTCATAACCTTTCCGCTGTCGCTGCCCGGCGTCGCCGCCGGCATCTTGTTGTGCTTCATTCCGATCGTCGGCGAGTTCGTGATCCCTGATCTGTTGGCGGGCTCCAATTCGCTGATGATCGGCCAGACGCTATGGCTGGAATTCTTCACCAACAAGGATTGGCCGGTGGCCTCCGCCGCCGCGATCGTCCTCTTGGTGCTGCTGGTGGTGCCGCTCGTGCTCTACGACCGGCTGCAGCGGGCGCAGCTGGAAGAGGCGCGGTGATGGGGGGCCCGCGCAGGCTCTCGCCGTTCAACGTCGCCTCGCTGGCGCTGGGCCTGGCCTTCCTGTATCTGCCGATCATCATCCTGATGATCTATTCGTTCAATGCCTCTCGGCTGGTCACGGTGTGGGGCGGCTGGTCGCTGCGCTGGTACCACGAATTATTGAACGATACGGCCATGATCGAGGCGGGGTGGATGAGCCTTCGCGTGGCCGCGATGTCGGCGACAATCGCAACCCTGCTCGGCACGCTCGCCGCCGTCGCGCTGTCGCGCGGCGAACGTTTCACAGGCCGCACGCTGTTTTCCGGCATGCTCTATGCGCCGCTGGTGATGCCCGAGGTGATCACCGGATTGTCGCTGCTGCTGCTGTTCGTGGCCGTAAACGCCGAGCGCGGCTTCTGGACGGTGACGATCGCGCACACCACGCTGACGATGTGTTTTGTGGCGGTGGTGGTGCAATCGCGGCTCGGCTCGCTCGACAGGAGCCTGGAAGAAGCCGCGATGGACCTCGGTTGCAGTCCGGCGCGGGCGTTCCTCGCCGTGACCTTGCCGCTGATCGCACCCGCGATCGCTGCGGGGTGGATGCTGGCCTTCACGCTGTCGCTGGATGATCTCGTGATCGCGAGCTTCACCACCGGTCCGGGCTCGGCGACACTGCCGATCCGGATCTATTCCGAGGTGCGGCTCGGCGTGAAACCCGAGATCAACGCGATCTGCACATTGGTGATCGCGCTGATCGCGGTGGTGATCGTGGTGGCCTCGCTCGCCACAAAACTGTCGGGCGCGCAACGCGAGACCGCCGCGCCGTTGTAAGCCGCCGTCATTGCGAGCGAAGCGAAGCAATCCATTGTCGCCGCGCAAAGGAAGAATGGATTGCTTCGTCGCTGCACTCCTCGCAATGACGTCAGAGGTATTCAGCTACGCCCCTCACGACTTCACCGCGCCCGCCGTCAGCCCTCCCACCATGTAGCGCTTGAAGGCGTAATAGATCGCGGCCGGCGGCAGTGCGTAGATGAAACCGGTGGTCATCAACAATTCCCACGGCGAATCGTCAGCGGCGAGAAAGTTGCCGAGCGCGACGGGGAGCGTGATCTCGGTGTCGTTCGACAACAACAGGAACGCGTAGAGATATTCGTTCCAGGCGAGCAGGATCGCATAGGTGCCGATCGCGACCAGCGAGGGCATCATCAGTGGAATATAAACCAGGCGGAAAATCTGCAGCGTGGTGGCGCCGTCCATGATCGCGGCTTCATCGAGCTCAACCGGCAGCTTATCGGAGGCCTGCTTCAGGACCCAGATCGCGTAGGGTGAGGCGATGGTCACCATCGCGAGGATCAAGGCCCAGTGGTTGTTGAGGAGCCCGTAATTGCCCATGGTGCGGTACATCGGCACGGCCAGAAACGCCGCCGGAATGAAATACGTAAACAGCGCAAGATTCATCACCAGCCTTCCGCCGGGAACGCGCAAGCGCGAGATCGAGAACGCGGCGGCGGTGGCGACGAACAGCGTCAGCGCGCCGACCGCGACCGCGATCACCAGCGAATTCCAGAACTGGATGTAGAAATCGCGCAGGAAATAATGCTGCTCGCGAAACACGATTTCGAAATTATGCAGGGTCGGATGATCGGGCCACAATTTGCCGGAGAACGCATCTTCCTTGGGCGAGATCGCGAACAGGAACATGTGATAGATCGGCACCATGGTCCAGATGAACACGGGGATGCCGATCAGCAGCAGCCGGGCCTCGGTGCCGACTTCTCGCAAGCTTGGCAGTCTCAGGGTTGCTGGCTTCATCGCGACAACCGTTTCATCATGAAATAGACCAGCGGCAGCACGAACGGCAGCGCGCAGACGATCGATGCCATCGCGAGGCTCAACTGGTCGAGCCGCAGATAGCGGATGCCGAGCGTCGCCAACACGTGGGTGAGGTCGGCCGGCCCGCCGCCGGTCAAAAGGTACACGCTGTTGAAGTCGCCGAGCGTCCAGATCATCGAGAGAAGCGTGCAGGTGACGTAGAGCGTCTGCATCGACGGCCAGGTGATGTAGCGGAATTTCTGCCACCAGGTCGCGCCGTCGACCTCGGCCGCCTCGAACAGATCGTGCGAGATCGCAAGCCGCCCGGTGATCAGGATCAAGGTCCAGAACGGCAGCGATTTCCAGATGTGCACGGCGATCGCCATGGTCAGCGCCACCGCCGGATCGTTCAGCCAGTTCGGGCCGTCCTCGCCGGTGAACTTGAAGATCAGCGTGTTGATCACGCCCCATTCCGGATTGAGCATGAAGCGCACGGACAGGATGGTCGGGATCGACGGCACCGCCCAGGGCAGGATGAACAGCACCGACAGCCATTTGATCCAGGCGCGCTGCACGACGAAGAAACCGGACAGAAACAGCGCGATCAGCATTTTGATATTGATGCCGATGACGAGAAAGATGAGTGTATTGACCGCGGCGCGGGCGAAGATCGGATCGTGATAAAGCGTGACGTAACTCGACGGCTGGCGCGCGAGCCACAGCCCGTAGCCGACGGGATAGACCACGAAGGCCAGGAACACCAGCAGATAGGGTGTCAGCAGCACGATGCCCCAGACCTGCGCCGGCGTCAGCCGCGCCGACAGCGGCGCGCCTGGGACATCGGATGCGGAGAGCGTGATCGCCATATTCGGTACTCTTAGGGAAGATGCCGGCCGCGGCTAAGCAGCCTTATCGTCATTGCGAGGAGCGGAGCGACGAAGCAATCCACACTGTCGTATCGGCGCAATGGATTGCTTCGCTTCGCTCGCAATGACGGTCTCACCGGCATCGTTTATATCAACCCGCGACTTCCTTGATCCTCGCGATCAGTTCGTCGACCGCCTTGTCGACCGGCACCTTCTCGCTCACCACGCGGTTCATGGCCTTGGCCCAGACGTTCTCGTTGTTGAGGATCGTGAACTTGTAGTTCTTGGTAAAGTCGAACGGCTGCGTGCCGCCGGTGAACTGATTATAGACCGCCTTGCGATGGCGGTCGGCCTGCCAGAACGGGCTTTGCTGGCTCGCCGTCGTCACCGGGAACCAGCGGCCGAGCGCGCCCTCGATGTAGGGTCGAAGGTTTTCCTCCTGCATCAGGAATTTGACGAACTCCTTGCCTTCCGCCTTGTTCTTGGCGTTGGCAAAGATCAAGCCGGTCTTGACGTCGGAGCGGTATTTGATCGGCGTGCCGTCCGGCTTATTGGGGAAGGACGCCGTGATGATGGTTTCCTCATAGGCCTTCTTGCCGGCGGCGCGCTGCTCGGGGGTCAGCGCCGGGTTATTGGCATCGTCAAGCCATTTGGCCGCGATCGAGATCGTGAAGTTGTGCGTCATCACAATCGTCCGGTTGTGGAACGCGACGTTGTTGTCGGGATCCTTCCAGGTGGTGGAGGAGGGCGGCGTGCAGCCCCTGACATAGGTGTCGGTATAATCCTTCAGCGCGTGGATCAGCCCGTCCCGCACCTTGGGATCGTCGACCAGAAGCTTGCCGTTGTCGTCGACGAGCTTGACGTTGTAGGCATCCATGAAAGTGTAGAACGACTGGAACGAGTCGGTGGATTCCACGCCCATCGGCTGGCCGACGGCGTAGATGCGCGTGCCGGTGGCCTTGCGGATGGCGGGCTGCACCTTGTCGCACCAGAACGACCAGTAATCCTCCCATTTGGTCGGGATGTCGCTTTGCTTGAAGCCGGCCTGCTCCAGCATGTCCTGCCAGATCTGCACGTGCATGCTCTGCTGCTTCAGCGGGAAGCCGTAATAGCCCTTCTTCTTGGTCTGGTCGTTATAGAGGTAGGTGGTTTCCAGTGTGTTCGGCGCAAACGCCGATTTCATCGGCAGCAGGATGTCCGAGAGGTCTTCGAGCTTGCCCTCGAACGCCCATTTGCCCTGCGCCTGCACGTCATAAGAGTCGGAATAGGCGACGTCGGGGAGGGTGCCGGAATCCAGCGCCGCCACCGTCTTGGGGATCATGTCCTGGATGGCGTATTGTGACAATTCGACCTTGATGCCGGTCTTGGCCTCGAACTTCTTGATCGCCTCGAGC
>Ga0209474_10003165_pt1 | contig 14604 bp, 19 predicted proteins | sample GraSoiAngelo_145_FD_185902 | JGI IMG/M metagenome (GOLD analysis project Ga0209474, IMG submission 185902) | Grasslands soil microbial communities from the Angelo Coastal Reserve, California, USA - 14_1009_05_20cm (SPAdes) (version 2) | ecosystem: Environmental > Terrestrial > Soil > Grasslands...
AAGTGGTATGGCCCATCCGCCGCGCTCGAAGCCGCCGCTGCGATCCTCGTCAGGTCCGCCCAACCCCTGCATCACGCCGTCCACCGAGACGTTGGTCGTGGTCGTCAACCTCATGTCGTGGTCACCTGCTCATTTGCATGCCTGGTGCGCCCATGAGGCGAGAATAGCAAGCCGCACTTCGCGAGGCCGTTCTCAGACTTACTCGTCGGGAGCTGTTGGCCGAGCCGATTCTCAGCGGCATCGATCATCGCCTCGGTAGTGCCAGCTCAACGTCGCCCCCGGCCCAGACTATTTTCACTCTCCCTGCCTCGCCAGGGAATCGCGTCTCGACCGGTCAGAGCCGTTTTTCCATGCAGACGCTGGTGGGCGAGGTCGCGTACTCGCCCCAGCAGGCGACCTGCTCGAAGCCGGCCCGGCGATACAGGGCGAGTGCGTCTGGCGAGTGACTGCCAGTCTCGAGCACCAGGCGCCGCGCGCCTAATTGTCGGGCCGCTGCTTCGAGGCGGGCCAGCACGGCCCGGCCGACGCCCCGGCCTCGCTGATCAGGCTCCACGTACATGCGCTTTATTTCCCCTGTTGTTGCGTCGAGGATTCGGACGGCGCCGCAGGCGACGGCGCGGCCGTCGTCACGCGCCACCAGGAACGTTCCCCGGCCGTCCTCGAGATGCTGCGCCTTGAGGTTCGGACCAAAGCGCTGCTCCGGCGGGTAGAGCTCGGCCAGCCCGGCGTCGAGCGCCCCAATCAATCGCTGCGCATCTGACGACTCGAACGGTTCGGGGCCGATGGAAAGGCTCAAGCCGCGATTATGTGGGTTGGCCTCGCCCCGCGGCAACTGCTACGGTCGCCACGTGTCGGACTGGCAGTCATTCGACGGGTTTGCTTCTGACTATGATCGCTTTTCTCGTCTCGAGCAGCCTGGTGTCCTGAACTGGTTGCTCTCCCGCGTGCCGGCGCACGCTGGCCGGGCCCTGGATGCCGGCTGTGGCTCGGGCCGCCATACGCAGGCGCTCGCCAGGCAGTTCAACGAAGTCATCGGCATCGATATCAGTGCGCCGCTGATCGAGATCGCGCGCCAGCATTCAGGTCCGAACGTGCGCTACGTCGTGAGCGATCTGAGGGCTTTCGCGGATCCGGATGGCTTCGATCTGGTCTTCAGCTCGACGACGCTGCATCATGTCCTAGACCTAGACACTGCCCTGCTGCACTTACGGAGCCTGCTTCGTCCGGGCGGCATCGCGATCTTGGTCGACAATGTCGCCTCGCGGCCGACGCCGCCGCGCTGGGTCCATGTTCTTGGAGCCTTGCGCGACGTTCCCGGTGACATCGCCCGCGTCGGCACGCGCAAAGCCGGATGGTTGTTGAAATTCCGGACGAGCCGGGCCTGGCTCAAGCACCTGGCGAGCGATCGCTATCTGACGCGTCAGGCGTTCGAGCACCAGTATGGGGCGATCTTTCCTGAGGCGCGCTTTGAGAGCCTTGGCTACGCCCATGGGCTCGTATGGGAAAAGAAAAACCCCGCGGCTGTTGCGCGGGGTCATGAGGTTCGCCGAGAGCCCTAGGAAACGAAGTCAGGCCGAACCGTCCCGAGTACAACGACCAGAATCCGGAATCCCTTGCACGCCAGCGTCTCCGGAGCAAGTCAGATCGCGTCGTGGCTCAGGCCGAGCGGGCGTTGGCCGGAACCCGATGGAGCGGAGGCTTCGCCTTCCAGTGACCCTCTTTCGTTCGCTCCAGGATCCACCCTTCTTCGTGGACCATCCGGTGATGCGGCCGGCACAGTAAGGCCAGATTCGGCAGGGCCGTCGCGCCGCCGCGCGTCCACCAGACCAGGTGATGCCCGTCGCACCAGGTCAGTGGTCGCGTGCATCCGGGAAAGACGCAGTGGCGGTCACGCGCCTCGAGCGCCCGCCGGATCGACGCCGGGAGGGTGCGGCTGGCGTGATTGAGCTCGTGCTCGAGCTCGCTCTGGCCCGTGATGCGGCTGATCGCCGAATCGCAGGCGTAGCGCTGGACCGTCTCGGCCGGCACCGTGCCGCCGCCGTCCAACTCGCCGGCCGGTGCGCCCTTGGTCCCGGCGAGCGTGTCGAGGCTGGCGCGGATGATCAGCTGCGGCCGCGGGCCGGCGCCGTCCCGCTTGCCGCCTGAGCCACCCTGCCGGCAGAGTTCCATGAGCGCATCAACGCTGCGCTGGCCGTAATTGCGCGCATCGTCCTTGACCGGCTTCATGAAGGGCTCTAGCGCTGTCCGCAGCGTGGCACCGCCTTCGGCATCGAGCACGCCGTCGAGCCGGACCAGGCCGTCCTGCGGCTCCGAGATGTGGAAATAGCGTCGTTGGTACGCGTTGTTCGCTTCGGCGAGAGCGCCGGCCGCATCGACGCGGTGCTCGAAGTTCTTCGCGACGGTCATGAACTGCCCGGGATCCATCGTCTGGGCCGCCTGCAGCAGCTTGCCTTCTTCTTTGCGGACCGCGGCGGCGCCGACGTGCTCGGCGGCGCGGGCCAGGACGGCGACGTGCTGGTAGCCGACGTCGCCGTTGGCGAACGCCGCCCCGGTCTGGGGCAGCTTCTCCAGCTGGCGGGCGATCTCCACCCGCTCCATGGCTGCCCCGCCCGAGAGCTTGCACTTCCAACGCAACCAGGCGGCCAGTGAGAGGGCGCCGTCGGCCTTGTACTCGCCCGACTTGTCGAAGCGACGGACACCCGTCGCGAACACGGCCTCGAGCGGGTCGATGCCGGCTTCGCGGATCTGGATCAGCGCGTCGCCAAGCGTCTCGCCGTCAGCGTCCCGTACGCATGCCGACACAGCCTGGACGCCCACCCGCAGCTTCTCCACGGCGGCCTCGAACTGACGACCTCGGGCGCTGGAGACCTCTGCCACGGCCACGCTTTAAGCCTGAACCATGCTTGCGACAGCTGTCTGTCGCAATCCGGCATGATTCAAAAAATCATGGGACGATGAAGGGCCATCTCGCGCTGCTCGGGGACTCAATCATGGATAATGGCGCCTACACCGAGGGCGGCCCTGACGTCATTGCCCATGTGCGCGACATGCTGCCGGCTGGATGGCGGGCCACACTCCTGGCGCTCGACGGCAGCCTGATTGGGGACCTGGATGGACAGCTCTCCAGCCTACCCCCGGATACGACACACGTCGTCGTTTCCATCGGCGGAAATAACGTGCTGATGAACCTCGATATCCTCCGGTTTCGCGTCCGGTCCGAACCCGAGGCGCTGATGAAGCTTGGGCAGCGCGTCGCCGTGTTCGAACGCGCTTATCGAACCGCGATCAAGCGCGTTGTGAGTCTGGGCAAGGAGTTGTCCGTCTGCACGGTCTATAACGCCAACCTGGACACGAAAGCCGGAGCGGAGGCCCTGGGGTTCAGCACCGAGGAAGCCGCCGCCGCGCTGGTCATCCTGACGGCATTCAATGAGGCCATCCTCCGGGTGGCCTTCGAGGCGAGGCTTCGTGTCATCGAGCTGCGGCTCGTCTGTACGGAGCCGGCGGACTACGCCAACACCATCGAGCCATCGGTCCGCGGCGGCGAAAAGATCGCCCGAGCCATCATGCGTTCACTCGGCCTGGCCGGACCGACGTCCGACCATTCCCGGGTCTACGTCTGAACGTGATCTGGGGGCGGTTAGATCAGTAGCTTCGCCGGCGGCCCGCAACCAAGCGGTACAGCGCCAGCAGGATCAGCGCGCCAACGACGGCAACGATGATCGAGCCCAGATTCACGCCGGTGACGCCACCGCCTCCGAAGAGGCTGAACACGAAGCCGCCAACGAGCGCGCCGGCGATGCCGATCAGGATCGTCACGATGATGCCGCCCGGGTCACGTCCCGGCATGATCATCTTGGCGAGGACGCCGGCGATCAGTCCGAGAACGATCCACGCGATGATGCCCATAGTTCTTTCTTTATAGTGCCCCGACTCGACAGCCGTCAACGTTGCGAACTGGGCAGCCATTAGAAAGCTCGCCGTGCCTGGTCAGATTACGGAGCTGGCGGCGACCGCGAGGAACGCCCAGCCAATGGCCGTCAGGCTTAGGACCAAGATGGCGATTCCGGCGCTTAGCACGCCGGGATACAGACGGCCCGTGAGCCATCGCACGAGCAGTCCGCCAACGCAAGACACGGTGAGGATGCCGAACGGCACGGCAAGGTACGCCGGAGTCTCAGCATCGATCACATTGAAGGCGAAGATCACGAAGCTGAACGCGACCACGAAAAAGGCGAGAGCAGCAGGTAGACAAACCGCCGTGACCGTCACCCTCTGCCGTTCCGGAAGTGCACGTAGCGCGCGAATCAATTCGATAGAGCAACGGGGCGGCTCGCGCTTTCTCGCGGGGACGCAACGGAAACGGCTAGCCGCCGTGCTGGGCTTCGTGGTCCTCGGTGATGTACTGCTCAACCAGTTTGGCGCCGATGCCGACGTCATCGAGGGGCCCGTAGTTGCTGGCGATGTCGGACGTTCGCACCACCTTGGGCCCGGCCCAGTGTTGGACTTTGCCGTCCATGTGCAGCACCCAGACCTCGAGCCTGCCGTCGGGCAGGACGCTGCCAACCCGGGCGAGCCGCCGGCCACGGGTTTTCAGGCGGACAACGTCCCTGACGCTGAATCGCTGCGGACCGATCGCCTGGCTCGGCCTGGCCCCATCCAGGTCCGCTGTTGCCGGCGCGCCACGGAAGGGATTGATTTTACGCGCCATCCGCGCCACCGGATCATAGACGTCGCTGGCGGTGCGTTCCTTCAGCGGGATGATCGCGTTGTCCGTGATCTTGATGTGCTCGGGGCAGACTTCCTGGCAGCACTTGGTGATGTTGCACATGCCGATGCCCGCCTTGCCGTGTAGCAGGCCGGTGCGCGTGCGCGTGTCCAGGGGGTGCATCTCCAAGGCGGCGATCCGGACCATGTAGCGCGGCCCGTAGTAGGCGGACTTGTCGTCGTGGTTGCGCAGGACGTGGCAGACATCCTGGCAGAGGAAGCACTCGATGCACTTGCGGTACTCGTAGACGCGCTCCGTATCCTCGGGCAGCATCTTGTACGGGACCGGCTCACTCGGCTGCGGCGTGAACCCTGGGATCTGCTTGTTGACCTCATAGTTCCAGGAGACGTCGGTAACCAGGTCCTTGATCAAGGGAAACGCCCGCATCGGCCCTACGTGAATCTCTTGATTGACAAACTCATCAACGCGCGTCTTGCACATGAGGCGCGGCCGGCCGTTGATCTCCGCGCTGCAGGAGCCGCATTTGGCGGCCTTGCAGTTCCAGCGACAGGCGAGGTCGTTCGCGAAGTGCGCCTGGACGTAGTGAACGGCGTCGAGCACGACCATGCCCTCGATCGAAGGGACCTCGAAGCGCTGCTCCTGTCCGCCATCGGTATCGCCGCGGAAGATCCGCAGGACGATCGACCCAGCAGCCTGATCCGCCACGGGCGCGGGAGCCTTGGCGCTCATGTGCGGACCGGTTGCTTGGGCGGCGGCGACGCCGGCGGCTGCGATGCCGTTTGCGAAGACGTGCCGTCGGCAAACAGCTTGGCCAGCTCGGGAGGCATCTCCGGCACCGGCCGGGTCTTGAGCTTGACGCGACCGCCCTCACTGTATGCAATAAAGTTCACGCGGCCCAGCGCCGGATCCTTCTCCAGGTAGTCGAGCCTCCAGTGCGCCCCGCGGCTCTCGCGGCGCTCGATGGCGGCCCGCACGATCGCCTCGGCGATTGTCAGCATGAACCGAAGATCGCGCGCCGTGTGCCAGCCGGGGTTGTACTTGCGCGATCCCGGAACGTGGATGCGGGCCGACCGCTGCCGCAGCTCGAGGACCTTGTCGAGGCAGGCCTTGAGTGACTTCTCTTCACGCGCCAGGCCGGCGCCGTCCTGCATCGCCTCCTGAAGCTCCTGCTGTAGCAAATACGGGTTTTCTTTGCCCTCACCGACCAGCGGCAAGAGCAAGAGTTGCTGCTCGTCGTCGACCTGGCGCTCATCGATCGTGCCCAGCCCGACGCCGCGCTGATAAGCCGCCGCTGCCTCACCGGCACGGCGGCCGAAGACGAGTAGATCGGACAGTGAGTTCCCCCCCAGCCGGTTGGCGCCGTGCAGTCCGGCGGCCGCCTCGCCCGCGGCGTAGAGTCCCGGGAGGCTGGTCGCCCCCGTCTCCGCCTCGACCCGCAGCCCGCCCATCGCGTAGTGGATCGTCGGCGCGACTTCCATCGGCGCTTTCGCGATATCGACATCTGCCAGCCGGAGAAATTGCTCGTACATCGACGGCAGCTTCTTCTTGATCTTTTCTGCGCCGAGGTGGCGGACATCCAGGTACGCGCCGCCGTGCGCGGTGCCGCGGCCGGCCTGCACTTCTTTGTAGATCGACCTGGCGACGACGTCCCGCGATGAGAGCTCTTTCTTTTTCGGGTCGTACTCGAGCATGAAGCGTTTGCCTTCACGATTCGTCAGGTAGCCGCCCTCGCCACGGACAGCCTCCGTGACCAGGATGCCGCGAACGCCGGGCGGCCAGACCATGCCGGTGGGGTGGAACTGCACCATCTCAGGATCGAGGACCTCGGCCCCGGCTTCGAAGCCCATCCCGACGCCGTCGCCGGTGCCCTCCCAGGAGTTGGACGTGACTTTGTAGATACGGCCCCAGCCGCCCGTCGCGATGATGACCGCCTTCGATCTAAAAGTCATAAAGGCGCCGTCGATCCGGTTGTAGCCGAAGGCGCCAATGACCCGGTCGCCATCCTTCAGCAACCTGGTCAGCGTGACCTCCATGTGGACCTCGATGCCGAGCTGGACGATGCGGTCCTGCAGGCTGCGGATCATTTCCAGGCCGGTGCGATCACCGACGTGGCAGAGCCGTCGATACGTGTGGGCGCCGAAGGCCCGCTGCAGAACGCGGCCGTCGGGCGTCCTGTCGAAGATCGCGCCGTAGGTCTCGAGCTCGTACACGCGCTCCGGCGACTCGCGGGCATGCAGCTCCGCCATCCGCCAGTTGTTGATCATCTGACCGCCACGCATCGTGTCCTGGAAGTGCACCTGCCAGTTGTCGTCCGGGTCGACGTTGCCGAGCGCCGCGGCAATGCCGCCCTCGGCCATCACCGTGTGCGCCTTTCCGAGCAGCGACTTGCAGACCACGGCCACCCGAGCGCCCGCCGCCGCCGCCTCGATCGCCGCCCGCATGCCGGCGCCACCGGCGCCGATCACGAGCACGTCCGTCGTCAGCGTCTGGAACGGCTCGCTCAGAAGATCACCCTGGGTTCGTGAAGGACGCCCGACATCAAGAGTCGGATATAGACGTCCGTCAGCGCGACCGAGAACATGCTGTACCACGCCCAGGCTCCGTGCTGGGGGTTCGCCCGGTTGAGCAGGATCACGATGCGGTGCCAGAGCCGCCCGGCCCGCGCCCGCGAGAAACGGTCGATGCGGCCGCCCATGAGATACCGGAATGAGTGGCAGGTCAGGCTGTAGGCGCTCAACAGGATCACGTTGACCAGCATCACGATGGAGCCCAGGCCAAGGAAGAGATGCCCCTGGAACACGAAGGCGCGCACGACATCGACCCACAGAAAGAGCAGGACGATCAGGCTCAGCAGCAGGAAGTAGCGGTGATAGTTATTGAGGACCCAGGGAAATCGCGTCTCGCCGCGGTAGCGGCCGCGCTTCAATTCCTGGATGGCGCAGGCTGGTGGGTCCCAGAAGAATGACCGGAAGTACGACTTCCGGTAGTAATAACAGCTGCCTCGGAGGCCCAGCGGAATCACCGCGAGGAAGGGAATGAGGATCCCGATGATTGGCACTTTGATCAGACCGAAGCCCAGCCAGGTCGAGAAAAATGGCGAGACGTAGGGCTGGTAGGCGACCACCGTGCCGGAGAAGACGGACCAGCTGGCATAGATGACGAAGGCGCTGTAGCAAACGACCGTGAGAGCCGGCTCGATCCACCAGGCTCGGCCCGGTGATGCCTCCTTGGCCGACGCCGGCCGTGGAGTGAGTGCCTCAACCGCCACGCGATAAGTCTACCGGCCCTTCAGTCGGAACTGGCGCTTCGGCGACCGAGCAGGACCCCGACGACCGAGGCCACAACGGCCATGCCGAGCGCCGCGCGCGCGGGGATGCCGCGCCGTGCGTCGCGGGCCGCGCCATTGCCCACCTGTCCGTTGCGATCAAGGCGGCGGCCGCCGACGCCGACCCGTTCGCCTTCGGGCCCCGACTCCGGGGTGGCGACGGCGTGGCTGTCTTTACCCGGTAGCGCGATCGGCACCGGGTAGATCACGCTGTTGACCTCGACGCCGATCATCGTGATCAGCCCCAGGAAGAAAAAGAATGTCATCAGCACGAAGAGGAGTCCAAACGTCTTGCCGTACTGGTTGAGGCCCTTGTTCAGCTCGAGATACAGCGGGAAGAGGAGGGTGATGACCTCGAACAGAATGCCGGCTATCAGGGCGCCGGGAACGATCTTGCGAAACTGTTGCTTGCGGTTGGGGATGACGTAATACATGCTGCCAAACAGCAGGAAGCCGGCGATCGTGCCAACGATCACCTGTAGGATGAACGCCGCGGCGCCCGAGTAGAGGAAGAGGGGCATGTCAGGGATCTGCTTGAGGGCCGGAAGAATCGCCGAGGTGGCCACCGCGACGCCGACGAGGATCGTGAACAGAAAAACCATGCCGAAGGCGATGAGCTTCTGTCGCACGAAATCGCGGGGCTTGGTGTGATAGATCACGGCAAACGCCTGCTCCATGACACCGAACAACGCCGAGCCTCCCAACAGCAGACCGCCCAGGCCTACGATGAACAGCAGGCCGCTCTGGCTCTTCACGCCACTGACGGCCTTGACCAGCTCGGTCTGCTGCTGAGGGTCGCCCGGGAAGGCGCTGAAAATCGTCTTGTACACCGCGTCGTTCGCCGCACCGAAGAGCCGAAGGGCAAAGCCGAGCAGTGAGGCGGCAAAGATCACGATGGGAAACATGGCAAGGAGGGCATTCCAGGCGATCAGCGCCGCCCAGTTCGGCGCCTGGTCCTCGAGGAACTTGCGGATGACGCGTCCCGGCACGCTCTCCATCAGCCGCCCCATCCCGTCGATTCTAGCTGACAGCGGTTCTATCAAGTAAATGGCAACCGCGCCAGCCGAAGTCGAGGCGCAGAAGCAGGCCGCCGCACAGCGCGCCCTGGAGTTGGTCAAGCCGGGCACCATCGTCGGCCTCGGGACGGGAAGCACGGCCCGCTACTTCATCGAGGGACTGGCCGCCAGAATTCAAAACGGCCTCCTAGTGCAGGCGGTGGCGACGTCGCTGGAGAGCCGCGCCATGGCGGAGGCCGGTGGCATCCCGATCACGGAGAGAGGCGACGGCTCACTCGACCTTGCGGTCGACGGGGCGGACGAGATCGACCCGGCCCTCAACTGTGTCAAGGGACGCGGCGGGGCACTGCTGCGGGAGAAGATCGTCGCTCACGCCAGCCGCCGATTCGTGCTGATCGCGGATGAGACCAAGCTGGTCGGCCGACTGGGGCGTGGCCCGGTCCCGATCGAGGTGCTGCCCTTTCTGTGGGAGGCGACCAGCCGCTCGATCGAGTCCCTTGGTGGGAGGCCACAGCTCCGGATGGCGCTCGGCGGTCCATTCACGACCGACAACGGCAACCTGGTGCTCGACACCAGCTTTGGAACGGTCGACGCGGCACTCGGCGTGGCGCTCCACGCGATCCCGGGTGTCATCGAGCATGGACTGTTCTTCGGCATGGCCCGGGCGGCGATCGTCGGCTCCGGGACGGGCCTACGAGTTCTCGGCGAGCTGCCCTGAGCTTGCCCTATGCTTAGGCGCTGAGATGGCCTTCGAATACAGGGTGGTCAACACCGTCGAGGAAGCCAGCCAGCTGTCCGAAGACGGGTTCGAGCTGTTCACCATCCTCCCGCCCGGCCCTGCCGGCGGCCCCGACCGGATGTACCTGCGCCGTGAGAAGCGCCGCGGACAGACGCCCGGATTTGCCCGAGAGTCCAGATCCGAATCCGGATAGACGTCCGGGTCGGGTAAAGACCCGATTGACGCGCTTTTGGCGCGAACTTATACTGGCGTAGTCAGGAATCCGGCAAATGGAGGGCGGAATTTCCGCCCTCGCTGTGTTTATTGGGTTCCAGGAACGGGTAGGAGTGACGGGCCCCCCGCGGGCGTTCACAGGAGTTATCAGTGATTCAGGAAATGGCAATGTCGACCCGGGCGACGGCCTACGAGTCGGCGGTGCGCGAGATGACGCAGGCCGCCGCCGAGGCTGAGCTGATGCATGCGCCAGTCCGGCTCGCCTACTGGCGGATTGCCGCGATGGACACCCTGCTCGACCGGCTGGAGGAGCTCCGGCTGGCTGGCGAGCGCGCCCTCCCGGAGGATATCCGGGATCTCGTGGTCGCCTACGCCGCACGCCACGACGCGGAACTGGCGGATCGGGTCCAGCGGATCGATCCGGATGACCTCAACGCGGTCCACGACGCCGTGTTCGAGGCGCAGGGCCGCGTGATGCTGGAGCTTGCCGAGCTGCGCCGGGTGCCGAACTGGCAGGACCTCGATTTGACCCTCGCGCCGGGCGACGACGAAGCCGCCTAACGCGGACGTCGCCGACGCCGATCGAGAACGGCCGCTCGACATCCTGGCCGACCGCGCCCGCCGGCTGCTGACGATCCAGTGGGCGGACGGCCATCAGTCGGGCTATGACTTCGAGCTGCTGCGCTGGAACTGTCCCTGCGCCGAGTGCGCGGGCGAGATGGGCGTCCCCGGCAAGCTAGCCACCACATCGGAGCTCGGCGACGACCAGATCGATCTCGACCAGATCGAGCCCGTCGGCCTTTTCGGCGTGCGCCCTTATTGGAAGGACGGCCACAACACGGGGATCTACGGCCTCAGCCTGTTGCGCGCCATCTGCCCGTGCGAAGAATGCGCGGCGGCGCGAGCCGCGCGCTGAGGATTAAGCGGGACCGGGGCCGACGGGCTTGACGGCGCCGCCGTTGAGCCCCAGGCTGGCCTCGAGCGCGGCCTTGGGCTTGTAACCGAGGACCTGCTCGGCGACCTTGCCATTGCGGAACATCACGACGTGGGGAATCCCGCGGACACGATATCGCTCAGCCAGAGCCGGCTCCTCGTCGACGTTCACCTTGGCGATCTTGATTTCGGTGTGGTCGACCGCGAGCTGCTCCAGAACCGGCGAGAGCATCTTGCACGGGCCGCACCAGTCGGCGTAAAAGTCCACCATCACAGGCTGTTCCGAGAGAATGACCTGGTCCTCGAATGTGGCGGTCGTAACGTGAACGGCTTTACTCATGACTCTCCCTTTCTTGGACGAATACATCAAGAGTAACCCAGATTCGACTTCGAAAATTCCCAGAGCCGAGGCTATCCGCCGCCAGGCTCACGGACAGCCTTAGTTCGAAAAGACCTCAACGACCATGGTTTTCGCGCCGTTGCTGGCAACCCCCAGGCCGACCCGGTGGTAGGCGGCTTTGAGGATGTTCGCCCGGTGCTCCGGCGAGTTCATGAACATGGTGTTGATCCCACCCATCGACGGGTTGGTCGACCAGGCGATGTTCTCGCCCGCCGTGCTGTACGGGATGCCCCACAGTCGCAACAGTCCGACGAAGGCGAGCTGGCCGGTCGACGGATCGTAGTGCGAGAAATAGTTGCGGTTCAGCATGTCCTGGGCCCGGTACTGGGCGACGCGCGCCAGCGCGGCGCTGTAGGCGAGGGGAGCCACGCCGTTGGCGGCCCGGTCCTGGTTGATGAGGCTGAACTGGGCGCCGGCCGCACCGCCGACGCCAACGATCGGCGGGGTCGGGCGACGCGTCGGGGCTGGCCGAACAGCGACGGGCGCGGGGGCGGGCGCCGGGGGGGCCGCGGTTGGGGCCGGCGTCGATGGGGGGGTGACCCGCAGCGCCAGGCGCCCGAGGCCGTTGACGCCCGTTTGCAACGACCCCAGCGTCGTCACGTGCGCTCCAGCGAGCGGCCGCGTCGCGATGGGTTGCGGCGGGCGGCTACCCAGGATGCTGATGGTGGCGAGCACGGCGAGCGGCCCACCAACGATCAGGACGCTTCTTGTAACTGAGCGTGACAATGTCGATTCCCCCTTGTGGTCGGGTTTGGCGGAGTTTACGGGCTTGGCGACCAACCGACCACGCTTCCAGGCGCCCGAGAAACCCTCCCGCCGGGCTATCCGCTAACCGGCAGGAGCGCTATCAGGCGGAGGCGGCGACGAAGAAGAGGAGCTGGCCCAGCAGCTGGCCGGGCAGGATGGCGATCATCGCCAGGTAGAGCAAGCCGGTCGTTGACATGAAGGACCGGAGCCGGCAGGTTGGCCACGCCAACCCCGCCGCGACCAGCGGCAGCAACACCGCACCCAGCGCCCAGAGCACCGACAGCACCGGGCTCAGCGTCAACGGATGGGTCAGCGACCCGGAACCGTGGGCGAGGCCCCGCAGCGTCAGGGGGAACAGCACCGCCTGCAGGAGGAGGCTCACCAGGAGCACGCCGATGGCGCGCAGCAAGGGTCGGTTGGTCAGGGCGGGCGTCACCAGGTACCAGTGGCCGAGCAACATCCCGGTGGTCGCCGCACCCAGGACGGCCGCGGACAGGACCACAATCAGCGCGATGGCGGCGCCGTTGAGAAGCGAGCCGGCCATTGGCCAGAGGGCGGCGGCGATGCCGGCCAGCAGCAGGACCGAGGCGGACAGCGTCAGCGCCCAGCTGATTGGCGATGTATCGCGGCGCCAGATGATAACCGCGTGGGCGATCAGGGCGAGAACGAGCACACCCTGTAAGAAGAGCAATGCTTCGGCGGCTGGCTGATTGATCGCGAGCAGGCGGTGATACGAGCCCGGGGGGCCGGCGAGCACGACGAGGAACGCGAGCCCGCCAAGGAGGGCGTAGGTCACGGCGATGAACTTCAAAAAGCCGTGGGTCAGGCCGCCGGTCAGCCGAAGGTACGCCACGGTGGCGAAGCCGCCGACGGCCGTCTCGGCGAGCAGCAGAAAGAGCGCCAGGGGCAGCGTGAGCATCGCCACGCACTCGTGGCAGCTGGTGATGGGAACGGAATCCAGCGGGGGCATACGCGCCGATATAGATTAGGCAAGTGACGGAGGAGACCCGCGGCTTCGTGCCGGTCAGCTTCAACGACGGCCGATGGACGACGGCCGCAGGCGAGGAAGTCCCCTGGTACGAAGTGCAGACCGACCTCGTCCCCGAAGCCGACGTCCAGGGCGCGCTCGAGCGCGTCCTCAGCGTCTACGGCGTGAGCGACGTCGTCGTCGACGCCTTCGACCAATTCCGCAAAGAGCTCAAGCAGCCGGCAGACGCCTCCAGTCAGGATGGCGGCTGATGATCTTTCGTCGTGACCACGAGCAGGATCCCCGGGTTGTCAAAGATCCGCACCGGTTACCGCCGGGGCAGGTGCTCACACTGAAGTGGCCGGTGCTGTCATACGGCAGCCCGCCGCGCTATGACATGGACCGCTGGCGCCTGCGCCTTTATGGCGAAATCGACGCCCCGGCGACGCTCACCTGGGACCAGGTACGGAAATTGCCGTCGACGTCGATCACGGCGGATATGCACTGCGTCACGACCTGGAGCCGCCTCGACAACCACTGGGAAGGCGTCGCCTTCAAGGAGCTGGTGGCGCTGGTCAAGCCGCGCAGCACGTCGACCCACGTCATCGCGCATTGCGCTGCCGACTACACGACGAGCCTTCCGGTCGAGATCCTCGCCGATGACGATGTCTTGCTTGCCTACCGGCACAATGGCGCCGAACTGACGCCGGATCATGGCGGGCCGTTGCGCCTGGTCGTCCCGAAGCGCTACGCGTGGAAAAGCGCGAAGTGGCTGGAGGGGCTTGAATGGGTCGAGCACGACCGGCTCGGTTTCTGGGAACGCAACGGCTACAACAACGCCGCCGATCCCTGGAAAGAAGAGCGCTACTGGTAGCTATACTCGAGTGACGGGGTGCGTTTGGAACGCTGAGAGGTGGAACGCTCCACCAACCCTTCGAACCTGATCTGGGTAATGCCAGCGGAGGGAAGACGTGACCGCAGAGGTCGATGAAATCTCGTCAGATGCCTTTCTCAAGGTCGAAACGCACGGCATCGACGCCATTCCGGATGCCGAGCGCCACGGCCGTCCGAGGGAACTGGGCTTTCTCTGGGCGGGCGCTTTCGTCAACTACGCCAGCCTCCTGACCGCGAGCCTGCTGACGACCTATTACGGGCTGGGGGTTTGGGACGGGCTGCTGGCGGTGCTGATCGGCACGCTCGCCGGCGCGGTGATCCTCGGCCTTCTCAGCAACACCGGGCCGAAAAGCGGGCAGCCACAGATCGTTTTCACGCGGCGCATCTTCGGCAATCGCGGCGCCTATCCCGGCGCGGTACTCACGCTCTTTCTGGGGGTCGGCTGGTTCGCCGTCGACACCGTGATCGCCGCGCTGGCCGGTGTCCAGCTCCTCCAGGTCGCGGGCATCCGTCCCGATGTGGCGGGCAAATTCTTGTTCCCCTGGGTACTCGTGATCGCTGCCGCGAGCGTGGCGGTCGCCGTCTACGGTCACCGGACGATCAAAGTCTTCGAGACCTTCGGCGCGGTGGCGTTCGCGGCGATC
>Ga0209474_10003166_pt1 | contig 14603 bp, 8 predicted proteins | sample GraSoiAngelo_145_FD_185902 | JGI IMG/M metagenome (GOLD analysis project Ga0209474, IMG submission 185902) | Grasslands soil microbial communities from the Angelo Coastal Reserve, California, USA - 14_1009_05_20cm (SPAdes) (version 2) | ecosystem: Environmental > Terrestrial > Soil > Grasslands ...
GTTCGACGCCGTCAAGGCCGCGGACGCCGGAGCGCTGCGGGTCAAGACCGCGGAGCGCCTGCGCGACGCCGTGCTGAAGGCGCTGGCGCGCATGCACACGGTGCTGGATTCGCAGCAGCGGGCGCAGCTCGCGTACCTGATCCGCACCGGAACGCTGAGCATCTGAGAGCGGAACCGGCCGCGTACGCGCGGCGGTTTTCAACGCGACAAGGTCTGCTTGATTCGCGTGAGGTCGTCGGCCAGCGCGCCGCAGGAAGCGGGGCGGCGCGCTGGATCTTTCGACAAGAGGCGCAGGATGGCGCGCTCGAGCTCTTCGGGGATCGACGGGTTCTTCTTGCGCGGCGGCTCCGGCGCCTGGTTCACGTGCATCATCAAGAGCGGCACCAGCTCGGCATGGTTGAACGGAGGCGCACCCGTGAACAGCTCGTACGCGCAGATGCCGAGCGCGTAGAGGTCCGTCGCGTGCGTCACCGTGCTGAAGTTGCTGACCTGCTCGGGCGACATGTACTGCGGCGTTCCGGCGATGGAACCTGCCACCGTGACGCCGGGCGCCGCATGGTGCTTCGCGATACCGAAGTCCATGACCTTGAGAATGCCGCCCTCGGTCACGAAGAAGTTGTCCGGCTTCACGTCGCGATGAATGACCCCGGAGTCGTGCGCCACCTGCAGTCCGCGACAAGCCTGGATGAGGTAGTCGAGAGCCTCGGTGAATGGCATCGGCCGCTGCATCCGCTGCTTCAAGCTCTCGCCCTTGAGCAACTCCATGCTGATGTAGCGGTGACCCGCGTGCAGCCCGATGTCGTAGAGACGGATGATGTTCGGGTGCTGCAGCTGACGCGACAGCTTCAGCTCCTGCTTGAAGCGCGCCACGGCAGTTTCGGACGTGGTGGCCAGCGTGAACACCTTCAGGGCGACGTCCTCCTCCAGCTCGAGGTCGCGGGCGCGGAAGACCATCGCCATCCCGCCCTCCCCGATGAGCTTGTCGAGCCGGTACCGGCCGGCGATGGTGGCGCCGACGGCGAATTCCTCGGTCACTTCGGAGCGCGCCGGGGCGGGTCGCTGCTCGGCGATCGGCTCTGCGTCCACGACGGGGGCGTCGGCGCCGCGCGTCGCGCTTTGCGGACCGTCGAGGCTTGGCAGATCGCCCAGATCGGGGAGCCGCGGGAGTGATTTCCGGTGGTGGTGCGCCGCGTCGTCCAGAACTGCCGCCGCCACCATGGGCGTGGCGCGCGACTCTTCGGAAAGACTCGCGAGCAACTCACGAACGTCGCGGTAACCGGGTGACCGCGCCTCGACCTTGTCCAGCGCTTCGCGCGCGTTCTCGGGCAGATCGTGCCGCACATAAAGCTGCGCAAGCAGGTAGAACGCTTCCACTTCAGCGTCGTCCTGGGGGCCTTTGCTGACGAACGGCCCCACAAAGTGCTCGAGCTGGAAGTCGAGCACGTTGAGGCCGCTGGCGAGCTCCACGGCGCGGACCGCGGCAGCGCGGTACGCCGGGTCGGCGCGCGGCACGCGCACCAGGTTGTCGAGCGCCTTTCCGGTGTCGCCCGCGTCGAGGTAGCACTGCGCGGCATCGAGCGGCATGCCCGCGTCGGCGTAGAGCTGCGCGGCGTCGGCGGAGCGCCCGAGGCGCTTCGCCACTCGCGCAGCCTCGCCGGCCTTCCGGAGCTGCACGTATGCGTCAAACGCCGCCTCCAGCTTTCCTGCCCCTTCCAGCTTCTGCGCGGCGAGCATGCTCGTCGCCACGCCTGAGACCGCCGACTGTTTCGGATGAGCGAGGATGGATGGCCCGCCCTCCAGCCGCTCCCCTGTGAGCAGACGTGCCGCGCCCACCTGGTCGCCGGCCCGCTGCAGCGTCTCGATCGCGCGCTGCCGCTCGCCGAGCGCGACGAACAGCTCGACGGAGACCTGCGACTCGCCACCTTTCGAGAGCCAGATCGCCGCGCTCAGCGCGCGCTTCTTCAGCGTCGCGTCGAGCTGTCCGACCTGGTTCGGGCGCACCTGCAGTGACCCAAGCAGCACCTCTCCCGCCTCACGATAGCGCCGCGAGGCAGCGAGCAGGCGGCCGACGTCCTCGACGGCGCCCGCGTCGCGAAACGCGCGAAGCGCTTCCTCCGCCTTCCCCGCCTTCTCGAGAGCACGGGCCTTCTCGTACGCGGCGCGATCCACCTACGCGTCTTCCGGCATTTGCGCCGCGAACGCCTTGATTGCTTCGGGCTGGTTCGCGACCTTCACTGCTTCATCGACGGTGATGAGGCCTTCCTTGACGTACCGCATGATGCAGGCGTCGAGGCTCTGCACTCCCGAGCCGTCGTTCGAGGCAGTTTCCAGATATCCGTCGATCTGGAACACCTTGCCGTCGCGGATGAGGTGCGCAATCGCGTAATTCTGCAGGAGGATTTCCAGAACCGCGACACGCCCCTCACCTGCCGCGTGCTTCACGAGGTGCTGCGAAATCACGCCGCGGAGCAGCACGCTCAACGTGGAGCGCATCTGCTCGCGACTCTCTTCAGGGATGACGTCGATGATGCGGTCGATCGCCTTCGCCGCGGAGTTCGCGTGCAGGGTTCCGATCACCAGTACGCCCGTCTCCGCCGCCTGGATAGCGAGCCCGATCGTCTCCAGATCGCGCATCTCGCCGACGACGAGCACGTCGGGAGATTCTCGCAAGGCGCTGCGCAGCGCGGCCGCGAAGGACTCCGCGTGCTTGCCGACCTGCCGCTGAGTGATCACCGCGCTCACGTTGTGGTGCAGGTATTCGAGCGGGTCCTCGATGCTGATGACGTGCTTCTGCGAAGTCTTGTTGATCTGGTCGACCATCGCGGCCAGCGTCGTTGATTTGCCCGATCCGGTCGGACCGGTGACCAGCACCAGCCCGTTGTTGAGGCGCGTCAGCCGCTCGACGGCCCTCGGCATTCCGAGCTGCTCGAGCGTGGGGACCTCGTTCTTGATCACGCGAAACACCGAGCCGAGCCCTTGGATCTGTACGAAGACGTTGGCGCGAAACCGCGCGAAATCGAGTTCGCGCTTCTTCTCGAACTCGGCCCGCTGCTCCGTTGTCATGATCTCGTGCAAAAACCGGCTCGTCTCCAGCTCGGAGAGGACGCGGAACGGCAGCGGAATGAGGTCGCCCTCATGCCGGATGATGGGCACGTTGCCCGCGTGGAAGTGCAGGTCGGAAGCGCCCTGCTCCGCGACGAGGCGCAGGAAGGAGTCGAGCCGCGCCATCGTCAGCTCCCCGTCGGTTTGACCGCCGGCTTGGGCGGGACGGGAGGACGAGTGACGGGCCTTTGAGGCGGGGCCGTGGGCCTCTCTTGCACCGGCGGAGCTTTCGGCACCTCGCCGTCGAGGAACGGTTCGAATTCCTTCTTGCTCGTCGCCTTCACGTAGGCGTCTTCGGCGCTGATCTTGCCTTCCTTGTAGAGACGCATGAGGTCCTGATCCATGAGCTGCATGCCGAGCTCGCGCGAGGTCGCGATCACCGACGGGATCTGGAACGCCTTCCCTTTTCGGATGAGGTTCGAGACGGCTTCGTTGTTGAGCATCACCTCGACCGCGAGGCAGCGGCCCTGGCCGTCCTTGGTCTTGAGCAGGTACTGGCAGATCACGGCGCGCAGGCTGTCCGCGAGCGTGGCGCGGACCTGCTCCTGCTGTCCGGGCGGGAACGCGCTGATGAGGCGATCCACGGTGGTGGCGGCGCTGACCGTGTGGACGGTGCCGAAGACGAGGTGACCCGTCTCAGCCGCAACCACGGTGAACTCGATGGTCGCGAGGTCGCGGATCTCGCCGACCAGGATCACGTTTGGATCCTCCCGCAGCGTCGAGCGCAGCGCGGCGGCGAACGAATCGGTGTGCGTCCCGATTTCGCGCTGGTTGACGAGGCTCATCTTGCGCCGGTGCACCACCTCGATGGGGTCCTCCAGCGAGATGATGTGGCGCGAGGCAGTGCGGTTGATGGAATCAATCAGCGCGGCGAGCGTCGTGGACTTTCCCGAACCGGTGGGTCCGCCGACGAGGACGAGCCCATTCTTCAAGTCGGGGAAGCTGTGGACGACGCTCGGCAGACCGAGGGTCTTGATGTCCGGAAGCTGTGCCTTGATGCGGCGGAACACGCCGGAGATGCCCCCGATCTGCTGGAAGATGTTCGCGCGGAAGCGGAGACCTTCGCTCTTCACCTCATGGGAATAATCGACGTCCTGCAATGCCTGCAGCGCGATGATCTGGTCAGCCGTGAGGTGGGGTAAGAGCAGCGCTCGCACCTGTTCCTCGGTGAGCGCCTGGTCGGTGACCGCGATGGTGCGGCCGACCTTCTTCATGTAGACGAGACGCCCGGGCGCGACGATGAGGTCGTCTCCCTCGGCGCGGGCGAGCTGTACCAAAAGCTGATCGAGGAGAGCCAATTCCGCCCCCGTCGATTGGACTCGCCAGCGTGTCATCAATTCCCGCGCCGCAGCGCGCACGCGGGGATGCGGGTCGTCGCCGAGCTTCGCCACGGCCGCCGCATGTTCCGAGCAGTCGAATTTCGCCAGATACGTGATCGCCAGCAGGCGCACGTCAGCGTTGTCCGCGCGGAGCATCGGAGTGACATGCGGCGCGGCGGATTTCGCCTGCATGTCGATGAGCGCTTGCAGGCAGATTGGCTGGAGGTCGGGATCCGCGGTCAACATGGCCGCGACGTAAGGAACGGCGCGAACATCATTGATCGCTGCGATCGCCTCGATCGCCGCCTCCCGCACCCACCAGTCCAGATCGGAGCTGGCCGTCTGTACCAGCGCACGCAGCGCCTTGGCATCCTTGATGCGCCCAAGGACGCTCGCCCCGAAGCGGCGGATCACCTCCGATTTGTCCGAGAGGTACCGGACCATGTGCGCCGTGAGCTGCACGCCGCCCAGCTCGATGACCGCCTCCATCACGCGTTCGCGGACCCACCAATCCTCGTCACGAAGGTAGGCCATCAGCTTGGGCCACAGGGTGGCCTCCGGGTCCGGCACGCTGCGAATGACGTCCGTGGCCATGCGGCGCACGTTCACGTCGCGCGAGCGTAGCAACCAGACGATCGTCCTGCTGATGTCGAGCTTGCCTTGCAGGCTCAGCACTTCGGCCGCGCGGTTGCGGATGGCGACGTGCGAGTGGCCGAGCGCGCCGATGAGCGGCGGCAGCACCGCGTCCGACGCGATCGCCTCGAGCGTGTTGAGCACGGCCAGGCGGATCGTGCGCGGACCCGCCCGCATCTTCCGCTCCAGCGCCGCGATGCCGCGCGGCGAGGAAAAACGGCGAAGTCCCTCGACCGCAGCCTTCACGTACGGGATGACGTCGTCGTCCAGGAAGGGAGAGACGAATTCCCAGTAGTCGTCTTCCGAGCAGAGTTGCGCGAACGACGCGATCGCCTGCACCGTGAGCGGTTCCGGGTGTCCCTGCAGCGCCGTCGCGAGCACCTTCAGCGCAGGCGCTGGATCCTTTCCCATAGCCTTCGGGTCGCCCAGATGCTTGAGCGCGAGCACCTTGTCGGCCTGGTTCCCGACGGCGAGCGCGGCTTGCAGCGCGGGCACCGCCTGCGTTTTCGCGAACGACACGAGGGCGTCGAGCGCCTCCGCGCGACCGACGAAGTTGGGTTCGCCTGCCATCGCGCTGAGCATGTCGAAGGTGGTCTTGCTGCCGCCGATCTGCATCACGACGCGCGCCGACACTTGACGCAATTGCGCGTCGCTCGAGCGAAGATGAGCGACGAGCTCCGCGTGCTCGGTGGGTGAGTTCACGCGCACGGCGACAGGCGCCAAGGCCGTGCGCACGGTAGGGTCCTGCGTCTTGAGGGCCTTGACCACGGGCACGAAGAGCGACTTGTCGGGGTTTTTCTCGACCAGCAGCGCAAACACGGTGAAGCGCGCTCGCTGCGCAGCCGCGTCGCCGCCCTTGGCGAGGGCAATCTCGAGCAGCTTCAGCAGATCCTGCGGGGCCAGCGACCCGAGCGCGGCGATGAATGACGCGACGTCCTCCGGCCTCGCCCAGGACGCCGCCTTGAACTGCGCGAGCAGATCCTTTCCGGAGAGCATCGCGCCGACATTAGCATCGCGCGTTCGGGCGTCTCGAAAACAACGCCTTTGCTGACGCACATGGTCCCGCACCCTGCGAGAAGACCTCACACGCCGCACGCGGAGCGAACGAGACTTAGCTTCAGAGGTGGTGGATCCGGTGCGCTTTACATACCTCGCGCTCGGCGACTCGACGGGCATCGGCGTCGGCGCACGGGAAGGCGGCGGGTACGTCGAGCGTCTGTACCGCCGCCTGCTCTCGCTGCGTCCGGACGCGCTTCTCGTGAACCTTTGCCAGAGTGGCGCGACGAGCGCGGACGTGCGCGACGACCAGATGCCTCGCGCGGGCCGTACGACGCCGTCATTGATCACGCTGGGCATCGGCATCAACGACGTCACGTGGCAGTCGCGGGAGGAAGCGTTCGCGGTGAACCTGGAGGAGATCGCGGTGGCGCTGGCCGCGCTGCGTGCTCCGGTCGTCATCATGAACATTCCGGATCTCGCGCTCGCGCCGGCCGCGGCTCGCTTCGATCGCTCCTCGTACGAGCGCAGCATCGAGGTGTTCAACGAGCACGTGGAGGGCACGGCGGCCCGGCACCACTTCACGCTGGTCGATCTGTTCACCGCCACGAAGCACCTGCGCGGCCGAAAGAGCCTGTTCTCGCCCGACGGCTTCCATCCGAGCGCCGAGGGTTACGAAGAGTGGGCCGAGCAGGTCTGGCCCGCGGTGCAAGCTCTGCTCGTATCGCCCGCCAATGCGCGGCCTTGAACGGCGCTGCAGATCTTGATTACGCGGCTGGCGCGAAGCGCGCTACCGCGGCGTTCTCCTCGACGTGCGAGACCGACTTCATGCCGACGAGCGCGCAGGTGATTCCCGAGGTGGCGCGGACGAATTGCAGCGCGCGCTGGGCGTCGGTATCGAGCCCCGACAGCCGCGATCGCTCCGCCGGAGAGAGGTGCGCGAGACGGCCCTGCAGCACCGACGCGGAGGCGAACACGGCGATGCCGCAGTCGCGCGCGGCTGCGAGAAGCGTCCGGCCGCGCTGATTCGCCAGCGTGTCCGCCTCGTCCATCTCCAAGTTGAACGGCAACTGCACGGCGCGGAATCGATGCCGCGTTCCGCCAGCCTCGCGCGCGCACTCCAGCACCTCGTCGAGCGAGAGATGCTCGGGATCGTCCTCCTCCGCGCGGAATCCGTTCCAGGTCGCCAGTCCGTAGGACGCGATGCGTTGCTCGTCGCAGGCGCGTTCGAGCTCGGCGAATGCGGCGCGAAGCCTTTGCAGGAACTCGGCTCGCGAAACTTCTCCGAGCTGAGTCTCCGGGTTGTGCAGGTAATAGAGGTCGATCGTGGTGACGCCCAGGTTGCGCCGGCTGCGGTCGATCTGGTCCGACAGAAAGCGCGGCGCGAGGCAGTGGACGCCGTCGATGACTTCATCCCAGCGCAAAAGACCGGCGCGCACGTACATCTCCTCGACGAACGAGCGCGGATCGCGCGGCCGCACGACGTCGAACGGCAGGAACCCCCCTTTGGTGCAGACGACCACGCGCTCGCGCGGCACCGCCGCCTGCCGCAGTGCCCTGCCCACGCAGCGCTCGCTGCGCTGGTTCCGGTAGTTGATCGCGCTGTCGACGACGTTGATTCCAAGGTGGAGCGCGCGGCGGATGGCTTCCTCGTAGGCGGCGTCGGTCCGGTCGTCGTCACGCCCCAGGTACGTTCCGATGCCCACCGACGACACGGTGACGCCGAGCGCTTCGCGGAAGTGCGCCGCCGGCAGGCGCGACTCGCGCGCGAACGCTGCCGTCGCCGACGTCGTCGCGCGCCCCTCGAGCGGAACGGACGTAGGCATCGGATACCTCCATCCACACATTACCGCTTCCCCGCCCCCAAGGAGGCCAGAGTGCCGCAGGACCCGAAGGAACAAGGAACCAAACCGCCGTTTCCACAGAAGGAACAAGCCCACCCAGGCAGCGAGCGGGAGATGGCGCCGCGCCCCGATCATGGCGAGGAGAGCTACCGCGGGCTCGGTCGCCTGAGGGGACGCGTCGCCGTGATCACCGGAGCGGACAGCGGCATCGGACGCGCGGTAGCGCTGGCGTTCGCGCGCGAAGGCGCGGACGTCGTGATCGCGTACCTGAACGAGCACGACGACGCGCAGGAGACCAAACGGGCCGTAGAGTCCGCAGGCCGCCGCGCATTGCTCGTCGCCGGCGACATCGCCGAAGAGCAGCATTGCCGGCGCGTGATCGACGAAGCGGTTCGCGTCTTCGGACGCCTCAACGTCCTGGTGAACAACGCGGCGTACCAGGGCAAGTCGGTGGAGAAGTTCGAGGAGATCGACGCTGCGCGGATCGAGCGGACGTTCCGCGTGAACATCGAGGCCATGTTCCACCTCGTCCGTCATGCGCTGCCGCATTTCGAGAAAGGGTCGGCGATCGTCAACAGCGCGTCGGTACAGGCGTACCACCCGAACGCGTCGATCCTCGACTACGCCGCTACAAAGGGCGCGATCGTCACCTTCACCAAAGGCCTGGCGCAGCATCTGATCGACCGCGGAATCCGCGTGAACTGCGTCGCGCCCGGGCCTGTGTGGACGCCGCTCGTCGCGCAGTCGTTCGATCGCGAGAAGCTGAAGGAGTTCGGAAAGAACTACCCGATGGAGCGCCCCGCCCAGCCGGCGGAGCTAGCTCCCGCGTACGTTTTCCTCGCCTGCGACGAGTCGCGATACGTCAACGGCGAAGTCCTCGGCGTAACCGGCGGCAAGCCACTGGGCTGATCTGCATTCCGCCGCGGCACTGCGGATTCGGGGACATCATACGGATCTCCGCGTCCAGCTGATGGCGCTCGCGCTCAGGCGGCGCGCGCGATCAGCACGGCGCCGACGACTGCCGCGGCGATTCCGGCGGTAATCGCGAGTCGTCGTCGTGCACGCGACCTGGCCCTCGCGAGCGGAGCGCCCTTCTTTTCGCGCAGCGCGAGCTGCACGACCTGCGCGATGTGTAGAGGAACCTTCCCCGCGCCTTGCTCGACCTGCTCGCGGCAGGAGAAGCCGTCAGCGACGAGCAGTGTGCCAGGCGGACATTCGCGGGCTTTCGGCAGGAGCTTGCGCTCGCCGACCTTCATCGAGATTTCGTATTTCTCCTTCTCGAATCCGAACGACCCCGCCATCCCGCAGCAGCCGGAATCGAGCACCTCGGCCTCGATGCCCATCTGATCGAGCAGCTTCTTCTCGTCGTCGAACCCGAGCACCGACTTGTGATGGCAGTGGCCGTGGACGATCGCCTTGTGGGGGAGGCGCGGCGGCTTCCAGCCATTCGCGCGCTCGATGAGAAATTCCGAGAACAGCCAGGTCTGCTCGCTCAACCGCTTCGCGTCGGCGTCATGCGGGAACAGGTCGCAGAGCTCGTCGCGGAACGTCGCCACGCACGAGGGCTCCAGCCCGACCACGGGAGTGCCGCGCGACAGCTCGTCGCGCAAGTCGTCGAGGATCTGGCGCAGCTTGCCCTTCGCCAAATCGAGCATGCCGTAATCGTAGAGAGGCCGCCCGCAGCAGAGGCGCTCGGGTTGGATCGCGACGGAGAACCCCGCGTCTTCGAGCACCTCGACGGCAGCTTGCGCCACCTCAGGATGGAAGAAGTTGTTGAACGTGTCTGCCCAGAGCAGCACGCGCGGGCCGCCGACGTTCACCTTCGGCCTCGATTCGAACCACGAGCGGAACGTGCGGGTCGCGAACTTCGGCACGTTCCGCTGCGGCGCGATGCCGCCCAGCCATTTGAACGCGGGCGACAGCAGCGGCGCGTGCCCGACGAAATTCGCCAGCCGCGGGATGCGCGAGGCGATCCGCGCCCACCAGTGGATCAGCCCCATCGCGTATGCGTGCCGCGGCCGCAGCCTGCGCGCGTAGTAGTGTGAGAGGAACTCGGCCTTGTACGTGGCCATGTCCACGTTGACGGGACACTCGCCCTTGCACCCCTTGCAGGCGAGGCACAGGTCCAGCGCCTCCTTCACCGCGTCCTCGCGCCAGCCGTCTTTGAGGGGATTGCCCTCGAGCATCTCGAAGAGCAGATGCGCGCGCCCGCGCGTCGAATGCATTTCCTCGAGCGTCACCATGTAGCTCGGGCACATGGTGCCGTTCTCGTGCTTGCGGCACTCGCCGATCCCCACGCAGCGTCGCGTCGCCTTGGCGAAGCTGAAATCGTCCTGGGCGAACGCGAAGTGCGTGTCGGGTTCCTTCGGCCGGTAGCTGGTCCCGAGGCGCAGATTCTCGTCGATGCGGTACGGGCGGACCACCTTGCCCGGGTTCATCTTCCAGTCGGGATCCCAGATCGACTTGAACTCGTTGAACGCGTGGATGAGGTCCTCGCCGTACATGAGCGGCAGAAGCTCCGCCTTGCTCTGCCCGTCACCGTGCTCGCCGGACAGCGATCCGCCGTGCGAGACCACCAGGTGCGCCGCCTGCGTCACGAACCGGCGGTACTTGTCGATGCCCTCTCGCGTCTTGAGGTCGAACTCGATGCGCGTGTGCACGCATCCCTGACCGAAATGCCCATAGAGCGCGCATTGGTAACTGAAATCGTCGAGCAGCTTGCGGAACTCGCGCAGGTATTTTCCCAGCTCGTGCGGCGGCACCGCAGCGTCCTCCCACCCTTCCCACGTCTCGGTGCCGTCCGCGAGGCGAGCCGTCGCGCCCAGACCGGCCTCGCGCACCTTCCACAGCTTTTCTTCCTGGTCCTTGTCATCGAACAGCTTCATCGAGGGGCCGCCGGCGAGCCGCGCCATCAGCGCTTTCGCCTTCGCGTCCGCCTCCGCCTTCGTGTCGCCGCCGAACTCGACGAGCAGCCACCCCTTTCCCTCCGGCAAGAGCTGCGTGTTCTCCGGATGGATGTGCATCCGCTTCATGTCCTTGACGAGCACGTCGTCGAGCCCCTCGCAGCCGATGGGCTTCGCTTCCATCACCTCGGAGATGTGATCGCACGCGTGATAGACGTCCTCGTATCCGAGCACCAGGAGCGATCGGCACGGCGGGCTCGGCACGAGGCGGACCGTCGCCTCCAGCACCATCGCGCAGGTTCCCTCGGTTCCCACCAGCGCGCGCGCCACGTGGAAGCCCTTCTCGGGCAAGAGCTGCGTCAGGTCGAAACCCGAGACGCGCCGTGGAATGTCCGGGAACCGCGCGCGGATCTGCTCCGCGTAGCGGTCGCGCAGCTCGCGAAGCCGCCGGTAGATCTCGCCGCGCCGGCCACCCGCGGCGATGATCCGCTGCAGCTCCTCTTCGGGCGTCGCGCCGACGGTGAGCCGCGTTCCGTCGTAGAGGACGATTTCCAGCTCCTCGACGTTGTCGGAGGTGCTGCCCCCCATGACGGAGTGAACGCCGCACGAGTTGTTGCCGATCATCCCGCCGAGCGTGCAGTGGTTGTGCGTCGACGGATCGGGCGCGAAGGTCAGGTGCTGCTTCTCGGCTTCCTTCCGCAACGTGTCCAGCACCAGCCCTGGCTGCACGCGCGCGCGGCGGCCGGAGTAATCGATGTCGACGATCCGGTTCAGGTATTTCGAGCAGTCGATGACGAGCGCGACGTTGCAGCACTGGCCGGCCAGGCTCGTGCCGCCGCCCCGCATGGTGATGGGCGCGCCGAAACGGCGCGCGGCCGCGACCGACTCCACCACGTCGTGCGGCGTCCGTGGAACCACGACTCCGATCGGTACTTGGCGGTAGTTCGATCCGTCCGTCGAGTAGAGCGCGCGGCTGCCGTCGTCGAAGCGCACTTCGCCGCGCACGCGGCGGCGCAACTCCGCCTCGAGAGCGCGCGCTTCGACCGTTTCGACCACGGGCCGCTGGCGCCGCCGCGCGCTGCGCTCGCCGGACCACGTCTGCAATCTCATCGCGCCAACTCCTTTGAGGTGAAACTAAATACGCACGCGGAATTTCTCCGCATCCGTCCGCTTGAGCGAGAGGCCGAGGCCCAGCCGTCCCGGGTCGGGGCGCAGGTCCCCCTTGTCCGGCCGCGGAGCGCCGTCGAACAGCATCTCCTCGATACGCGCGTGGTCGGAGAACCACTCGACGTGCCGCATGGCCGGTACGGCGCACCCGAGCGCAACGTGCAGCGCCGGCGCGCAGTGCGAAGACATCGGCAGCTCATGCGCCTCGATCAGAGCGGCGTTTCGCAAGAAGCCGGTGATCCCCCCGCAGCGCGTGACGTCGGCTTGAACGATGTCGAGCGCCTGCGCTTCGAGGAACAGACGGAAGTCGGCTGGCTCGTAACCGTACTCTCCGCCCGCGATCTCCATCCCGGCCGGTGCGCGGTCGCGCAACAGCCGCAGCCCCGCCACGTCGGTGCGCACCACCGGCTCTTCGAACCAGGTGACGCCCACCTCCGCGAATCGGTCGGCAAACGCGAGCGCCTGTTTGCGGTCGTACGCGCCGTTCGCGTCCACGAACAACTCGACTCCGCGGCCGATCGCCTTGCGCGCGGCATGGACGCGCGCCAGGTCGCGCTCGGGCTGCCGGCCGACCTTCATCTTCACCATGGAGAATCCCTGGTCCGCCCAGCCACCCAGCTGCCGCTGCAGCTCCGTTTCACTCAGTGACGTGAAGCCGCCGCTGCCGTACGCGGCGATCGAGGGCCGCATCCCGAGGAGTTTCGCCAGCGGAACGCGCAGCAGCTTCGCCTTCAGGTCCCAACAGGCCACGTCGAGCGCCGAGATCGCCATTCCCGAAACGCCGCCGCGCCCGTGGTTTCGCACCGCGTGGACCATCGCCGCATGCCCTGCCGGGACGTCGAGGGGGTCCTTCCCGCGGACCGCGTCACTGAGCAGGTCTTGCGCAAGGCGAGCCGTCGCGAGATCCGCGTACGTATAGCCGAGGCCCGTTTCACCGCCTGCCGACACCTCGGTGACGACGAGCGTGGTCTTGTTCCATTCCGCGGTGCCGTCCGACTCGGGCGCGACGGTCGGCACGTCGTAGGCGGAGATCGAGACGCGATCGATCTCCGCCACGGACCTACTTCTCCCCTTTCTTGAAAACGCTCGCGACGGCCGTCTTGACCGTCTCCTTGATCATCTCGCCCGCGTTCGGATCTCCCTTGAGCACCGACTTGGCGTACGCGGTGGCCTCCTTGAGCGTCACGTGCGGAGGCATCATCGGGAACTCCGGATCGACGACGGCTTCGATGACGCACGGCCGGTCGGAGGCGAGCGCACGGTCGAGCATCGCGGGGACGTCCTCTTTCCGCTCGATGCGCACGCCCGCCAGCCCAAGCGATTCGGCGAAGACGGCGTACTTCAGATCCGGAATCTCCTGTGAGCCTTCGAACTTCGGCTCACCCGACTGCGCGCGCATTTCCCAGGTGACCATGTTCAGGTCGCGGTTGTTCAGGACGAGCAGGAAGAAGCGCGGGTCCTTCCACTCCTTCCAGTACTTGCTGACCGTGATCAGCTCGTTCATTCCGTTCATCTGCACCGCGCCGTCCCCCGCCAGCGCGAACACAGGCCGCTCCGGATAGGCGAACTTCGCGGCCACCGCGTACGGCATCGCAGGACCCATGGTGGCCAGGTTTCCCGAGAGCGACCCCATCATCCCCTTGCGGAACTTGAGATAGCGCGCGTACCAGGTGGCGGTGCTTCCCGAGTCGGCGCTGAAGATCGCCTGATCCGGAAGACGCTTGTTCAGCTCGGCATACAGGTACGCGGGATTGACAGGATTGGCGTCGACGCTGGCTTGCGCCTCGAGCACCTGCTGCCATTCCTGCATGCCCTTGTCGATCTTCTGCCGCCAGGAGCGGTCCTGCTTGCGCCGCAAGTACGGAAGCAGAGCGCGCAACGTCTCCGCGCTGTCGCCGACGAGGTTCACCTCCATCGGATAGCGGATCCCGAGCATTCGCCCCGCGATGTCGATCTGGACGCCTCGCGCTTGTCCTTCCTTGGGCAGGAACTCCGAATACGGGAACGACGAGCCGACCATCAGCAGCGTGTCGCAGCCGCTCATCAGGTCCCAGCTCGGCTTGGTTCCGAGCAGCCCGATGGAGCCCGTCACGCCGGGCAGATCGTCCGGCAGCGCCGCCTTCCCGAGGAGTGCCTTGGCGACGCCGGCGCCGAGCACGTCCGCCACCTGGAGCACCTCGTCCCCCGCGCGCATCGCGCCCGCACCGATGAGCATGGCGACCTTCTCACCCGCGTTGAGCACCTCCGCGGCGCGCTTCAGGTCCTCGTCGCGCGGCACGATGCGCGGGCTCGACCAGCCGGCGCTCGAGTGGATCGTGTTGTGCGCGTGCGGCTCCTGCTCCTTGACGGCCTCTTCCTGCAGGTCCTTGGGAACGATCACGCAGGTGACGCAGCGTTCGGCGAGCGCGATGCGGAACGCGCGATCGATCGCGTGCCGCACGGAGGCGACGTTCATCACGGTGGTCACGTAGTTGTGCGCGACGTCCTTGAAGAGACTTTGCAGGTCGACTTCCTGCTGGTAATCGCCGCCCATCGCCGTCGTAGCGGCCTGCCCGACGACCGCGACCACCGGCTGGTGATCCATCGCGGCGTCGTACAGGCCGTTGAGGAGGTGGATCGCTCCAGGTCCGGAAGTAGCC
>Ga0209474_10003168_pt1 | contig 14597 bp, 16 predicted proteins | sample GraSoiAngelo_145_FD_185902 | JGI IMG/M metagenome (GOLD analysis project Ga0209474, IMG submission 185902) | Grasslands soil microbial communities from the Angelo Coastal Reserve, California, USA - 14_1009_05_20cm (SPAdes) (version 2) | ecosystem: Environmental > Terrestrial > Soil > Grasslands...
CTCTTCGAAGCGCGCGACGCGGACCCGCGCCTCGGGCGCACGCCGACGCGCGATCGCGGCCAGGTTTGCACCCGGCTCGATCGCCTCGACGTGCAAGCCGCGTCCGACGAGGGCGGCGGTCAGCTGTCCGGCGCCGCACCCGACCTCGAGGACGTCGTGGACCGTTCGATCGGCGAGCGCCGAGTCGACCAGCCGCTCTGGATACTCAGGCCGAACGCGATCGTAGAGACCGGCCACGCGGTCGAACAGGAATCCGCGCTGCATCGACGAGGATTCTGTCGTCGTCTGCCTGAGTATGTAGTCTCGGCGCCTCTTTCGACCGCGACGACAAAGGAGGCTCGAATTGGCCGGTGTTCGACGGGGTGCGAGAGCGGTGCTCCGCTTCTACGTGCCGCTCCTCTTTTTGTTGGTCATCGTCCAGATCTTCCTGGCCGGCGAAGGCATCTTCGGCATCAAGAAGGGCCCAGAACTCGACGACCAGAAGACGCTTGATCCGCACCGCGTACTCGGGTTTTTCCTCACCGAGCCGTTGGCGCTGCTATTGCTGATCGTCGCGCTGCTTGCCTGGCTTCCGGAACGCAAGCTTCGGCGGATCTCGATCGCGCTGCCGTTCCTCATCTTCCTCCAGGCTCCGCTCTCCTGGGGCGGTCGCTGGAGTGGCGCGTTCCACCCCGTGAACGCCTTCCTCGTGCTCGGGCTGCTCGGCTGGTTCTCGGGACAGCTCTGGCGCCGACATCGGGCGATGGGCGAGCACGCGAAACCCGCTCCGGCTGTTAGCTAAGGCTCAACCAGAGGTCTACCTTTCGTACGGCTAGGGTCGACGAGATCCGAAGCCTTTCGCTATTCCTTGCATCCTCGTGGACGGCTTTCGCACCGCGGCCATCGCTTGCGCCTGTCTGCTCCTGGCCGCCTGCGGAGGCACGACCAAGCAGGCTTCCATCCGGCGCTCGGTCGCCATGCAGCTGGCGAGCCAGAGCGATGCCGTGGCGGCGGCGCTCCGGCGCGGCGAGTCATGCGTGGCGCGCGGTCGGGCGCTGGCGCTTCGTTCGCGCGTGAAGGCGGCGATCGCCGCGGGTTCGATCCCGGCTCCGCTGGCCCCGGAAGCGCGCCGCGCTTCGGCGCGGCTCGTCTCGACGATCTCTTGCACGCCGCCGCCTCCACCGCCCGCGGCTGCCCCGGCGTGCGCCGGGATCGACGAGCACGCGCCGTTCGAAGCGGAGAAGGACGGGCGCGGCAAGCGCGAGAAGGGCAAAAGCGATCACGCCCATGACAAGGACGGCGAGCAGGACCGGCAGCGGAAGGGCTGCGAGTGAGCGCGCCTCAGACCTCGGCCGGACGCTACCGCCACGTTCGAGTGCTGGCACAAGGCGGCATGGCCACCGTCGAGTTGGCTCATGACTTCGAGCTCGACCGGCCGGTGGCGCTCAAGCGGCTCGCCGAGAACCTGGCGGCGAACGACGAGTTCAAGCACCGCTTCCTGCGCGAGGCCCGCCTGGCCGCGCGCCTGTCCCACCCGAACATCGTCGCCGTCTACGACGTCGGCGAGGAGGGCGGCCGGCCGTGCATCGTCATGGAGTACGTCGAGGGCGAGACGCTGAGCGATCTGCTGCGGCGCCGGGGCCGGCTCGAGCCGGCTGAGGCCGTGGGGCTGGCGCTGCAGGCGTGCTCCGGTCTCGAGACCGCGCATCAAGCCGGGCTCGTTCACAGAGACATCAAGCCGCAGAACCTCCTGCTGACACCCGAGGCGACGCTGAAAATCGCCGATTTCGGGATTGCGCGGTCGCTCGATGGGACGCAGCTGACCGAAGCGGGAACGGTGCTCGGTACCGCCGCCTACCTCGCTCCCGAGCAGGCGGCCGGCGAGCCGGTGACGGCGGCCGCGGACGTCTACGCGCTTGGCGCGGTTCTCTACGAGCTGCTGACCGGCCGGCCGCCGTACGTCGCCGAGACGCTGGCCGAGCTTTTCGCCCAGCAGCGTCGCGGCGCGATTGCACCTGCTCGCGAGCTCGCGCCCGGCGTCCCCGCATCGCTCGAGGACGCGGTCATGCGGGCGCTCGCCCGCGACCCTGCCTACCGGCCCGAGTCGGCCGCTGCCTTCGCGGGCGAGCTCGGCGTGGCACCGACCGCCGTCACCGAACTCCACCGCGCGGCGGCGCCGACGAAGCCGATGCGCCGTGTGCGTTCGAGCTGGGGGCGCTCACCGGCTGCGATGCGTGGCCCGCGCTGGGCCCTGCTGATCGCCGCCGCCCTCGCCGCTGCAGTGCTCGTGGTGGTCTTGTCGGTGTCCTTCGGAGGGGGGTCGAAGGCACCGGCGAAGCCGGCCGCTCCGCCCTTCACGAGTGGGCGACCGGCACAGCAGGCGCACGCATTCGCGAGCTGGTTCCGTGATCACGCCGCGGGTGGATAGATAAGCTCGCACCCGACATGAGGAGGAGAGAAATGGCAAAGCGCCGGGAACTCGTGGTCGAGCAACTGCACGCGCTGGCCGACGACCTGGAGGAGCTCTGGAAAGCCGCAACGCGCGATCCGGTGGCAGAGAAGCGCAAGCAGCGCGGCTGGGTTCTTTTGACCGGAGCTCTCGGCGCGGCCGCGACGATGGCCAGCCGGAAGGCGCTGACGAAGCTCTGGCCGATCCTGACCGGCGAGCCAGCGCCCGCGCCAAAAGCCCCGAGCGCCGCGGCGAAGCCGCGCGAACCCGTTCGCTAGCTCGAAGCGCGCACGAGCTTTCGCTCGTGCTTCGTCCGGTACATGGCTTCGTCCGCCCTGCGCAGGAGGTGGTCCGGGGTCTCTTCGGCCGACTCCTTGACGGCGATCCCGAAGCTCGCCTCGACGCGCAGGATCGACGATCGCCCGCTTCGCTCGAGCCAGTCCACCAGTCGGGCCGTCACCTCTTCGGCGCCGGCAAGCGTTGTGCGGGGCAGCAGGATCGCGAACTCGTCGCCTCCGATCCGGAACGCCTGGTCGTGCGGCCGGAGTTCCGTACGTAGGAGCCGACCGATCCGGACGAGGCAGTCGTCCCCGCCGGCGTGACCATGGCGGTCGTTCAGCTCCTTGAGGCCGTCGAGGTCGAGCACGACGAGCGCGAGAGGAGCGTGCGACTCGACGGCATCTGCGACCCCGTGCTCGAGCTCGCGCATGAATGCGCGGCGGTTGGGCAGCTGCGTCAGCGGATCGTGGTTCGCGAGATAGCGCATCTGTTCGAACTGCGCTGCGAGCGTCAACGCGCTCGCGGCCTGGTTCGCGAAGATCCGCAACGCCTGCAGCCGTTCCTCGCTCGGCAGCAGCCGGTCCTCGGGCTCGTCGACCCAGATGACGCCAATGACCTCCTCTAACGGTCCACGCAGCGGGATCACCAGCCAGTGATGGTTCCACGCATGCGGGCCGCGCCCGTTCAGCTCCGACTCGTAGATGACCTGAGTCGCCGCGAGGCGCTCGCGGGCGACGTCGTTCGGGACTAGGAAGCAGCCGGCGAGCTCGTACTCGGGATCGAACAGCGCCCCGATCTCGGTGAGGGAGAGGTTTTGCTCGAGCAGCCGGTCTGTGTCGGCCCATCCGGCGGCGGCGCGGGTCACGAGCGTCACTCCGTCGTCCGCGAGGAGGTCGGCACACACCTTCTGGTAGCCGAGCGCGTTCGCGATCCCGTTGCAGACCGATTGCAAGATCGCGTCGGTGGACAGCGTCCGGGTCAGCCCTGAGGAAACGTGCATCAACTCCTCGAGCGCCCCTCGATGTCGTTCGCGGATGATTGCCGCTTGCGCGGCCGCGAGGGCCTGGGCGGCGTAGTGGGCGAAGCCGACCAGTAGCCCGAGCTCCTCGTCGCTCGGCCGCAGGCCGGAAGCGGGGTCGCCGATCGAGAGGATCCCGAGCAGCTCGTCACCCGGCCCGTAGAGCGGCACGAAGACCTCGTCGTCCGGGTTCCAGGCCTCCGGGTGGTCGCCGATCTCGCGGTCGGGGACATAGCGGTCGCCGACGTGGCCCTCCCAGTCGAACTCGCCGTGCTTGATGAAATACGCCCCGCCGCGGAGGAAGCGCTCGTCGAGCAAGGGCGTCCACGCCTCCCAGCCGTACGTGCTGCCGGCGAGTGCCTGCTGAACGTCCTTGTCGCCGTGCACGGTCGCTACGCAGAAGTCGTCCCATTCGCGGCGGTAGAGGTTGAGAACAACGGTGCCGAAGCCGAGCACCTCGGAGACGGTTCGAGCAATCAGCGAGAGGACCGTGGGGAGGTCGCTCTCGGCCCGGACGAGCTCCGTGACACCCACGAGCGCGCCGACGCCGGAGAGCTCGCGCGCATCCCGCGAGAGTTTGAGCTTTCGCGTCAGGCGAGCATGGAGCCGCCCTCCGCGAGCCGAATCAATGACCTTCTTGCCGCCGATCGAACTGTCCTCCTCGCCGTGCCGCCTACCGCCGCAATCCCACCATCCGCGATTTCGGCGCCGCTCGAATCGCCCCGCTGGGGGATCTCACACCGGCTGCGATTCAGGTCGAGCCCCGGCCCCGACTCGCTCCGGCGTTCGTAGGGGCTCGCGTTCGCCAGCGCCGGAACGCTCGAGGACACGGAAGAACGCGTCCACGACCGCCGGTGCGAACTGGGTCCCGCGGTGCCTCCGAAGCTCCGCCTCGGCTTCGTGCCGGTCGAGCGCGCGGTGGTACGGGCGGTCCGTCGTCATCGCATCCCAGGCGTCGGCAAGGCCGACGATCGCGGCACCGAGTGGAATCGAGTCGGCGCCTAGCCGGTCGGGGTACCCCCGTCCGTCCCAGCGCTCGTGATGGTGGTGGATCAGGGGCACCGCGTCGCGCAGGCGCCCGAACTTGGCGACGATCCTGGCGCCGTCGGCCGGGTGCCGCTTCATCAGCGCGTACTCCAGCTCGCTCAGCTTCGCGGGCTTGGTCAGGATCGCGTCCGGCACCCCGAGCTTGCCGATGTCGTGGAAGAGACCGGCGTGCCCGATCGCGTCGAGTTCCTTGCCTTCGATCCCGAGCTCGCGCGCGATCGAGACGGCGATCTCCTGGACGCGCTGCGAATGACCCGCCGTGTAGGGGTCCCGGGCGTCGACGGTCGCGTTCAGCGTCTCGACCGCTTCGAGCGCATCCTGTTCGAGCACCGCGTAGGCCTCGCTCAGCTCCGCCGTCCGGCTGGCAAGCGAGGCGGCCTGGCGGCGAAGCGTCCGCGAGGCGGTCCGGACGAGCACGGCGAGAGCGAGATAGAGCACGAGGAAGACCAGCGTCACAGCAGCCCAGATCGCATGCTTGTTCGCGGCGATCAGGTGCTCGCTTCGCTTCGGGTCTGCGTAGATCTCGTAGGCGCCGATCGCACGCCCGTTCGTCGCGCCTTCGATAGGGGCGTAAACCTCGAGCAGCCGGCCGAAGCCCAGGCTCCGCTCGACTTGGTTCTCTTCCACGTCCGGGACCTCGAACTCGGCGACGGCCACGTTCTTGCGCAACGCGGTTCCCAGGTTCCCATCGAGGTCGAAGCGATGGCCGATTCGGCGTCGGGCGCGGTTCGTCCACGCGAGCACGCCGTTCGAGCGCCAGACCTTCACGGTTACGATCTCCGGCCGCCGGCGAAGCTCGTCGACGAGCCGCCGCGAGAGCTGGGGATGAACGACCACGGAGTCGTGCTGCACGAGCTGCGGGCGCAGGACGCCGTCGACGTACTGCGTCAGGCTCGAGCGGGCGTCGTCAAGTACCTGACCCTTCAGGCGTGAGCTGAGAACGCTCGAGAGAGTGACGGCGCCGGCGAGCAGGATCGCGGCGCTGGCAACCAGGAACACGCGCAGCAACGTCAGCGAGCGCTGGAGCGCCCAGGTGCGCGGGGTGATCGAGGCCGCAACCACGCTGAGGCAAAGCATCGGGCGATACGAGCGTTCCGGCGTCGCCCTAATGGGTGATCAGCGCGTTTGTAGTCTTCCGCCGATGTCGGCGCTGAACGCGATTCGCCAGGCTGGGCTCTACGGGCGCACGGTTGCCCGCGTCGCGCCGCGCGGGTTTCGCGAGCGTGGCGGCGATCCTGCCCTGGCGACGGAGCGGATCGTCTTCGTGGCCGGCTCGCCGCGCTCGGGGACGACGTTCCTGGCAGGGGCGGTCGGCTCGCAGCCGGGCTTCGTCGATCTCGGCGAGGTAAGACCGGTGAAGGCGAGCATCGAGCGCTGGACCTCGCTGCCGGAGGCCGAGGCGGCGGCCGAGCTGCGCTCAACGTTAGAGCGGGTCCGGCGGCTGAGCTTCGTCCGCGACCTGAGACCGGTCGAACAGACGCCGGAGCTCAGCTTCGTGGTCGGCGCCGCGGTTCGGGCCTATCCGCAGGCGACGGTGCTGCACATCATCCGGGACGGACGCGACGTCGTCTGCTCACTGCTCGAGCAGGGCTGGCTTCGCGAGCGGGAGGGTCGCGACGACGTCGGTCAGCCCTACGGCTCTTACCATCGCTCCTGGGTCGAGCCGGGGCGCCGCGACGAGTTCATCCGCGCGCGCGAGGCGACGCGGGCGGCCTGGGCCTGGCGCCGGTACCTGACCGCGGCCCGCGCGGCGCCCGAGCACACGCTCGAGCTCCGCTACGAGGAGATCGCAGCCGATCCGGCGGCCGTCGCCGAGCGGATCGCGCGGCGGCTGGATGCGGACCCGACGCCACTCGCCGAGGCGCTCGCCGCCGTCCACAGCCGCTCGATCGGCCGCTGGCGCCGGGATCTGACCGCCGAGCAGGTCGAGGACGTCGAGCGCGAGGCGGGCCCGCTCTTGCGCGAACTGGGTTACGCCTGAGGGCTCGAAGGCTCCCCGCAGAGCTGATTCCGCGCATCCCCCGCCCGGCGCGGGCGGTGCTGCGGAATGCGGTCTGGACGTACGGACAGGCCACCTCGTTCGCCAGGCCGCTGCCCGACTTCCTGATTCTCGGCGCCCAGAAGGCCGGCACCACCGCGCTCTACGCCTATTTGCGCTGGCACCCACGAATCACCGGACCGGCCTGGAAGGAGGTCAGCTACTTCGACCGGCATTACCGTCGCGGCGTTCGCTGGTACCGCGGCCACTTCCCGATCCGGGCCGCCGGCCGGATCCTCGGCGAGGCGAGCCCCGGCTACCTGTTCCATCCGCTCGCGCCGGAACGTGTGCGTGCGACGGTTCCTGACGCGAAGCTGATCGTGCTCCTGCGGGACCCGATCGACCGGGCACTCTCGCACTACCACCACGAGGTCGCTCTCGGGCGCGAGCCCCTGACCTTCGAAGAGGCGATCGACGCAGAGCCCGAGCGGACGCGCGGGGAGGAGGAGCGGCTGCTCCGCGACCCGGGCTACTTCAGCCACGCGTGGTGGGACTACGCCTATCTCGCCCGCGGCCGCTACGCGGAGCAGCTCGAGCGATGGTTCGCGGTCTTTCCCCACGAGCAGCTGTTCGTTGTCGCAAGTGACGAGCTCGCGGCCGAGCCTGAGCAGGTCTACGCGCGCGTGCTCGTTTTCCTGGGTGCGGCGACGCACGAGCTCGATTCGTATCCGCGCGTCTACGAGCAGCACTACGGCGGGATGGGAGCCGACACCCGGGGCCGTCTCGCGGAGTACTTCGCCGAGCCGAACCGCCGTCTCTACGAACTCCTCGGCCGCGATTTCGGCTGGCAGGGTCCCGAGGGCTAGTAGTCCCGGATGGTCGCGGCCGTGCCGATCGCCATCAGCGGGGAGGCCGTCGGGTCGAGCCAGCGCAGGACGCCGACGAGCTGCGGCCTCGTCAGGCTCACGCAGCCGAGCGTGGGCCGGCCGCTAGCGCTCACGTGCAGGAAGATGCCCGAGCCTCGCCCGGGCACGATCGGGTGGGTGTTGTAGTCGATCACGGCCAGGTGCCGGTACGAGATCGGCGAGCGGGACATGTCCTCGCTGGTGATGCGAAACGGCGGCTTGCTGCCGCAGCGAACGTGGTGGAAGCGGTTGTAGAACGGCGAGCGGGGATCCTCGACCCACCAGTCGCCGCAGACGATGCGGCGGTAGCGATAGCGAACACCCGGGTTTGGTCCGACGCCGTACATCGCCGGCTGGATCCCGAAGGCGCCCGCGGGCGTGGTCTTGTCTCCTTCGTGCTTGTTCTCCGAGACGCCTTTCTGCCCGAGGTGCGCCGTCCAGGGACCGTCGACGGCGAGCCAGCACTCGCCGGACTTCCGCCAGAGGCGCAACGAGCCAAGGGTCGAGCGCCGAGTCGCCGCGACGACGGTGAGCAGCTGCGTCGCCGTCCCGGTGGAGGCGAGTTGGCTCGCCAGGTTGGCCGGGCACGCGACCGCGTGCGCCTCACCGCGGGCGCTCGCCGCCGCGACGCAGACGAGTAGGCAGGCCGTTAGCGCGATTGCGGGGCGCATCTCGCGTGCAGAGTACGCTCGGCGCGATGAAAACGCTGCTGCTCGGGATCTTCGCGGCCGCGTCGCTGCACGCCCCGCCGTTCAGCCACAGCATCTCGCGCGTGACGGCGGCGCAGCTGCCGCATTCGTGGCATCCCGGCTGCCCGGTCTCGCCCGCGCGGTTGAGACGAGTCCGGCTCACCTACTGGGGCTTCGACCACCGCGCGCACACGGGTGCACTGGTCGCGAACGAGAACGCTGTTTCCGATCTCGTGCACGTGTTCTCCAGGCTGTACGCGGCCCGCTTTCCGATCCGCAGGCTGCAGCCGATCGACGCCTACGGCGGCAAGGACGAGCGCTCGCTCGCGGCCGACAACACGGCCGCCTTCAACTGCCGCTACGTGGTGGGTCCGGGTCCGCGCCGCTGGTCGGTGCATGCCTACGGTGAGGCGATCGACGTCAACCCGGTCGAGAACCCATACCTCGAAGCCGGCCGCATCCACCCGCGCGCTGGGCAGAGGTATCTCGACCGCTCGAACGTTCGCCCGGGCATGGCGGTCCGCGGCGGGTTGCTCGTCCGTGCGTTTGCCGCCGTCGGCTGGCGCTGGGGCGGACGGTGGACCGGCGCCCCGGACTACCAGCACTTCTCTGCGACGGGCGGTTGATTCTTAGCCGGTTCTAACGAAGATGGGCGAGACTCGACGTACACTCGCCGCAAATCGTGAAGAGACTCGTTCCCCTGCTCATCTGCGTCGCCGCGCTGTCGGCGGGATCCGCCGCTGCAGCCCCACCCGAGCTGCGGCTCGGAATCCAGCAGGCGTTGCTGGTACGAGGCGGCACGGAGACGAGCGCGAACTGGGCCGGCTATGCGGTCACGCACCGCAAGCCGTTCGCCAGTGTGACCGGCAAATGGGTGCAGCCGGCCGCGACGTGCGCGGATCTGTCCTCGACCTACTCGGCCTTCTGGGTCGGTCTCGGCGGCTTCTCGAAGAGCTCGTTTGCGGTCGAGCAGACCGGCACGCTCGCGAATTGTTCGGCCGGCTCGCCGTACTACACGGCCTGGTACGAGCTCTACCCGAAGCCTCCCGTACTGGTGCGGATCGGCGTCCGTCCCGGAAACACGTTCTCGGCCACGGTGTCCGTGAGCAGAAGGACGAAGACCGTCGTGATCCGGCTCAAGAATGTCACGACCGGAAAGCTGTTCACGAAGAAGCTCCGCATGGCGCGACCCGACCTGGAGTCGGCGGAGTGGGTGGCGGAGGCGCCGAGCGGCTGCGACTACAGCGGTAACTGCTCGACGCTGCCGCTGACGAACTTCGGCACCGTCGCGTTTTCGCACGCGACCGCGACCGTCCAGGGACACAGGGGCCGCATCTCCGACCCGGTCTGGTCGGCGACGACGATCGAGCTGCACGGCGACCAGAACGACCCTGTTCACCCCTCGCAGGCCGGCGCGAATGCGATTCCGGGCGCACTGGGTAGCGACGGCGGCTCCTTCGCCGTCACGTGGCAGCCGCTGCCGCCTGTGGGCTGAGCTGATGTGCTTCGAGCTGGATTCCCTGCCACCGGTCCCGCGGATCGCCGGCGCGGCGGTCTCGCACGACGACCTCGAGCTCGACGCCGCCGATGGCAACCGCTTCGCCGCTTTCGAGGCGACCCCCGACGAGCCGAACGGGATCAGCGTGGTCGTGCTTCCTGACGTCCGCGGCCTTTATCGGTTCTACGAGGAGCTCGCGCTTCGCTTCGCCGAGCGCGGCTACCACGCGCTGGCGATCGACTACTTCGGACGGACGGCGGGCGTCGGGAAGCGTGACGACGACTTCGAGTACACGGAGCACGTCGAGAAGACCACTCCCGAGGGAATCCAGACGGACATCCGCGCAGCCGTCGAGCGGCTTCGCCCGCGCACACGCGCGATCTTCACCGTCGGCTTCTGCTTCGGCGGCCGCAACGCTTGGCTCGCGGCCGCGTCGGGGCACGGGCTCGCCGGTGCAGTCGGCTTCTACGGGATGCCCGCCGAACGGAACGGCGTCCCGGGGCCGACCCAGCGCGCAACGGAGCTGGAGGCGCCGATTCTCGCGCTCCAGGCCGGCGCCGACCAGCACATCACGGCCGATCTGAACGAGGCGTTCGAACGGGCGCTGGCCGAGGCCGGCGTCGAGCACGAGCTCGTCATCTACGAGGGCGCGCCGCACAGCTTCTTCGACCGCCGCTACGAGGAGTTCGCCGAGGCATCCGAGGACGCCTGGCGGCGGGTGCTCGAGTTTCTAGAGCGCCATTCCGCCTAAACCGGCGGCTGCGCGACGTTGCCGTCCGACTCGCGGTAGCGATAGACGATCCGACCGCGGGTCAGGTCGTACGGCGACAGCTCGAGCTTGATCCGGTCGCCGATCAGGATCTTGATTCGGTAACGGCGCATCTTTCCGGCCGTGTAGCCGAGGGCCTCGTGGCCGTTGTCGAGCGCGATGCGGTACATGCCGCTCTTGTACGACTCGACGACCTCGCCGTCCACTTCGATCTTCTGCTCCTTTTCGGAGATAACGCACCTCCTTCCTGAGATGAGTGCGCGCGGGCGAGAGACTCACCCGCGCGCGAAATTCGGGTTAACCGACGATGCTGACGTTGCGGGCCTGCGGGCCTTTCGGGCCCTCTTCGACCTCGTACTCGACCTTCGCGCCTTCGGTGAGGCTCTTGAAGCCCTCGCCGGCGATCGCGCTGAAGTGAACGAAGACGTCGTCGCCGCCGTCGGCTTGCGAGATGAAGCCGTAGCCCTTCGAGTCGTTGAACCACTTCACGGTTCCGGTTGCCATGTATTCCACCTCCCTGCTCCTTCACGAACGATGCAGCGGAGGCGTGATCGCACTACCGGTACTCGCTCTTGATGATCTGTGGCGCGAGAACCGTAGCAGCATCCCGCTCTCAAAGGCTTGCCGCGACGGTCTGCGGCGCGGTTTCGCCACGAAGCAGCGACAGCGCCGTCAGCGGGAAAACGAGCACCGAGACGAGCCCGGCGGCGACGAACGCGGCGCCGGTGCCCTTGGTGATCAGCCCGAGGTCCATCCCGATCTGCCCCGCGACGACGATGAAGCCGAGTGACGTCGCCTGCAACAAACCGGCGGCCGCGATGTGACGGCCGTCGAGCAGCGGCCGGTAGAGCAGCGCCGGCAGCGCGCGGGCGGCGAGCAGCAGCGCCACGAAAATGGGCACGAGCGCCAGCGTCGACGACTTCGCGAACAGCGCGCTGCCGTCGAACTTGAGACCGCTCGCGACGAAGAAGAAGGGCACGAAGATTCCGAAGCCGGCTTCGGCGAGCTTCTGGTGGAAGTGCGTGTGGGTCATCGCCTGGTCGCGGTCGACCAGTTTGAGGATCGCCCCGGCCATGAAGGCGCCGAGGATCGCCTCGAGGCCGAACTTCTCAGCGAGGACGACGAAGCCGACGAGCAGCGCGAAGGCGCCGCGGACGCGGATCTGCGCGGTCGTGTCCTGCAGCCGGAGGAGCGCGCCCGAGAGCCGCATCGAGCGCTCGGCGCCGAGGACGACGAGGCCGATCGCGACCGCGAAGGCGGCGAAGGCGGCGAGCAGGCTCAGCTTTGCGCCGAGCCCCGACGAGTGGCCCGAGAAGAAGAGCGAGAGCAGGATGATCGTCGCGACGTCCGCGATCGACGCGCCCGCGAGAACGACCTGGCCGAAGTGCGTCGACGACTCGCCCGCGTCCTTCAACACCGGAATGACGACGCCGAGCGAGGTGGCCGAGGCGATGATCGCAATCAGGAGGGGAGACTTGACGAGCCCCGCTCCGTGGAGGCCGAGCGCGAAGACGAGCGCGATCCCGATCGAGGCGGCGAAGGCGAGGCCGGTCAGCTTCAGTAGCCGGCCGCGGAACTGCTCGAACTCGACCTCGAGTCCCGCGAGCAGAAGGAGGAAGGCGAGCCCGAGCAAGCTCATCAGCTGCACGGGCTCGTCGACTCTCGCCCAGCCGAGCACCGACGGGCCGAGCACGATCCCGAGCACGATCTCGAGCACGACCGCCGGCAGCCGCAGCGCTGGGACGAGCCCGAGTGCGAGCGGCGCCGCAAACGCCGCCGCGGCGACGATCAGCAGGTTGGTGAAGTCGATCGGCACTATGCCGGCACGGTCACGCGCGCCTGCTCGGCCGCTGCCTTCACGCCCTCGCCGAAGGTCGGGAACACGTGGTGCGCGTTCGCGAGCTCGTCGACGGTGACGCCGAGCCGCAGCGCGATCGAGAGTCCCTGGACGATGTCGCTGGCGCCGCGAGAGACGACGTGCAGCCCGAGCACCCTTCGACTGCGGCGGTCGAAGACGATCTTGTAGAGCCCGTGCTTCGCGTCGATGTACGACGCCCTGCGGACGTACTTCAGCGGGTGGACGACGGTCTCGCACTCGAAGCCCTGCTCCTCGGCCTCCATTGCCGTCAGCCCGACGCCGGCAAGCTCGGGGTCGGTGAAGATCGCCGTCGGCAGCACCGTGTAGTCGGCTGCCGGGCCTTCGCCCGGGCGGTACATGTCTTCGACCGCGATTCGCGCCTGGTACTGCGCGACGGGCGTGAACTGAGCCTGGCCGTTGACGTCGCCCGCGGCCCAGATCCCCGGGACGTTCGTGCGCATGCGCTCGTCGACGGCGATCCCGAGCTTGTAGGTCTCGACGCCGGTGGCCGCGAGGTTCAGCTCCTCGATGTTCGGCCGGCGGCCCGAAGCGAGCAGCAGGCGGTCGAACGCGACCTCCTGCTCCATGCCGCCTTCGCGCGGCACGATCGTGGCGACGTGGCGGCCGTCGCGGCCGGCGACCTTCTGGACGCAGCTGCCGAGGATGATTTGGATCCCTTCGTCCTCGAGCGCCTCTCTGAGCTCCATGGCCGCGTGGTGGTCGCTCTGCGGCGCGATCTGGTCGAGCGCGTCGACGAGCGTCACCTGCGAGCCGAAGCGTGCGAACGCCTGGCCGAACTCGAGCCCCACCGCCCCGGCGCCGACGATCAGGAGCGACTCGGGCAGCTCCTCCAGGTCGAGCGCGGTGACGTGGTCGAGCCAGTCGATCTCGTCGATCCCCTCGACCGGCGGCACTGCGGTGCGCGACCCGGTCGCGATCAGGATCTTGTCCGCGGTCAGCGCTGCGTCGCCGACTCGCACCGTCTGTGGGTCGACGAAGCTCGCCGTGCCGGCGTACGTGTCGAAGCCGGCTGCCTCGAGGTCCTCGACCCACTTCGGCTGCGGCTTCTTCAGCGTCTCCTTCCGAGCCCTCACCTTCGCGAGATTCGTCGTTGCCGGACCGACTTCGATGCCGAGCTTGTTCGCCAGTGTGTTGATGTCGTGGGCCAGGTCGGCGGCGACGAGGTAGGCCTTCGTCGGTGTGCAGGCGACGTTGGGGCAGCTGCCGCCCCAGCGCTCGCGCTCGATCAGGGCGACCTTTGCTCCGTGTTCCTTGGCGGCCTTGTTGGCCCCGTCGCGCGCGGCCGAGCCGGCGCCGATCACGATCAGGTCGTATCTCTGAGGGCTCATCGCCTCTCCTCTCGGCTTCGCGTAACAGTCGCCGCTCGTCCTGGAGGGACTGACCCCGCAGGGGTCTGTCCCAATAACCGCTGTTGGGACAGTCCCCGTCCGGGGACAGTCCCTGGCGTTACAGCTCGCTTCCGTGCCGCCTCGGTCACGCCTCGGTCGCGGCCCCGCTCTCCATCATCGACATCGAGTGCTCGGGCATGTCCAGCGCGATCGCAGCCTGGATCAGGCCGAGGTGCGAGAACGCCTGCGGGAAGTTGCCGATCAGCTCGCCGGAGTGGGGGTCGATCTCCTCCGCGAGCAGGCCGACGTCGTTGCAGAAGCCGAGCAGCCGCTCGAAGAGCTCGCGCGCCCGTTCGCCTTCGCCGGCGCGGGCAAGGCACTCGACGAGCCAGAAGGAGCAGATCGCAAACGTCGCCTCCTCGCCCGAGAGGCCGTCGACGCCGTCGGTGACGTAGCGATAGACGAAGCCGTCTGCGGAGAGCTCGTCCGCGATCCGGTCGGCGGTCGCACGAGCCCGCGGATCGTCGTGCGAGACGAAGCCGACGATCGGGATCATCAGGTTCGACGCGTCAAGCGAGCTCGAGCCGAAGGACTGCACGAACGCGCCGGTTTCCGGATCGACGCCTTGGGCCTCGATCAGCTCGCGGATCTCGTCCCGCGCCGCACGCCATGCCTCCACCTCGCCCTCACGACCGTCTTCCTCGGCCAGCTTGACCAGACGGTCGAGCGCAACCCACGCCATCACCTTCGAGTAGACGAAGTGCTTTGGCTCGCCGCGG
>Ga0209474_10003169_pt1 | contig 14592 bp, 10 predicted proteins | sample GraSoiAngelo_145_FD_185902 | JGI IMG/M metagenome (GOLD analysis project Ga0209474, IMG submission 185902) | Grasslands soil microbial communities from the Angelo Coastal Reserve, California, USA - 14_1009_05_20cm (SPAdes) (version 2) | ecosystem: Environmental > Terrestrial > Soil > Grasslands...
ACAAGCGCGACCTTCACGGTGAGCTCGTCCACGCGGATTTCCGCGACCGTGCCCGCGGGTGCGACGACCGGCCCCCTGAGCGTCACCACGCCCGATGGGACTGCCACCAGCAGCAGCAGCTTCACGGTCACGAACCCGCCGACCATCGCGAGCTTTGCGCCGACCAGCGGTCCGGTCGGCACGAGCGTGACGATCACCGGCACGAATTTCACCGGCGCCACGTCGGTGAAATTCAATGGGACGAGCGCCACGTTCACCGTGAACTCGTCCACGCAAATTCAGGCGACGGTACCGGCGGGAGCGACGACGGGTCCGGTGAGCGTGACGACGCCGGACGGTACGGCGACCAGCAGCAACAGCTTCACTGTCACCAACCCGCCGACCATCACGAGCTTCTCGCCCACCAGCGGCCCGGTTGGGACGAGCGTGACCATCAGCGGCACGAACTTCACCGGCGCCACGTCGGTGAAGTTCAATGGGACGAGCGCGACCTTCACGGCGAGCTCGTCCACGCAGATTCAGGCGACGGTACCGGCGGGAGCCACGACGGGTCCGGTGAGCGTGACCACGCCCGACGGTACGGCGACCAGCAGCAACAGCTTCACAGTGACCGCGCGATCGACCATGACCACCGTCGACTGCACGCCGCCGACCGTCTCGTCGACTTGCACCGCGACGGTGACCGACAACGACACCGGTACCGCGATCACCCCGACCGGCACGGTCACGTTCTCGAGCAGCGGCAGCGGCACCTTCAGCCCGACCGCGAGCTGCACGCTTGCGGGCGCGGGCGCTGCAGCGACCTGCTCCGTGACCTACACGCCCGGTCCAGTCGGCAGCAACGAGACCCAGACCATCACCGCCACTTATGGCGGAGATGCCACGCACCTGGGCAGCAACGGCACCACGACAACCGTGGTCCCGGCCGTGGCCGGCAAGGTGACGGGTGGCGGTCAGGTCGCCATCGACGGCGGCGGCACAGCGCACTTCGGCTTCGTGGTCGAGCGCAAAACGACGGGCGGCCCCGCCAGCGGCCAGCTCGAGTACCAGAACCACGCGAAGGGCATAAACGTCCACAGCACCGGCATGCAGACGCTTCAGATCGCCGGGAATACCGCCACATTCACCGGCACCTGCCGCGTGAACCAGATGACACCTTGCACGTTCCGCGTCACGGCGCAGGACAACGGTGAGCCCGGGAGCAAGGGCCCGAACAAGGACAAGTTCTCCATCTCCGTGGACGGGAATTCGCCTGAAGCTGTGACCCTCCGCGACCTGCGCAGCGGGAACATCCAGATCCACGATTCGCAACCCGAGAGCGATCCTCTCGTCATTTCCGCCGGCGAAGGCATCTTCCCCAGCGGCACCTCGCTCAGCGGTGTCCGTCTCAACGGCATGCAATTCGGGAAGGGAATCACCGCTTCGCCGGATGGCTCGGCGGGTGGAGATTTCCAGGCTCTGCTCCTCGGCACCACGATCCTTGGCCAGCCGCAGAACATCAACGTCGAGGGTCCGGCCAGCAGCGGCTCGAAGAACTCCGATGGAAGCGTGACCTTTGCGGGCGTCGGCACCGTCGACATGGGCGATGGCACCGCTCCGCTCACCGGCGTGCCCTTCAGCGCGACGGTTACGACCAAGGGCGTGGCGCTGACCGTCGGCGCGTCGCCGCTACCAACAGCGACGCTGACGGCAGGGAGCATCACGATCGAATAATGCTGACGCGCTGTCCGAGCTCGACGCCGTTCCGTCAGCACGTATCCCGTGGGTGCCGTCATGGCGGACACATGAACGGCACCTTTTTTCCGAGCGGTGGACACGTCGAGGTGTCGAAGCTGCCGGTGAGGTGGCCGGCGCCGTTCGGGAACGTCAGATCGAACGTGCCGGTGTAGCCACTCGGGTCGGTGTGCGACAGGGTGATGGTTCCGCTCTCGGCTTCGACGCTGCTCGTTGCGACGCAGCTTCCGTCCCGCGACGTGAATGTGACGCTCGCCACGTTTCCCGTCGCCGGCACTGCGCCACTGGCATAGACGGTATACGAACCGGGCGACGGTGCCATCAGGCCGGACGTGGTCTGGGTGCCCAGGACCACGTCCAGCTCCTTCCCGTTCTTCACCAGCTGCTGCGCGCCGATCAGCGGACACGCGTTCGGGACGCTGGTGATGAGGATGCCGGCGGCAGACTGCGAGCCGGCCTGCAGGAGATTCGAAATGGCATCGGCCGCCGTCATCGACTGGCCCGCGACGGCGCCGCGGACGACGGTGGACGGTTCGCCGCCGCCGCAGCTCAGGACGAACGACAGCGAACAAGCCGCGAGCATTCGCTTCTTCATGCGGCAGTCCGTCCGCGAGCAAATGCAGCGTCCAGACGCTCCAGCTGATGTGGGCCGATCTTTTCCTCGCCGCGCTCGATGGCGTGTACCAGATCGCGCAGCCGCGCGTTCAACGGCGCCTCGAGCCTCACCTCGTGCGCGGCGTTCACGACGGCGCCGTTCAGATCGTCGACCTGACCGGCGGGGCGGCGGGCGAGGAGCCGCTGCAGCATGCCGCTGCGCTGGCGCGGGCGGCGGCGCGCGGCGAGCCAGATGAGCGCATGCTGGAGAGCGGCCGGTCTTGCGCCGGGCATGAACCAGCGGGGGTCGAGGCCGACGACTTTCTCGAGCTTCACTCCGCGCTTCTCCGCGACGGCGATCGCCTCGCCCACTACGCGCAGCGCGAGGCGCCGCGCGTCGCCTCGCGCGGCGAGTCCGCCGAAGTCGAGGCCGGAGATCGCACAGAGAGTGGACAAGGCGCAGTTGAACGCCAGCTTGGTCCAGCGCGCGCCGCGGAGGTTCGACGTGACGCGCACCGGGAAGGCGCGCTCCAGCACCGCCTTCGCGGGCACCACTTTGCCCATCGTGCCGTCGACCGCGCCGAGAATGAACTTGCCGCCGCCCGTGATGGCGTACTCGCCATACGCTTCCGAGCTGGCCGACCAGCCGATGACCGCGCCCAGCGTCCGTTTCGCCCCGACGCTTACCGCGGCGCGCTCCTCCGGCAGGCCGTTCTGCACGCACACCAAAGCGCCATCGGGCGCGAGCAGCGGAATTGCGGAAGTGAGTGCGGCGTCGCTCGCGTCCGTGCGGGTGCAGAGGAGCATCAGATCGTAGGGAGCCGCCGCGGGGGACAGATGCGCGCCCAGCAGCTCCGGGGCGAGGACGGCGTGCTCACCGCGCACGTGCAGTCCACCGCGACGGATCGCGTCGACGGCGCGCTCGCTGCCGGCCGCGAGCGCAATCGTCTCGTCAGGTCTGCGGGTGCGCAGCAGCCGGGCAGCGACCACCCCGCCGATCGCTCCCAGGCCGATCACGCCGATGCGCATGCGCCGCGGCAGGTAGCAAACGCGCCCCGGGGAACGCAAGGATGGGGTACTTAGGGTGTCCCCGACGGAGGTCCGACATGGCCCGGGAATTCGAAGGAAAGGTTGCTCTGGTCACGGGGGGCTCACGGGGGATCGGCCGGGCGGTGGCGGAGCGATTTGCCGAGGGCGGCTGCGCGGTCGCCCTCGCCTATGCGGGAAACGAGGCGGCGGCGAATGAAGCGCGAACGGCGTGCGAGCGGTCTGGCGCGACGCGCGTGCACCTCCTGAAGTTCGACGTAGCGGACCCGGAGGCGTGCGCGAAGGCAGTGGACGAAGTCGCCAAGGAATTGGGCGGACTGCACATCCTGGTCAACAATGCCGGCATCAGCATCGATGGGCTCATCCTCCGCTACAAGGCCGAAGACCTGCGGCGCGTCCTCGACGTGAACCTCGCGTCCGCCTTCCACCTCTCCAAGGCGGCGCTGCGTCCGATGATGAAGCAGCGGGGCGGCAGCATCGTGAACCTGACGAGCGTGGTGGGCGAACAGGGCAATGCCGGGCAGACCGCCTACGCGGCGGCGAAGGCGGGGCTCATCGGGTTCACCAAGGCGCTGGCGCGCGAAGTGGGGAGCCGCAACATCCGCATCAACGCGGTGAGCCCCGGCTGGATCGAGACGGACATGACGCGCGAGCTCCCGGAGCAGGCGAAGAAGGCGATGATCGAGGGCGCCGCGCTGGGCCGCGCGGGGACGCCACGCGAGGTAGCCGAGGCGATCGCGTTTCTCGCGTCGGAGCGCGCGGCGTTCATTACCGGAGAAGTGCTCCGCGTCAACGGCGGTCTCTACATGTGAGTGATTCGCGGAGTGCCGCCACGGCTCGTCGTCCGGCGCGGCGTCGCGCGCACGCGCAGGAGTCGGTCCGCGACCCCTGGCATCGTTCGCGCGCGATGCTGTTCGCCTTGTTCGCGGCCTCCGGGTTCGCGGGGCTCATCTACGAGTCGATCTGGACGCATTACCTGCAGCTCTTTCTGGGGCACGCGGCGTACGCCCAGACGCTGGTGCTCGGCATCTTCATGGGCGGACTGGCGCTCGGGTCGTGGCTTTCGAGCCGCTGGTCGGCGCGCTGGCGTGATCTGCTCGTCGCCTACGCCGCCACCGAGGCTGCCATCGGCGTGCTCGGTCTCGCGTTCCACCACGCGTTCGTGGCCGCGACGGCGATGGCGTACGACCGGGTGCTGCCGCGTCTCGCCGGGTCCACCGCCGCGGTGACCGTGTTCAAATGGTCGCTCGCCGCACTGCTCATCTTGCCGCAGTCAGTGCTCTTGGGGATGACGTTCCCGCTGATGACAGCGGGTGTCCTGCGCGTGTTCTCTCGGCGCCCGGGGCAATCGCTCGCCATGCTGTACTTCACGAACAGCCTTGGAGCGGTCGCCGGAGTGCTGGTCAGCGGATTCGTCCTCATCGCGGCTGTCGGGTTGCCGGGAACCGTCCGAACGGCCGCGTTGATCAACTTCGCCGTCGCGGGTGCGGTGTGGTGGTCGTTCCGTGGGCACGGCAAGCCGGCGCTCGTCATCGCGCAGGAAGACCGACGCGACCGCGCGTACTTCTTCTTCCTCGCCGCCGCGCTGATCACCGGAGCGTCGTCGTTTATCTACGAGGTCGCGTGGTTGCGGATGCTCGCGCTCGTGCTCGGGTCGTCCACCCACGCCTTCGAGCTGATGCTGAGCGCCTTCATCCTCGGCCTCGCGTTGGGTGGTCTGTGGATCCAGCGGCGCATCGATCAACTCGCCACGCCCGTGCGCACGCTGGCGTACCTGCAGATCGCGATGGGCGTGCTCGCGCTCGCGACGTTGTTCCTCTATGGGCAGACGTTCGCGGTGATGCGCTGGGTCGTGTCGAGCGTGCCGCACGACGAGCACGGCTACGCGGTCTTCAGCCTCTGGAGCCACGGCATTGCCGCCGCCATCATGCTCCCGGCGACGTTCTGCGCCGGGACGACGCTGCCGCTCATCACGTTCCACTTGATGAAGCGCGGGCATGGCGAGGCGAGCATCGGAGCGGTCTACGCGGCGAACACCGTCGGCGCCATCGCGGGAGTCTTCTGCGCCGTGCACCTGGGATTGCCGCTGCTCGGGCTGAAGGGGCTGCTCACGCTGGGCGGTGCGCTGGACGTCGCGCTCGGAGCGGTGCTGCTGTGGACCGTCGCGTCGGCGTTTGCCGACCGGCGAGTCCCTCGGGCGCTGACCGCCGCGGGAGCAGCAGCCATCGCGGTCGCGCTCCTGTTCGGCCAACTCGATGCGCACAAGATGGCGTCGGGCGTCTTCCGTCACGGAGGGCTGCTGGAGCCCGCGGACCGCGTGCTGTTCCAGCGCGACGGCAAGACGGCGACAGTCAGCGTCGTATCCAACGACGAGCGCGCGCGACGCGGCATCCGGACCAACGGAAAGACTGACGCCGAGGTCACGACGGACGTGCGGCTGCGCCCTTCGGGCGACGAGCCGACGATGGCGCTCCTCGCGGCAGTCCCGATGGCGCTGCACCCGAGCGCGCAGCGCGCCGCCTGCATCGGGTTCGGGTCGGGGGTCACGACGCACCTGTTGCTCACGAACCCGCGCCTGCGCCAGGTCGACACGATCGAGATCGAGCGCGAGATGGTGCGCGGCGCGGAGCACTTCCGGCCGTCGAACGAGCTGGCCTATTCCGATCCGCGCTCGCGCATCGTCATCGACGACGCGAAGACGTTCTTCGCGACCCAACCGGAGAAGTATGACCTCATCGTGTCCGAGCCGTCCAACCCATGGGTGAGCGGCGTCGCGGGGCTCTTCTCGGACGAGTTCTACCGTCTGGTGCGCCGTCACCTGGCGCACGACGGTGTGCTCGTGCAGTGGTTGCAGCTGTACGAAATCGACGTCCCGCTGGTCGTGTCCGTGCTCCGGGCGATCGAGGCGAACTTCGCCGACTACGTGGTGTACGCAAGCAGCGACTTCGACCTGCTCATCGCCGCGAGCGATGGACGGAAGCTCGGCCCGCCCGACGTCGACGTGCTCAACAACCCGTTGCTCGCGCCTGCGCTGGCCCGCGTGGGGGTGCGGGGAGCGCAGGATCTCGAGGTGCGCCGGGTGGGTGACCGCAAGTCGTGGCAGGGGTTGAGCCGCGCCGTGCCGATACCGGCCAACTCCGACTATTTCCCGGTGCTCGATCAGAACGCCGCGAAGACGCGTTTCCTCGGGGTCAGCGCGCTGCCTTTGCCCGTGTTCGCCAGCGGGTACTTCCCCGTGCTGGAAATGCTGTCGGGGTTCCGACGGCCGGGCGAGGTCACATACGTCACCTCCGCCCCTTATTTCGACGGCAGCAGGCGCGCCTGGGAGGCGACGTGGCTGCGCGACGTGCTCGTGCAACGGCAGGAAGTCACCAACAAGGTCGTCGCCTGGAGCGATCTGCACGAGCAGGCGCAGCGGTTGTCCCGATGGCTGCGGACGTGCGATGCGCCGGCGCTGCCGCTGCCCGACTTCATTCCGGTCGCGCAGCTCCTGATCACCGACCTGAAACCGCCCGAGCTGGACGCCGTGTGGCGCTCGATCGATTCGGCGTGCGGAGGCAACCCGTCGCAGCGGGAACGCTCGTGGCTCGACTTCTTCCGCGCCGCCGGTCACCGGGACGGCACCGCGATGGCCGTTACGGCGCGGCGCCTGCTGGACATGGAGGTGACACTCACGGGACCGACGCAGCGCTACCTGGTGGTCGCGGGACTGCTCGGGTCGATCGCGTCGGGCGACGTCGCGGGGGCGCGCGACCTGTGGACGCGCTACTCCTCGCCGGTGGGAGGGACGGACGACTTGTTGCTGCGCGTACTCGTCGCCCGCCTCGGCGCGCAGTAGTCCTTCTACTCGGCTCGCAACGCCACGACGGGATCGACGCGCGCCGCACGGCGCGCCGGCAACAGGGTCGCGAGCAACGAAACAGTGGCGAGCACGGCGATAGCGGCCGCGAGTGCGGAGGGATCGCTGGGTCCGACGCCGAAAAGGAGCCCGGCGAAGATCCGCGCGGCTGCGAGCGCGCCGGCGAACCCGAGGACGAGTCCTGCGCCCACGACGGCCGCGCTCTCGCGCGCGATCGGCGCGAGCGCCTGCGCGGGTCGCGCGCCGAGCGCCATTCGCACGCCGATCTCGCGCGTGCGCTGCGCCACCGTATAGGCAAGCACGCCGTACAGTCCGAGGCCGGCGAGCCCGAGCGCCAGCGCGGCGAAGCCGTGCAGGAGCGTGACCGCGAACCGGCGCTGCGCGAGCGACGCCGCGAATACGTCGTTGAGCGACCGCGCGTCGTACGCGCTGGCGAGCGGATCGATGCCGAACAGGATGTGCTGCGCCGCTCGCAGCACTTCGCGCGCGGGCGATCTGGACCGGACGACGAGCGTCAGCGTGTCGTTGGGAAATTGGTCGAAGGGTACGTACAGCGTCGGCCGCACGTCGGCATCGAGGCCGAACTCGCGAATGTCGCCGACCACGCCGGCGATCGTCCACCACCGATCGTCGCCCGTGAGATGGACTCGCTGCCCTATCGCATCGTCGACGGACCAATACTTGCGCGCGAGCGACCGGTTGACGAAGGCAACCGGCGCAGCATCCCGTCTATCCGTCTCCTGCGGAATCCGTCCGCGCAGCGATGGGACGCGCATCGCCTCGAACCAGCCGGGCGTCACGATGCGAATCTCCTCGTCGGGCGGCTGCGCGCCGGGTGCGACGGGACGGCCCTCGATGTCGAACGTCGTGTCGTTCGCGACGCCGCTCAGCGGCTGGTAGTCGACGCCTCCGACAGCCGTCGCGCCGGGAAGATCGCGCAGTTGCTGTAGCGCCGACGCGAAGACGGTCCGGATGTGAGCCTGGTCGCCGGGAACGCCGACCGTGAGCGTCACCGCGCCACTTGGATTGAACCCCGGATCGACGTGCAACAGCCGACTGAAGCTCCGCAGCAATAGCGCCGCGCCGGACACGAGCACCAGCGCCAGCGCGACGTCCGCGGCCACGAGCGCGCGCCGCAGACGTCTCGGCCGCGGCGCGGCGGAGGCCGTCGAGCCGCGCAGCACGTCGTGCACGTTCGCTTCGGTCGTGGTCAGCGCCGGCAGCAGCCCGAAGAGGACGCCGCTCAGCACCGACAGCACGAACGAAAACGCCAGCACGGTTCCGTTGATGCGCACATGTTGCGCGCGCGGCAGATTCCGTGGAGCAAGAGCGAGCAGCAGGTCGACGCCCCAGATCGCGGCGCACACCCCGAGCGCGCCGCCGATCAGCGCGAGGACGACGCTCTCCACCAGCAGTTGGCGCACCAGGCGCGAACGTCCCGCGCCGAGCGCCGCGCGGACGGCCACCTCGCGCTCGCGCGCGGTGCCGCGGGCAAGCATGAGATTGCCGACGTTGGCGCAGGCCATCAGCAGAACGAGCACCACCGCGGCGAAGAGCATCCACACCGTGAGCCGCACGCCGCCGACCATCTCGTCGAGAAGCGGAACCGCGACGAGCTCGAAACCAGAGTCCGCTGGATAGATGGCGGGAAAGGCGGAGCGCAGGTGGGCCGACTTTACGCTCAACTCGCTGCGGAGATCGCGCAGGGTGGCTCGAGGCGCGATGCGGCCGATGACGCGCAGCAAACGATTGCCGCGACTCTGCGTACCGAGGCGATCGGGCGGAAAGGGAAGAGGTCTCCACGCGTCGAAGTGCTCTGGCAGCTCGAGGTCGTTCGCGAGCACGCCGATGATCTTGAAGGACCGTCCCGAGACCTGAACCGTTTGCCCCACGACGGCGGGATCTCCGCCGAAGCGGCGCTGCCACAGCGCGCGGCCGAGCACCATCACGGGCGTGGCGCCGGGCTCCTCCTCGTCGCGGGTGAACCACCGCCCGAGTGCGGGCTGTACGCCGAGGACGGGCAGAAGCGAACTGGTCGCGCGCCCCAGCAGGATGTGCTCGGAGATGTCGCCGCTCGCGAGGCCGCCACCGCCATACGCCCAGGCCGCCACTCCGCTCGCGGTGGCGAGGTGCTCGATGTCGTCCCGGTACTCGGCCAGCGAAAGGGTGCCCCCGGCGAATCGCGCAGAGGAGCTATGGAAGCGCACCAGCCGGGCGGGATCGCGAAACGGCAACGGCTCGAGGAGCAGCCCGCGCACGACGCTGAACACGCTGGCCGTCGCGCCGATCGTCAGCGCGAGCGTGAGAATCACGACGACGGAGAAGCCCGGCGCGCGCACCAGCAGCCTGAGGGCGCCGCGGAGGTCCTGGCGTAGCCCGTCCATGGTCAGCCCGGCAGCGAGATTCGTGCCACGTGCGCACGAGCGGCCGTCCCTGCGTGCTCGTTCGCAAATGGGACTACGCGTCCCGGCTGCGGACGTTTTCAGCCGCTGCCGCGGACCTCAGACCGACGTCAGCGGGCGCCGACCGGTTCGCGCTGTTGGCCGATGGTGTTGAACGCGCGTTCGAGGAGCTTCTTGGTCAACATGGTGGCTGCGGCGGCGCCGGCGGCGGCGAGGATTTTCTCCGGGACCGTCGGTTCGGACTTGGCCACCTTGTGGGGGTCCTCGACCATGCGTGAAAGCGCCTCGCGGAACCGGCGCGCCTTCGAGACCGGTTTCTGGCGCTGGCGCGCGGCCCAGACGGCGTAGGCGACCCCGCCGAGGATCGCGACGACGGCGACGCCGGCGCCGATGGCGACCATCGGGTGGCGCTTGACCTGGAGCCGGACGTCGGTCAGCTCGTGGCGGCGGCGGTCGAGCTCCGCGAGCGAGCGGTCGAGACGGGAGCGCACCTCCGTGATCTCCGACTCGAGCTCGCGCGTTACCTTGCGCGGCTCACCGTCCGTACGCTGGTCGGTGCTCACGCGATTCGTTCCTTCGCCCATTGCACGTCCTCCTTGAGCGTCCGTCGGGTGGTCTCGAGGGGATCCTTGACGCGCTTCGCCCAGCCGACCAGGCCAGCGATGGTGCCGACGAGGAGCACCGCCGCGGCGACGATCAGCGCGGCGGCCCACTCGGGCATGACCTTGCCCAGCGCCAGTGCGACGGCGACGAGAATCATCGACACGGTCCAGATGGCGCACAGGCCGGCGACGCCGAGCCCCTTCGCCATGGCGATCTCGGATTTGAGATCCGCCTTCAGCTCGGCCTTGGCCAGCTCGACTTCCTTCTTCGCCAGCAGCACGGCGTTCTGCGTGATGTGCTGCAGCAGCTCCTTGTTCGACATCGACTCGAGGCGCGCGGGGAGCGGCGCCGGGGGCGGCAGGGCGACGCGCTGCGAAGTCGCGGAGAGCTTCTTCTCATCTGCCATCTCTTCCTCCTGGACGAGCACTGGCCGCTCGCCGCGCAGGGCGCGATCGAGCTGGAGCAGCTCGCGGTAGACGATTTGCCAGTCATCGAAAGGAACGTCGCTGTGCGACAGCTCGCGCGCGATCTCCTCGACCCGCCCGGTGAGCGCCGCCGACCCGCGATGATGCTCCGGCTCTTCGGCGTAGACCGCCCACACGCGCTTGATCTGCCGCTCCAGCTCGCGGCCGTGCGGGTCCATGGCCATGAGCACGTGGCGCGGCGCGATGACTTCCTGCGCGAGCGTCTGGGCACGGAGCACGCGATCGGGTTTGCCGCGGAGCAACAGCTCGTTGGGGTTCAGGTTGAGCTGCAGCCCGTCGCCGTGCCGGTACAGCGTTCCCTCGCTGACGAACGCCGAGAACGCGCGGCCGCCGAGCTTGCGCATTACGCCGGATGGGGCCGTCATCGTCCAGGGCGGTTCCGCCGCCTCCAGCTCCATCCCGTACGCGCCCAATGCGGTGGTGAGCGCGTCTACGAGCTCGGCACCGGCGCCCTTCCGCACTAGGAGCGGCAGACGCACGTCCAACCTGCCCGTCGCGATGTTCGCGATCTTCAGCGCGGGCGCGATGACGAGCATCAGCAGGAAGGCGACCGCGAGCGTGAAGGTCACCTGGAAACCACGCAGGAGCTTCTTCCAGCGGGGTTCCGGCAGGGCCGAGGACGGCGACCGGGCCGCGATCACGGTGCCGACAGCGAACGGGACGAGCAGCGCCAGCGCAATCCAGATGATGCGCAGCCAGATGCTCGGCACGGACTTGGAGAGCGGCACGAACGAGATGACGAACAGCGTCACCTTCGGAACGACGATGCCCAGTAGAAGGAGCGGCCAGACAGCCGCCGCGGCGACGACGGCCGACAGCATGGTCTGCTCTTTGGGCGAAGTCTGGCCGAACAGCGCTACGACGGCCCAGCCGAAGATCGCATTGAGGATCTTTCCGGCGGACTTGGTGATGAGGCTGATGAGCGCTTGGAGGATGGCCACGTGCCCAAAGCTAGGCCGCGTGCGCCATCCCTGGCAGCCCGTGAGTCCGCGCGACGGCGTCAGGCGGCTGCTCGCTTGCCGCCGGGAGCGGAACCTGCGGCGGAACGTCGCGCCCAAATCCGTGTTTTTTCGCCGATCTGCGCGGCAAACGAGGCCGCCGCGCGCTGCTTGACTTGCACCCCCTCGCCCGTAGACTCTGCGCTTCCTGCGCGGAGGCGATTTGCCGTTTCATTTTGCAAACGTGCTGATTTTCAGCGGCCTCGCGATCTTCTTCGTGCTCGGCTCGCTCTTGGTCGGTCGCCTGCTCCGCCCGAACTATCCGACCGCCGAGAAATCGATGATCTACGAGTGCGGCGAGAAGCCGATCGGGCAGGCCTGGTACAACTTCAACCCGCGCTTCTATTTGATCGCGCTTGTCTTCGTCATTTTCGAAGTCGAGATCGCGTTCATGTTCCCGGTGGCGTCGGTCTACAAATGGTTCGTCGATCGCGGCCAGGGTCTGCTCGCGTTCGGGGAGATCTTCGTCTTCGTCGCGATCCTCGCGGTCGGGCTCGCGTACGTCTGGGTGATGGGCGATCTCGAGTGGGTGAAGGGGCTCAAGCAGGACGTCCTCAAGGCCGCGCGCGAGAAGGCGGAGGCTGCGCGCAAAGCGGCCTGACGCAGTCGGAATTCGGGGAGCAAACGTGTCGAAGCACTACGCGCAGGACGTCGGGCAGGTGGTCACGACGAAGACCTCCTTCATCGACGACATCATCAACCTGGCCCGGAAGAGCAGCATCTTCTATCTGCTCTTCGGTCTCGCCTGCTGCGGCATCGAGCTGATGCAGACCGGCGGGCCGCGCGCGGACATCGACCGCTTCGGCAGCGTCCCGCGCGCGACGCCGCGACAGAGCGATCTGATGATCGTGGCCGGCACGCTCACCTACAAGATGGCGGAGCGCTGCAAGCTGCTCTACGAGCAGATGGCGGAGCCGAAGTACGTCATCTCGATGGGCTCGTGCGCGAGCTGCGGTGGTCTGTTCCAGCTCGCGTACTCGGTCTGCAAGGGCGTCGACAAGATCGTCCCGGTCGACATCTACGTGCCGGGATGCCCCCCACGTCCCGAGGCGCTGACGGAAGGACTGCTCCGCGTGCAGGACAAGATCGTGCGCGAGCGTTGGTTCGCCGGTCGCCGCGAGATTGGCCGACGCGACGGTGGACTGGGCATCGACTACAAGGTCACCGCTTGATCGCCAAGTTCCGGGGACACCAGACGCAAACCGCAGATACGTATGGTGTCCCCGTATTTCTGAGGGCGCTTCCGTGACTGCCGAGGAGATCCACAGCGCGCTCGCCGCGAAGTTCGGCGAGTCGGTCGGCGCGCTGCAGCCGCCGAACAAGGATCCGTGGGTGGAAGTGAAACCCGCCGCGATCCGTGAGGTGTGCGCGTTCCTGAAGGCGGAGCCGCAGCTCCGCTTCGACTGTCTCATGAACCTGTCGACGGTCGACTGGCCCAAGAAGAACCAGATCCAGGTCGTCTACCACCTGTTCTCGTACGAGAAGCGGCACGCGTTCGTGCTCAAAATATTGCTCGACCGCGCCGCGCCGACGGTCCCGAGCGTCGAGCCGGTGTGGAAGAGCGCCGACTGGCTCGAGCGCGAGCAGTACGATCTGATGGGCGTGCAGTTCGAGGGACACCCCGATCTGCGCCGCATCATGCTGCCGGACGACTGGGTCGGGCACCCGCTGCGCAAGGACTACGCGGAGCAGCCGGACTACCACCAGATCTCCACCACGCGCGAAAGCCCGCTGGAGGGCTTCGTGCGGCTCGACGAGATGAAGAAGCGCGCCGCCGCGGCTGCCGCGGAGGAGAAGGCGAAGTCCGCTCCACCTGCCGCGCCGCCGGCGACGCAGGCCGCGGCTGCGACGGGCGCCGAAACGCCCGCGCCCAAGAAGGAGCTGCCGCAGTGACCGAGCCGCGCCGCGCGCCCGAGAGCCCGACGATGGAGATGACCTCCAACAAGGAGGTCCTGCGCCGCATCGAGTACACGGGCGACATGCTGCTCAACATGGGGCCGCAGCACCCGTCGACCCACGGCGTGATCAACTTCCTCGTGCAGACCGACGGCGAGGTGATGAAGCGCGCCATCCCCGACGTCGGCTACCTGCACCGCAGCATCGAGAAGATCGGCGAGAAGTGCACCTACAACGGCTTCATGCCGTACACCGATCGCGTCGACTACATCGCCGCGATGTTCGCCAACCAGGGCTGGGCGATGGCGGTGGAGCGGCTCCTGGGCATGCAGGTTCCGAAGCGCGCCGAGTACTGCCGTGTCATCGCCTGCGAGCTGAACCGCATCTCCAGCCACCTCATCTCCGTCGGCACCATGGCGATGGACGTCGGCGCGGTGACGCCGTTCCCCTACGCGCTGCGCGAGCGCGAGTTCATCAACGATCTGCTCGAGGAGCTGTGCGGCGCGCGGCTCACGTACAACTATCTGCGCATCGGCGGCGTGGCGTTCGATCTGCCCGAAGGGTACGCCGACAAGGTCGTCACCTTCCTCGACCATTTCGAGAAGATCCTCGTCGAGTTCAACCGGCTCATCACCTACAACGAGATCTTCGTGCAGCGGCTCGCCGGGCTGGCGCCCATCCCGCGCGAGATGGCGATCGATTACTGCCTGGTCGGGCCCAACCTGCGCGCCTCCGGCGTGAGCTTCGACGTGCGGAAGGACCTGCCCTACTCGATCTATCCCGAGCTGCAGTTCGACGTGCCCATCGGCCGCGGCGAGATGGGCGCCGTGGGCGATTCGTGGGACCGCTTCTGGATGCGCACCGCCGAAATGAAGCAGAGCTGCCGCATCCTCCGGCAATGCATCGCGCAGATCCCCAAGGGCGAGGTGATGGGGAAGGTGCCGCGCAAGATCAAGCTGCCGGAGGGCGCCGAG
>Ga0209474_10003171_pt1 | contig 14588 bp, 14 predicted proteins | sample GraSoiAngelo_145_FD_185902 | JGI IMG/M metagenome (GOLD analysis project Ga0209474, IMG submission 185902) | Grasslands soil microbial communities from the Angelo Coastal Reserve, California, USA - 14_1009_05_20cm (SPAdes) (version 2) | ecosystem: Environmental > Terrestrial > Soil > Grasslands...
TCAAAACGACGCCGGATCCCACACAGAGCGTTTGGTTATATTATGGCAATCTCAATGCAACCGCTCCGCGTTACGATATGACTCTCGTGGCCGCTGAACTTCTGAAGGCGGAACGCGGCACCGTGGCTGCGGGTGCGGAAGAAGACCTTTCTCCGAAACCGTTCTTGGTTGGCAAAACGCTAACCAGATCGACTCGATACATTTTTTGGGGCGCATTGGCGTTAGTTGTGATCGTGCTGCTCGCGATCGTGTCGCGCTTCCTGCCGAAAGCGCAGCAACAATGATGGGCATCACAGTTGTCTTGGCCCACGAAACACTCCAAAAGACGCGAAAATTTCAATCGACGATCACGGATTACAATTTCATCCGCCTTTTTAGCCGACTTCCTTTCGTGTAATTCCTGTGTTTCGTGAGCTAAAGAAATGTGAGGCCACGAACTATTCCAACGGTTTGGAAGTTGCTCGTTCTTGGGCTCGCATACCTTGCTGTGATGTTCTTCGGACATTTACCGGATCATCTGATCCTTTTTCCGACAAGAGCATCGATCGATGCCGGTGGCGCCATTCGGAAAATGGTTCCATTTGAAAACGGCGAACTAGAAATCTGGACGGCGCAATCGAGACGCGCAAAGCAACAGGGCCGCGCAGATGTTTTCATTTTGCGCTTTTACGGCAACGCGGATCGCGCGGATCGCTGGGCTGCGATGGAGGTCGAGATGTGGAACGATCGCGCAGTGGAAATTTGGGCAATGAATTATCCCGGATTTGGCGGCAGCACGGGACCGGCGCGATTAGCGCGCATTGGGCCAGCAGCGGTTGCGGCATTCGATGCATTCAGAAGCGAAGCGGCTGATGCGCCAATCGTCTTGTATGGAGCGAGCATCGGAGTAACGGCCGCACTACACCTGGCTGCGTCCAGGCCAGTCGAAATTGCCGGATTGATACTGCATAATCCACCGCCGCTGCGCGAAATGATCCTGCGCCAGTTTGGCTGGTGGAATCTGTGGTTGCTAGCCGCACCTGTTGCGTTGCAGATCCCGCGGGACCTCGACTGCATCGCAAACGCTAGAGCGAGTCGCGTACCGGCTATTTTTTTGCTGGCTGAAAGAGACGACATCGTGGCACCACGCTTTCACCGGCTTGTAGTTCAAGCATACGCCGGAGAGAAACGGGTAATCGAATTGCCCGGCGCCTATCACAACGATCCTGTTGAGCGGACTGCGCTGGCAGACTTGAATAACGCGCTAGGGTGGCTGTTAACGAAGAGTTCTCCACCAGCTCCGTAGCCATTTACACCTCGATTTCGCGGCGGCTCCCCCTAAGCTGACGACGCCATGCAGAACGGTCAAAACCTGATGAGCAGTTTCGAGTTCATCGCCGCGCTCATGTCCATCATCGTCGGCCTCGGTGTAACCAACCTGCTCGCGGGCGCCGGTCGTGCGTTTTATCGGCGCAAAGAAAACCCGCTCGATGAAGTGCACATCGTCCTCACGATCGCCACCCTACTGCTGTTGGTATTGCAATGGTGGGTGACGTTCAAATGGAACACCGAAATCACTTGGAGCTTTGACCGATTTCTCGTGCTGATCGTTTGGACCATCACACTTTACATGCTCACCGTTTTCCTGTACCCGCCCGACCTATCCGAAGCGGAAGAACACCAGCGCCGCTTCCAACGAAACCGCGTGGGCTACTATTCCGCGTTCATTGCGATGTGCGTGCTCGATATCGTGCAAACTGCAATCCACGGTGATCTACTTCACCCGATTTGGTACGTTCCCTTTGTGGGTCATTACGCCGTGCTAGCAGCCATCGGTTTGCTTGCGCATCGACGGGGGTATGATCGTTTTTTTGCATGGTATCAACTGATCACACTCCTAGTCTGGGCCCTAATGGTAAGGAGATACCTCGTTCCAGATACGATGCCCGCGTAGAATGCTGCTGGCTTCAGCTCTTTACCGCCACCCACTCGTTCCGCGCACGTGAATCGGAGACAGCTTGCACCACGCGCATGTAACGCAGGCCGTCCTCGAAATTCGGATGCGGAAGCACGCGCCCCTTTGACTTCACCGCGGCGAGAAAATCTTCTTCAACGCGCCATTCGCCTTCCAATTCCGTGGGAACGTCCAGGACGTGTAATGCGCGATCGCCAATCTTTCCCGTCTCCATAACGTCGGTCGTGAAATCATACGTCAGGGTCCCGGTATTGCCGTAGATTTCCAACCGATCACCTTCGGCCAGCGCATTAATTCCGCTGAACTCAAGCAGGCCTTCCGCGCCATTTTCGAAACTGCATAGCACAGTGAGCAAATCGGGAACGATCACGTTGTAGGCTTCGCGAAGCGGCTGAATGATTTTCCCGCGCGCGAACACACCGGCGATGTCGCCAAGCCAACGCTGCAAAACCTCAACGTAAATCCCCAGTGTGAGCGTATTGAGACCACTGATCTCAATCTTTTGGCGCCAATGCGCCGGCGCGTCGGGATCGAGGTAATTTCCGTGGAAACTTCGCAGCCGCACATGATGCGGTTGGCCGATGTAATTTTCGGCGAGAATTTTTTTGACCATTAAATCGCCGCGTAATCCAAAAGGCGGCGGACAGAGCATGGTCACCAACTCCGGATATCGCTTTGAGGCGGCTAGCATTTCTTCCGCCTCGGCCAGGTCCATCGACATGCGCGCCTGGCAAAATACGTGTTTGCCCGCTTCAAGCGCAGAGATGGTAACTGCCGAATGCATGTACGGCGTTGTGCCGATCCAGACGATGTCGATGTCCGGCGTCGCAACCAGTTCCGCCCAATCGCGCATCGGCAGCGCCGCCAGCGAGTTCTCGCGGCAGAAGCGTTCCGAGCTTTCGTATGTGGAATTTGAAACGGCGACAATTTCCACGTCGGAGTTTCTTTTGAGGGCCGGCAAATGGCGGGTACGCACGATGTTGCCGGCTCCTACGATTCCGATCCGCAATTTGTGATTGTTTTTGTGCATTAGGTCTGTGCGATGATCGCTCCTGCAAAGCGGTTGATTGTGGTCGAGCTAGGTTTGACCGCTGCCAGCAATTGCACGTTCAACCTCAACCGATGATGATGGTAGGGACGCATCGCCGGGCTGAGCGTGCGGCGCACCCGTCGGGCGCACCCTACCGTCACGTGCATTCGCGTGCGCTTGCGAGTGATCCGCTTGACCTCCACGCCCGAACACGGCAGGTTACGCGGCTTTTTCGCGACATGAAAGTTTGTCATATCACAGGATCCAGAGCGGTGCGAGGCAGCGTGATTCACCGGCGCGGTTTGGCCAAGAAAAAAGGCGGTGTAGGCCGGCACATCACTAAAATGGTGCCTCGCAATTTCCTCCCAAATTTGCGACGCCAACGCATTTGGGTGCCGGAGCTGAAGAAGTTTGTGCGTGTTCGCGTCACGGCGCGCGGTCTGAAGACGATTAATAAGCAGGGCGCTTACAAGGTGCTGAAGAAGGCCGGCGCTATCTGAAATTCCAGTGCGTCTGTGTCAGATACCCAGGCATCTCGGAGAGATGCCTTACAGCAATTGCTAAGGTTCTCGCCAGATAAGCTGTAGCGGCCAGAGCGTTGTGCTCGCGAGCGTATCAACCGCCCTTGCGCTTGCTGCGAGAGCCTCTGCAGATTGTCGCGGCTGCTTTGATTTCGTCCGTGGCAGATCAAGTGAACCGTCGTTGAACTCGATCACGTAACCTTCGCTGATCAGCCAACGCAGATCGGACGCGAGCGCGAGTCTGCGCGGTTCCGCGTCTTCGCTCGCCCCATTGCCAGTCAACGTTTCGAAAAGCTGCTTCCGATTAATTCCCGCCCTCGCCGAGACTGCTTCGAATATCGCGTTCACCAAAGGAGACACGCCGGCTTGTTCATGAACAAACGCGCGGACGCGAATTGGCGACACAAACAACATGCCGCGCCGATGACGGAAAATGTGCAGTCCGTTTTGTCGCAATCGGCTCGCTAGCTCCTGCATGATGTTTGATGGAGAGCGGGTTTCGCGCACCCACGCCTGCTCAATCGCCCGATTCAATACCCGGTCCGCCAAACTCCTGCTGGACGTACCGCCGACAGTCACGTCCTTGACGCTGTGGACGAGTGCAGGGAAATAGTGCGAACGAAAATGTCGTTCCGTTTCTGCAGCAGACGAAAATGTCAGAGGCGGTTGTTCGCGCAAGGTTGTGTAAGTCGTGATCTTTCTGGCTTCCTCTTTCCAGCGCTCGACCACCGCTGGATCGCTGACGATCTCGATTTGCCGCTGATAATCGGCAAAACTCATTCGCCGGCTGAAACGTTGCTCGTACAAACCTCGCAGTTGCGGCTGGTAAGCGTGGTGATTGGTCGGGCCCAGAAGCGTGCCGCTCAACCGACATCGTGCCACATTCGAGAAACTTCCCTTTATCGGGTCGCTTTCTACAACATTGACCTGGTAAAAGTCGCGTTGCGCGAACCGGAATGCGTTTCGCTCGAGGAATTCCCGGTCCACGGAGATTCCGCCGTTCTCGCCAAGTTGATAAAGCGGCGCTTCAGTCTTTGCCGTGAGACGGACTTCATATCGCCCGGGTTTTTCCAGGAACAAGCGGGCCAGAACAAACAACGAATAGGCAACCGAGCCGGACTTGATCTGCGCAACGACATTTTCCAATAGGCTCTGCCGCGGGAGAAAACGAATCGTTCCCTCGAACGGCTTTGGCGGAGCCTGCGCAACGCGGTCCGATGAAGGGCGATGATTAGCTCGGTCGGTATCCCGACCCCTGGCGCCTTCTTTCTTCGGCATTCTGTCGCGATGGCGCCTGTCAGGCTTCGACTCCGAGCCCGGGCGTTGAGTGTGTTTTCGCCGTTCGCGGGACCGGAATGCTCGATCCTTGTGTCTGCCATCGCGATCGCCGCCACGCAGTTCAGTCGGCGACTCTTCTTTCGTGTAATGGTCGTAATGATTCGTCGCACCGGGTTCTTTGACCCATGCAGGCAAAAACTTCAGATCAAGAAGATCGGTAGCCTCCACGGGAGCGCTCATCACGTTCTTCTACTCGAAGCGCAAACGGAAGCAAACGCCAAGCTGAGCCTCGTCTCTACCACGTCCCGAAATTGATTGACATCCTTTTTAATTCATTTACTTGCGATGCTGTGCCCGGGCTGTCTCCCGCTCTGCGGGACCGGACGTAACCCCGCGCGAGTAACACCAACCGAACAAATTTTTATGGCGGAAAAATCGATCGAAGAGAAGGTCAAGGACATCATCGTTGAGCAACTCGGCGTGAACCCGGAACAGGTCACGCCACAGGCATCTTTTATTGAGGATTTAGGGGCAGACTCGCTCGACATCGTCGAACTGGTGATGGCTTTTGAAGAAGAATTTGGGGTCGAAGTTCCGGACGAAGACGCGGAAAAACTCCAAACCGTCGGCGACGTTATCAAATACATCGAAGAGAAGTCGTCCAAGCAGCAGTAGCGCCCTTCGGATCGCAACCGCATCGCTTTCGAAACTTCAGGTGTTCCCGCGGCCGAACGCCTCTGCAATGGGCTTGGTTGCGAAGCCCCACGACACGTTCAGACTAGGGCGTGGAAATGACGCTTCTCCAGCAGCCTCTGTTTCATATCGGCCAGCGTTACGTGACGGTCCTGGGACTGATCGCCTTCGTCGGGTTTTTCGCCGCCGGAGTGATCATTGCCCGATTTTTGCAGAGCCAAATCGTTCGGCGTTTCTTCAGCCGATTCAAGATCGACACAAACTTCATCGCGATCATCACGACGATCCTGAGTCTGGCCACCGTTGTCTTTTTCACTGTCACCGCGGTTAATGCTGCGGGAATTCCGCTGGCTTGGACCGCGCCACTTCCGGCAATCAGCCTGAGCCTTGTTCAAATTTTCCTGCTGATAGCTCTGCTGGTGGGAGTGTTTTGGTTTTCGTCGGGAACGAAACGTTTTCTTTTCAACCGTTTGCTTGCGCAAAGCGGGCTGGATCGGTCGTTGCAGTACGCCATTGCCCAAGTCGTCAGCAACATCGTTTTGGTGGTTGGCATTTTCTTTGTTCTGGAGAACGCTGGCATCCATCTCGCCGCACTGGCGGTTTTTGCTGGCGCGGTTGGCGTCGGTGTCGGATTTGGCCTGCAAAATATCGCCAGTAATTTCATCAGCGGTCTGGTCATCCTGGCGGAACGACCGATCACGATTGGAGATCGCGTCGAAGTAGCTGGGATCCTGGGCACAGTTCGGCAAATTCGTGCGCGGAGCACGGTGATTTTGACCAATGACAATATCGCCATCATTGTGCCGAACTCGAAATTCATAGATTCGCCGGTAACCAATTGGCAGTATGGCGATTCGAGTGTGCGCTTTCGTCTTCCGATTGGCGTGGCCTATGGCAGCGACGTAAACAAAGTGCGCGATGCGCTAATCGCCGCAGCACGCGAGCACTCAGCCACCCTAATTGATCCGGAGCCGACCGCGTTTCTGGAAAAATTTGGCGGTAGCACCATTGATTTCGAACTTGTTGCCTGGAGCCGTGAAATGAGCCACAGCCCGCGTCGGTTCCGCAGCGACTTGAATTACCTGATCTACAAACATCTCACCGCTGCCGGCGTTGAGATCCCAAATCCCCAACGCGACCTGCATATCCGCAGCGGAACAGTCAAAGTGGAAAACGTCACAAGCAAAGGCAACACAACCGGATCCGAGGGCTAGCATTCTTCTCATCACCAGCCGTGTCATGTTGAGCGAAGCGCTGCAACCAAGACGAAGCACGAGGCCAGGCTTTCAAACATCTCGGATTTTTGTTGTGGCAATCCGATCCAGAAGTGACCGGAGATTGAAAGCCTGGCCTCGCGGACCTTGTCCGCTGCGTTGCAGCTTCGCTTCGCTCAGAATGACACCTCTGCGAAGCTTGCAGGCGTAAACAGCCTCCTCGATCGAACCGACTTTTCCCATGCCGCACCGCCATATAGTCCAATTCGATGAGGGCGTGGCGAAAGTGTTACAACTGCGTGAGCTGCAGAATTGCGAGGCTTGGAAACGTGCGCTGCAGAATAACTGTAAAGATCATCGTTATTACGAGATCGTAGAAGAAACACTTGATTGCGGATTTGAGCATTACTATCTGGTACTTGAGACCCGCTCGGGCGAAGCGACCGCGATTCAGCCGGTGTTCTTTGTCCGGCAAAACTTAGTCGAAGGCGTGCCGGGCAAAATCCGCTCGATTCTCGACAGAGTACGTAAGGTCTTCCCGCGCTTTCTCACTATGCGCGTTTTGATGGTTGGCTGCGGAGCCGGCACGGGCGATCTGGGAGCATGCGACGAGAGAGACGAGCCATGGCTGGCAGATGCGCTGCAGGCGACTCTTCGGATCTACGCCAAGCGAAACAAAGCTTCTCTTGTCGTTTTCAAGGATTTTCCGGCGAACTATCGCTCAGCTCTCGACAGACTGCTCTCGAGTGGTTACGCGCGCATGCCGAGTATGCCGATGACGCGGCTGCCGCTCTCTTACGCAAACTGGGACGAATACTTCTGCACGCTCAGCAAGGCGACGCGGAAAGATTTGCGTCGAAAGTTTCGCAAAACCGAGCGTGCACCGAAAATCGAGATGCAGGTGCTGAACGACGTCAGGCCTTTGGTCGACGAGATTTATCCGCTGTATCTGGCCGTTCACGAGCGATCGCCATTGAAGTTTGAGACGCTGACCAAAGATTATTTCCGCGCCGTTGGTCAGCGGATGCCGGACCGTGCGCGGTTTCTTATCTGGCGACAACACGGCAAGATCGTTGCGTTTAGTTTCTGTCTCGTCTGCGGGGATGCGCTCTATGACGAATGCATCGGGCTCGATTATAGTGTCGCGCTCGATCTGCACTTATACTTTTACACGCTGCGCGACATCATCTCGTGGGCGCTGCAACAAAGGTTGAAATATTATTACAGCAACCCGCTCAATTATGAGCCGAAGCTGCATCTGGATTGCGAGTTGGTGCCGCTCGATCTGTACGTCACGCATACGAATCCACTCCTGAATCCGATTTTTCGTCGAGTGCTCAAATACCTCGGGCCGACGCGCCACGACCCAGTCTTGCAGAAGTTTCCGAACGCGGATCAGCTTTGATGGCGCAGCGATGGCGTGGTAGGGCGGGCAGTCCTCTGCACGCCGAACGCCCGGCGCGCACGGAGCGATGCGCCCTGCCGATATTTGAAAATTTGTTGCGACGAAATGACCGCGCGCTAGAAAAGCGGATGCAAAATCGGCCGTCCGGCTTCGGCAATCCATCGCTGCAACTAGGCCTGAGCGTCGTGTGCGTATTCGCCTCCGAACTCCTTTTGAAACGCGGTGCGAGCGAAGTCGCCGCGCCGAATGACGCACTTTCCTGGACCGGAATCAATGGTTTGGCGTCGCCGCTGGTGTGGTGGGCGATTGTTCTAATTATCGCAAGCTTCATCAGTTGGTTGTACGTGCTTCGCTATATCCCGCTCAGCCTTGCTTATCCGCTCTCGCGCGTGGTCGATATTCTTGTTCCGTTAGGCTGCTGGATCTTTCTCGGCGAACTGATTTCTACATTGCGTTGGTGTGGGATTGCGCTGGTGGTTTTCGGCTTGGCTTTGGTGGTAAAGCCGATCGCAAAGATGGAGGAACGGTTGTGAGTTTTCTCGCTCTACTGTTCATCCTCATTTCGCTGGTCACGTTTGTGGCAGCGCAGCTCATCCTCAAGAGAGCGATGGAATTCTCGGCGACAAACGGTATGCGTAACTCGCATTTCGTGTCGCGCGTCACCACGGGCGTCGTTCTAATGACGATTTCCTTTTTCCTGACTCTCGGGCTGCTGCAGCGCTTCGACCTGAGTTATCTTTATCCCTTCCAAGGATTGAGCGTTATCTTTATTACGATTCTCGCCGCAGTTCTCTTAAAGGAAAAACTCAGCGCACGGCTCACCATCGGTGCCCTGCTGATCACTGTTGGTATCGTGCTCGTCTCGATGAGCTAAATTGTGACGCGACCGTTTCGATTGTCCGGAGCTGGCAAGCGATGCGCTTGCCCTACAACGATCCAGTCAATAGCGGCCAGAGCTTTTCCAGAGTCGCCAAATTAGTCGCGCGTGCTTTTTCCAGGTTTGGTAGCGCGAGCTTTGGCCGGTCGAACTCAGCAGCGAAACGCTGCTTCCGACGCGCATATTTCGGCGGTGAATACGCGCCGCAAATGTCGCCACCAATGATACGGGAAGATTCGCGTAATATTCCAAGCGCCCACTCAATATCGGCCGCCGTGAAACGACCGCTTTCCCAGTTCGTCACCGCCTGTTCGATGCGCAGACAATCGAGATCGATTGTGACGTAAACATTTTCGCCGGCGAGACGTTTCGCGAATTCTTCAAAACGCTCGCGCCAAATATCACGCAAGATTGCGCCCTTACGGTGTCGATCTTTCAACGGCCGATCGTCTGCCCACGGATGGACTCCAAGAATTCCCGCGCGTTCCGCGCGACGATTACCAAAAATCCGGTGCGGCCACCAACATTCGAAATTGCCGCAGCCCCAAACACTCGCACAACGCACATTCGGAAGTTCCAACGCGCGGTTCACCCATCCGCCACACGCCCATTTAGGGGGCCGCACATCCCAATCGGGATGATTATCAAAGGAAACGAGGACCATCGGTTCGGCAACAGAACGCAATCGGAGCGCTGTCAGGTGATGAAAGTCGCCGGAGCCGTAAAGCACAAACGGCACTGCGACATTCCTCTTCTGCTCCCGATAAAATTGTTCGATCAACCGCGGCGGCGCGGAAAAACGCAAGTGCGGCCCCCAACTCCGCGCATCGGCTACGGAGAGGCCAATCGATTCGTTAGGCCATGCATCGTCGAGATTGAGATAAAGCGCGCGGTCGCTCAAGATCACCGGTGCGCGGCTGGGAAAAGCTCGGCATCGGCCGCCTTTGCCGCGCGCAGGTTTTCTTCGGCTTCTTTGTATCCAGGGTTGCGGCGCAGCGCTTCACTGAACTGGACGACGGCCTGGGAAATCTGTCCCTGTGCCAGGTAAACTCTCCCCAGATTATTGTAGGCAACTGTTAATTCAGGGTCCCTCCGAAGCGCCGCCAGGTAATGTCCTTCCGCCTCTTTCAGATTGCCATTGGCAAAAAGTCCGTCTGCAAGGCGAAGCTCAGCGTACGGGTAATTCGGCTTGAGTCGGAGAACTGTGCGAAGCTCGCTGACGTATTCTTCATTTTTACCCACTCCCACAAGGAAAGCTGCGTAGCTGTAGTGCGCATCAGGTGAGTTTGGTTTCAGGCGTGTGCCCGCTTCGAAGTGAAACAAGGCATCATCGTTGCGTCCGATCCGTTGCAGCAGATTGGCGTACATCAAATGAAAATCGCCGTTGTTCGGTTGCAGCCGCAGCGCTGTTTCCATGTGTGGGACCGCAGCGTCGAATTTGGCTTGCCCACTCAACACAGCGCCAAGGTTCATGTGCGCTTCCGCATAGTTTGGATTGAACTGGATCGCGGTCTGGTATTGTTGGATCGCTTCTTCCAATTTGCCTTCCTTTTGCAAGGCAGAGCCGTAATCAAAATGCGGTTTCGCACCGTCAGGCACATCCGCGACGACCCACGCCATCCGTTGCACCTCGGGAATGGAAAGATGCGTTTGCCAAAACCACAGTGCGCCGAGTGGCACCACGAATACGCCGATCCATTTCAAGCCGTGCCATGCCCAGCCAGGAAGCAAGCCGCCAAGCGACACATCCGCGGTTCCACCAGCGAGCCCGAGCGATTGACGTGTCGAGCGCTCCCGAACCTTCCAGATAAATCCGTCGTAATAAAAATGCAGTAGCGTGGAAGCGGTCACTACCCCGGTGAGAATCCGTTTGACGGTATCCATTCCGATATGCGCATTGATGAAGGAAACTGAACCGTAGGCTAAGACGAGGCCGACATAAAGCCCAACCAGTGAGCCGCTCCTTCGGAACACGAATCGCATGAATCCGCCAATGTTGCTGTCTTTCTCGACCCGATTGCGATTGTAAATCCAGACGAGGGACAGGTATTGCACGTCGTGAAACACTTCGAACAGCGCGATCCCGACGAGAATGTTTGAGACGAGATTATTGCAGTACCACCAAAACGCGATGCTGGTCGCCAGCAGTCCAAGTTTTACCGGATTTGGCCGATGCCCCGCGATCCAAGTCCGGACGAAATGCGCGGCGAACAAAACCGACACAAAAATGGCGGCGCCGAGAAACATGTTTTGGCCGAGGTTTACAACGGATGGCGGGATAAACGGCCCGCCACACATGTAGTAAGTGTCCAGCGTATCGCTTAGCCGGTATGGCGAAAGCACTACCGCAGTGGCAAACCAGATCAGGCACATGGCCAAATCGAGCCGGCGGGTAAGCGTGTCGAACATTCCCGTTTTGGCGTCGTAGATGCGGCAAAACCCGTAGGTCTGCATCAATCCGTGCCAAACACCCCAAAAGAAAACGATTAACAAAATTCCCTTCAGGTCCCACCAAAAGAAAGCGACACAAGTTACGAGCAGAAACAGCGGCGCGAAAATGAAGCGCCACTTGAAGCGTTCGAACAAAGCGCGGTCACCGTAGGCACGGATCATTCCGGGGAGGTGATGACCCATGGCACCGAAGGCAGCGACAAAGAGATAAATGTCCTGCGGACTCCACTTTGCCTGGGCCAGCGCGAACGCAGGTACCAGCAGCAGCGGTGTGCCAACGTACAAGACCAAGTCCCGCCAGGAACTGAGTATCCACAGCTTCCGCCTGGCCGCAGTCGCCGGCTCAGATGGAACAGTTTGCAGACGTGAAAACCCTTGCACCTGCTGCATGAATTCGGGGCCAAGTCTTGCCTAAAACCGCGGTGAAATCAATGCGCTTTGTGCCTGCCCGCCCGCCGAAGCCGGGCGACAGTGCGCGCAAATTGGGAGTCACGCGCGAAAGACTAGGTAATATGGCGAACAAAACCAGGTCAAAAGAAGCGGAAAAAGATGAGCCAGAGCGCGATATCTTTTGCATCGTCAGCGACGCGTTCCGTTGTTTTGCACAGCGTTCATCCACCTTACTTGGCAGCGCCTGGGCGTTTTGCGGCGCCGTTCTTGTCATTCTCGTCTGGCTTATCACCGGACCGACTTTTCATTTCTCGGACACGTGGCAACTGATCATCAACACCGCCACGACAGTCGTCACGTTCCTCATGGTATTTTTGATTCAGAACACGCAGAACCGTGACGCGAAAGCAATGCACTTGAAGTTGGACGAACTAATTCGCGCCGTGAAAGGTGCGCGCAATCAACTCGTCGATCTGGAAAACCTCTCTGATGAGGATCTCAAGAAACTAGAGGAGCAGTTTCGACGATTGCGGAAACAAGCTGAAAACAGCCGAACAGGTTCTGATAACGGCCAACCCGCGATATCGCGCTAAACTCAGACCGTCTCGATTCAGACCGGGTTATCGCCGCGAATTGCAAAATTACCGCACTCGCATCTAATCTCTCGCGCATGACGTCAGTGTGGGAGCTGGCCAACCGCCAGTTGCGTGGTCTCGCCGTTTACGAACCAGGGAAACCAATCGAGGAGACGGCGCGCGAACTAGGTGTTGATCCGAGCACAATCGTTAAGCTGGCGTCGAATGAAAATCCGCTTGGTCCTTCTCCCAAGGCGCTGGAGGCGATGCGCGCCGCGCTGGAGCATGCGCATCTTTATCCTGATGGCAGCGGATTTTACTTGCGCAAAGCAATCGCGGCGAAACTCACCGTAGCGCCTGAGAACGTAATCCTCGGCAATGGATCGAACGAGGTGATCGAATTCCTTGGGCACGCGTTTCTGAATCCCGGCGATGACGTAATTACGTGTCAGTACGCCTTTATTCTCTACAAACTACTCGCGACCGCTTTCGGCGTGCGTACGATCGAAACGCCGAGCCCGGATTATCAACAGAATCTCGGTGCAACACTGGACGCGATCACGTCCAAAACCCGGCTCATCTTCATTCCAAACCCAAACAATCCCACCGGTACGTTGATCCCTCAGCGCGCGATCGACAGTTTCATGTCGCGAGTGCCGGATCGCATCATCGTTGTTTTTGACGAGGCGTATTTCGAATTCCTTAATGATCCGCCCGACACACTTCGATTTATTCGTGACAGGCGAAACGTCGTTGTGTTCCGTACGTTCTCGAAGATCCACGGCCTTGCGGGGCTCCGCATCGGGTATGCCATCGCGCCGCCCGATCTGACCGAAGTGCTGCACAAGACAAGACAAGCATTCAACGTGAACAGCATTGCACAGGTCGGCGCGATCGCGGCGCTCGATGATGAGGCACACTTGCGCGAAACTAAGCGGGTTGTAGCGGAAGGCCGCGCTTATTTGCAGGAACAATTTTGCACGATGCAGATTCCGTTCGTGCCAGCCGCTGCGAATTTTGTGATGGTAAACGTCGGCGATGGTTGTGCAGTGTTCCACAAGCTGCTGCAACGAAAAATCATTGTACGCCCGCTCAAAGGCTATGGTTTGCCTGAATGGGTCCGGATTTCCGTCGGCACAATGGAAGAAAATAAAAAGTTAATTGCCGCAATGGGCGAAGTGATCTGGGGGCGATAGGATCGGCAATCCGAATCGAACAGCGGCGCAGCGGCGCCGCACTGCAACACATTTGGCAACCGGAGCGGTTGCCCTACAATTTGGATTCGGACTCATGACCGTTTCTGACACGATCGCCGCTATCTCGACGCCGCCTGGTGAAGGCGCGATTGCGCTCGTACGGATTTCCGGCGCGAATGCGATTCAGATAGGAGACAAGATATTTCGGGGCAAAGAACAACCGTCGCAATTCGCGTCACACGTTCAGCATCTCGGCGAGATTTTCAGCGCAGAAAATCAGTTGATTGATCAAGTGGTGCTTTCAGTCCATCGTGCACCGGCTAGTTACACCGGTGAAGATCTGGTGGAAATCAGTTGCCACGGCGGCACCCTCGTTTCCGCAAAAATTCTCGAAGCTTGTTTGCGTGCAGGGGCCAGGGCAGCGGGTCCTGGCGAATTCACCGAGCGCGCATTTCTCAACGGCAAGATGGATCTGACTCAGGCCGAGGCGGTAATCGATTTGATCCGCGCACGAACTGATCTGGCGCTGCGTTCGGCGACCGAACAACTCGAAGGCAGACTCGGCGATCAAATCAGGAAAATCCGCGATGAATTGATCGCGCTGCTAGCGCACATCAATGCCTCAATTGATTTTCCAGAAGAAGGCATTGACCCAGACGAAGACGAAACGCTTTGCGCCCGGCTCGATTCCATTCGCGACGCGATCGCCGTGTTGCTTGCGACTGCCGATCAGGGTCGCGTGCTGCGCGAAGGCGTGCGCGTGGTGATTTACGGTGCGACAAACGCCGGCAAATCGAGTCTGCTCAATCGTTTGCTTGGGTATGATCGCGTGATCGTCAGCGACACGCACGGAACAACACGCGATACGATCGAGGAAACGGTCAATTTGGAGGGGGTGCCGATCCGGTTGCTCGACACTGCAGGCCTTCGCGCTTCGGAAACCGAACTGGAGCGTGCAGGAATCGAGCGCACACAGAAATCACTGCAACTGGCTGATTTGCGCG
>Ga0209474_10003172_pt1 | contig 14587 bp, 15 predicted proteins | sample GraSoiAngelo_145_FD_185902 | JGI IMG/M metagenome (GOLD analysis project Ga0209474, IMG submission 185902) | Grasslands soil microbial communities from the Angelo Coastal Reserve, California, USA - 14_1009_05_20cm (SPAdes) (version 2) | ecosystem: Environmental > Terrestrial > Soil > Grasslands...
GCGCGACGGTAGGCGCGCTGGTCATCCTCAAGCTGTTCGACCACAAGGCGAGGCTCAGGGCCGAGGACCGCGACCTGCTCGATTTGATCGCGGCACATGCCGCGTCGGCGTTGTTCGCCGCGCGCGTCTACTCGAATACCGACCGCAAGCTGAAGACGCTGGAGAGCCTGGTCGCGCTGGTTCGCAGGCAGTAGGCGCCATGAGCCTCTCGGGCAACATCGAGGACGTGTCCGTCGCCGACGCGCTGCAGTTCATCCATCTCGGCGGCCGCACCGGGACGCTCACGCTCACTTGCGGAGAAGCGAAGGCGGGCATCGGGTTCCACGAGGGCCGCATCGTCAACGCCTGGGCACCGGGGGGAAAGCGACTCGGCGAGCTCTTGATCGAGGCCGGCGTCCTGCAGCAGGCGACGCTGGAGGAGGCGCTGCGGCGGCAGGAGTCGGAGCATCCCCGGCGGTCGATCGGGCAGATCCTGGTGGCGATGAACGTCGTCGACAGCGAAACCATCTATCGCGCCGTCGAGCAGCAGATCGAGAGGACCGTCTACGACCTGGTGACCTGGAACCAGGGAACGTTCCATTTCGCGCTCGACGATCTCAAGCCGATCGACGACATCGCGGTCATTCCCGGCGACGTCATCCGCCACCTGAATCTGGACACCCAGATGGTCCTGCTCGACGCGCTGCGGATCTTCGACGATCGCAACCGAGGCAGGGGGCCGCACAACGGGGGGCCGGCGGCAGATCACGCGCGGCCGGCGCCGCCAGCGACGCCTCGCGCTCCAGCCCGCTCCGCGGCGATCCCACCGGTCGGCGTCAAGCTCTTGCCGGATGAAGGCCGCACGCGGCTACAGGTCGTCTCCGGCGATCGGGAGATCGCCGACCGGCTCGCGCAGGCGCTCCCGGAGGTCACCGTGGCCCGCGTGAACTTGCGCGACGCCGGCACGCCGCCGCCCGGGGAGCCTCCGCCCCTCGTGTTGATCGACATGCGCGACCGTAGCGTGGCGCTGGATTCGGTATCTGCGCTACGCCGGGCCCGCCCGCGCGCTTCCATCCTCGCCATCGTCGACCCGGGTGGGCAGGCCGCCCAGGTGTACCAGGCGGGAGCGCTGGCCGTCGTCCCTTGCGAGTTGGACCTCGTGGTCGCCTGCTTCCGCTCGCTGGCGCGGAACCGCCAGGATCTGATGACCGGCGGGTCGCGGGCCGATCGCATCAACGTCAACTTCGCCAAGCTGCGCCGCATCGTCGGCGACCTGCGCAGCGGTCTCATCTCCACCACCATCTCCCTGAGCCTGATGAACATCATCAGCGAGTCGGTGGAGCGGGCGGTTCTCCTGCTCGTGCGCCGCGAAGGGCTGACCGCGCTGGGCGCCTTCGGCAACAGCCCCGGCGGGCAGCCACTGGCACAGCTCACCCGCGGCCTGAAGATCGATCTGGCGAGCAAGAACGCCCTCACCGACAGCCTGGCGGATGGGCAGGTGCGGGCCATGCCCTTCGAGGAGGCGAGCTTTCCACCGCAGTTCCGCGAGCTGGTGGGCAAGCCGCGCTCGGGAGAGTGCGCGATCTTCCCGGTGATGGGCGGACAGCGCGTGATCGCGATGGTGTACGCCGACAACGGGCATTCGAATCGCGCGATCGAAGAGCTGGACATCCTCGAGCTGGCGGCGGCACAAGCCGGCCTCGCTTTCGAGAACGAGCTGCTGCGGCGTCAGACCACGCAGTCGTAACCGAGGTGCGCTTGAGCACGGCAGAGATGGAGAAGGCGTTCCAATCCGGCGCGAGCGACGCCGAGATCATCGCGGCGCTCCAGGAGCCGCAGCCGGTGCCGCGGGAGAAAGCGATCGCGCTGGCTGCGCGGCATCTGCCGCCGGAGACGCTCGGTCGCTTCGTGGGAAACGACGAGAACGCAGTGCTCCGCAACGCGGCGCTCGCCGCGCTGGAACGGCAGGGCCCTTACGCGGTGCCGCACCTGGTGGCGCTCTCCCGGGGAGAGAATGCCGAAGTGGCGATGTTCGCCGTCCAGATCCTCTCCCGGATCAAGGATCCCGGCTCGGTGCAAGCGATGCTCCCCCTGCTCGAGCACGGCGACTCGAACATCGCGCAGGCGGCGATCGAGGCGCTCGGCGCGCTCAAAGCGCGGGAGGCGGTCCCCGGCTTGATCCGGCTCCTCGACGCGGACCTCTGGCTGCAGTTCGCGGCGGTGGCGGCGCTGGGAGAGATCGGCGATCCGCGCGCCGTCCAGCCACTGCTCGACGCGGTCCCCAACGACATGCTGTCGGAGCCCGCGGTCGATGCGCTCGGCCGCATCGCTTCGCCTGACGCCCTGCCGCGGCTGCTCACGCTGCTCGCGGACCACGAGCGGCTGCCCCTGCGCGATGTCGTGCTCAAGGCTTGCGCCGCCATCCTCGAGTCGCAGCACGCGCCGCCATCCGTCTTCACGCGCTTTCGCCGCAAGCTCGACGAGGAGCGCCGCGATCAGGACGTGATCGACTACCTCGGCGGTCTGCTCGGCTCGGACGAGGTCGCCCTCGGGCGGGCGGCAGCGTCCGTCGCGCTCGCCGGCCACCTGGAGAGGCTCTACCCGGCCGTCGTGCTGCGCGCGCTCTCGCCCGACCCCGAGGAGGCGCGCTGGACCGCCGCTCTCTGCCGCAGGCACGAGCGCACCCTACGGGCGGCGCTCCACGATCTGCTGCGCAACGGCGATCCACGCGTCCGCCGTGGGGCGCTGATGTGCGCGCCCGCCGATCCGTCCACCGTCCCGGTGCTGGTGCCGCTGATGACTGACCGGGATGCCGGCGTTCGCGCCGCGGCCTGCCAGGCGCTGGGCAGGTGCCGCGACATGTCCGCCATTCCTGCGCTGATCGAGCTTTTCGCGCGCGGTACGCCTCCGGAGAGCGTCGCCGCAGCGGAAGCGCTCGGGAGCATGCCGGGACAAAGCCTGATCGCGCTGGCGCCATATCTGGAGATCGAGGGGAAGGTGCTCCCTGCGCTCGAGATCCTGGCCGCCGCGCGCAGCCCGCTCTTTCCGGACAAGATCGTCGAGCTGCTCGACGCTCCACAGGCTCCTGTCCGCCGCGCGGCGCTCCGCGTGCTCGTCAATCACGATCAGATGGACGTCGAAGAGCACCTGGTACGCAAGCTCCAGGACCCGGACGAATCGGTGCGCATCGAGGCGGTGGAGTTGCTGGTGCGCAACGGCTCGACGCGCGCGGTACCCGCGCTGGTCGGCCTGCTCGTCGTCTCGGACGAGCTGCGCTACCACGCCATCCGCGCGCTGGGGCGGCTGCACGCGGAGACCGCCGCCGCCGAGTTGGAGCGCCTCTTTCCGCGCGCGACCGGGCACGAGCGGCTGGAGATCCTGGCCGCGCTCATCCGCATCGGCGCGCCGGGGCTGCTCCCGTTCCTGAAGGGGCGTCTGAAGGACTCCGAGGCGGAAGTGCGCCGCGTCGCCGCCGACGGGCTCGCCCGGGTGGTCCCCGCCTCCGAGCTGCCTTTGCTGGTGAAGCTGGCGCAAGACTCCGACTGGACCATCCGCAACCACGCCGGGTGGGGCCTCGGCCGCCTTGCGCTGCCGCACGGTCGCGATGCTCTTCTCGCGCTGGTACGCGACACCGAGCCCGTGGTTGCGCGGACGGCCCGTGCTGCGCTGGCGAAGCTGCCGCGATCGTGAGCACCGCATGTACACGGTTCAGTCGAGGAACGTAGCCGCATGGCCCACTCCGCGAGGGAGCGGCTAGCTTTTTCCTGCTTGCGTGGCGACCGTGTCCTTATGTCTTCTGGATTCGCCGGAGCGGTCGTGCTCTCGCTCGCCGTCTCGCTCGCGCCGGCGCGCGTGACTTCGCCGATGGGCCGCGCGCCGAAGCCCGGGCACGGGCTTTCCGTACCGAAAATGTGGCAGGATCGCACGGGCCATTTCGCGCTCGAGCGCCCGACCGCAGAGCGCTGGATGTTGCGCAGTGGTGTACGGGGTCCGGACGGGGAGCCGGTTCCCCTGCTGGCGATGTCGCAGGAAACCGGTGCCCAGCTCGTGGTGCAGTCGGCCGATGGGATCCACGACATCCGCCTGCTCGCCCGCATGCTGATGGAGAACCTCGCCGGCGAAGCGCGCGTCCACGTCGAGGACGTGCAGCGTGTGCTCGCGCGCGGCGGCGAGGCTTACGGCTTCTCCTTCACCGTCGCCGACGAGGTGCGCGGCCGCGTCGCCGTGGTGCGGGCCGGGGACTACGTGGCGCTCGCGGTCGCAAGCTGGCCGATGGGCGCGCCGCCCGAGGTCGTCGACGACGTGGACGCGATGATCGGCTCGCTGGGCCCGGTGCCGGGGGCGCTCCCGCCGGGTGTGTTCTGAGCCGCTCCGCGACGCGCGTGAGCTGATCGTAGAGCCGCAGCAAGTCGCCGGACAGTGCTTTGCGGTGGGAGGCGACCGTCTTCAGATCTCCGCGGGTGGCGGGGCCGGTGATTGCCCGTTCCGGGGGCTCGTGCCACAGCTTCTCCAGCGCGCCGAGGGCAAGCGGCAACAAGGCGGCGCGCGCTTGCGGCTCGGGCAGACCGGTGGCATCGCGGAACGTGCGCAGCGCTTCGGCGAAGAGCGCGACTTGCCCGCCGGCCGCGAGCACCGCCGCGGCGTGATAGAGCGGACGCGACTTGTCGGCGGTCAAGAGCGGCGTCATTCCCAGGCGCAGGGCGAGCTGCGCCAGGTCTCCGGCGGCGCCCTCGTCGGATGCCGAAATGCCGGCGGCGAAACCACTGAATCCTCTGGCTCCATCACGGGTGAATGGGCGAAGGGGGTGGAACGAGCCGGTACGGGCGCCCCGGCGCCGGGCGGCAGCGAGCGGCGACAGGCCGAGTGCGCCGGCGAGGTGGACGACGAGCTGCCCCGGGCCGACGTCGATCCGGCCGCAGACCTCGGCGATGGCGGCATCCGTTACGGCGAGCAGCACGACGTCGACGTCGCGCAGCGGAGGCGGCTGCAGACCGCTGCGCCGGTGCCAGGAGGCGAGGACGCGCACGCCCGCTCCGGGCAGCGCCTCGAGGAACGCCCGTGCCACCGCGCCGCCGCCGAGCACTGCGGCAGTCTCGATCATTCCCGCCGGAACTCCACTCCGGATCCGCCGGCGTACGCCAGCAGCGTCTCGCCGCTCCTCACCCGTCCGGCGAGGATCTCGTCCGCCAGCGGCGATTCCACCAGCCGTTGGATCACCTGGCGCATCGGCCGCGCGCCCAGTGCGAGCTGGTATCCGCCCGCGGCGATCAGGTGATCGACCAGACCGGGTCCGATGCGGAAGGCGATCCGCCGCTCGTCCCAGAGTCGGCGCGAGCTGCCTTCGAGCAGCAGGTGCGCGATGCGCCCCACCTCGTCCTGCGCGAGCGGAGCGAACACCAGCTTCTCGTCGAGCCGTCCCCAGAGCTCGGGCGGAAAACCCGCCCGCGCCTGCTCCAGCGCGCGCAGCCTCTGCGGCTCCGTCTTTTCCGGAGAAGGCTCCAGGCGCTGCGCAAATCCCATCGGACGCTGCCCTTCGGCGGCGAACGCCCCGGCGCCGAGATTGCTGGTAAGGATCACGACGGCGCCGCAGAAGTCGATCCGGCGGCCGCGGCCATCGGTGAGCTGCCCTTCGTCGAGCACCTGGAGCAAGAGCTGCAATACCGCGAGGTGCGCCTTCTCCGCCTCGTCGAGAAGCACGACCGAGGCCGGCCTGCGCCGCACCGCCTCGGTGAGCTGGCCACCCTCGCCGTAGCCCACGTATCCGGGCGGCGCGCCGACCAGGCGCGCCGCCGTATGCGGCTCGGCGTATTCGGAGAGATCGATGCGGACCAGCGCGCCATCGAACAGCTCGTCGGCGAGAGCACGCGCGGTCTCGGTCTTGCCCACTCCGGAGGGACCGCAAAAGAAGAAGGACGCGAGCGGCCGCTGCGCGGAAAACCCGGCATAGTTGCGCCGCACGGCCCGGGCGATCGCGGAAATGTTGTGCTCGTGTCCCACGATGCGCGCAGCAAGACGGCGTTCGAGGCTGAGGAAGCGCTCTCCGTCGGGCTGCAGCAGGCGGTCCTCGGGCAACCCGGCCATCCTCGCTACGGCCCGGGCGACATCCTCGCGCGAAACCTCGCTGCGCCCGTCGCGCCGGGCGCGCGAGCCGGCAAGGTCCATCGCGGCGAAGGCCTTGTCAGGCAGGTAGCGGTCGCGGACGTACCGCGCCGTAAGCTGCGCCGCGGCCTCCAAGGCATCGGGAAGGAAGCTTACTTGATGGTGCTCCTCGTACTGCGGGGCCGCTCCCCGCAGGATCCGCGCCGCGTCCGCGGGCGAGGGTTCGCGCACGAGCACCGGCACGAAGCGGCGCTCCAGCGCCGGGTCGCCTTGGATGTGCTTGCGAAACTCGTCGTGCGTCGTCGCGCCAATGCAGGGAAACTCGCCGCGCGCCAGGGCCGCCTTGAGCTCGTTCGCGGCGTCTTGCGGCCCCTCGCCGGCCGCGCCCGCGCCGATCAGCATGTGCAGCTCGTCGATGAAGACGATGAAGCGGCCCTCGGCGCGCCTGATCTCGTCCTTGATCCCGATCAGGCGCTCGCTGAACGAGCCGCGGAGCTGGGTTCCGGCGACGAGCCCGCTGACGTCGAGCTGGAGCAGGACCCGCTCGTTGCCCGACATCCGCAGCGCCAGCCCTTCGACGATGGCGGTCTTGCCTACCCCGGCCTCGCCGACGAGGACGGGATTGTTCGCCCGGCGCTTGCCGAGGATGTCGAGGAGCTCCTCCGTCTCCCTCTCCCGGCCCAGGGCGGGATCCAGCTTTCCTTCCTCGGCGAGCGCCGTGAGATTGCGCGCGTGCGCGGCGAGCCAGGGAAACTCCCGTGGGTCGAGCATGGAGGGCGTCCGCGCCCCATCCGGTTCGGGCGCCGGTCCGGGTTCGGATCTGCGTTCGGGTTCCTCGATCGGGGGCAGCGTGGCGACCCGCGCGGGCGCCGCCGACCATTGCGGGGCGGCGGGACGCGCGGTGTTGGCCGCGCGGGGCGTGGGCGCAGCCGCCTCCCGGCGCCGCGGGATGGCGCCGGTGAGATAACCGAGCGCCGTGGTGCGCAGCGAAGCGACGGGCGATGCGGTCTTCTCCAGCAGGTGGGCAGCCGAGCTGCGAGAGAGGCGGGTCAGCGCGATGAGCAGATGGAGCCCCCCCGCGCGCGCGTTTCCACAGTCGAGGGCGAGCTGGCGCGCGCGCTCCAACGCATCGCCGAAGGAGTCTGCCGGCTCCTCGGGAAACTTGCCGGCAGCGGCGAGCTCGGCGAGCACGCGATCTTCGTCGCAGCCGCGCTCGCGCAGCAGGACGTCCGCGGGGCCAGGCACCGTGAACGTGGCGAGCAAGAGGTGGTGCGTTCCGGGAAGCTGGCCGGCGTTCTTCGCGATGTCCTGCGCTTCTGCGGCGATCTGCGCAAGCTCTGCGGAGTCGAGGGCCATCGATGCAGGCATCCTCGCTTACAGCGATCTTCCCGCGCAAGCGGCAAACTACTTCGTCAGCGGTTCCGGCGCCGCGAACCCCGCCAGCAGCTCGCCGGCCAAGGCCTGCCGCGGCGCCCGGCGCAGCACATCGTTGAACCGGCGCGCGTGCGGCCGCCGCAGATCCAGCCGCGATCGCACGATGCCGCCGCGGGTGCGGTGGACGAAGGTGACTGCGCTCCCGCGGACCGCCTCGACGATGCCGACGTGAGAGAACCCGGCGCGATACGTGTTGCGGAAGAATACGAGATCGCCCGGCAGGGGCCGCGCTCGCAGCGCCCGCCTTGCCCGGGCCAACCGGTACAGGTTGGAGACGCCGTTCTCGTGGCGCAGGGGAGGGAGCACCGCCAGGTCCACCCCTTCGCCCGCGTAGATGGTGCGCACGAAACCCGAGCAATCGTCGGTCGCCGTGCGCGAGAGCTGCCGCACCGAGCGAAGCCCGGCCGCGGAATGCGCCTGCTGAGCGAGCCGGGGGCCGAGCAAGGAGGCGAGCAGCAGGAAAAGCATGCGGGCGGGAAGTTGCTCACCCGCCGTACAGGATGGAATCCTCGCCGGCCCCGCCTGCTCGCCTGTGGACTACCCAGGCAAGCGAACGTGTCTACTTGCGTGCCAGCTTTCCGCGCGAGTCGAGCTTGTAACCTTGCGGCAGGGCCGCCTCGACCTTCGGCGTATAGCCTTTGACATCCCAGCCGGAATCCGCGAGCAGCCCGGCCAGGGCCTCGCGCACGCGGGCGTTGTTTCCTTCGTGCGCCTTGAGAAAATGCTGGATCAGCGGCTCGCGTCCGATCGGATCCTGCTGCCGGGCGATCACCTCCGCCGCGGCGATCTGCACCTCGTCGTCCATGTCGTCGAGAAACGGCAGCACCGCGGGCGCGATGTCCGGCGACTTGTGCGCGGAGAGAGCGTGCAGGAGCAGGACCTTCTTTTCCGGAACCCGGCTGTACTCGCCGCCGACCTTGCGTGCCACTTCGACCAGGAACTTCACGACCTCCGCCTCCGGCAGCAAGCCGTCCAGGGCGCGCAGCGGCCAGGAGATCTCGTCGCGGCTGGAGATGAAGCGCTTCACCGGGCCCAGCGCGATGTCGCCGGCCTGCGTGATCAGGGCGAGTACTCGCGCTTTCTCCTCGTCGTCGGTGATCCCCGGATCCACCCGGAACGTGTAGCGCAGGAGCAGTGCCTCGACGGCGGCTTCGGTCTTCAACGCGCCGAGCTCCTCGATGGCGCCCTGGCGGTTTTCGGCGGGACCGAACTTGGCACTCGCCTTCTTCTGCAGGCGACGGACCTTGCCTTCCGGTCCGCCCATCCCGAGCATGTCGAGCCATCCCATGGGGCACTTCTACAGCACGACGTCCTTGCGCACGTCGTTTTTGTACAGCTGCTGGAGGAGGGCAGCCGCCTCGCGCGCCTGGGGCGAGTCCTGCGGCAGCACGACCTGGAGAACGGCGTACAGGTCACCCCTCGGCGCACCGGTTGCGCCGCCTCGGAGCGCCGGGAGCCCTCGCCCGCGCAGGCGCAGCTTGCGGCCGCTCTGCGAGCCGGGTGGGATCTTCAGCTTCACCGGCCCCTCGAAGGTGGGCGCCGTGACCTCTGCACCGGCGAGCGCCTCGGCCGGCGTGATGGGAAGGTCGACCAGCAGATCGCGCCCCTGCACGCGCACGGACGGGTGCTCCCGAACCGTGATGCGCAGGTAGAGGTCGCCGGGTTCGCCGCCGCGCTGGCCGGGCCCGCCCTGCCCGGGGAGCCGTACGCGCGAGCCGGTCTCCACGCCCGGGGGAATCTTCACCTTCAGGCGCGTAGTCTCGGGGATGGTGGCCTCTCCGCCGCAACGGGGGCAGGGTTCGCGGATGGTACCCTCTCCCCGGCAGCGCGGACACGGCGTGCTGAAGACGCCGCCCATGAAGATCTCGCCCGAACCGCCGCATTGAGGGCAGGTCTGCGCCCGGCTGCCGGGACGTGCCCCGGTGCCCTTGCATTCGGGGCAACGTACAGGCCGGTTGACGGAGATTTCCCGCTCGGCGCCCAGCACCGCGTCGCGCAGGTCCACCTCGATGGGTGCCTCGATGTCTTCGCCGGGTATCGGCTCGGCTGCCGCACGCCGGCGCCGCGCGCCCCGGCGCTTGCCAATCAGGTCTTCGAACATCGAGCCCAGGTCCGAGGGATCGAATCCGCCGCCTGCGAAATCCTCGAAGCCGCGGAAGTCGCCCCCGCCAAAGCCGCCGGCGCGCGCCTGCCGCTGGAACTCGCGCGCCTTCTGCTCGTCGAATCCCGGACGCGTCGAGATCTCGCCGAACTCGTCGTAGAGGGAGCGCTTCTTCGGGTCGCCGAGGATCTCGAAGGCAGCGGAGACTTCCTTGAAACGCTCCTCCGCCTTCTTGTCGCCCGGATTCATGTCCGGATGCAGCTTCTTCGCCAGCTTCCGGTAGGCCTTCTTGATCTCTTCCGCCGACGCCGTCTTCGACACGCCGAGGGCGGAGTACGGATCCTTCATCACAGGGCGACCGTAACCACCTGACGCGAGGTGGTCAAATCGGCGCGGCAAATTGCCCGTTGCCGGGTGCCATCTGTTACCATCCCAGTGTGAGAGCGTTTCCCTTCGCCCTGATCGTCGCCGCGGCCTTCAGCGCGCGGGCGGCGGAGCGCCAGCTGCTCGACGAGGTGGTCGCGGTGGTCGATGCGCACTCCATCACGCTTTCCGAGGTGGCGGCCGAGACGCGCGTGCGGCTGGTCGGGGCGCAGGGTCCTTCCGCCACGAACGCGACGCTCGATCGCCGCATCCTGGCGGCTTCCCTGCGCAAGACCATCGAGGAGCGCATCGTGCTTTCGGAGATGCAGCGGCTGAAGCTGTTCGATCTCGAGCCGGGCGAGATCGATGCGCTGCTGGCGAAGCTGCGCGCGCTCTTTCTTTCGCGCGCCGAGTACGACGCGTTCGCCCGCTCCGTCGAGCTGACGGACGACGAGATCGGCGCCATCCTTGCCCGTGAGCTGCGCGTGGCTCGCTATCTGGACAACCGGCTGAAACTGGCGGCGCAGCTTCGCGACAGCGAGTTGGGAGAGGCCGCGCGGGGAAAGAACCTGACCGAGGCGCAGCGCGAGCAGCTGCGGGAACAGCTCGCGCAGGAGAAGTACCAGCGCCTGCTGCGCGAGCTGCTGGCGGATTTGCGCCGGCGCGCGACGGTGCGCGTGCTCGATCCCCTCGACGCCGAGGGGACGGTCGCGGCGGGGCAGTAGGATGGCGGTTCGAGTCCGTCCCCGACTCGAGATCCGCCGCATGACGGGTGCGGACCTCGACGAGGTGATGGTGATCGAGCGCGCCGCCTTCCTCCATCCCTGGTCGCCGGAGCTGTTCCGGCGCGAGCTGGAGCACGACTGGAGCACGATCCTCGTCGCGGTCGAGCCCCTGACCAGCGCGAGCGGCAGGGGCAGCGAGCGCATCGTCGGATTTCTCATCTACTGGCTGGTTCACGACGAGGTCCATATTCTCAATGTAGCGGTTGGGCCGGAGCACCGGCGCAAGGGCGTGGCGCGAACGCTGATGGGCGAGACGGAGAGGCGCGCGCACCAAGCGGGCGCGGCATTGCTGACGCTCGAGGTGCGCCGTTCCAACCAGGCGGCGCTCGAGCTGTACCGGGAGTTCGATTACCGGGCGGTGGGGGTGCGTCCCAACTACTACGTCGACGAGGGGGAGGACGCGATCGTCATGGTCAAGGAGCTCAAACACGCCCGTTAGTCGCCCTGTTGCTTTCAGGCTGCACGGATTATGAGATCGCTCTACTCAACGCCGTTTTCCTTCGCGGGAGCGGAGGACGGCCGTGACCTCCTGCAGACCCATGCCGTGCGCCTGCAGCAGTACCAGCGCGTGGTACAGGAGGTCGGCGGCTTCGTGGGCGATCTCGTCGCGATTTCCACGCAGCGACGCCACCACCAGCTCGGAAGCCTCCTCGCCCACCTTCTTGTGACGGAGCGCCTCGTCGGCGAACAGCTTCGCGGTATAGGAGCCTTCGGGCGCGGACCGCTTGCGCGAACGCAGCACGCGCTCCAGCGCGGTCAGGGTCTCGCCGAGAGCAGGAGGGGCCTCGAGCAGCGGATCGCCGGCGAGGAAACAGGAGCGCGCCCCGGTGTGGCACGCCGGACCCGCAGGGTCGACGCGCACGAGGATCGCGTCCTGATCGCAGTCGAGAGCGACGGCGCGCACCGCCTGGGTATTCCCGCTGGTCGATCCTTTGACCCAGAGCTCGCCCCGGCTGCGGCTCCAGAACGTCGCGAGGCGCGTCTCGAGCGTGCGTCGCAGGCTCTCGCGGTTCATCCAGGCGAGCGCGAGCACCTCGCCGGAGGCCGCGTCCTGGACGATGGCCGGAGCGAGCCCCTGCGCGTCCCATTTCACGTCGTCCGGGCTCATCTGCGCATCGGGAACCCGCGCGCGGCGCAGGCCTCCTTGACGGCGGCGACGGTGAGCGTGCCGAAGTGAAAGACGGAAGCGGCCAGGGCCGCCGACGCCCCGGCCTCGAATGCCTCCGCGAAATGAACGGGCTTTCCCGCACCTCCGCTGGCGATCACCGGTACCGGGACAGCCGCCGTCACCGCACGGAGCATGTCCAGCGCGAACCCATGTCCCGTGCCGTCGTGGTCCATCGACGTGAGCAGGATCTCTCCCGCGCCGCGGTCGACCGCCTCGCGGGCCCACTCGATCAAGTCGCGTCCGCTGGGCCGGGTGCCCCCGTGCGACCGCACTTCCCATCCCCTACCGCGCGCTTTGGCGTCGATCGCGACCATGGCGCTCTGCGACCCCGCCAGCCTGGCGACCGCCGTGATCAGCGCCGGATCCGAGATGGCCGCCGTGTTCATCGACACCTTGTCGGCTCCCGCGCGCAGCAGCGCCTCGGCGTCCGCTACGGCGCGCACGCCGCCTCCCACCGCAAAGGGGATGTTCAGCTCCCGCGCGACCTGCTCGACCAGGCGCACCAGTGTGCCGCGCGCCTCGAGGGATGCGCTGATGTCGAGAAAGCACACCTCGTCCGCCCCCGCGGCGCCGTAGGCCCGGGCCTGCTCCACGGGGTCGCCGGCGTCGCGCAGCTCCTGGAAGCGAACCCCCTTGACCACCCGTCCGTCCTTGACGTCGAGGCAGGGGATGATGCGGCGGGTCAGCATGATGTCCCCAGCGCAGCCTGGCCTTCGCGGACGGTGAACCTGTGCTCGTACAACGCCGTACCCGCGATCGCGCCGGCGAGAGCGGGCAACCCGGCGGAGGCGAGAGCGCGCAGATGGGAGAGCTCCCCAGCTCCCCCGGAGGCGATCAGGCGCGCCTCCGGCACCGCGCTGGTCACTTCCCGGAGAAGTCCGAGGTCGAACCCTTCCAGCGTCCCGTCGCGCGCGACCGCGGTGACGATCAGCCAGCGGACGCCTTGGGCTGCGAGCGCCTTCGCCAGCTCCGTCGCGGTCGGCCCCTCCGCTTCGGTCCAACCTCGCGTCGCCGCCCGGCCGTCCTTGACGTCGATCCCACAGCCGACGCGCTCCTCGCCGAATCGCGCCACCGCCGTTCCCGCCAGCGCAGGGCGTTCCACAGCTGCCGTGCCCAGGATCACGCGCGCGGCGCCCGCGTCCAGCGCCGCCTCCGCCGCGGCCAAGTCGCGGATTCCACCGCCCACCTGGACCTGGGCCGGCGCGGCGGCCTCTACTATCCGTCCGATCAGATCGATCTGTCGCCGGCCGCCGAATGCAGCGTCGAGATCGACGACGTGCAGCGCTTGCGCGCCCTGCTGCACGAACGCGCGCGCCTGTGCGGCGGGATCCTCGGAATACATCCGCGCGCTCTGCCGGTCGCCTTTGTGTAGCCGCACCGCCCGCCCCTCGAGCAGGTCGATCGCGGGATAGAGCAGGGGAATCACGCGCCCGCTCCAGGCAGGGCCAGAAACCTCTTGAGCAACGCCTCGCCGTCCTGCGCGCTCTTCTCCGGGTGGTATTGCACGCCGAAGAGCGTCCCCTGGCTGACGGCAGCGGCGATGCGCACCGGCCCGTGCTCCGCGACCGCGGAGGTGACCTCGTCGGGCGCCTCGCAGCGATAGGAGTGGGCGAAGTACGCCCAGCCCGACGGCTCGAGCGCGCTCGGCACCGTGGGCCGCAGCTTTTGCCAGCCGATGTGGGGGACCTGGATGCCTTCCGGCAGCCGGGTCACGCGTCCCGGCAGCAGTCCCAGACCAGGGCGCCGGCCATCCTCTTCCCCTTCCTCGAAGAGAAGCTGCATGCCGAGGCAGATGCCGAGCACCGGGACACGACGGGCGACGGCCTGCTGGAGCGCTGCGCGGAATGGGGCGGCACGCTCCATTCCGAGCCCGAAGGCCGCCACGCCCGGAAGAATCACCCTTGGCGCCTTCGCGACAGAGGACGGCTCGGTCACCAGCATCGGCTCTCCGCCCGCGCGGCGGAGAGCCTGGAGCACGGACCCCAGGTTCCCGAGACCGAGATCGACCACCGCGACGTTCACAGCACTCCCTTGGTGCTGGGCACCACGCCGGAAAGACGCCCGTCGAGCGCGACCGCCTGGCGAAGGGCGCGCGCGAACGACTTGAACACCGCCTCCGCGCCGTGATGGAAGTCGCGCCCGGTGAGCAGATCGATGTGGAGATTGGCGCGCGCGTTGTCGGCGATCGCCTTGAAGAACCCCTCCAGCACGGAGATATCCATCGCGCTGCGTGGTCCCTGATCGAGCGACACGTTCCAGTGCAGGTACGACCGTCCGGAGAGATCGACGACGGTGCGTGCCAGGGCCTCGTCGAGCGGGAAGTAGAAGCAGCCCGCGCGCGCGATTCCCTTGCGATCGCCGAGCGCCTCGTCAATTGCGCTCCCGAGCGCGATCCCGGTGTCCTCGACGGTGTGGTGCTGATCGATGTGCAAGTCGCCCTTGCACTCGATGCGCAGGTCCAGCGCGGAGTGCTTCGCCAGCGTCTCCAGCATGTGGTCGAAGAACGGGATCCCGGTGGAGACTTGCGCGTCTCCGCGGCCGTCGAGCTCGACCGCGACGTCCAACTCCGTCTCCTTCGTCTTGCGCGAGATCTTCGCGGTGCGGCTCATGCCAGGGCATCTCCGGTCTCGGCGAGCAGGCGCGAGAGCACGCGGTTGG
>Ga0209474_10003176_pt1 | contig 14569 bp, 7 predicted proteins | sample GraSoiAngelo_145_FD_185902 | JGI IMG/M metagenome (GOLD analysis project Ga0209474, IMG submission 185902) | Grasslands soil microbial communities from the Angelo Coastal Reserve, California, USA - 14_1009_05_20cm (SPAdes) (version 2) | ecosystem: Environmental > Terrestrial > Soil > Grasslands ...
CTACCCGGCTGACGAACCACTCCGGTTGCGGGCAGTCGCCGGCGACGAGGCGGCGTTCGAGTCGCTCCTCCGACCCCTGGTCGAGCCAGGGTTGCGGCTCGCCCTCTCGATGCTGGGGGATCGGCGGGATGCCGAGGACGCCACGCAGGAGGCGCTGACCCGCGCCTGGCGCAAGCTGCACCAGCTCCGGCCGGGGATGCCGGTGCGCCCCTGGTTCTTCGCGATCGTGGCCAACCAGTGTCGCAATGTGCGGCGCACGCCGTGGTTCCGGTTGACGTCTCTGGTTGACGTGGTTGGCCGCCGGCCTGCGCCGGAACCGCAGGTCGAACACCTCGATCTCGAACGCGCCATGCAGCAGCTGCCGCTAGCGGACCGCGGCGCGCTCTTTCTGCACTTCTACCTGGGCCTGTCGATAGAAGAGGTCGCCACGACGCTGGGCGTCTCGACAGCCGCCGCGAAATCGCGAATCTATCGGGCGTGTCGCCGGCTCCGCCCGGCCGTCGCCCTGGAGGAATTGGGATGAACGACCTCCGCCGCGAGATCAATGATGTCTTCGCGAAGCAGCAGGAACAACTGGGGGATGCGGCCAGCGCTGGCAATCGGATGCTGCGCTCGGCAACGGTTGGGCGCCGCGTCAACTCCAGGCTGTGGCCGTCCGTGGCGGGCGTCGCGCTCGTGCTGGTCGCGGCCGCGGCCATCGGTGCGTCGATCGTGGTTCGCGGGCTGCACCCAAGGAATGTGGTCACGAACCATCCGTCGCCCACGCCGATCGCGACGCCGACGGCCACGCCCGCCCCGACGCCGATGTCGCAGCCGCTACACGTGCCCTCGACTACGCCGGTAATCCTCTTCCGTGATTCCGCCGACGATACGCAGTTGGATGGCATCGCCTGGGACGGCTCTGCCCGAGGCCGCGTGGCTGCGGATCCCGATTTGGGAAACGGCTTTCTACAGAATCCTGCTGGGACCCTGTATCACTGGATCGGCGGCATCAGCGACCGCAGCGGCGCGGTTGTGCCAGCGCCGGCGACGCCCTTCAAAGGATTCGGGACCTGGGCCGATGATGGCCAGCATTACTGCAGCATGGTGTCGAGATCCCAGTTGCCGCCGGCCGGCGGCGAACCGGCAACCCTGCAATTGACCGCTGTGGGTCAGGCCCCGCGGAACGTCGCCCAGGTAGCCCGCATGTACGATCAAGCCGGCTCCGGCGTCGTTGCCTGCTCCGTCAACACAGACCGGGCTGTCGTGGCCCAATGGACAAGCATCGGGACTGCCACCCAGTTCTGGGTAGTTCAGCTCTCGACAGGCCGCATCCTGTGGACCCGGCCAAACAGCGGCGATATCCGGGCCTCAGTCGATGGCCAGTACATCGCTGAGATCAGCTACAACCAGGGAACGCAGGTTTCGACGACCACAATTTACAGTGCAAGCGGTGCGGTGCTAGGGCACGTCGCGGGCCGAGTGCAGGCGTTTTCGTGGGACGGTTCGCTAGCGATCGTGGCGGACTACGGTAGGCCGGCCTCCCTTGTTCGCTGGCGGGACGGGACAGTCCTCTGGAGGGGCCCCGCAGACGGTGGGTATCTTGACGCGCTGCCGGAGCCGAGGGGCCAGCGAATCGCTGTGTCGGTCAGCAACCCACAACACCCCCAGACGGGGGGCTTCTACCCGGGCGACCTTTACGTCGTCGGGCCCGACGGCCATGCCGTCAAGCTGCTCACGAAGGTGATCACTTAGCGCGGTAACCGCGCGCAAGCGCCCGCGGTAGGTCAGAATTGACCCGAAATGAGCGTGGCGGGGGCTCCCGTGGTGGATCCAATCAGCCTCGCCTCGGCAGCCGGACGTGCGCTGCCCCGGCGCTTGCTCGCCTTGATCGCCGATACGGTCGTCATTTCGTTGCTCGATGCTATCCTCAACGGCACCTTCGGTATCACCCGGGTCACGAGCGGCGTTGCGACCGTGCTGGGCAGCGGCGGCTATACCTCCTTCACGACACAAACGACGGTCGACTGGCCGTGGCTGGCGCTGCTGTGGGTGACCTATTACGCCGTGCTGGAAGGCCTCTTCGGGGCGACCTTCGGAAAGCGTCTCGCCGGCCTTCGCGTCACCGACCTCGAGGGTCGCCGGATCGGCTGGCAAATGGCGATCGTCCGCAACCTCGCCCGTCTGCTCGATGTCCTTCCGTTTGCGTATTTGCTGGGCGGCATCCTGACCCTCGCCACGAAGCGGCATCAGCGTCTCGGCGACATGCTGGCCGGGACGATCGTGGTCCCGGTTGCAGTCGTGACGTACCCGCCGCTGCCGCCGGCTGTGCGGCGCCGCCGGGTTATGGGACTGGCCGCAGCGACCGCCGTGCTCCTCGTGCTCTGTGGCACCTTCGCCTACTTTGGCCGTCCGCCGCTCGTCATCGAGGGCGCGAAGAACACGAGCCAGGGCATCTTCACGGACGGTGTCAGCACGTACACGCTGGGTTCGCCGCGCTGGGGAACGGGCACCGTCACCTATCCCATCAGCTACGAGTTGGCGCGGACGAGTCAGACGTGCCGAGGTTTCATCACGCTGAACTGGAACTGGGGTTTCGCCGGCTGGGTGTTCAGCAGCGGCGAGTCGCAATGCTCGCCGCGAATCTACCCCTGAGGTGCTAGGTAGTACAGCGGGGGCAGCCCTTTACTCGGTCCTCGTCAATATCGTCCTGATCGCCGCCAAGCTGCTGGTTGGCGTCTTGACCGGCAGCGTTGCGATCCTCGCCGACGCCGCCCATTCTTTCCTGGATCTCTCGGCGAGCATCTTCGCCTTTGCCGGCATCCGGACCGCCGCCAAGCCGGCCGATGAGGACCACGCCTGGGGCCATGCCAAGGCGGAGAACATCTCGAGCCTGATCCAGATGTTCCTGCTGGGCGCCACCTGCATCGCGATCGTGATCGAGTCGGTGCGGCGCCTGGTTGTTCCGGGAACAGTCCGGGTAGCTTGGTACTCCTTCGTCGTCGTCCTCGCCGCCGTGGTGATTGACATCGTGGTCAGCCGCTACCTCCAGGGCGTGTCGCGTGCCCACGGCGGCAGCGCCGCTCTGGAAGCCGATGCGCTGCATTTCTCGTCGGATCTCTGGGCGTCGCTCGCGGTGCTGGCCGGCATCACGCTGGTGGCGGTCTTCAATTTCCAGATTGCGGACCCGCTGGCCGGCATCGCGGTCGCCGTCATCATCGGCACCACCGCGATCGAGCAGGGTCGCCGGACCACGCAGGTGTTACTCGACGCGATGCCCGACCGCGCGACGCTCGCTTCGATCGAGCGGATTCTCCAGAGTGATCCCCGGCTCCACGGCTACCACGCCCTTCGAGCCCGCCAGGCCGGCAAGCACGTGCTGCTCGACGTCTCGGTGCATGTCGATGGCAGCCTATCGCTGGCGCAGGCACACGAGGTGGGCCACGCCGTCTCCCAGCGGATCCAGGAAGAGTTGCCCCTGGTGACCGACGCAGTCGTCCATGTCGAGCCGGTCGATGACGAGGCTCACGGCTGACGCCGGGAGCCTCGCGCTTCTACATCCCGAGTCCGCCGGAGATGTTGCAGAAGACATTCTGCACCTGGTTGCCGAGGACGATGAGGACCACGATCACGACCACAGCGATGAGGACCAGGATGAGCGCGTACTCGACCATGCCCTGACCCTCTTCGCGGGTGACCAGCTGGCGGAGTTTTTCGAGGAGGCGATGCGGCTTCATATTTAGAGATACGTTGGCCACGCAGCGCGGCAATCGGGCGAACCCCGCCTGTTGCGACCCTGTTACCCGTGATGTGGCGCTATCCTCAACCGATGGACACGCGTTGCGCCGGCCCGCTCGCCGTTGCGATAGGTGTAATCCTGGCCGGCTGCAGTAGCCTTCCGCCGGCCATTTCCGCGCCAACGCCGCCCCCAGCTCTGAGGCCGCCGGCCGCCTTGGCGGCAGCGGCGCCGGAGCGGTTGCCGGCGCTTGCGATCGATGCCATGCGGCAGCGCGATTACCCCGGCAGCGACCTGGTCATCGAGCGAACGCTGCCAGCGGGCAGCAATTACCGGCAATACGTCGCCTCGTATCAGTCGGACGGTCTGAAGATCTTTGCGCTGTTGACGGTTCCCAACGGCGCGAAGCCGGCCACGGGCTGGCCGGTGATCATCTTCAACCACGGCTATATCCCGCCGACCGTCTACCGGACAACGGAACGCTACGTCGCTTACGTCGATGCCTTTGCCCGCAACGGGTACATCGTGTTCAAGCCAGACTACCGTGGATTTGGCAGCTCGCAAGGCACGCCGGTCAGCGCCTACTACGCGCCGGACGACACCGTCGATGTCCTGAACGCGGTGACCACGATGCAGCGCTATGCGAATGCCGATCCCAACCGCATCGGAATGTGGGGGCACTCGATGGGCGGCAACATCACACTCCGGGCGCTGGTGATCGACCCGAGGATCAAGGTGGCCGTCATCTGGGCCGGCGTGACGGCGACGTATTACGACATGCTCTACAACTGGCATCCACCTGCCGCCGATCGTCCACCGCCTTCGTTCGCGGGCGGGGCACGCCAGAAGTACCTCGCGAAGTACGGGACGCCGGACCAGAACAAGGCATTCTGGGACTCAATCTCCCCGATGGCCTACCTGGCCGACATCACGGCCCCGATCCAGATCCATCACGGGACGGCGGACGTCGAGGTGCCACTGCAGTTTTCCCAAACGTTAGCGAGCGATCTCAAAGCCGCCGGCAAACCGGTGGAGCTCTACACCTACGCCGGATCCGATCACAACATCTCGCAGGGCTTCAGCCAGGCAATGGCGCGATCAATAGCATTCTTTGATCGAAGCCTGAAGCACTAGCGGGAAACGGCTGCCTCCCAACCGTCGTATTCGCCGTTTAGCGATTCGGCGAGCTTGCGGAGGCGTGCCTCCAGGTCCGCAAAGGCATCGTCAGTTGCTGGCGGTTCGGTTGAGGCCAGAGCGAGCCAACCGCCAGTTGCCCCCGGCCGAACCAGCACACGCACGCCATCGGTTCGCAGCGCTGAGGCAGCCTTGTCGGCCCCTTCGCGACTGGAGAAGTAGAGGTACCAGTCGATCACTTGCGGCCCCGCAGAATCCGCAGCTTGCTTATTGGCCGCAGGGGCCACTGAGTCGTAGGAACGGTTTGTGCGGACGTCAGTTTCCGGGTGCCAATCAGTTTCGATTCGCTTGATCAGCATCGTGTCGTTCATCACTTGCGCGATCGATAGCTTTCGTTGTTCGGGAGTCAGCGCGCCAATCCTTCGATCCTCTTTTCCGTCCCACAGCCACCAATCCACTTTGCCGCCACCGGGCGGCTCGAGACCGGCTTTCCTCATAAGCGGGAAGGCCGCGAAGTGCGGTGGCACAGGCAGATTGCCGGCGAGGTTCACGATCTTTTGGTTCAGTGCCGCAGCAACCGGAAAGAACGTGAAGAATCGTGTCGGCGCGTTGACGACCTCCTCCAGCGCCTCCGGTCGTGTGCGCCACATCCCTTCAACGACTCTGATGAGATGGCCGTAGACCGGCATCTTATGCGTGAACTGGGCATAGGCCAAGCCCGTTGCCGTTGGAATTTCGATGACGTCGCCGATGCGGGGCGGTCGCATCAGCTAGCCCACCGTTGGATTGGGTCGCCTCCATATGCAGGATTCAGATTGAACCGGTAGCTAGGCTTTACGGCGTCACGAGCATTCGAGATTCGAAACTCCCAAAACGTTTCCTCCGTCATATGGTGCGAATGAGTCAGGTGGAGCGACGGGGACCGAGGGTCTGACGGTGAACACCGATTCAGTCTTTTGTAGCTCACCGTAGCTCCATCTCGGTACGATCATCGGCTCATGACTATATGCTCCAGGCAAGACTGGGATAGCCGGCGGGCCCCCTCAATCTGCGAGCCGTCGGTGAAGATCCACCGCCAAGCTCACCCCGCAGTGGATGCGACCGCTCGGGGCGATCAGAATGGCTTGGGCCTACGCAGCAGACGACACAACATCTCGTAGTGATTCCTACTGGCGACCGCGTGATCCGTCCACTTTTTCCACCACTGCCTCAAGGGCTAGAACGGTCCGTCATTACAGTTGATTCGTGGGCAAGCTCGGCAGGGATGATCAGTTTGGAGACGCGCCGAGGCGCTTCGCCAGCTCTTTGAGGTCCTCATCGGCATGTCGCCCCACGAGTTCATTGCGCTCCTTGGCCTGCGCAAGCGCCTTGCGGATCGCTGCCGCATCCCGAACGATCGAAGCTGCGGGCGCCTTGCCGATAATGTCCCAGAGTCCGTTGAGCACGATCGTGGAGTGCACGATGTCCGCATCTGTCAACAGGTCGAGCAGAGGACGGATGTCGTCATTCGATCCCAGCAGATACCGTGCGCCGAGCAACGCAGCCCGTGGTTGAAAGTCCCGTTCGACCTCCAGTCGCTTCTTCAGCATCGGTAGGAAGGTTTCATTGCCTTTCAGCGCGATAACGCGGACAGCGTAGGCTCGGACAGTCGGATCCGGGTCGTCGGTAGCGTGCTCGGCAACGGCCAGGATCCGGGGTCCGTCGAATGCCCCAAGCGCCTCCATCGCCGAGGTACGTACCAGCTCGTCGCCGTCAGCGATCACAAGGCGCTCGAGGCCGGGGATAGCCGGCTCATACGCAAGTGCGCCGAGCGCCTCGGCAGCGCAAGCTCGGGCAGAGCTCTCCAGATCCCCAAGCAGTGGTAGCAGCGCCTCGCCATACCTGCTCGGCGCTTTAACTCCGACGTAACCCAACGCCTCGGCGGCAGTGGCGCGGATTCCCCCCTCAGGGGAACGCAAGAGCTCAGCGATGATCGGTGCGGCCTCAAAGGCGCGAACCTTCTGAGCCTCGACGAGCGCTGGCGCTACTACGGCGGTATCGCTCGACCGGAGCCGGGCGAGGAGGCCGGACGTGTCCGGGGGCGTCAACGCGGCGCTCGATTATCCGTGACGCCGGCAGCCCAGGGCCTTCTGTGTCGCCCTGACGGCGTCTCTCTTCCCGAACTCTTTGGCAGCGGTATATTCTTCGTACATTTTCTGCAGCATGGCGCACATCTGATCATGCCCCATGCTGGCCCCACGCGCAATGGCTTCTCGTATGACCCAGTCATGTTTGACGTTCTGGCGACCGCCCTTGGCGTAGTTCGCTTGGATTCCACCGATACCGTCGGAGATAACTGCGTACAGGCTCACGACGATCTTCGAAAGTGCGCGCTCAAGGACGGGATAGAAGACAACCACCGTGGCGGCCACTACGAAGGTGTTGATCAACGCCCGGTCCATTACAACTTCGCGGCCCGTTGGATCAGTGAAGTCCACCGGATTATTGAGAACGTACGGGTAGGGATTAAGGGCCGGCTCAGGATCTTCGCTCAAGAATCGGCCGATGGATGGGTCGTAGTAGCGGGCGCGGTAGTAGTAGAAACCGCTCTTTCCGTCATACTCCCGCCCGGTAAACGTGAACGGGTTTGACACGTTTCCGGTAACCGACGGCCGGCCGAAGGAATCGTAGACGTAAGTCGCGACCACCGTGCCGGTGGCATCAGTCAGCGCGCTCGTGCTCCCCTGGCCATCGACAAGGTAGTAGTATCGGCCGCCGCCCCGCACCATCTCGAGGTGTGCATCCAGCTCGCCGCCTGACACATACGATGCCGCAAGGGCATTGGAGCCGTCGTATTCGAGGGCGATGTTCTCGTCGTCGTAAACGTACCGGGTGATTTGCCCGGAGGCGTTGACTTCTATCCGGCGTCCAACCGGATCATAGCGATACGATGTCGAGGTCCCGTCCGAGTAATGGATGGCCAGCAACTGGTGCAGGGCATTCCAATCGAAGCTGGTCGCCGCGCCCGTTGTCCGGCTGGTCCGAAGCGTCAGATCGCCTTCGTTGCTGTAGGCGTAGGTATATGTGGCATCGGCCGTGAGGCGATCAGCGGCGTCGTAACTCATGGTGCCCTGCGCAGGGTCGGTCGAGGACGTTCGATTACCGGTGCGGTCATACTGGTATGACTCCGCCGGGAAGGTGCCCACTGGATGGCTGGCCGCGATCAGGCGGCCGACGCCGTCGTGGGTATAGGCGTTGGCCCCGCCCGGGGTCGTGAACCCCGTCCTGGCTCCGTTCGCATCGTAGCCGTACTGGCTGGAGGCAATCGTCTGCGTGCCCGCGATGGACACCCGAGCGAGCACGTTGTCGGCTGCGTCGTAGGTCAGTGTGTCGTTAACGCCGTTCGGACGCGTGACCGAGGTCAGGCCCGAGAGCGTGTCATAGCTGAAGGTGAACTGCCCCAGCGCGGGGTCGACAACGGTGCTTAGCCGTCCCTCGGCGTCATACGTGCTTCGAACCGTGCCCCCCGGACCGGACGCGCTGATGGGCCGACCGGTGGCGTCATAGCTGTAGGCCTGGGTGACGGTCGGTTGTGACGAACTCGCCGTCCCGGTTGTTGTCGTGGAGGATATCCTGCCTGCCGCGTCGTAAGCGAACGTCAGCTTCGCGCTCGAGTTCGATGCCGCCGTTAGCCGATCGACCGGATCGTATGAAAAGGTGGTGACGTCTCCACCCGGGAGTGCCCGACTGGTAATCCGCCCATTCGCATCGAAGAATTGCGTGATCACCTGACCGTCGCGATTCGTTGTCTGCTGCAGATTTCCGACGCCGTCGTATTGATAGCTCATCGAGTGCTGGAGGGGGTCGGTCGCCATGATTCGGCGATTCAGAGCGTCGTAGCCATAAGCCCAAGTGTGGTTGTTGCCGTCCGTGACCGAACGAAGGTTCCCCGTCCCGTCGTACTGGAAGCTGGTTGTCCCGGTCAGGGCATTGGTGGTCGACTGAAGGCGTCCGGCGGCGTCCATCACGACGGTGGATGAGTTCCCCGCGGCATCGGTGTAGCTCGCCAGGTGACCCGCGGCATCGTAGTTGAACGACTGCTTGGCGTTGAGGGGGTCGGTCTCGCTGGCCAGTAGGCCGGCCGCCGTATATGTGTAGAGGTAGGTTGCACCCCCGGCCCGCTGCAGTTGGACCAGGTTGCCAGTCGCGTCGTACGTATAGCTCTCGACCGGTGTGTTCGATGAATTCAACACTGTGGTGAGCTGGCCGAAGCCGTTGTAGGTGAAGTTTGAGATCACGCCGCTGGGGTCGGCCATCCTAACAACGGAGCCGTTGCCGTCGTACTGGAAGGTCCAAGACTTCTGCAACGGATCGGTAGTCGTCAGCGGTCGGCCCACATTGTCGTAGGTGGCGGTGCGGGTGAGGGTGACTCCGCCAAAGGTTTCGTCGCGCCGAATAAGGTCGCCAAGGTCGTCGAACGTCAGGACCGCCGTCACGGTGCCCATCGGGTCGCTCAGAACCTGCTGCTGTGCGCCAACGTTGTTTGTCAGGGCTACTGAATTTCCATTGGCATCGGTTATCGTCGAGACCCGGCCGGCGGCATCGTAGACGATTGCACGCAACGGCTTGGACTGAGTTGAGCCGGTCGCCGAGAGCAGGCCATGGCTGGTGTCGTAGTTGTAGGCGGTCGAGTTTCCGTTTGGATCGGTAAAAGTCTGCAGGTCACCCGAAGGAGAGTAGGCATAACGCAACGTCTGGCTGCCGACAGGTCCACTGATCTGCGTGATCCGGTTGAGGCTATCGCGTGTGAAGGTAATCGATTGTCCATTGCTCGCATGAACACCGGCCCCGTCGATAGTGAGGGAATTGCCATTTCGGTCAGTTGCAGAGACGAGTCCGAGGACTGTATCGAGAACAAGGACACGGCCGTCGTGAGTGGTGAGCTTGAAACGCGTCGGATTGTAGTAGCCGGAAGAACCCGCCAAATTGCCTGCGAAGTCATAGCTGAGGCTTGCGTCGCCCGCTACCTCGAGGGTTGATGAAGTGCCAGCCCGAGCGGTGAATGCAGCATTCCCCTGCCAGTAGAGGATTCCCGCGCCACCCTGCGGCGTGAAGTCGAAGATCTCCTGGTGCTGGTCGGGGAAGGTCACCGTGACGAGGTGCGGGGCTGAGGTCTTGAAGGCGTAGAAGCACAGACCGAAGATGCACTGGGTCGGGTACTCTGACCATCCGCCAGCGCCCAGTTGACGGTTGGCGCTCACCCTGAAGTTCGCTAGTTCGACATGCCAGCTGAACCCGAAGTCGCCGACACGCTTGTCGATGCTGTCGTAGGTCCGTCGGACCTCCATTTGGAACCCGTTCACCGGAATGCTCAGGTCCTGGAAGGTCGTCACGTAGCGACCGAGCTTCAAATTGCCGAAGACGGCGACCGTCGTGGTGAGAGTCTGGATCCCGCCGCCGCTTGCGGTGGCCGTGATGGTAATCGTGTACGTGTCGTTGGGCAATAGCGTCGGGTCGAAGGTCGCCAGCGGTGAGGGTGGCGTGCCCGTTCCACTAGCCAGGGATACCATCGGTTCGACGTCCAGGGCCTGATAGGTGACTCTCCAGGACGCTATCGTCTGGCCGGATGGCGGAGCGATCGTCGCCGTGACCGGAACCGGCTTGGTGACAACCGTCCCGTCCGCAGGTGATGCCGTGCCGATGGTGGGCGGCGCTTGCGCGGTCGTCCCACCGCCGTTTCCGACGATGACGCGGGCGACGGCCGTGGCGCCACCGCCGGCAGAGGTCGTGGCGGTGACGGTAAGGGCGTAGGTGCCGGCCGCGAGACCCGTCGGGTCGAATGTCGCCAGCGTCGCGGGCGGATTGCTCGTGCCCGATACCAGCGTCACCGCACTGCCGCCACTGACGTTCTGGTACTGCGCGCTCCAGAAATTGATCGGCGACGAGGACGGCGCCGCAATCGTGGCCGTGATTGCGACCGGCTGGCTCACCGCGCTTCCGTCCGGCGGCGACGTCACCACAACGGACGGCGGCGCCGGTCCAGATGTGCTTCCAGTCGGCCCGCCTGGCGCGGGGATTGTCCACTGAATAGGCACGGCGTTCGATGCGGCCCGCAGCCCGCTGATGAAGGCGGTGGCGCTCACCGTATCCGTCCCGGAATTGGATCCCGTGTACGAGAAGGTCGCGGTCCCGTTGAGGTCGGTGGTTCCGGAGAGTTGCTGGGGATTGACCCCGGAGACGCCCAGCTGCACGGCCACGTTCGGCACCGTATGGCCGGCGCCGTCCATGGCCGCGACCGTAAAGGCCTGCGACTGGCCGACGATGTGCCCGTTGGATGGTGCCGCTTGCAGGCCAAGCGTCATCGCCGGCGGAAGCGGTGTGTTGACCGGCCCACCCTTGCCACCGATCTGCTGCCAGGGAGCCGATTCGTTGTTGCCGGTGCACTCGCCGTCAATCCCACCGCTGGTCAGCGCTAGGCCGGTGTCGTTGTAATCGAAGGTAAAGCCATTGACGGTTACGTGCACCTGGGGGACGGTCGGGCTCGTCAGGCAGATCGACGGTGCAAACGGACAGGTGCCGTCAGATGAGGTGACCTTTTCGACATTATCCGTCTGGCTCGCGTATAGGCAGTGGTCAGGGCCGACCGCGGCAAAATCGCCTCGAGATCCACCCGTCACGATGTTGTGGAACGTCGGGCTGGCGGTCTGGGGATTGTCAATCTCGACCAGGAACCCATTGTTCGAATTCACCACGATCGATGTGCCAACAGCACCGGGTGGCGGGGGCAGGAGGGCGATACCATCGTTGCCAGCAAGCGCGGAATTCTGAATGCGCGTGAGCACCGTTCCCGGGGAAGTTGCGTTGGTGCCCGCGATGATGACGACCTGCTGGCAGCACGTTGACCCATAAAGGGTGCCGTCGGGTCCGAACGCGATCCCATCCGTACTGCCGGGCGATGAGTAGACGCTTACGGGAGGGTTCGCGCTCGTGGGGTTCTGAATTCGCTGGATCGTCGGAGTCCCGTTCGGCTGCGACACGAACAAGTCGCCACTCAGCGGGTCGGTCGCGATCCCGGTGGGCGCCGAGATCCCGCTGGCCACGGTCCGCAGGACGGCCCCGGTGGCCTGATCGATCTCCAGGACCGTGCCAAGGCACTGCATCGCGAGGTACAGATGCTTACCGTCCTTGCTGAAGGCCAGTCCAGCAGGGCAACCCTGGATCGAATTTGCGTTGACCTGGGTCGCCGGACCGGCTACGCCGCCGGTTGGACCAAACTTGTAGAGGAAGCCCGTCGCGTAGTTCATGGCGAAGAGGTTCCCGGCATTGTCAAACGCAACTCCGACCGGTCCGATGCCACCGCAGCACGTGGCGAACCCGGTCGCGAATGGCCTGGCGATGAACCCGCCCGATCCACCACCCGATGAGGTGCCGGTCCCAACCGCTTCCGAGGTATCGAACGTCGACCCTGTTGGATTGGCCAGCACTAGCATCCCGTTTGCCGGGATCGTGAGATCGAGGCTCCAGGGATCGTAGTGATGCGTCCCGATGTCCACGGTCACGTGATTGAGCGTGATCGGTTGGTTGGTGTTGTTGTCGAACCGCAGGCCACCGGTGTCATACGGTGAGCCGCCACCGATGAAGGTCGTGTTCGCCGCCCCATTCCAGGGGAAGGGGAAGCTACTCGTGCCGGCGGGGCGAATGGTGTCCGCGTAACCGGTCGAGAGATTGTAGGGCCCGGTGTTCACGGAGACGACCGTCATCGTCAGCGACATCTGCGCGCCGCAGCACTCGAAATAGTCCAGCTCGTACGGGTAGACGCCCGCCGATGGGAAATGGATCGTGACCGGGTAGGTCGCGGGTCCGCTGCCGCCGGCCTGGTTATAGCTGCCGACGATTTGATAGCTGTCGAAGGGCGTCAGGCCCGAGGCCGGGGCACCCACCATCGTGCCGCTCGTCCGCGACGCCCCACCGCCAACGCCTAAGAGGAACCCGTCGTCGGCGATGACGTTGAACGTGACGTCGCCCGGCTGGGCAACGACAAAGTTGGCCGCGAAGACGCCGTCGAAGCTGGCTAGTGGGCCGGCACCTGCCTGGACACCGTTGCCCTGGGCGACGATGGTGCCCGCGAAGTTGCCGACGGCGTCGGTGGTGACGTCGGTAAAGGGCACGCTCTGTGGCCCGACCCCAGACACGTTATGCGTGACCGTGTTAGTGGGCGGGTTGAAGTTGATCGTGGGGAACGACTGCTGGAAAGCGGCGGTGTCCCCTGGCTTGGCTATAAACGTTGTCGGCGTCGAGCTTTCAGCGAAGAAGTTCCCCTGAACAGGCGTGGTCGCAATCGGTTGGATCGGATTGATCCAGGTCACGCTAACCGTGTTCGATGACACAGTCGTGGTGCCACTGCTCGCGGTCGCCTGCAGCTGATCAACACCCGAGGTCTTTCCGCTGTAGCTCGCGATGGCCTGGCCGTTGGAATCGGTGACCACGCTCACGGTGATCGGATTGCTGCCGGTAACGTTGATCGTCACCGCCTGATTCGGGATGGGCGCGCCGGCGCTGTTCAGCAAGGTGAGCTGAAGGCCCTGCGAGGCATTGATCGCGTTGAGCCCTGCGTTGCTGGCGGCCAGCGCTAGCGTGAGGCGGGCGCCCAACAACGTGTTCTGGACCACGGTCGTGAACGAGCTCGATACCGGTCCGTAGCCATTCCCATTCGCGTCCAGCCATGACACTGACGCGGTGTCCGTCAGGTTGCCCGGCGTTTGGGCTGCGGGTACCGCGTACGTCGCCTGGGCGCCGTTGGACGAGGCTCCTGCCGCCAGGCTCGCGGGCGGTCCGGAAACCGTCCCTGTATCGCCGCTCGGCACCGTGTCGCTAATGGCGAACCCGCTAGCGGTTGCGCCGCCGCTGTTCTTGAGCGCCAGCGGATAAGTCGCCGACGTCCCGGCGGCGACCGGGGTGGTTGGGCCCGTTTTGGTGATTGAAACGATTGGGAGGTGTTCGGTGGTTGACACCGCAGGAGCGGTGGCGTTTACGGGTCCGCCGGTCGATCCCCCGGACGCCGAAGCGCCCGCGCTCAGGCTCAATCCTTCGATTGCCGCTAATCGGGCCTGGTAGGCCGCGTCACTTTCGCCGGTTCCCTTGACCGCGGGGACCGGCACCTTATAGGTTGTCGAGTAGGTCGCCGATCCTCCGGGAGCGAGCAATGCGAGGCCGGCGACTGTCCCCGAGTTGATCGTGACGGTGGGACCGGTAGGCGGCTGGACGATGATGCTGACGTTGGTCACGGACCCAGACGGGGCGGGACGGGCGGCGAGGAAGATGCCGCTGAAGTCGACGTTGATGATGCTCGGCTGGGTGACGCTCGGATTGGCCGGGGACACCTCGAGGTGGAAGCTGTTGCGGATCGCCTTCACCTTGGTCGGATCGAGAAGCGTGTTTACCTGCGATGGCGTCAGCGGGACGCTGGCCGTGTAGTGCCAAAGCGCCGACGAGCCCGAGGCGATGGTGGTACCGAGCAGTGGATCGCCGCTCGTCGGATAGGTAACTCCACTGGCCGCCACGGGGGTTGAGGTCAGGGTCATGCCTGACGTGATGGGCGCGGCGACCGCCGGTGTGTATCCCGATTGGGCCGCGGCGGTACCTGCCAACGCCGTCCAGTTCGTCGAGTCGAGGCTGGTCGTCACGTTGTCCCAATAGGACTTCACCGTTGCCGTCGAGCTCCCACTGGCGCTCGCCGTGAAG
>Ga0209474_10003177_pt1 | contig 14565 bp, 13 predicted proteins | sample GraSoiAngelo_145_FD_185902 | JGI IMG/M metagenome (GOLD analysis project Ga0209474, IMG submission 185902) | Grasslands soil microbial communities from the Angelo Coastal Reserve, California, USA - 14_1009_05_20cm (SPAdes) (version 2) | ecosystem: Environmental > Terrestrial > Soil > Grasslands...
CGTCGATCCATTCGGGTTGCTGCTTCAGCTGGGCGACCGTCGTGCCGAGCTTGAAAGCGCCCTTATCGGCATCCCAGGAGAACTGGTCGACCGGGACCGCGACGCGATGGCCGCCAACCCCCAGAACACCGCCGGCCGTGACGACGAGCCGGTCGATTTTCTTGCTGTTGGGATCCATCAGCGAGGTCGAGATGTGACCGATCTTGCCGTCATCGCTGCCATAGACGCTCGTCCCCTCGATCTTGGAGACGTCTTCCTGGTTCAGCGGGTTCACCGCTGCTTCTTGGTGCACGGGCGCGGTCGTGGCGCCCGGGGCAGGCCGCGCCGGACTGCTCGTCGTGTTCGACATTTGCGCAGAAGCGGCGCCGGTCATCAGCGCGAGTGCCGCGACCGCTATCGGAAGCTTACGCATGGAACGACTCCAATGCTCATGTCGGCTTTCCTGCCAACGCGCCGCATTCGAAGCCGGTTCCGTCGCGGGCATAAGCCGGTCCCGTCGCGGGCACATCACACTCGCCCGCTGCCGCGCCTCACCCGCTGATGTAACGGATTGTTACGTTATGTTTACGAGTTGTTACCCGAACGGTAATTAGCTGGCACTTCTTCTTCCAAATACCCGGCTCGACTGTTATCGTTTGGTCGGGGATTCGTAATTCCAAAAAACTGGCGCGGGAAGTAATGCGATCTCGGCCGCAACGAGAAAGCCCGCTCGATCTGCTGCTGCACACCGCGCTTGACGCAGTCATCGTCATGAGCGCCGACGGCACGATCGCTGAATGGAACGAGCGCTCCGCCGAGATGTTCGGCTGGTCGCGCCGCGAAGCGGTTGGCCGCAAACTGGCCGATCTGATCATTCCCGAGCGCTATCGCGAGGCCCATACCAGCGGGCTGCGGCGCTTTCTCGACACTGGCGAGGAAGGTTATCTCGGGCGGCGTATCGAACTGCCGGCGTTGCAGCGCAGCGGCGGCGAATTTCCTGTCGAACTGCGGATTTCCCCGGTTCCGCTCGACGGCGACACCGCGTTCGTTGGATGCCTCCGCGATATTTCGGCCCGCCAAACGCTGCAGCAAGAGTTGCTCGAGTCCGAGCGGCAGTTTCATTTGCTGATCGACGCGATCACCGATTACGCGATTTACATGCTCGATCCGGAAGGCCGGGTCACCACCTGGAACAGCGGCGCCGAGCGGATCAAAGGTTATCGCGCGGCCGAAATCATCGGACAGCATTTTTCCCGCTTCTACAGCGAGGACGACCAGCGCGCCGGGGTGCCGGGACGTATGCTACGCCTTGCGGCCGATGAGGGAAAAGTCCAAGCCGAAGGGGTGCGTGTGCGCAAAGACGGCAGCCGCTTTGCCGCGAGCATCGTCATCGAAGCGATCCGCGACGGTAGCGATGGTTTGATCGGCTTCGCCAAGATCACCCGCGACATCACGGCCCAGCGCGAGGCGCAGGAAATGCTCGAGCGGGCCCGCGAGCAATTGCTGCAGGCCGGCAAGATGGAGGCGATCGGACAGCTGACCGGCGGCGTGGCGCACGACTTCAACAATCTGCTGACGATCATCATCGGCAATCTGACGATTGCCGGACGCGAGGTCGACGCATTGGCGGCTGGGCCGGCAACCCGGTTACGCCGGGCGATCGGCAGCGCCGAACGCGGCGCCGAGCGTGCCACGACACTAACCCAGCGTCTGCTCGCCTTTTCGCGGCGCCAAGTGCTCGACCCCAAGCCGCTTGACCTCAACAAGCTGATCGCCGCCGAGGCGGATTTCCTGCAGCGCACGCTCGGCGAGCCGATCGAGGTGGAGGCGGTCGGCGGCGGCGGGTTGTGGCGCGTCGAGATCGACCCCAATGAATTTGAAAGCGCGCTGCTCAATCTCGCGATCAATGCACGCGATGCGATGTCCGGTGGCGGCAAGCTGACGATCGAGGCCAGCAACACCTTTCTGGATCAGAATTACTGCCGCGCCAATCCGGAGGTCCTGCCCGGGCAATATGTAATGGTCGCGGTCACCGATAATGGCGGCGGCATGACGAAGGACGTTCTCGACCGCGCTTTCGAGCCATTCTTTTCCACCAAGACTGTCGATGCCGGCACGGGGCTCGGGCTTAGCCAGGTTTACGGCTTTATCAAACAGTCAGGCGGTCACATTAAAATCTACAGCGAGCCGGGCGAAGGCACGACGGTCAAAATCTACCTGCCGCGTTACACCGGAGAGATGCAGCCGGATTACCAGCAGGACGTCGAAACCGCCGAGGTCGAGGGACATGTTGGCGAGACAATCCTGATCGTCGAGGACGATCCCGATGTGCGGGCCTACTTGGTCGAGGCTCTGCGCGATCTGAACTATCGCACCCTCAACGCCCCCGACGGACCGGCGGCCTTGCGCATCATCGAGCAAAAGAACGCGCGGATCGACCTGCTGCTGAGCGATGTCGTGCTGCCAGGCATGAATGGCCGCGAGCTGATGGCCGAGGCGTGCAAGTCCCGGCCGGACCTCAAGGTGCTGTTCATGACCGGCTATTCGCGCAACGCGATCGTGCATCAGGGGCGGCTCGATCCGGGCATCGAGATGATCCAGAAGCCGATGAGCCAACGCGAACTGGCCGGCCGCATCCGCGACATGCTCGACGCCGCGCCGCGCGGCAAAACGGCGCAACGCCGCCGCGCGCTGCGCAAATGAGCGACATCCCGCCGCCCTATATCGGCCGCTCGCTGCGGCGCCGTGAAGATCGGCGCCTGCTGACCGGCCAGGGTCAGTTCATCGCCGATCTGGTGCTGCCGCGCATGCTGCATGCGGTGCTGGTGCGCAGCCCGCTGGCGCATGCCCGCATCCGCGGTGTCGATCTGAGCCGTGCCCGAGCGGCGCCGGGCGTCGTGGACGCGCTGAACGGCGCCGATCTCTTGCAGCTGTTGCCGCCGGTTCCCGAGGGGCAGATCTCGGTGCCGCGCAAATGGGCCACCGCGATCCAGCACAAATTCCTGAACCCTCAACAACCGCTGCTAGCGCATGACAAAGTTCGACATGTCGGCGAGGCAATCGCGATCATCGCCGCGGAAAGCCGCAACCATGCCGAAGACGCGGCCGAGCTCGTCACTTGGGACCTCGAAGAACTGCCGGCGGTGATCGATCCCGAGGCGGCGTTGCGGCCGAACAGTCCGATCGTGCACGACCGCCTGGAGACCAATCTGATCGGAGAATTTTCGGTCGGCCGTGGCGATCCCGATGGCGCGATGGCGGGCGCGCCGCATCGCCTGAAGCGGCGCTTCTATCACCACCGCTACGCCGCGGTGCCGATGGAATGCCGCGGCGTCGTCAGCGCCTACGATGCGCGCACCGACTCCGCGACGATCTGGTCCTCGACCCAGGTCGTGCATTGGGTACGGCGCGAGGCCGCCGCGTTGCTCGGCCTGCCGGAGGCGCGGGTGCGCTGCATCGCGCTCGATGTCGGCGGCGGCTTCGGCGGCAAGGGCCACGTCTATCCCGAGGATTTGCTGATCACGTTTCTCGCTCATCGGCTCGGTCGCCCGGTGCGCTGGATCGAGGAGCGCCGCGAACATCTGATGAGCGCCACCCATTCGCGCGACCAGCTTCATGATGTCGAAATCGGCTTCGACAATGACGGCCGCATCCTCGCGATCCGCGACGATTACCTCGTCGATTGCGGCGCCTGGAACCCGATCGGCTCCGGCGTCGCCTACAACACCGCGGTGCACCTGACCGGCCCTTACAAGATCGAGAATTTGGCTGCTTCGGGAAAGATTGCCGTCACCAACAAGGTGCCGAATGCGCCCTATCGCGGCGCCGGCCGCCCGGAAGCTGCCTTCGCGATGGAACGTGCGGTAGATCTCGTGGCGCGCACCCTGGGCCTGGAGTCCGCCGAGGTGCGCCGCCGCAATATGATCCGCGCCGATGAGATGCCATATCGGGTAGGCATCCCGTACCGCGATGGCGAGCCGATCGTCTATGACAGCGGCGATTATCCCGGCGCATTGCAGAAGGCGCTCGACGCGATCGGCGGGGTCGAAGCCTTCCGACGGCGTCAGACAGAAGTGCGCGGCGAGGGCCGCTATCTCGGCCTCGGTATTGGCTGCTACATCGAGGGCACCGGGGTCGGCCCGTTCGAGAGCGCGTTTGTGCGTATCGACCCCTCCGGCAAGGTCTACGTCACCTGCGGCGCCGCTCCGCAGGGCCAGGGCATGGAAACGATCTTTGCCCAGATCGTCGCCGATCTGTGGAAGGTGAAGCCCGAAGACGTCGTACTGTCCTTCGCCGACACCGCCTCGATCGCGATCGGCTTTGGCACGATGGCGAGCCGCAGCACAGTCACCGCCTCGGCGGCGATGCATCAGGCGAGCGCGAAATTGCGCGACAAGGTTTTCGCGATCGCCGCGAACGTGTTGGAGTGCTCGCCGGCGGACCTCGAATTGCGCGAGGGCGGTGTCGGCGTGGTCGGCGTGCCCGGTGCGACGCTGAGCCTGATCAAGATCGCGCAGGCGGCGCGGCCGGGCTGGGAGAACCCGCGCCCGCCCAGGGTCGAGGCCGGCCTCGAAGAGATCGCCTATTGGCAGCCCCCGACCGTAACCTGGAGCTATGCCGTGCATGCCGCTATTGTTGAGATCGATCGCGACACCGGTCGGGTCGCGGTCCAGAATTATGCGGTCGCGCATGATTGCGGGGTCGTCGTCAACCCGCTGCTGGTCGAGGGCCAGATCATGGGCGGCGCCGTGCAGGGGCTGGGCGGCATTCTCGGGGAGGCGATCGCCTACGACGCGAACGGTCAGCTGCTGAGCGGCTCGCTGATGGATTACGCGCTGCCGATCGCAGCGGATATCCCACCAATGGCCATCGTGCATCAGCACTCGCCCTCGCCGTTGAACCCGCTCGGCGTCAAAGGCGTCGGCGAAGGCGGCGCGGTGGCGCCGCCGGTCACGGTCGCCAACGCGGTGTGCGACGCTCTGGCGCCGTTCGGCATCGAGATCAACGCAACCCCGGTCCGGCCGGAAGAAATCGTCCGTTTCCTGCGCTCGCGCTGATCAACCGCGCCGTGCCGCAGAGGTGGCGCGACAGCCGATCCCGCTCAATCAACAAGGCGCTCCTGGCGCTATCCGCCTTCCATAACGCGTTGGCGAGTCAGCGTGTTACAAGGAGGACGGCATGCGACAAAGGACAAACCGACAAGCAAACCAGAACCTCATGGGCAACTGGAACTGGGGCAATTGGGACTGGTTTCGTACCCGCGACATGATGGTCTTCGGCGCCGGCGCGCTGCTAAGTCTGGCCGCCAGCCGGGTGGCCCCGCCTTTCGCCGGACGCGCGATCGGCTCACTGCGCACGATGGCCGGCACCGACCCGTTCGACGCCTTGGCGCAGGACCATCAAAAGGCGCTGGCAATGTTCGAGGCGATCGAGGCCACCGACAATTCGGCGACCGGCCGGCGCGCGGCGATGCTGTTCCAGCTGAAACGCATGCTGACGGCGCATGCGCTGGCGGAGGAGGACATTATCTATCCGATGCTGCGCGACGATGCGCATCGCCACGAGCAGGCGGTCAAGCTGTACCGCGACCATGCCGAGGTGAAGGTCAAGCTGTTCGAGCTCGAGCACATGGCCAAGGATAGCCCGAGCTGGATCACCGAATTGCGGGCGCTCCATCACATGATCGAATCGCACGCGCGCGAAGAGGAGCAGATGGAGTTCCCGAAATTGCGCGCCGCGCTCGATGAGAGCCGCCGCGCCAACCTGCTCGGCGAGGTGCAGCGCGAAAAGTCGATGCTGCTGTAGTTAGGCGAAAGCAGTCCCTCTCCCGCATCCGCGGGAGAGGGATTGTTTCTAGGGAGCGTGATCCGAGGCGGATTTTATCTGAGCGGCCGTCGTTCCTAGACCAAAATCCATTGAGGTTCGGAACACCCCCAATCCGTCTTCCCCGGGCTTGGCCCGGGGATCCACGAGCGGCTTCTCGTGGATGGCCGGGCCAAGCCCGGCCAAGACGCTGCGGGGGTTGTTCGTTTTTACCGGATCTCGCTCAATGCGCTTTACCAGCTCCCTTCTGCAGCTGCCGTTCGCGCCTGGCCCGCGCCTCGTCAGGCTGGACGCCTTGCCGGGCGGGTCCCGCCGGCTTGGGCTTCTGCCCCGGTTTCCGCGCGCCTGCCGTAGCGGCACGCTGCTGCGCCGGGGTTTGGGTGCTGCCCTTGGTCAGGATCTTTTTGTAGCTCATGCCGTGCTTCCATCGTCATTTCGGTTTGCGTGTGATCCCCGTCGTCTCGTCGAGCTCGTCGATGCCGCTCTCGCCGCTGGAAAAAGTGCCGGGAGACGAGCCGATGCCGGGATTGCGTTCGAGATCGCTCGCACCGGTCGGCGCGTCGCGGAAATGCTTGCCCGGGCCGCGGGGACGTGCGCTCCCGCTGGTCTGACGCGCGGTTTCGGATGGGAACGGGTTGCGTTGGATGCTGGTCGCGCCTTCCTTGCGGTTGACTTGTTTTCGCGGCATGCGCGCCTCCTGTCACAAATGAGAGAAAGCCTTACCTGTGAAACGCCGTCCCGGAGCCGGCGTCGCTCGCCGCAACCGCCGGAGGATCGCGCCCCATTCCGGTTGCTTACCGCATGCTCCTAGCGCAGCAGCTCGACATGCTGGCCAGCGCGATGCGAGTGGTGCTCGTAATGCCGCCGCAGCAGATCGGTCGCGAAATCATGCCCGGGATCGTGCCAGACCGAATGGATGTGGTTGGCCTCGTTCTGGGTGTTGTCGTACTCGATCAACAGGTTAGGGCCGTGCAGGCGGTAATAATGCGGCCGGCGCGGTTCGAGGCTGCCGGCCCAGGCGAAATGGATTTGCTCCAGTCCGGCCTCGCGGATCCGCGCCCGCTCCGCCTCGGCCACCGCCGGCCGCATCGTGCCGATGAATTCCTCGATGATCCGCATCGCGAGGTTGCGGTGGCTTTCCTCCATGATGCCGAATGCCAACCCGGCCGGGCGCCGCAGACTGCCCTCGCGCCCCGGGCCGGTGATGATGTCGTCGAACGCGTCGCGCGCGATGACCGCGTGCTCGCGTTGCGCGTCGGGCAGGCCGCGGATCAGCTGGCGGCCGAGATCCTCCTCGGCGCCGAGCACCCGCAACCCGGCATGCGGGCCATGCTCCACATTCGTCGGATGGGCGCCGAAAAAGGCCGGGGTCACGGCGATGCCATCCGGCGTGTGCGCGAAATTCAACGACAAATGATGCCCGTCGATCCGCCAGCCCCACGGCCCTTTCCCGCCGGGCTCGCCGAATACCGTCACGGCATAGTTCAGCGGGTCGTAGGTCTCGGGGTCACGCTCGATCTTGGCCAGCACATTTTCGAGCCACATGATGTCTTCGGCGCGCGCATAGCCGCGCTCGCTGAGAGCGGCGCGCAATAGTGCCATCGCGGCCTGCCGCTGCGCATCGCTGATCGATTTCAGCAAGACGCCGTTGCGCTCGCGCGGGATGTAATGCCAGTTCCAGCGCTCCTCCGCGTCAAAAGGAAAGACCGCGCGCCGGCGCAAATCCGATCCCAGCGCATTCAGGAAATCGCGAACCGTGTTCTCAACCATCAATAATTGCTCCGCGCCGCTGCCTCTCTTCTGGACAACACCGCGGCAGCCGAATGGTGCTGACACCCGTTGAAACAGGTATGGATGGCAATTCACAGCTGACCGCGACCGACATCGATCTCGCTTCGTGCCGGCGCATTCTTGTCGTGAAGCTCGATTTCATCGGTGACTGGGTCCTTTGCACTCCGTTTCTGCGCAATCTGCGGCGCAGCGCGCCCCAAGCCCACATCACCGCGATCGTACTGCAACGTGTGCGGGACCTCGCCGCGACCTGTCCCGATATCGACCGCGTCGTGGCGTTGCGCGAGAGCCTTCCGGCCGTGCCCTTGCTGACGCCAGGCGATGCGGCAGCGCTGCGTTCGTTTATCGACGATTACCGGCAGGGCGCGTTCGACCTCGCAGTCGTGCCGCGCTGGGATGCCGATTTCTGGGGTGCTGCGTCGATCGCCGCCGCCAGCGGGGGGCGCTGGGTCGTCGGGTTTTCCGAGCGGTGCACCGGCCGCAAGCAGCGCCTCAACCGCGGCCATGACCGGCTGTTCACGCATCTGCTCGATCGCCGTCAGCCGACGCACGAGGTCGAGCATAATCTGGCGTTGCTACGCTTCATGGGCGGCGAGGTTACGGTACGCGATGCCGATCTCCGCCTGGCCAGCGCCGACGAGGCGGCCGCTGATGGCTTCGTGCGCGAGGTTTTCGGCAGCGCGGGATGCGATGTGGTCGCGCTGGCGCCCTTTGCCTCGGAGCCGAAACGGAACTTGCCGGGGAGGCGTCTGGTCCGTCTCGCGCGAGCCTTGCGCGCGAAGTTCGGTTGCCGCTTCGCGATTATCGGCGGACCGGCGCATGTCGCGCGGGCGGCAGAGCTGGCCGCCGAGATTGGCGGTGCCGCTTCGGCATGCGGCCGGTTGAGCCTGCGCGGTGCGGCGGCGCTGATCCGGCGCTCGGTCGCGCTGGTCGGCGCGGATAGCGCCCCGGCGCATGTGGCCGCCGCGTTCGGCACACCGGTGGCGGTCGCGTCCTGTCATCCGGCAAACGGCAGGCCCAGCCATGCCAATTCGCCGTTGCGGTTCGCGCCCTGGGGCGAGCCCGCCTGCATTCGCGTCGTCCAGCCCGAGCGCGCGGCGATGCCCTGCCGCGATGCCTGCCATTCCGCTCGCCCGCACTGCATCCTGAATATTCCGGAGGGTCGGCTGCTGCACGAGACCATCGGCCTCCTCGAACGCGCGATGGGGCGTCTCCGCCCGAGCCGGCGCGGCGCAGCGGCGCAGCCGAGCGACATCGAGGCTGCATTTCCGGCATAGGCTTGCCAAACCGCCGCGCTTCGCGCGAGGGTTCGCGATGGCCGACCAGGACGCTGCCGCACGCTATCGCGCCAATCTGCAAGGCGAAGTCGATGGCGCCGCGCTCTACCGGGCGCTGGCCGATGCCGAAACCGATCCGCGCCTCAAGGAGGTGTATGGCCGGCTCGCCGCGGTCGAGGAAGGCCATGCCGAATTCTGGCGCAAGCAGCTCGACCGCATCGGGGCGCGCGCCGGCCGGCTCGGGCTCGGCTGGCGCACGCGGGCGCTGGCGTGGCTGGCGCGCCGCTTCGGGCCGCAATTCGTGTTGCCGACCGTCAACACGCTGGAGCAGCGCGACAGCGGCCAATACGACGCCCAGGCCGAGGCGGTCGCCGGCGGGTTGCCGGCGGCCGAGCGGTCGCATGCCCGCGTTGTTCAGGCGATCGAGAGTTCCACCCCCGGCGGGTTGCAGGGCAGTGCGCTGGCGCGGCTCGAAGGCCGGCACCGCGCGATGGGCGGCAATGCGCTGCGCGCCGCGGTGCTCGGTGCCAATGACGGGCTGGTGTCGAATTTGAGCTTGGTCATGGGGGTCGCCGGCGCCGCGGTCGCGGAGAAGACCATTCTGTTAACCGGGCTGGCCGGCCTAGTCGCCGGCGCCTGCTCGATGGCGATGGGCGAATGGCTCTCGGTCAACTCCTCGCGCGAGCTTTATCAAAAACAGATCGAGATCGAAAAATCCGAGCTCGAACAGGCGCCGGAGGAGGAGATCGAGGAGATCGCGCTGATCTACGAGGCAAAGGGCTTGCCCCGCCCGCAGGCCGAGGCGCTGGCGCGCCAGATGATGGCCAACAAGGACACCGCGCTCGACACGCTGGTCCGCGAAGAGCTCGGCATCGATCCCGACGAGCTCGGCGGCTCGGCCTGGACGGCGGCGGTTTCCTCGTTTCTGCTGTTTTCGGTCGGCGCCATTTTCCCGGTCGCGCCGTTTCTGTTTCTCGGCGGTCGGGCGGCGGTTATCGCCAGCCTGATCGCCAGCGGCGCTGCCCTCGCCGCGATCGGCGCCGGCACCTCGCTGTTCACCGGCAGAAGCGTCGGGTTTTCAGCATTCCGCCAGCTGCTGATCGGTTACGCGGCCGCGGCGATCACCTATGCGATCGGCATGCTCGCGGGCGTGACGCTCAGCGGCTGATCCTGCGCCAAACGCAACTCACGCGATGTTCCCGCCGAGCCGGATCGTCTGCCTGACCGAGGAAACGGTCGAGACGCTGTATTTGCTCGGCGAGCAGCACCGCATCGTCGGCATTTCCGGCTATGTGGTCCGCCCGCCGCAGGCACGGCGCGAAAAGCCGCGGGTCAGCGCCTTCACTTCGGCTGACATCCCCAAGATCCTGGCGCTCGAGCCGGATCTGGTGTTGGCGTTCTCAGATCTGCAATCCGATATCGTCGCCGAGCTGATCCGCCGCGGCATCGCCGTCCACGCCTTCAATCAGCGCACGATCGCCGGCATCCTCGACATGATCCGCATGCTCGGCGCAATCGTCGACGCCGCCGCACGAGCGGCGCAGCTTGCGGGGGAACTTGTCGGCCGCCTCACCGACGCACGCGCCCGCAGCCGGGAATTGCTGCGCCGGCCGAAAATATTTTTCGAGGAATGGGACGAGCCGCTGATCAGCGGCATCGGCTGGGTGTCCGAACTGATCGAGGCGGCCGGCGGCCTCGACATCTTCGCTGATCGCTCCAGGTCGCCGGCGGCGAAAGGCCGGATCGTGACCGCCGCGGAGGTCGGCGCCCGCCAGCCCGACATCATCATCGGCTCATGGTGCGGCAAGAAATTCCGCCCCGAGCGGGTACGGGCTCGGTCGGGTTTCGAGGATGTGCCCGCCGTGCTCGATGACGCGATCCACGAAATCAAATCGCCGCTGATCCTACAGCCCGGGCCGGCGGCATTGACCGACGGCCTCGCCGCGCTGCAGGCCATCATCGAAGGCTGGGCCGCCACCCACGCCTGATGCAAATTTCACCCCGTGGCCGGACTTGTTCCGGCCACCCACGTCTTTCAAGGCGCTGCAAGGCAGACGTGGATGCCCGGGACAAGCCCGGGCAGAGGGATCTGAATTTGGGCCCAGCTACGGCAGGCGCGGGAGGATCTTCTCCGTGAGCAGGCCGAACGTCTTGTGGCTGAGCGGCGCGCATAGGAGGTAATCGAGCCCGATTTCCTCCCGTAGTTGCAGGATCTGATCGAGCACCGCTTCCGGCGTGCCGTGCAGGATGACCTCGTCGAGATAGCGTTGCACCCGGTCCGCACCCGGTGCGGCCGGATCGGCAACCCCGACCGGCCGGTGCTGCGCGCCGAAATACGAGTCGACGATCCATTGCGAGCCGGCCCGCGCCGTCTCCTCTGCCTCGGCCGCGGTGTCGCCGAGCGCCACGAGGCGGGCGATCGGCAACTCGCGCCCCTCGACAGCATGCCCGGCGGCGGTCAGCTTCTCGAAATAATACTGCCGTTTGCGGCCGATATCGCGATGCGCGGCATGCGGGTCCATCAGGATCGAAAACCCGCGGCCCGCCGCCCAGTCGATCGCCGATTCCGAGGTCGCCGCCATCCACACCGGCGGGTGCGGCTGCTGCATCGGTTTCGGCAATACCTCGACGCCGTCGAATTTGAAATGCTCGCCGGTAAACGTAAGCCGCTCCTCGGTCCAGGCCTGCAATACGATCTCGACGGCTTCGCGGAAGCGTGACGTGCTCTCTTCGGGAGGCACCCCGAAATTCTCGAACTCGACGCGGGCGAAGCCGCGCCCGGCGCCCCAATTGACCCGCCCGCCCGACAGCTGGTCGAGCAGCGCCACCTCCTCGGCGAGCCGCAGCGGGTGGTAGAACGGTGCCAATGAGACGCCGGTGCCGATGCGCAGCCGCGTCGTGCGGGCGGCCGCGAGCACCCCGACCATATGCACCGACGGGCACACGCTGAAGCTGCTGAAATGATGCTCGGCGAGCCACACCGCGTCATAGCCGGTGCGGTCCATGATCTCGATGCGCTGCAAGGCGCGGGCATAGACCTGGGCGAGCTCCACCCGCCGCTCCGGCCAGCTGAAGAATTGCAGGACCCCGATTTTCACCCAGCCCTCCCGCTCGACCGCGGCGTTCATGCGTCGACAATGTCAACAACGCCGGGGCGCAACAATGCCGCCCGCCCGATCTTAACTGCCATGATATTGTCAAAAGAATGCGGCGGGTGTTGATTTGTACCGGAAGGAGCAGGCACCCGCGCCCAAGGCCGGCTGGAGAGCGGGCGCGGCAGGAGAAAGCCCCATGATGACGCAACGACAGGCCGCGTTCCGCGCCGATTACCGCGGCCGCATCTCGCCCTGGTACAGCGGGCTCGGCCATGTGCTGGTCATCGCCGCGCTCGGCATCGCGACGATGTGGTATTGCGCCCGCCATATCGACCGGCCGAGCTGGCTCGAGTGGCTCGTCGTGCCGGCCGCGTTCCTGGCCTGCAACATCTTCGAATGGGCGATGCACCGTTTCTTGATGCACCGGCCGGTCAAAGGCTTCATGGGGATCTACAAGCGCCATACCTTGGCGCACCACCAGTTCTTCACCGATCGCGAGCCGAGGATCGACACGGCGCGCGACTTCCGGATCACCTTCTTCCCGCCTTATGCGCTGACGACCTTTATCTGCATGTCGGCGATCGGCGGACTGGTGCTCGGCTGGCTATGGTCGGCCAATGCCGGCTGGCTCCTGGTCGCGACGACGACCGGGGTCTATCTCAATTACGAGCTGTTCCATTGGGGCTGCCACGTCAAGGACGACCGCCTGGTCCGGCATATCCCGTTCATGAACACAATCCGCCGCCATCACATCGCGCATCACGACCAGGCGATCATGATGGGCATCAACATGAATTTGACCTATCCGATCGCCGATTGGCTGTTCGGCACCAGCGATCTCGATCGCGGTCTCCTCGGCCACATCTTCAATGGCTACGACAGCCGGTTCCGCAAACAGAACCTGAAGAAGGTGCGCGCCACCGCGGCGGACTCTCGGTTGACGCCTGCCAAGGCGTGAGCGCGATGGCTGAGGCACATGTCAAACGCGCCCTGCCGTCGCTGATCGGCGGCATCTTCACCGCGATCGTCGCGTTTGTTTTGTGGCTGCTGCTGTTCGGCACCGGCGGCGTGCCGCTGATCGTCCTCGGCGCGCTGATCGCGATCGGCCTCGGCGCCTGGATCCGCCTCGCCGATCTCTGAGTTCCGCTATGCCAGCCAGCGCTTGCGGCGGCGGTAGAACTTGACGTCGCGGTAGCTTTTGCGCCCCGCGGCCGACAGGCCGAGATAGAATTCCTTGACGTCCTCGTTCTCGCGCAACGCGGCCGCCTCGCCGTCCATGACCACCCGGCCGTTTTCGAGGATGTAGCCGTAATTCGCGTAGCGCAGCGCGATATTGGTGTTCTGCTCGGCGACGACAAACGCTACCCCGGTCTCTCGGTTGAGCCGGGCGACGATCTCGAAGATCTCCTCGACCAGCTGCGGCGCAAGGCCGAGCGAAGGCTCGTCGAGCAATACCAACCGCGGCCGCGCCATCAACGCGCGGCCCAGCGCCACCATCTGCTGTTCGCCGCCCGAGGTGTAGCCGGCGATCGCCCGCCGCCGCGTCTTCAGGCGCGGAAAATAGTCGTAGATGCCGTCGAGATCGGCGGCGATCGCGGCGCGGCCGTCACGCCGCGTATAGGCGCCGGTCAGCAGATTTTCCTCGACGCTCAGATGCGCGAAGCAGTGGCGCCCCTCCATAACCTGAATGAGGCCGCGCCGCACCACATCCGCCGCATCGAGCCGGTCGATGCGCGCCCCGGCGAGGGTGATCGAGCCCTTGGTTACCTCGCCGCGCTCGGCGCGCAACAGGTTGGAGATGGCTTTCAAGGTCGTGGTCTTGCCGGCGCCGTTGGCGCCCAGCAGCGCGACGATGCCGCGCTCCGGCACCGTCAGCGACACACCCTTCAGCACCAGCACCACGTGGTTGTAGATGACCTCGATATTGTTGACCGCGAGCAGCGCCGCCGCCGTTGCGGTGACATTATCCGCGCGTACCGGTTCCAAAGAGGTGACGCTCAACTGCTCTCGCCTATTCTCTGACTGCCAAACCCAACCGCCTTCCCGGCGAAAGCCGGGATCCACCTTTCAACCGGCAAAGCGACTGAAAAGTGGGTCCCGGCTTCCGCCGGGACGCCAGTGTCGGGGGCCGGGCAGTCGGTTGCCTCGGTTGCCGCCAAACTCAGCTCTGCTTGCAGTCGTTGGTCGGCAGGTTCTTTTCCTGCGCGTATTTCTTCGCCGCCGCCTCGATCATCGGCCGCACGACTTTCTGGTCCGACTGGATCCAGTCCGAGACGAACTGCCAGGTCTTGCCGTCCCATTGAAAGACACGGGCGCTGCTGCCGCCGGTATGGTCCTGGCAGGTTACCTTGGTCGGCCGCAACAGCCCCTCGAAGCCGAGCTTCTTCAACGTGTCGGCCGGCAGATCGAGGTTTTCGAGACCCCAGCGCACCTGCTCGCCGGTCAATGGCTTTTTGCCGAACTTGGCCTGCGCGGTGCGCACCGCCTCGACCGCGAACAGCGCGTTGATCACGCCGCGGTTGTAGAGGACGGTGCCGACATCCTTGCGGTCGGTCACGCCCAGGTTCTTGTCGTAGAGATACTTGAAGATGTCGGCGTGC
>Ga0209474_10003178_pt1 | contig 14565 bp, 11 predicted proteins | sample GraSoiAngelo_145_FD_185902 | JGI IMG/M metagenome (GOLD analysis project Ga0209474, IMG submission 185902) | Grasslands soil microbial communities from the Angelo Coastal Reserve, California, USA - 14_1009_05_20cm (SPAdes) (version 2) | ecosystem: Environmental > Terrestrial > Soil > Grasslands...
AAGCCGGCCGTGTTGAGGTAATCGGTCACCACACGCGAACCCGGGGCGAGGCTCGTCTTGACATATGGATGGACGGTGAGACCGCGTTCCACCGCGTTTCTCGCCAGCAATCCCGCGGCGACCATGACCGACGGGTTCGATGTGTTTGTGCAGCTGGTGATGGCCGCGATCACCACGCAACCGTTCTCGAGCTGTGCGGTCGGTTCGGCGGCCACCGCGACCGCCGTGCGTCCGTCGACGGGTCCGCCTTCCTCGGTGAGCCGCGAGATCGCGTCGGGGCTCGGTTTGGGGCTGTTGGCGAATGCGGAGGTGAAGCTCTCCCACACTTTGGGCAGCGGCGCGCGGTCCTGCGGCCGCTTGGGGCCGGCGAGGCTGGGCTCGACCTTTGTCAGGTCGAGCTCGAGCAGCTCGGTGAACTTCGGGATGGCGTCTCCGTCCTTGCGGAAGAGGCCCTGCTCTTTGCTGTAGCTCTCGACCAGGTCGATCTGCTCGCGGCTGCGGCCTGTGATCTCCAGGTAGCGCAGCGTCTGCGCGTCGACCGGAAACAGCGCCGACGTCGCCCCGTACTCGGGGCACATGTTGCTCATCGTGGCGCGGTCGGGAACCGAAAGGCTCGATAGACCATCGCCGCAGAACTCGACGAACTTCTCCACCACACCGTGCTTGCGCAGCATCTCCGTGAGCGTCAGCACGAGGTCGGTTGCGGTCGACCCTGCGGGCAGCGCTCCGCGGAAGTGCACGCCGACCACGATTGGCGTCGCGAGGTACGCAGGCTGGCCGAGCATCGCGGCCTCGGCCTCGATGCCGCCGACTCCCCAACCGAGCACGCCGAGCCCGTTGACCATCGTCGTGTGCGAGTCGGTGCCCATCAAAGTGTCGGGGATCGCGACCTTGCGACTGTCCACGTCGCGGACTTGCACAACCTTCGAGATGTATTCGAGGTTGACCTGGTGGCAGATGCCCATGCCCGGCGGGACGAGCGAAAAGTTGTGGAACGCCTGCTGCGCCCACCGCAAAAGCGAGTAGCGTTCGCGGTTGCGCTCGATCTCCTTTTCGATGTTGCGCGTGTAGGAGTCGCGGAATCCGAACGAGTCGACCTGGACCGAGTGGTCGATGATCAGGTCGACGGGGACGAGCGGGTCGACCTTCCCCGCGTCCTTGCCCGCCCGCTGCATCGCGGACCGCATCGCGGCCAGGTCGACCACCGCCGGCACGCCCGTGAAGTCCTGCATCAGGACGCGCGCGGGCAGGAACGGAAGCTCGCTGCCGGGCGTCTGGACGGGCCACTTCGCCAGCGCGCCGATGCTGGCTTCTTCGGTGATACCTGCCTCGGCGAGCCGGATGAGCCCTTCGAGGAGGACCTTCACGGTCATCGGCAGGCCGGAAGGGTCGTGGAATCCAGCTTTGGTAAGTGCGCTGAGGGGGTAGAACTCGAGCCCGGATCCACCCAGCCGCGCGCGCTGAATCACAGAAGGCAAAGATACGCGCTCCTCGGATTCGTCCTCGAACGGTTGCCGAATTCGTCCTTGACAGGAATCGAAGCCCGGACTAGATTCCGCTAAACCGTTTTACCCCACCCTAACTGTGTCCCTTAAATCGGGTGGGGCACCGGGCGGTCTGGCCCGGCACTCAAGGAGGATGGAAGCTTTGTTGGTCTGGAGCAGATGGGGTAAATCGGCGGGGGTCTCCCTCCTCGCGATGCTGACCATGGTGGTTGCCGCGTGTGGCGGGACCACCCCAAACAACAGCCCAACTCTCACCCGCAGCGGCACGATCACGATCTGGCACAACTGGGAGGGCACCTACCTCGACGCCAAGAAGGCGATCTTCGACGCCTACTCGAAGCAGTACCCGAACGTCACCATCAACCTGGTCCACAAGCCAGACCTCACCAGCGCGGTCACGACGGCAGTGCCCGCGGGCCAGGGTCCGGACGTCATCGCGTGGGTCGATGACGTGGTCGGGAAGTTCGTCAAGCTCGAGATCATCAAGCCGATCGATGGGATCGACGGCGTTGACATGAGCTACATGAACGCCAACTTCAGCAAGGCCGCGGTTGACGCAGACACATTCGACGGAAAGATCTACGGCATGCCGGAGACGGTCGAAGCGATCACGATGATCTACAACAAGGACCTGATCACGGCAGACAAGCTGCCCAAGACCACCGACGACCTGCTCGCCCTGGCCAAGTCATACCCCCAGGCGCACGCCGGGATGTACGGCGTGGTCTGGAACACCCGCAACGACGCGTACTTCAATGCACCATGGATCTATGGCTTCGGCGGCTACTACGTCAAGGCCGACGGCACGGACGGACTCACCACAGCCGGTACCAAGGCGGGCTTCAACTACATCTCCAGCTTCCGCGGCTCGATCCCGGCAGGGGTCGACTACGGCGTGGCCGACACCCTGTTCAAGGAGAAGAAGGCCGCGATCATCATCAACGGGCCCTGGTCGGTCGCCGACTACGGCAAGGCCGGCGTCAACTACGGCCTCGCCACTCTGCCCACCGCGAATGGAAAGGCCGTCTCACCATTCGTCGGCGTCAAGACGCTGATGGTCTCGGCGAACGCGGCGAACCCGGCGCTGGCGGTCGACGTCATCAAGTGGTTCGACAACAAGGACAACGAGATCGCACAATCGGTTGCGAACAAGGAAATCCCGGCCAACAAGCTGGCGCTCGCAGACGCGTCGGTCCAAGCGATCCCTGAGGTCAAGGGGTTTGGCGCTCAGGTGGCCAACGGTGTGCCGCTTCCCAACACTCCCTTCATGGGCGCGCTCTGGGACCCGGTCGCGAAGGCGCTCGAGGCGGTCTGGACCGGCAAGCAGACGGTCGACTCTGCGCTCAGCGACGCGCACACGGCGGCGCAAACCAACATCGCGCAGCTGAAGTAACCAGGGAGGACACGAGGATGGCGGCACTAGCGCTGCCGTCCTCGGTCATTCACGCTTGAATCGAACGAGCGCCCGACTAACGCTGACCTACCTGTCCCCGATGATCATCGGGGTCAGCCTGATCAGCCTTTTTCCGATCATCTACAACGTCTACATCTCGTTCACGAACCAGAACCTCTATCACTTCAGGCACTACTCCATCGTCGGCTTCGTCAACTACGGAAAGCTCTTCAAGGGACTCGACGCCGACTTCTTCATAGTCCTCGCGAGGACTTTCCTCTTTGTAGGCATCTGCATTCCTCTCTTCCTAATCGTCGGCATGCTGGCGGCTCTCGCCGTCAACCACCCGTCTGTGCGCTGGAAGCCGTTCTGGCGCGTGGCCTTGATCGTGCCCTGGGCGGTGCCGACTTACATCACGGCGCTGGTGTGGAAGTTCTTCTTCAACGGAGAGTTCGGAACCTTGAACCAGCTTTACCGCGTCGTCGCCGGCCCTCAAGCCGGGCTGCCGTGGCTGACCGATCCGAACTGGGCCTTTGGATCCGTCGTGCTGGCCAACGTGTGGATGTCCTATCCCTTCTTCATGGTCGTCATCCTCGGGGCGCTGCAGAGCATTCCGAGCGACATGTACGAAGCTGCTGCGGTCGATGGCGCGGGTTCATGGCGCAAGTTCTGGCGCATCACAGTGCCTCTCCTGAGGCCGGCGATCCTTCCCGCGACGATCCTGAGCGCCATCGTCACCTTCAATGTGCTCAACACTGCATACCTCATCACCCTGGGTGGACCTTTCTCCAGCGCGGCGAAGCCGGGTGCCACCGACTTCGTGATGGTCTACGCGTTCCGGAACGCTTTCCAGCTTTTCAACTACAGCTACATCGCCGCGTTCGCGGTGGTGATCTTCTTCCTGTTATTCACGGTCACCATGGGCAGCCTTCGCTTCACCGGCCTGATCCAGGAGGAGGCTCGATGACCGTGCGCCCAGCCGAGCTCGGCTCGCCGCTGCCTGCAAGGCCGATGACGGCGAGAGGGCTTGGCGTCCTTGCACGCGGACAGCGCTTCCTCTCGCGGGCGGCAGCTCCGGTGCTTATCCATGCCTTCCTGGTCGCCATGGTCATCTTCGCTTTGTTTCCAGTCTTCTTCGTCCTGCAGGCCGCGTTCCGGCCCGGGCAGTCGCTTTACTCGCTGAGCCTCAGCCTGTGGCCCGACCATCCGACGTGGGACAACTTCACCTACATATGGACCCAGCAGCCCTTTCCAACGTGGCTCCGGAACAGCCTCGCCATCGCGATCGGCACCATGATCTGCGGCCTCATCGGATCGGCCACCGGCGCATACGCGATCGCCAGGTTTCGATTCGCCGGCAAGAAGATCACGTTGATCACGCTCCTCGCGATCCAGGCCTTTCCATCCGTTCTCGCGCTGATCCCGATCTACATCATCCTCAGGACGATCGGCCTCGTTGGCTCGCCGTTCGGGTTGATGCTGGCCTACGTGGCGGGCGCGCTCGTCTTCAGCACGTGGAACCTCAAGGGCTACTTCGACACTATTCCCCGTGACCTGGATGAGGCGGCGTTGATCGACGGCTGCACCGTGACGCAGGCCTTCGTCCGCATCATCCTGCCGCTTTCGCTTCCGGCCCTGGCAGTCACCGCCCTGCTCATGTTTCTGACCGCCTGGAACGAATGGGTCATGGCGCAGACGCTCCTCTTGAACGAGGACGCCTACACGGTGCCGGTCGGGCTCTGGGGCCTGGCCAGCAACTACCGCATTCCGTGGGGCTACTTCGCGGCAGGCTCCTTGATCGTGTCGATTCCAGTCATGGTGCTGTTCCTCGGCCTGCAGCGCTACTTCAGGTCCGGGCTCACCGTGGGCGGCGTCAAAGGCTGAGCCGGCTCCATCTTTTCGTGGTGGTGGCTGGCGCCCTCGTTGCAGTGCTCGCCGTCGTGGCGATCGTCGTCTTCCGGCCGGCGGCGCAGTGGACCGCAGACGTCGCTCCCGCGGCCAGTGTCGTGCCCGACCACTGGACCACCGGCGACAAGGACGCGATCGGTACCGCGGCGGGCCGCCAGTCGAACGTGTGGTTCACCGCGTCGCACGGCACGCTGGCCGATGTCTTGTATCCAACCGTCGACGCAGACAACCTGCGCCAGTTCGGCTTCCTGGTCACAGATGGCTCGAGCTTTTTCTTCGACGCCGCAACGCAGGGCGTGGCGAGCTCGCGGGTCACCGACGATCGCGCGCCCACCTATGCCATGCAGGTCGATGACCCTGTGCACAAGTTCAGCCTGGTCACCGAAATTGCCACTGACCCTGACCGCCCCGTGGTTGTGGTGAGGGCGCATCTGATCGGCCACGCATCGAACCTGAGCGTTTACGGCTATCTCGTGCCGCACCTGGGCGGCTCCGGCGCCGGCCAGACTGCTTTCTTCGACGGCACGCGGGGATACGTGAGCAAGGGCGGTCTGTGGCTGGCGATCGGGGGCGACGCGATGACCGATCAGCGGACCGCCGGCTACCTCGGTCGGGGAGATGGGTACGACCAGCTGCACCGCGACGCGCTCGCGAACCGGTACCGCCAGGCGGGTCCCGGTCGCGTCACGCTCACGTGGAAGCTCGACAGCGCCGGCGGCTCGTGGGTGACCGAGCTGGCGTTTGGCTCGAGCCGGGCGGCGGCGGATGCGCAGCTCAACGCGACGCAGAACACGGGGCCGCAGAGCGTGTTCGACGCCTACCGGTCGGGCTGGCGCCAGTACACCGCGCAGCTGAGTGCGCCTCCCGGGGACGCGGCCCTCTTCTTCCACAGCGTCGAGGTGATCAAGATGGCCGAGGACAAGCTGCACCCAGGCGCGATCGTCGCGTCGCTGGCGCGGCCGTGGGGCGACACCGCGCCGGACAACGACGGTGATGTCGGCTATCGCAAGGTGTGGCCGCGCGACCTGTATCACGCGGCGAGCGCGCTGCTCGCCGCCGGCGACACCGCGACCGCCTACGACGTGCTCCGCTTCATGGGCAAGATGCAGAGACCGGACGGCAGCATGCCGCAGAACACCGACCTCAACGGCGCGCCGGTGTGGACCGGGCAACAGCTGGACGAAACCGCCGACGCGATCCTGCTCGCGGTCCGCCTTTGGGGCAAGGCGACGGGTCCGGACATCGAGAAGGCGGCCGGCTACCTGCTCGGCAAGGGGCCCGCCACCCAGCAGGAGAGATGGGAGGAGGCTGGCGGCTACTCGCCTGCGACGCTTGCCGCGGAGATCGCTGCTCTGCGCGCGGTGGAGCGCTGGGAGATCGCCACCAAACAGGTCGTGGACCGCGCGGTGCCGCTGCATGACGTCATCCAGCTCTGGGACCGATCGATCGAGTCCTGGACGTTCGTACGGGCCGGGCCGGCCGGAGTGGATTACTACCTCCGCATCTCGCCCGATGGCAAACCCGACACCGCGGAGCCGCTCGATATCGCAAACGGAGGCGGCGTCTGGGACCAGCGATTCATTGTCGACCCCAGCTTCCTGGAGTTGGTTCGCCTGGGAGTCCGCAAGCCGGACGACCCGCGCATCATCTCAGCGCTGCGCCCGGTCGATGACATCGCTGCAGGCAAAGTCGGGTTGGTTACGCTCTGGCATCGCTATCCGCACGACGGCTATGGGGAGAAGAACGAGGGCTCTGCCCCGCCGGGGCTGGGCCACCTCTGGCCTCTCCTTACAGGGGAGCGGGGTGTCTATACGGTGCTCGCTGGCGGTGATGGCACGCCCTATACGAAGGAGCTCGAAACGCTTGCCGGCGCCGACCAACTGCTCGGCGAGCAGGTGTGGGAGGGAACCGGTCTGCCGACCGGCTCAGCCAGGCCCCTGGTCTGGGCTCACGCCGAGTACATCATCCTGGCGAAGGCGGTCGCGACCGGAACCGTCGACGATCGACCCGCTTAGCGTCTCGAGGTTCAGCGACACCACCAACCGTTCGTCACCCAAGACTCGTTCGTAGACGAGCTCATTCGGGTCTGCGTGGAGGGTTCGTCTCGTGCCGCGCCGGAGCGCGGGCGACTCACGGCGCAGGCGGCCGAGCCGCCGGAAATATGCGAGCAGCTCCGCGTCCTGGTCGGCACCCCACAGCATGGGCAGCCGCGCCTCGGCATTCTCCGTCGCCGCATCGTGGCGCTGGCTCAGGCCGACCTCGGTGCCGTAATAGATGACGGGCATGCCGGGAAGCGTCATGAGCAACGTCGCGGCGAGTTTCAGCCGGCGCCCATCGCCGCCGGACAGCCACAGGAAACGGTTCATGTCGTGATTGTCGAGGAGAGTCGCGAGGGCCAGTCCGGGCAGGGCGCTTTCGTGCGCGTCCATCCAGCGCGCAAACTCGACCAGGTCCATGCGGCGGCGGCCGAACGTGCTTCGCACGACGTACGCGAAGTCGAAGTCGAAGATCGCGTCGAGGCGGCCCGCGTAACGCGCCAGCCAGTCGAAGTGGCCCGTCGCTTCGCCGATGATCAAGGCGTCGGGCTTGACCTCGCGAAGCTCGCGTCGCAGCTCGATCCAGAACGATGGGTCGGCCCCCGCGACATGGTCGCACCGCACCCCATCGGCTCCGTACTCGGTCACCCAGTAGCGCGCGGCCTTGACCAAGTACTGCTGCACCCGCCGGCTGCCGGTGTCGAGCTCGGGAAGCGTGATGTTGTCGAAGAAGCAGCGGTAGTAGTGCGGCCACTGCCAGAAGCGATAGAACTCGGCCGCCTCGCCCCCTCGCTGGATCGCGTCGCGGAAAAGCTGGTGGCCGCGCCCAGTGTGGTTGGGCACGAAGTCGAGCAGCACGCGCATCCCGCGCTCATGCGCGGTTGCGATCAGTCGCTTCAGGGCGGCGTCGCCGCCATACCGCTTCTCGACCTTGAAGAAATCCTCGTGGTCGTAGCCGTGGTGGCTGGGCGTCTGATGGATTGGAGTGAGCCAGAGGGTGTTGCAGCCGAGGCCTGTGATGTGGTCGAGATGCTCGCGGATGCCATCCAGCGTGCCTCCGTACAGCGCCGTCGACGAATTCGGCGGTGGCAGCGCGCCATCCGCTCGCGCGAAGCGGTCGACCATGACCTGGTACACCAGCGCGTCGTGGGTCCAGTCGGGTGGATTGGCGTCTGAGCTGAACGCGAACTCCTGGCCGCCCACTCTCGGATCGGAGTCCGTAGCCCACAAGCTGCCTGAGCCAGTTTCGACCTTGATCTTGTAGCGTCGGGTCAGCCCCATCCCCGCCTTCGGCGGGACTTCCCCATCAATGGGGAAGACAGGTTCGATCGTCACGGTGCTCGGTCCAAGGTCGGCTCGGACCTCAACCGCTTCGAGAGGATCCTCGCCGGCGGCGACGAGCCCGTCGTGGAACGCACCGCCGTACAGCGCCCGCGCCCGCCGGATGTCCTGCACGTCCGCCTGGTGCGCGAAAAAGAAATCCTCACCCCAAGTCGTTTTGGGGAGGAGGGCGTGGAGGTCGATCAGAAAGCGCGCATGCGCTCCGAGGTCGATCCCCTCATTGGTCGTGAGGAGGTCGAGCTGTGACTTGCGCTTTAGCGCCGCGCGGATCGCCCTCACGGGAGTTTTCGCAAGGGCAGGCGGCAAGGACATGACCTCTGGACCCGGGCCGTCGCGCAGGCGCTCGAAACGTTGGCGCAGCTCGCTGCCGTACGCCAGACGGAGGTGCTGCTCGATACCCCACATGAGCAGCCCGTCGATGGGACGGTGCGCCAGCGCCCAGGCAAAAAACGCCTCCGCCGCGCCGCGCTCGCCGCAAAGGTCCATCGCGTGTGCCATCAGCACGTCATCGCCTGGCGCCGCGATGAACGCCCCCGATCGCTCCTGGTGCAGCGCGATGACCAGGACGCTGCGCGCGTAAAGGTCGGACGTCGCCGCGCGGTCCGGCACCTCCGGGATGCGGTCGACGATGGATGCTCGTGTCGCGCCGCCGAGCGGCGGAGGATCGAACTCGAGCGGCCATCCGGCGCCCTGCGTTGCGACCTCGATGTTGCCGTCGAGGGCTGCGACGCGCGACTCGCCCTGGCCCAAGATGACGCGCAGCACGTTGGTGCCGCGGACATAGCTGAGCTTTTCGCCGCGGCGGGCGAAGACGTACGCGAGGACCTGCCCATTGCCAACGGGCGCGAAAAACCTCTTGCGCGCAAGCGCGGTCAGGACGCGCGAGGCGCGCGCGCCTTCTGATCTCACCGCCCCGCAGCCTTCATCTCGTGCGCGATCCTCTGCATTCCGTCGGCCCGCTCAATCTCTTCGAGAGGCACGGGCAGCGCAATGCGCCAGTTGGGGAACTCATCAGTCGTGCCCGGGACGTTGGGCCGCTCGTGCACGCCGAGGGCGTCTTCCATCGAGACCAGCACCATCCGCGTCCGACCTCGCGCGAGCTGCCGGTAGGCGGCGACCGCCACGTCGACGGGCGGAGTGTCATCGGGCAGGTGCGTCAGGCTGACCAGCTTGTCGCGAAGGTGATGCAGGCGGTGCTCGGGCTCGCTGCGGGTCCAGATCCCGGCCACTGTGGGCAGGTCGTGTGTGCCGACCGCGGCGACCGCGTCGTGCGGCCAGCGCGCCGGCTCCGAGCCCTCGAACCAGACAAGGCGGTAGGACAGCGAGCCCTTCCTGCGGAGGTGCTTGCGCACCCTCGGTTCGACCAGGCCGAGGTCTTCGCCGATCACGAACGCCTTCGCGCGCCGGCTCTCGTTCGCGAGCAGCGGGAGGAGGACGTGCGCGGGGTATCTGACATACGCGCCCTGCGCCGCGGTCATGCCGTCGGGAATCCAGAACAGCCTGAAAAGGCCCATCACATGGTCGAGCCGGACCCCGGCGGCGTGGCCGGCCGCACCACGGATCGCGTCGATGAACGGCTCCCATCTCGCGTCGCCCAGGCGCCATGGGTTGAACGCGGGAAGGCCCCAGTCCTGGCCGTCGCGGAAGAACTCGTCTGGCGGGGCGCCGACCCGAATCCCAGGCGAGAGGTGGTCCCGCCAGCGCCAGGCGTCGAAGCCGTCGGAGGCGAAGCCGACGGGCACGTCGGTGATGAGACCAATCTCGCGCGAGGCGCGCGCGAGCTGACGGTCGGCGTGGAACTGAAGCCACTGGTGATACGCGACCCGGTCCGCGCTCACCAGTCCCACGTCTCGCGGCCAGCTGCGCCAGGCGGGTCCATGCATCTCGCAAGTGCAGTTGAAGGTGGCGAAGTCGCGCAGCGCGGCGCCCTGGCGGCGCACGTATGCATCCAGTCCCTGGGGATTGGGCGCGGCCCCAAAAATGTTCTCGAGAGCTCGCGACTTGAGCCGGAAGACCTCGTCGTAGTCGATGATGCGTTGGTCGTTGAGGCGTCGTGCGGCGTCGCGCAGCGCGGCGAGGTCGACTGTATCGGCGCCTTCGATCTCTTCGACTCGCAGGTAGAGGATGTTGCGGAAGCGGCGGGTCGACGCGTAGTACGGCGAGGGTTGGTACGGCAACGTCGGAGTCTGTGCGCCAAGTGGGTTGAGCAGGATGGCCGACGCGCCGGCCCGGCGCGACCATCGCGCGAAGTGACGAAGGTCAGCGAAATCGCCGACCCCCCAGCTTTCGCGCGAGCGCAAGGCGTAGAGCTGGACCGCCCAACCCCACACCCGTTCGGGGGCCGGAGCGCAGGGCTCGTCGCGCAGCTTGGGCCGGCGCACGCGTGGCGGCCGCTCCGCCGCCGCGCCCATCGCGTCAAGAATTGCCTGCTCCACATCCGGCGGCGTCTCGACGACGTTGCCCTGCCAGCCGTGATAGGCGGGAAGGATGCCCCAGCGGCGAGCCTTCTCAGATATCGCGATCAGGCCAGTGCTCGAAACGGCTCCGGCTCGAAGCCGGCCAGGACTTCCTTCCAGGCGGCAAGCTCGCGCATGACGGCGGGGTCGTCTTTGACCAGCCACGAGAGGTGGCGCAGCGCGTGCTCGAGCACCGCCTCGATGCCGATCGCCTGCGGCGCCGCCATGGCCTCGCCGCGCGCGAGCTCGGCGCGCCGGACGGGAGTCTCCACCAGCGAGTCGGGTGGCAGCTTCTCTGGCGGGGCGATTACCGCAACGTAGGTCAGGATGATGCGGCCTTCCTCCTGACGCCATGAGGTCGAGTGGACGACGACTGGCACAAGCGGGTACCAGTTGAGTACGTCGAGCACTGTGTCAGCGGGCTTGGCGGAAGGTGTAAGGCCGACGCGCAGCGAGTCGGCGTGGATGGGTTTCATCCAGAAGAGGCTTTCGCCACGGAGCCCGACGGGCAGCACCTCGAGGGTCTGGGCGACGAACTTGGGTGACCAGTCCACCGTCGAGATGGGCGGGCCCATGGCCTCCACGACCGGCTCGATCTTCGGTTTAGCTCTTCGCGGCATTCGCGGGAGGGTCGTCGACCATTCGCCAGAGCGCCCGAACCTGGGCCGGCGTGACCTCGAGCTGGTGCGCCGAGCGCCCGTGCTCGCGCACCTTCTCGATCAGCTCTGACTTCGATCCGCGCATCACGTAGCCGCAGCGGCACGTGACTTCCATGAGCACGGTTCCAAGCCTAGCTGTCTCTTCCCCGCTCGCGGGGCGATCAGTAGGCGCGTTCCGCGTCCTTAACCGGCTTGTCCGGCAAGTACCCGGCGAAGCCGGGGGATGGGGCTACGATGCTGCCATGGCGATCGCCGAAGACCTCGAGGTGGCGTCGTTTTTGAAGGGCCAGCCGAAGAAGCTGTTCATCGGCGGCCGGTGGGTCGACTCCGCAAGCGGCAAGACGTTCGACACGCTCGATCCGGCCACAGGCGAGGTGCTGGCCAGCGTCGCCGAAGGCAGCGCGGAGGACGTCGACCGAGCCGTCGCGGCCGCGCGCAGGTCATTCGACAGCGGTGTGTGGCGCGACCTGCCGCCGGCAGAGCGGGCCAGGGCGCTGTGGCGGGTCGGCGACATGATCGAAGACAGGGCGCTGGAGTTCGCCCAGCTCGATTCTCTCGACAACGGCATGCCCATCAACGACGCGCTCCTCTTCTTTGTACCGTTCGCGGCCGCTACGTTCCGCTACTACGCAGGTTGGGTCACGAAGCTCGACGGCGCGACGCAGGAGATATCGCTGCCAGGCAAGTACCTGAGCTACACCCTTCGCCAGCCGGTAGGCGTGGTGGGGCAGATCATCCCGTGGAACCTCCCGATCATGATGGCGGCCTGGAAGATCGCGCCAGCTCTCGCCTGCGGCAACAGCGTGGTGCTGAAGCCTTCGGAGGAGACGCCGCTCAGCGCTCTCCTGCTCGCAGAGCTGCTCCAGCAGGCGGACGTGCCGGACGGGGTTGTGAACGTGGTCCCTGGTTTTGGCGAGACGGCGGGCGCGAGGCTCGCATCGCACCCAGACGTCGACAAGGTCGCGTTCACGGGCTCGACCGAGGTAGGCAGGCTCATCGCGAAAGCCGCGGCGGACAGCAACCTCAAGCGCGTCAGCCTCGAGCTGGGCGGCAAGTCGCCCAACATCGTGTTCGCCGACGCGGACCTGGCCAAGGCGGCCTCCGGCGCTTTCTTCGGCATCTTTTTCAACCAGGGCCAGATGTGCTCGGCCGGTTCGCGGCTGTTCGTCCAGGAAAGGGTTTACGACGAGACGGTCGATTCGCTGCTCAAGACGGTGGCCGAGGCGCGCATCGGTCCGGGCATCGATCCCGTGACGCAGATCGGACCGCTCGTGTCCAGAACCCAGATGGACCGAGTGCTCGGCTACATCAAGCTCGGCAACGAGGAAGGGGCGCGGATGCTGGTCGGAGGCGGCCGACCCGAGGGTCTGGATCACGGGAATTTCGTCCAGCCAACGGTATTCGCTGACGTCGACGGCAAGATGCGGATCGCGCAGGAAGAGATCTTCGGGCCGGTGGTGGCCGCGATCCCGTTCAAGGACGAGGACGACCTGGTCGAGAAAGCGAACAGCACCGTGTACGGCCTGGTGGCGGGCGTGTGGACGAAGGACGTTGGCCGCGCGCACCGGGTGGCGCACGCCCTGAAGGCTGGGACGGTTTATGTGAACTGCTACCACGTCGTCGACCCAGTCACGCCGTGGGGCGGTTTCAAGCAGAGCGGTTGGGGGCGCGAGCTCGGCCCCTACGCGCTGGATCTGTACACAGAGCTCAAGAACGTGATCGTCGATATCGGCTGACACGTTCGCGTCAGCGGCCCCGAATCAGAAGACCACTATGCGGGCGATACTGGAGCAGTGATTCGGGGCGTTATCGCGGTATTTCTGAGCGCGCTGCAGCTTGCGACGGCCGCGGCGCCGGCGGCCAGGACAGCTCCCACCAACCCGGCGGACGTGTTTGAGTTCCCGCTGCCCACGTGGGCGCCTCACTGCCTCGGATTCGGCAGCCGATGGACTTACTGCAACGGCACCCCGCTTCGGGCATGCGCGTCGGGCGCCGTCTGGCTGCACACCGGGGCTGACGTCGTCGCCACGGCCGGCCAGCCGGTGATGGCTGCGGGAGACGGGGTGATTGAGGGCTACCTGATCGACCCGACGTTTCGGGGTGGAGTCTTGATCCGGCATCAGACCAGCTCCGGCGCCGTCATAACGCAGTACTGGCATGTGTGGCTCAAGTCCGGGTACAGCGCCGGCACGGGCGTAAAACGCGGTGAGGTGTTCGCGGCGGTGGCGGACATGGGAGACAAGACGCACCTGCATTTCGCCGTCTTCAACGGAGATTTCGAGCCGCACGCCTGGAACGGTGCGCTGCCCCCGAGCGCGTGCTCGGGCTTTCCAGCGTTCCCCTATCGGTTCATCGACCCGACCGCATTCATCGAGGCGCACGTGCCGGTGGCACCCTTGGCGCGAGGCACCCGCATGTGAGAGGGGTGGCGCACGAGCATCGAGCGCACCTGCAACACAGCGCAGTGCGGGTTTGGGACGTCGATCAGGTGCACAGGACGAGGTTCCAGGAGTGGGTCACCTCGATCCGTAGCGCCGGCGTGTCCGATCCAGATACGCCGACCAACGTTTCCCGAACCGCGCGGCGAACGCGATAAGCCATTTGGGCATCCACCATCCCACCAGCGCGCCCAGCGCGATCGACACGAGGATCCACAGCCACAGGAAAAGCGCGTGGGACATGCCCACTGTGATGTGAAGGGGCTTGTACAGCAATACAAAGACGATCAAGGACAACATCCCCAGCGCCCCGCCGGCGATCGCGCCGGCGATCGCGCCGATCGCGCGCTGGTGATAGATCTTCACTCGTCGTAGCCGAGGTTCGGGCGCAGCCAGCGCTCGACCTCGGCGGCGGTCATCCCCTTGCGGCGGGCGTAGTCCTCGACCTGGTCGCGGCCGATCTTGCCGACCATGAAGTAGCGCGACTGCGGGTGGGCGAAGTAGAGGCCTGAGACCGCGGCCGTCGGCGTCATCGCCCCGCTCTCGGTCAGCTCCATGCCGATCGACCGCGCGTCGAGCAAGTTGAACAGCGTCTCCTTCTCCGTGTGGTCCGGGCAGGCCGGGTAGCCGAACGCCGGCCTGATGCCACGATACTTCTCGGCGATCAGCTCGTCGTTCGGCTGCTTCGGCCCCGCCTCGTACCAGGCGCGCCGCACCTGCTCGTGGAGGTACTCCGCGAACGCCTCGGCCAGGCGGTCGGCCAGCGCCTTGACCATGATCGCCCGGTAGTCGTCGTGCTCGGCGACGAAGCGAGCCGCAAGCTCGTCCA
>Ga0209474_10003182_pt1 | contig 14556 bp, 18 predicted proteins | sample GraSoiAngelo_145_FD_185902 | JGI IMG/M metagenome (GOLD analysis project Ga0209474, IMG submission 185902) | Grasslands soil microbial communities from the Angelo Coastal Reserve, California, USA - 14_1009_05_20cm (SPAdes) (version 2) | ecosystem: Environmental > Terrestrial > Soil > Grasslands...
TCCCTTATTTGGGGGATTAACACGATCTTCCTGCTCGATGCAGGACTCTCCAACCTCGAGGCGTTTGCAGCCAATGCCTTCTTTACCGCCGGCATGGTGCTCTTCGAGGTGCCGACCGGAGTTGTTGCCGACACCGCCGGCCGGCGCGTCTCGTATCTCCTGGGTACGGTGACGCTGGCTGCATCGACGCTGCTGTACGTCTTGCTGTGGCGGATCCACGCCCCGTTCTGGCAATGGGCAATCGTTTCCGTGCTGATCGGGCTCGGGTTCACATTCTTCTCCGGTGCGGTAGAGGCCTGGCTGGTCGACGCCCTCAAGGCGACCGACTTCACCGGCGAGCTAGAAGCCGTGTTCGGGCGTGGCCAGGTTGTGACGGGCGTGGCGATGCTCAGCGGCTCTATCGTGGGAGGCTTGATCGCCCAGCAGACCAATCTGGGCGTGCCCTTCGTGCTCCGCGGCCTCATCCTTATCGCCATGTTCGCGATTGCGTTGCGGCTCATGCACGATGTTGGGTTCTCGCCCGAGAAGGGCGGCGGTGTTCTAACCGAGATACGAAAGATCGGCTCTGCCTCGGTCGAGTACGGCTTGCAGGTGCCAGCGGTCAAGTGGCTCATGATCGAGTCCCTATTCACGGGCGGCGTTGGGATCTACGCTTTCTACGCACTGCAGCCTTATCTGCTGCAGCTTTACGGGGACCGACGCGCTTACGTGATCGCCGGCCTGGCCGCAGCGATCGTCGCCGGCGCGCAGATCCTCGGCGGGTTCGCGGCCCCAAGAATCCGAAGGCGCTTCCGCCGGCGCACGTCGGCGTTGATCGCCACGGCGGCACTTGGCGTAGTCGTCCTTGGGCTGATGGGAATCCTTCAGAACTTCTGGGTGGTGATTGGGCTTGTCGTGATTTGGTCCCTCATCTTTGCCGCCTCGATGCCGATCCGCCAGACCTACATGAACGGCATGATCCCGTCACGACAGCGGGCGACGATCCTCTCGTTCGACTCGCTGATGGGTTCGGCGGGAGGCGTCTGGGCACAGCCGCTACTGGGTCGGGTGGCCGACGTATGGGGATATGGGCCGTCATACGTCGTTGGAGCCGCGATCTCCGCGATCGCACTGCCGGCGCTGGCGCTATCCCGACGTCAGAACGCGCCGGCGGATACGGTCCAGGCGGTTGCGGCCTCAGGCCGACCGCGCCCGGAGGAATCCTCAGAGGTAATCGCCGAAGAAGGCGATCGCGCAAGGCACGACAACTAGGAAGAGGAGGGCGAATTCCTCCGCGCCCTGACCATCGACCCCAGCCGCGACGCGGGTCTGTCCATAATGTCTTGCGACAGACGTCCGGGATGTCGTGAGACAGGACAATGGCTGGGTCAACTGGATGGGTTTGGTAACTCGGCTGTCCGAGACGAGTCGGGCGATCGCGGCGTTTTCACCCTGCTCCGGCGCATCGACACCTAACTGAAGACCCAAGTGACTAGTGCAGGCCCAAGTCGAGATTGGAAGCACTTCTTTGCCTGCACAGCGCGGCCAGTGGCGCCGTCATGTTGCTGTGCAAGTGGAGCTGCGAGGTGTTCACCCGGCACTGTCACGGTTCCCAATGCGATCACCCATTCGTCGTCGTGTGACAGCGCTGTGACCGTCGCAACATGCGATCTGCGCCCCTCTATAGTGCTGACGTGATCTCCCGCTGGCCGTTCTACGCGTCGGTCGCAGTACTCGGAGGCGAGTGCATAGCGTGCTTCCTGGCCGGCTCCATCGAGTTGGGGGCGCGAGGAGCGATGGTCCCTATCGACTCAGCTGAATCCACAGAGCAGGCACGTTTTGCAATTGAGCTCTTCGCAATCGGAGGACTCAACCTTGTCGGTTTCGTCGCGTTCCTTCTCCGCCGGTCCGCCTGGGGTTGGTGGCTTGTGCTCGGAATGCAGGTCGGGGTTTTCGTGTTGGCGCTGATCGAGGGAGTGCTCACAGACATCGGTTGGTTTTACTTCAGCAGTCTGCCGCTGTTGAGCTTGTTCCTGCTACTCGCGTTCCGAAAGCAGGATGCCAGACTGAAGCCCTCCCTTCAGGGCAATCCCACAGCTTATTTGACACGTTAGGAAAAGCGAAACCCCTTTGATGCGTTGGTCTCAGTCCGCAGACGGTGAAATGGCTGGGGCAACTTCTTCGTTTAGATACGGGAGTTTGCCGGGCTGACCCAGTCGCTGTCCCAAGTCGACGGCGGAAGAAACAAGTAGACAGGGCTTGAAGCCACGGTTTGAGCTTCACCTCTCGCGTCGGTTACCGCCCCGACCCAGCTTGCCGCGACCGGCCGCAAAAGCGGCACGGTCGGGTGGCTCCGCTCAGCTCTCGTGACGCACCAGCCCTCTATGCGCGGGTGAGGGTGAGATGGGTGACCCCGGTGGGGGAGCTGGCGGACTCGACATGGAAGTGCTGTTCAAGTTCCTCCAGTCCGTCCCAGAGGCGTTCCCCCCGTCCGAGGACTATGGGCACGATGACGATGTGCATGTAGTCGATCAGGTTGGCGGCAAGGAACTGGCGGATTGTGGACGGGCCTCCGCCAATGCGGACGTCCAGGCCGCTGGCGGCATCGCGGGCAACCTTGAGGGCGTCGGTGGGGCTGGCGTCGATGAAGTGGAACGTCGTGCCACCCTTCATCTCAATTGAGGGCCTTGCGTGATGGGTGAGCACGTACACCGGCGTATGAAAGGGCGGGTTATCGCCCCACCAACCGTTCCACGCTTCATCTGTCCACGGTCCGCGCTGAGGCCCGAACTTGTTCCGGCCCATGATCTCCACACCGATCCCGGTGCCCCAAGCACTGGCGAAGGCCTCGTCGACGCCGGTGCTTCCGCCGGGGTCGCCGTTCGTCTCCTGGACGCCGCGGAAGCTACGGGTGGGAAAGAACCACTCGTGGAGACGGGTACCAGCGTGTCCGAAGGGCGCCTCGAGGCTTTGACCTTCACCGGTGCCGAAACCGTCAAGCGACACCGAAAAGTTGTGGACCCGAACGCGCGACATAGACGTTCTCCTCAATGTCCTGCAACAGGCGTGCACGATGTCTTGAGACAGGACAATGGCTGGGGCGCTAGGATTCGAACCTAGGATTACCTGATCCAGAGTCAGGCGCCTTACCAGCTTGGCCACGCCCCAGCGGTTCGGCTTAGGCTGGGACAGTCTATCAAAGGATCCTCGAGAATTCAGCATGCCCAGCAATAAACCGACTGAAGGCGTCCTCGCGTTGGACGTGGGCACGTCGTCCGTTCGAGCGGTCGTCTATGACACCGCCGGCCGCATCGTCATTCCGACTCTATGTGACCTGCCGTACAAAGTCCGGACGAAGGAACCGGGTGAGGTCTCATCAGATCCCGACCGGCTCGTCAGCCTGATCGCCCAAGCCATTGATGGCGCGCTCAAGGGCGCACCCAAAAAGATGTCGATCATTGGCGTCGGCACCTCCTGCTACTGGCACAGCCTGATGGGCATCGACGCGAAAGGACGACCGACGACGGAATTGTTTACCTGGGCAGATACCCGCAGTGCCTCAGAAACGAGGCGATTGCGTGCGGCTGAAGACGAACACGCCTACCACGCGCGCACGGGCTGTTTCTTCCACGCCAGTTACTGGCCGGCGAAACTTCGGTGGCTCCGATCGACGCGTGCGGCGGCCTTTCGAAAGACGGTTCGTTGGGTGTCGCTCGGCGAATACCTCTACCGGGACTTCTTCGGCGATATGCCCGCTGTCAGCGTCTCCATTGCATCGGGCACTGGATTGCTCGATGTCAACCGGTGCGACTGGGACCCGGCGGCCTTGCGCCTCGCCGGGATCCATAGCCAGCAGCTCGCCACCCTCGACGATTGGGACCACTCCCGTCATGGCCTGCATCCAGCCCTCGCCAGGCGCTGGCCGCAACTCGCGAGGATTCCCTGGTACCTGCCGCTCGGTGATGGCGGCCTCGCCAACGTTGGCGCGAGTGCGGTCGATCCCGCCTGGGCGTGCGCCACCATCGGAACCTCGAGTGCCCTGCGGATCATCATGGCCGCCGAACGGCTGGACATTCCCTGGGGCACATTTGTCTACCGCCTCGACCGCCGGCGATTCGTCGTCGGCGGAGCGCTCAGTGAAGGCGGCAACGTGGTGCGCTGGCTAACAGAGGGCATGGGCATCAAAGACAAAACGAAGCTCGAACGAGCGGCGGCGGGGGTCCCGCCGGATAGCCACGGACTCACCATCCTGCCGTTCTGGGCCGGTGAACGGAGCCCGAACTGGCGTGCCGATGCGCGCGCCGTTATTGCCGGCTTGTCGCTCGGGACCCTGCCGGCCCATCTGCTTCGGGCGGTGATGGAAGCGATCACCTACCAGCTGGCTTCCGTCGCCGGGTCGGTCGAGCGCGTCGCGGCAAGGCCCAAGGCGCTGATCGCGACCGGCGGACAGCTCGTACACTCGCCGGCCTGGTGCCAGATCCTTGCCGACGCCCTTAACCTGCCAGTCATGACGTCGCCGGAGCAGGAAGCTTCGAGTCGAGGAGCCGCCCTGCTGGCGCTCCACGCGCAAGGGCGTTTGCCGCGACTCTGGTCGATGTCACCAGGGCGCGGCCGTCGCCACCGCCCAAGCAAGGTCGCACACGTGATCTACGAGCGAGCTCGTGAACGGCAACAACGACTGTACGACCTGCTGTTTCCCTCGGCCGGGGAACCGGAGCACGCGACGCCTATCGCCGCGGCGGGATCAGGCTCCAGAACGAGGGATCTTCGAACCCCAGCCGCCAAACACTGATCCCCTTGAGGCCATACTCGTACATCAGCGGTAGCTTGCGTCGCAGCGTATCGGTGCTCTCGATCCACAGCTCGTGATGCACGCCATAGGCGTCGTAACCAAAATGCATCTCCTCTTCCGTCGGATCGAACACCGGTGTCGCTCCATGCTGCTGGGCCAGGGTGATCGCATCGGCGTATGAGCTCGAGGTCAGCGCCCCGACGCCCGTCCAGTCGTGGTAGTACGTCGGCAGGCCCACGGTTGCCTTCTCCGGTGGCACCCCCTGGAGAGAGAACTCGAGCGCCTGGCGCATCCATGGTGTTCCCGAAACCGATCCCGGCGGCGTCACCCCGTTGTGCTCGTCATAGGTCATGAAGGAAAGGAAGTCGGCGGACTTCGCCAGGGCGGCAAAGTCATAGGCCCCTGACCACTGATGGAAGTAGTCGAGGAAGGCACCCGCCGCGGAGTCATCACCGGGCAACCGCGGAATGACGGCAATCGAGAGGTTGAGACCGGCGGGGTGGAAGGCGCTGGCGCAGTCCCGGACGAGCGCGGTCAACAGATCGCGGTCGGTCCAGGCAATCTGCTCGAAGTCAAGCTGGAAGCCGGCATAGCCGTAGGTCTTTGCTTCATTGACCAGGTTTTGCGCCAGCGCGGCGCGTTTGGCCGGATCCGCCAGGATGGCATGCCCAACGCCCGGATCGACATCCTTATTGACGACCAGCGGAATGATCGCGATTCCGCTGGCGTGCGCCGCGTCGATCACATCGCGCCGCGCATAGCCCGTGATGCTTCCATCAGCGTTGGCGTCGTACCACGCGGGGCTCAGCACATCGATCTGGTTGAGATGGGCAAACAGGGAGGCGTGGCCGTCATCCGTGTTGACGTAATACATCTGCACCATCCGTCCGCGAACGACCTGGGTCAGGGTCGACGGGATCACGAGCGTGAATTGCTGATCCTTCACGCTCCAGGTGCCGTCCGCCGCGCGAATGCCGGCGTTGACCGTGACGATGGCGCGGTCAGAAAGCGTGAAGCCGCTCGAGACGACGTCGAGCGTTTGCGAATCGTGCCAGCTAAAGGTTGGATTGCCATTCACCCTGACGTGAGCTCTCGCTTGCGAGCGGTCGGCGACCGCGCGGGCGAAATGCACGGTGGCAGCGACGGTCGCCTTCGAATCGGTAGTCAAGTGATAGAGATGCATGCCGACGTCGGCGATCAGCGGAGGCGCGACCTGAAAGGCGGCATTGAGCTGCATCGCTCCGGCTAGCACATGGACCGTGTGATGGCTGCCCATGGGCATCGGTCCCGGCAACGTGAGCCGCAGGTCTCGCGTCGGGCTCGAGGGGCGCAAGGCGGCCAGCGTGTGACCGTCCAGGGACAGCTGCCATTGCCTCGGGTCCAACGGTTGACTCAGCCTGACCACGAGCGTTGGACGCGGCGACACCTGGGCGAGTGGGGCGGAGAGCAGTGGGGCGCCGTCGAGCTCGATCGCGTCGACGTTGACCAGCGGCATCGGTCGGAGCCCGGGGCCGAGAAAGCCAGCCATCAAGAGCATCCCGCTCGTCATGGCACCAACGCCGACAACGAGGGGTAGCCGCATGCCGGGCGAGTATCCGCAGCCCCGGCAGCCCGGGCAAACGGTTTGCCTGGCACCAACTCGACCTCAACCGTTGGTGCCTTACCCCACGGCGTGGCTATCAGTTTGGCCGGTTTGCGATTGCTTGCGGTGGGTAGGAGGAAATTGTGGACGTTCTAGACATTCTTCGACGCCAGGCCGGCCGGTTTCAGTGCCCCAAGTGCGGGGAAAGCCTGGCCAATTGTGAGCTCGAGATGATCGGGCAGCATGACGACCAATCGCTGGTACGAGTCACCTGCGCGCACTGCAAGGACACCCGCATGATTGCGGTCGCGATCGCGACCGAGGTTGAGCCCCAGACGCCGCTGGTGGATCACCGGGATCAGCCGTCCGACGACCTGGGCGCGGCAATCTCGGCTGACGAGGTGCTCGACGCCCGGCTGGCGCTCACGACCTTCCAGGGCGACCTGAACAGTCTGCTTCGGTAAGCGCGCGGCCGCCAGGCGGATGTGACCAGACGGTAACGATCCGAATCGGATAACGCCAGCGCTGGACTTGGCCCAACCTCGTCCGTAAGATGGCGACGTGAAGAGGGGTTGGCGCCGTCCCCTGACGGCCTGCCTGCTGGCGGGCGTCACCTGGCTCGCGGGCGGCAGCATTGCGATGGCCGGTTCGTCGGTGCCCACCCTCAGCCAGCGATCACCGCAATGGTCGAGGCAGGCGCTCGGCAGTGATCCGGTCGACACCATCGGGTCCTCCGGCTGCGCCCTGACCGCCGTGGCGATGGTCAGCAACGCCTACGGTTTCGCCACCAATCCGGGGACGCTGAACCGGTGGTTGACGGCCCACGGAGGCTACATCCAGAATGACCTGTTGCTCTGGCGGCAGGCTGCCGCGGGTTCGCAGGGCACCGTACGCTGGCGGTGGCTGCACGTGCCGGGCATGGTCTCGCAGCTAAAGACCGATGACCAGGATATCGAGGACCTTCCGCCGCAATCGGTAGTCGAAGGCGAGCTGGATGCGGGCCACCTCGTCGTGGCCGAGGTGCGGCTCTACGGAGGTATGCATTTTGTTGTGATCACCGGGCACAGCGGCCATATGCTGTTCATCAACGATCCCTGGTTCGGCGATCGCACCACCTTGCAGGCACGCTACGGCCCCTATGACCGGGCGGTGCACTCAGCGCAGGTGTATTCCCGGACCTGATTACGGGCGGCTGGCTGGCTCGCTTATGCGGCGGCGGCGAGCTCTTCGTCGTAGCCGGCCACGCTCGACTGCCGAGTCCGCTGGGCCAGCGCGGCGCAAAGATTGGCGAACGTGTCGGCGCGGAACAGCGCCCGGTCCAGGCGGAGCACGCGGCTCTCGGCAGCGATCTCGAGGTGGCCGCCCTCCCGCGTGATCACCTGGTTCATGCCCTTGACCCGATCCCAGGGGACAATGCCTTCCCGGCTGATGATGACCTCGGTCCACTCGATGAACAAGCTGTGGAAGAGAAGGCCGAGACTGAAGGCGAGGCCGCAGCCCATTGCGATCGCCAGGGCGGCGAAGCCGGCACTGTGGGTCTCCGAGATCTCAACCACCGCGAGCACGAAGCCAAGCGCACAGGCGGCGATCGGAACGCCGGGCCAGAGGATCACGAGCCGGTTCAGCGGGCTGTCTGGCCGAAAGCTCATGGGGTGCTCATAAGCTATCGAGGCAGATCGAGCACAACATTTCGGCGATCGCTTCGCGGCTGGACTGTTGCGCTGGCGTCACTGGCCTGATCGCCTTCACCCCCGCACCACGTGACACGACGCGCGATTCGCGCGCGGGTGGTTTAGACGTCCAGTTCTTTGACGTCGAGCTCGCGCAGCTCAGCAGGCGGCTGAACGCCGTTGTCCGCCAGCATACGAAGCAGACGCAGCACGTAGCGAGCCCCGTTCAAGTTGACCCCGTGCTGCCGGGTCAGCGTCTGAATCGCTTGCAGTTTTCGGATATCGCGCTGAGAAAATCGGCGGCGGTTCGTCGAGGTCCGCTTTGGAACGACGAGCGCGAGATGCTCGTACATCATCAATGTGCGCGGATGGGTCTGCAGGATTTCCGAGGCAACGCTGATGGTGTAGATGGGCTTGTCGAGCGAGAGGCTGGTATCGGTCGGCGCCCGGCGGGTTACTCCTTTAGCCAATCTTCGATCCCCTCTGAAAGGCTGCTCGGCGTGGTCCGCGCCTTGATGAGATATTCGTGCGCCCCCAGGCGCAGCCCTCGAGCGACCAGGTCTTCCTCGTCATAGTTAGAGAGGATGATAACCGGAATGTTGCGAGTCTTCTCCTGCGCCCGCAATTTGCGCAGGACCTCGAGCCCATCCATCTTGGGCAGCCGGATGTCGAGGAAGATGATGTCCGGGGCCAGGTCGCCCGCCTTCTTCAAGCCCTCTTCGCCGTCGAGCGCGGTATTGACGCGATAGCCATCGAGCTCGAGCTTCAAGCGATACATCTCGAGGACCGACGGGTCATCCTCGACCAGCAGAACGTCGACCAGGTCTTCTTCGGAGTGGGTTGCGCGGCTCACGCCCGCGCTGCGGCGCGTCTTACTTTCCATAACAGCCCCTTTGGCGCGAAGCAGTATAGATGAACCTGCTGGGTTTCGCGTCTATCGATTGGAATACGCTCTGGCGCGATGCCACCATACGCGGGGCTGTCAGAAAACCCTCCGGAAAAGTTAAGGCCCTCCGAAGGGAGGGCCCGAAGAGGGGGGCAAGAGAACTGTTTTCGATTATAGGAACGCGCCCTCCTCTTGTCAACACGAGTGTCATCACAAATGGTGTCGCGCAGACTGTCCTGAAAACTGCATCAGGACACGCAAAATTTTCGGGCGTGACCCGACCGGGCTAAACCTCGAGCAGGGTGACGTCGATATCGCGCAGCTCGGCCGGCCGTTGCAGCTCGTGCTCCTGGAGCAACTTGAGGAGCTTCAGGATGTAGCGGACGCCGGCCAGGTTGACCGAATGCTGGCGCGTCAGCTTTTGAATCGTCTGCAACTTCATGATGTCGCGTTGCGAAAAGCGGCGCCGGTTCGTCGAGGTCCGCTTGGGCACCACCAGCCCAAGGTGCTCGTACATCATCAAGGTGCGGGGATGCGTTTCCAGGATCTCCGACGCCACGCTGATGGTGTAAATCGGCTTATCGAGTGAGATGTTCGTGTCGCGTCGCGTCTCACGCTTGACCGCGGTTACCATTGTTTCCCTCCTGCAGTTCCTGCTTCCCGGCCTCAAACTCGCGCGCCGTGTGACATTCCCGACCGGCGAATTCCTGGCGAGTATATGGCGAGAAGATCAGCTACCTCAACGCAGGAACCGTAAATAGATGTGAATGCATCTGAACCTCGAAGTAGGCCCTTCCCATGTAGACGGAATGCGAGTCTGCTGCTATAATCTTTTGTAACAGGCGCGATATCGCGCCGAACCTTAACGGAGGTGCACAGTGGGCGAGTTAGGCGACAAGCTCGAAGGCAACGTCAAGGACACGGGCGGGAAGGTGACCGGCGACAAGAAGACGGAGTGGGAAGGCAAGGCGCAGAAGGCGAAGGGCGACCTCGAAGGCGCGGGCCGCGAGATGACCGACAACGATCCGATGACCAGCGACAAGCCGATCGAGAACGACAAGAACGTCTAAACGCGAGGGCACGAAAGCCGGCCATTGTGGCCGGCTCTTTTTATTGCCTCGGGGTGGTTGGCCTGAACGACCCCGGCTCAGGGGGTGCCGGCGGCACCGGCGATGACTGGGTGGTGGCGGCCTCCGGGGGAAGAGCAGCAGTAGACGGCTGGCGCGCGCTGGCGGACCGTCCTCCGGTCGGGGTCGTCAGGCGATCCACTCCACCCCGGGCGCGAATTTGCGCCAGCGTCGACTCGCGCAAGATCAGGAAGAGCAGAAGCGCAATCCCCGTGAGAAGGAAATTCGTCGCCAGCCAGCTGTAGGCGGGGAAGAAGCCGAGGACGAATCCGATCAGTCCCAGGAAGAAGGCGACAATGCTTCCGATGTGCATGAACTCGTCCTGCTGGGAGTCGCGCGGAAAAAGCTGGCGCAGCCGGTGCTCCAGACCATCGGCCCTACTGGTCGACCGGGCCGGGCCCGACGGCGCCTGTCCGCCCCCAGGACGCTGAGCCGGCGGCACAGCAGGCGTCGAGGAACTGGACCGCTCGCCCTGTGGCTTACCGCAAAACCGGCAGAAACGCGCGTCGGCTTCGATCGCCTTCCCGCAGTGGCGGCAGAAGGTGATGCCGCCCGACTCCGACGGCCCCTGGCTTGCCAAAGCGGCCCAATTATAGGGTGGCGAATCTTACGGACCGGTAGCCCGCCAGGGTCGTAACCAAACGCACCTCCACACCGTTCGACAGGCAAGCCAGGGGCAATTTGAACGGCAATACCATGAACGAGCTCCGCTTAGGTTATAATGCTGACGTCAGCTTTCCTGAAAGCGGGACGTTCGGTTTAGAGGCTAAGTCATGATCAGTTTTGGACACGCGTCGCAGCCCATCACCGCCAACGGCCTCTCGTCCCTGGCCGATCGCCGGCGCCACTTCCGGCGTCAGCGTCGCTCGCCGTTGCGAGCCCTAGCCAGCGGAGCGGGCTGGGGAGCGGTTATTCTGCTCACGCTGTGGCTTCTGCTTTCCGGGATCTTCGGGTTTCTGACCGCCTAGCCGCCAGGCGCCGGACGCATCGCCAGGTTCATCGCTGGCGCAAGCGCGCGCGCGCCGATGTCCGGCGCGCCCTGATCCTCGGTCTGATGGTCCTCCTGGTGATCCCGGTCCTGGCCGTGCCGGCGGTCACGGCTCAGGCCGTTGGACCGTTGCCCTCGGTCAGCAACATCGTCTACGGAAATCTCCAGCAAGACACCCTGATTTACGATCGCCATGGGACGCTGCTCGCCGATATCGGCAAGCAGGGCGACCATCGAATCGTCGTCCCGCTCAGCTACGTCTCGCCCTGGGTCATGAAGGCCACACTGGCAACCGAGGACCGCACCTTCTATAAGAACAGCGGCATCGACGTGGGCGGCATCTTCCGCGCCGCCGTCGCCGACCTCAACCATCAACACGTGACGCAGGGTGGCAGCACGATCAGTCAGCAACTGGTGAAGCAGCTCTATATCGGGGCGAATCCCGCGCCTACCTTGCAACGCAAGCTCAAGGAAGCCATCCTCGCCATCGAGCTCAACCGTGAGTTCACCAAGAATCAGATTCTCGAGATGTACCTCGACACCATCTATTACGGCAGCCAGACGTACGGGATCGAGGCGGCGGCTCGCAGTTATTTCCAGACCAATGCCCACGACCTGACGCTCGGGCAGGCCGCCATGCTGGCCGGCCTGCCGCAGGCGCCCAGCAAGTACAACCCGCTGACGAACTTCATCTCGGCCAAGCAGCGACAGGCGCAGGTCCTGGCCGGGATGGTGAGCGAAAAGGCCATCAGCCCGGCGCAGGCCCAGGTCGCCTACGCCGAAAAGCTCCAGGTCTTCCCCCCCACGACCAAGTTCCAGGCTCCCTACTTCGTCGACTATGTCCTCGAGACGCTGGCCGGCAGCTACAACATCAAGGCCGGCGATCGCAATGGCTATCGCGTCTACACCAGCCTGGACCTGAACCTGCAACACATGGCGGAGCAAATCGTCCACGAGCAGATCGCGCAGAAGGGCAACTTCTACAACTTCCACGATGGCGCGCTGGTGAGCATGGACCCGACGAACGGTGAGGTGCTGGCCATGGTGGGCGGGGATGACTACAACAAGCCGGGCGGCCAGTACAACTTTGCCTATGATGTCGCTCGCCCGCCGGGATCAAGCTTCAAGATCTTCACCTACACAGCGGCGATCGAAAGCAAGAAAGTCAACATGGTCAGCCCGATCCTCGATGACGCCATGGTGTTTCCCATCGGCGGCGATCCGCTCGGCTTCGGTAAGTACATCCCGCAGAACTACGACCACCGCTTCCACGGCACGCTGCCGCTGAAGATGGCGATGGGCAACTCGCTCAATATCCCCGCGCTCAAAACGGAGCTCCGCACCGGAATCCCGGCGGTGGTCGACATGGCCCATCGCATGGGACTCACCTGCCTTGGGGAACCGTGCAACGTCGATCATCCGGTCGACACCTATGGCCCAAGCCTCACGCTGGGGGCCTATCCGGTCCGGCTGGCCGACATGGCGACAGCGGCGTCCACCCTTGCCACCCTCGGGATGCGGCATCGGGAAGCGCCGATCCTCAGCATCAAGGACGGACTCGGCCGCTCGGTTTTCAACTACGACCCGACCAAGAACCAGTTCCGCGCGATTGATCCGCAGGTGGCTTTCATCATCGCCTCGATCATGTCCGATGATCGCAACCGCTGCCTCGAGTTCGGCTGCGGCGGGGACCTCACCCTCAAAGGCCGTCACGTCGCCGCCAAGACCGGGACCACCAACGACTTCAAAGACAACTGGACGATCGGCTTCACGCCCAGCCTGGTGACTGCCGTCTGGGTCGGCAACCCCGACAACAAGCCGCTCAGCCACAACTCGACGGGAATCGTCGGGGCCGCCCCCATCTGGCATAAGTTCATGACCCAGGCGCTCGGCAGCACAGCCGATCAGTGGTATTCGCAGCCGGCCGGCCTGATCGCCTCGGGCGGGAACTACTTCCTCCCCGGCACACAAAGCCTGCCGCCGACGCTCGGCCAGCCATGGCCCCAGTGCAAGCTGCCCGCTCACTACAACCCGTACTCGCTGACCTACGCCCAGATCACCGTCGACGGCGTCTACTGCGTTCTGAATGCGCCCAAGCCGGCGGCGCCTCCCGCAGCCGCCTCGCCGGCTCCGACTCCTGCTCCGTCACCGACGAGCTGTCCGAACGGCATTTTGCCGAACGGCCAGTGCAAGCCGCAGGACTAACCAGGCGGCTGACTGACTGCGGGTCGGCTTAGGCGATCCCCGGCTGGTCGCTCGATGGCTTTTCGACCCGCCCTTGGTCCCCGTCGCCGAAAGGCATCCGGGAAGCGAGTTCGCCAGCGCGATCGCGCAACTCGATGCCGCGCTGCATCAAGTCGTCGCGCAGTTCCTCTCCCGACTTGGGAGCGAGGAGCAACGCAAGCCCAAAGCCGACCGCGACGCCAACCAGCAGCCCGGTGACAAAGCGTTCGATGCCGGCATCTTCCTCCTGAGTGACCCGCGTCCGGCGCAATGCCGAGACCGCGTCCGAAAGCCGGTCCTTGACCTCCAGGTCCTGGGCGACCTTGGTGGCGCGGTCGAGCAACTCGCTCAACCGGTCCACCGTCTTATCGACTGTCTGATCCATCCTCTCCTCCTATGGGCGCCGCGCCCTGCTTTCGGTGCCGCCAACCGCTCGCCGCCGCGGCGTCCCCGGGGCTGGCGGCGTGGCGCCGCTCTCTGCGGCCATCATCTGCTCCGCCTGGCCCAACAGGCGTGAAACCCGCCGGCGCATGTCGAGCCCGGACTCCGGTGCATACAGGACGCCCAGCACCGCGCCGATGATCGCCCCATGGGTTAGACCCCGAATGTATCCCATTTCGCGCTGCGCTCCTCCAGTTTCCCCAACCGGCGTTCCGCCAAAGCGTACAGCCATCGTACCACTGTGCAAACCGCGCGCACTTCAGGAATGTACCCGTGCCATGCTGGGGAATTTGCCCGAGCTTGGGTTATACTAGCCACCGGCGGAAGGGGCGGAAAGGTGACAGACACAGTGTGCCATTTGCTCGACGCCGAAAGGAGCGGACATGAGTGAAGTGGTCGATGAGGACGTAAACGTCCTCTTCATCGAAGACGACCCGGCGGTCGCCGAGATGTACAAGCTGAAGCTTGAGCTCGACGGCTATCGGGTGACCGTGGCCAAGTCGGGTGAAGAGGGTCTCGACAATGCGAAGAAGATGGTCCCCGACATCGTCTTCCTCGACATCCGCCTTCCCAAGATGGACGGCTTTGCGGTCCTGGAGAACCTGCGTTCCGACGGCGTGACCCGCAACATCCCGGTCATCATCCTCTCCAACTACGGTGAAAAGGAACTGGTCGACCGTGGACTCAAGCTCGGAGCGCTCGATTACCTGATCAAGTCAGAGACGACGCCGGCCAGCCTCAGCCGCGGTGTGCAGGACTGGGTCAAGGAATAGGGGTTGGTTCCGAACCGCGATCCTCGCATCAGCGGCGCCTTCGACCTCGACAAACCGCTGTATACGATCAGCGTCGCCTCGGAAATCCTCGAAAC
>Ga0209474_10003187_pt1 | contig 14541 bp, 12 predicted proteins | sample GraSoiAngelo_145_FD_185902 | JGI IMG/M metagenome (GOLD analysis project Ga0209474, IMG submission 185902) | Grasslands soil microbial communities from the Angelo Coastal Reserve, California, USA - 14_1009_05_20cm (SPAdes) (version 2) | ecosystem: Environmental > Terrestrial > Soil > Grasslands...
GCCGTGGCCACGGCACTGGTTTACTATAACCTTAAGGTCCCGTGCTATGGCTCTGCCAAAGCATTTTATGGATTGAGCACTCTCGTTCCGCTCGGTTTCTTTGCCGCAGTCGGATGGAATGTTGTCACTAACGGAAGAAGATGGCGTCAACTACCGATCGCGATTCTACTGGCGGTTTGGGCGATGAATAGCTTCGGTTCCTTTTGGATTTACGATCCCGTAGCTCAACATGTCATCGCCGCGATGCATCTTTCGGTCGCTAAAAAGCCGGACGCGGCACTAGCGGAAGCTAAAAGGGCGGTAGCTGCCGATCCTTCTAATGCCGCGGCCAGAAAAGCCCTGGCCACCACCTTGGACGACGCGGAACAATCCAGCGAAGCTCTGGAACAGGCCGAGCGTGCGACTGAGCTTGCGCCTCAGGATGGCGCAACTCACCTGAAACTTGGGCTGCTGTTGTTTAAGCAGAAGAAGCTGGAGAGAGCGATTGAGGAGGCACGCCTGGCCGTGGTTTACGCGCCGGAGAATACGCATGCCCATTTGCTTCTGTTAGTCTCATTGTTCTATCACAATGAAGATCCCGTCGACGCGGCGCGCGAGGCATTGGCGGTTTCGCCTTATGATGCCGAGATCCATCATCTGCTCGGTGCAGCACTGGCGCGAAAGGGGGAGTCAATTGAGGCTTTTCATCAACTAACTTACTCTGTTCTGATTAGACCGGACCGGACGGAAGCACGCTCGGAGCTGCACCGTGTCCTGCTCGCGCTTATCAATTCTTTTGATGCTGCAAAGCTTCTTCACCAGGCAGCTTCCTCGATTCCTGATTCAACCGTCGCGCTGGACGAACTAGCCTTGGTCTTCGCTACTCACCCAAACGACGAGTTGCGTGACGGCCATGAAGCGGTGCGCCTGGCCGAGCATGCATGCACTCTAACAAAACGGACCAACCCGCTCTTGCTCGCAACTTTAGCTAGCGCTTACGGCGAGACCGGAAACTTCAGCGAAGCAATCAACGTAACGCAGGAGTCAATTTCGAAAGCCCGTTCAAACAATGACAAGGATGCAATCGCGCTAGATGAGAAGCTTCTCGGTTTTTTTCAATCGAACAAACCTATTCGCCAAGATCCCAATTCGAGATAAACCTCGGCTCTCACTTGCATTGCTTCAGCAAATGTTTGGCGCGGATTGCCCCCTCACGTTAATCCTCTCCCCTTGGAGAGAGGCGGAATCACTTAGCGCGAAGCCTTTCGGGGAAGGTGCGCGTCCTGCCTCTCCCTTTCGTAAAGGGAGAGGATCGAGGTGAGGGATTTCCTCGTCGCTTCAAAGTCGACCAAATCGTTTCAAGCACACTGTCCAGTTCCCGCTTGATCTGATAGTTCCAGAATTGCACAACCAGAATATCTTTGCTCGCAAGAAAACGCGTTCGTTCCTGATCTAACGATTTCCTGCTCGCGAAATTGTGGCCACCGCCGTCGAGCTCAATCGCAAGGCACGCTTTAGGGCAGTAAAAATCAATTACGTAGCGATCCACCGGATGTTGTCGGCAAAATTTCCAGCCCTGAAGTTGTCGATTGCGAAGGTGACGCCATAAGAGTCGTTCATGCTGAGTCGCACTTTTCCGTAGCTGACGGGCTCGCGTTTAGGAGAGTCTATCGGACTGACGATCCGGCGGAGCCAACTCGCTCTCGCTGAAATCAGTGCGCGCATCCAAATAAAGCAGAACAAACGCAATCCCAAGAATTGGCCGCAGCAGTGCCCGCACTAAGCTGCTGATGGCCATGCTACCGATTAGCATGGCGTCGGCAACTTTTGGCGCGTTCAGATCCTGCCACATTTTTATTATTTCTTCCGGAGACGAGGTCGAAAGGCTCTGCAATTTCGGCAAGATCAAAGGAACCTCCGCGCCAGCGCTCAATCCAAGCACGATCACGACCCAGAGGGAGACGAGCAAAGCGCCGCGCCAAAGGGGCCGGGTCGACTTCCGCGGCCGGCGCTTGCTGCGGGCCAATAGTTTGCTTTCGCGCAGCGCATCGACGCCTTCGAGGTTCGAAATGTAAGCAGACTGCTGCCAGAAGAGAAAGTTCACCCACAAACGCGCGACCATTATCACCTGCACCGCCAAAATCAGCAGCGCCAGGACAAAGGAAAGGATCGTGGGATTGCCGCTGGCAAGACTTAGGATAATGGCGACCGGAATGGCGGTACAAAGAAAATAACTCCCGTAAACAATGAGACTGAGCCGGGCAAACCGCGGAAAAAAATTGGCCGCCCGCCGGAGCAGCTCGCGCAGGCGTACTTTACGTCCTTCCAGGACATCGACAGTGGCGATCTGAATACCCGCGAGAAAGACCGGCCAATCCACCAGCAGCGCGGTAAAGGCGATCAGCGCGATGAGCCTGGCTCGCGTCAGGCCATTCCCTTCCGCTTGCGGGAAAATCCCATATGTTGGACTGGTGAGCTCGAGCGCAAGCGTTGGGACTGCGATCAACAGAGTCAGAACGAAAAACGGCAGAAACGCTGATTTATAGATGCGAAAACTGTCCCGAATGATTTCACCAAAGGTGCGCCGGCGCACTAATGGATGCCCGGTCGCGGCTGGCGGCGGTGGCGGGTCGAACAGCCCCGGAATGGTAGTCGCCCTGGTCCAATCGCTCTCCGACTCGCGGCGCACCTCATTTGTCGGCAGCAAGCGGCCTTCCTGTTTCCAGTCGCCAAGCGTATCGAGGTCAACCGGCCCGTATTCCTTTTGACCTACACGCACGAGCCAGCGATCCGCCATAGGCAGACTTATCGCGAAAGACCGATGCTGTCATCCCGAGCGCAAGCGAGGGACCCCGCCCAAGAGCGTAGGTCACGAAAGGCACTTTGCGCAGTCATCGTCCACTCGCGAGGTCATTCACCGTCTGCGCGGTTCGGGATGACGCCTGACTGAAAATCGCCTTTCTGACTCCTAAGCGCACTCTCGACTGCTTTCCAACAACTGCGCGTTTGAAATCCATCCAATCCAGTCAATCCTGTTTTCGTAGCATGAAACTGCTTTTGATCGACGGGCACTATTATGTTTACCGCTCATTTTTCGCGATCCCGAACCTGAGCAACTCCCGCGGCGAACCGACCAACGCGATCTTTGGTTTCACCAAAACGCTGCGCCTGATGCTGAAACATTTGCAGCCGCAACTTGGGGCGGTCTTTTGGGACGAAGGTTTGCCGCAGCGTCGAGTGGAGCTGCAGCCGGCGTATAAGGAAACCCGCAAGGAAATGCCGAAGCCGATGATTCCGCAGTTGGACTTCATCCGGAGCACGATTACGCCATTGCTCGGTTTCACCAACATCGCGCTGCCCGATACAGAGGCGGACGATTTGATGGGCTGTTATTCAATCGCGGCGTGCAGGGGCGACGATATCGAGGTGGTGCTGGCGACCAACGACAAAGACCTTTATCAGCTCGTTGGCCCATGCGTCAAAGTCTATACCACCGCCAAGGCCGACCTGGCTTCGCCCAAAGACGCCTTCGCCTTGCTCGGAGAGGAAGAAGTCACCAGGAAGTGGGGCGTCCCGCCGGCATTAATCGGCGATGTGCTGGCGATTTCAGGCGATACTGTCGATAACATTCCCGGCGTCGGAATTGGACGAAAAACCGCGGCCGGCCTGATTCGTGAGCACGGCGGGCTGGAGGCCTTGCTGGCCAATCTTGCCCCGGTTAAGAGCCTAAAGACGCGGGAGAAATTGAATAACGGGCGTGAACAAATCCTGCAGAACCGGAAAATGGTCGAGCTTGATTGCAAGACGAACCTGCCAGTCGCGATCGATCAGCTCCGCATTCGCCCGGATTACCCGGGGCTCATCGCAGCCTTGGAACAATGCGAGTTTAAGTCGCTTTTACAAGAGGTCCGGGAAGAAGCGGCAAGGCAGGCTGCCGCGGTCCAGGCCGAGTTGAGGCTATAAGGAGCCGAAATTTTTTCGTAAAAACCCGAAAATTTTCGAACGGTCCTGAAAAGGCTGCTGTCAAAGGAGGCAGGTTAAGGCGATTCGGGTAGCCGCACGTTGACTGTATTTGCTGTTTCTCCTTGGCGTGCGCTGCCCGAATCTTTTTTTTGGCAGGACGCAACTATCTGAAAATCACCCATTGCGCCTGGTCTTGAGCCGAGTTTGATAAACACCCTGGTGACGGTGCGGAAAAAGTCCTCAATGCCGAGTCACGCCTGCGACTCCGGACGACAGCGGGAACGTTTCGCCCTGTTAACGCCGGTTTTACAAAGATGAGTGAAGGTGATCCGATCGACCTCGCGCTTCGCGAAGATATCGGCGCGGGGGACGTAACAACTACGTTGCTCGTACCTGACGACAGTCGCGCCCAGGCTCGTATTTTGCCGCGAGAAAAAGCCATTATTGCCGGGACAATGACGGCGGCGGAAGTTTTTCGCCGGGTTGATCCAGGATTAAAGATTTCGGTAGAACTTACAGACGGAACGGCCGTGCTTGGCGGCGAAACCATTCTCAAAATCCAAGGATCGGCCCGGAGCATTCTTACCGGAGAACGCGTCGCCCTGAATTTTTTGCAGCGCCTTTCCGGCATCGCGACCCTCACCCACGAGTACGTGGAGGCGATCGGAAAAAATCCCGCCAAAATCATGGATACCCGAAAGACGACGCCCGGCTTGCGCGCTCTGGAGCGAGCGGCTGTTGTCGCCGGCGGCGGCACTAACCATCGCTTCGGTTTGTTCGACGCGATTTTGGTGAAGGACAATCACCTGGCAGCGGAGCAGGATCTCAAAAAACTTGCGGCCGCAATTCGGCAGGCAAGGGCGCAGAACGCGTCGATGAAGATTGAAGTAGAAGCTGACAACCTCGAGCAGGTGCGCGCGCTGGTGCAAATGGACGGGGTCGACGTCATCCTTCTCGACAACATGGAGACGGCGGAAATGCGTGAAGCCATTGCGCTCGGTCGCAAGCATAATGTGAAATTCGAAGCTAGCGGCGGAATCAATCTACGAACGGTGCGACGCATCGCCGCAACTGGCGTCGATTACATTTCAGTTGGCGCGCTCACTCACTCACCGCGCGCTATCGATTTGTCGCTCGAGCTTACACATGTTGGTAGCTGATCGGCTGAGCGCGCAAAAATTGCGCGCCGAGCTCGGCCCGGGCAGGATTGGCCGGGAGATCATCATGCTCGAGCAAACAACCTCCACCAATGACGTGGTATGGCAGATGGCGAAAGGTGGGGCACCGGCAGGCATTGTTGTTTTTGCGGAACATCAAAGCGCCGGGCGCGGCCAGCGCGGCAATATCTGGGAATCGGCCGCGGGAAAAGGCCTTTGCTTTTCAGTGCTGCTCCGGCCAAAAATCGCGATTAGCGACCCGGTGCAACTGGCGCAACAAACAGCACAAATAGTGGCAACGACAATCCAGAGCGAATTTCATCTCTCCGCTACAGTAAAGCTACCTAACGACATTTATATCGGGAACTGCAAGGTCGCAGGAGTGTTGGTAGAAATGCGAGCGCAACCAAAAGCGCCGCATCTCGCCGTTCTCGGCATTGGTGTGAACGTGAACCAAATGCCACACGATTTCTCAGAAGAACTTCGGGAGCGCGCAACCTCGCTCGCCATCGCTCGCCGTGGCCCGATCGATCGCTCTAGCTTTGCTATCGCCTTGCTGCGCAATATCGATCTATTGTATCGAGACAGCTCAATCTGAGCTGCAGCTGCCCCGTTTTTCGGCGGCAGAGTTGTAGGCAAGCGCGTCGCTTGCTGACCTCGAATCGGCAGGCGGGAGCGCCTGCCCTACATTTTTTCCGCGGTACAACAGAGCGTTTCAATTCCGTCACTAGAAGCCGGCGGCAGCTGCAGCCATCGCCATCGCTATGGCGCGTAATTTTGCAGCGCCTTCAATTTTTCCAACGCCCGACCGGATTCAATTTGTTCGCGTGCCATCGCGATTCCCGCATTCATCTCGCTGGCCAAACCGGACACGACAAATCCCGCCGCCGCATTCGCAATCATCAAATCGTGCTTTGGCCCAGTCTCCTCGCCAGCGAGAATTCGCATGATCGTTTCAGCATTTGTCCTGGCATCCCCGCCCGTTAGTTCTGGCAACGTTGCTTGCGGAATCCCAAGCCAGCGCGTGTCTAGGACGGCGGAGATGATTTTCCCGGAATTGACTTCTGCGACTGCGGTCGGCCCGATCGTCGACACATCATCCATAGTCAGGGAGTCAACCGCGGTTCCACTAACGATCCAGGCGCGCTCACAATCGAGTTGCCGCAGGACGTCGGCGAACAGCATTGTCAGGTGAGGAGAGAAAACGCCGATCAGCTGGCGTTTTGGTCGCGCGGGATTCAAGAGCGGACCGAGCAGGTTAAAGATTGTGCGTTGCTGTCTTCTGGCCAATCGCATCCGCATTTCCGCCAGCGCTCGAAACGCCGGGTGATAGGTTCGCGCGAAAACAAATCCGCAGCTGAGTCGTTTGATGCATTCACGCAAATCATCCGGCTCGAGATCAATTGCGACCCCGAGCGCTTCCAGCACATCGGCGCTGCCGCTGCGCGAAGTAACGCCGCGGTTGCCGTGTTTCACGACCGTCGCCCCACCTGCGGCCAGAACGAAGGTTATCGCAGTTGAGACATTGAATAGATCGATGCCGTCGCCGCCTGTCCCGCAAACATCGACAATCGGTCGGTCAACCCCCTCAATTTCCAAGGGCACCGCGCGCTCTAACAGCACGCGCACAAAACTCGCGATCTCGCTCGCACTTTCGCCTTTGTTATGGAGTGCGGTCAAAAACTCAGCTTTTGTTTTTGCTTCAATCGAATCGGAGAGCAAAAACGCCGCAGCTTCCTGCACATCGAACGCAGAGAGATCATTCCCTGCGCGAATTTTTTCAATCAGCGAAATCATCGCGCCGCTGCATCACGCCGCTTGCGGCGTCATCTCGCTCAGCCATTCGCGGTAAAGCATCGGCGAAATTTCCGAGGGCTTTATTTCGCTGCGACCACCCCAAAAAACATTGGTGTAGGATACCGGAACATTTTTCGCGGCCAGATGCGCATCGATCGCCGCTTTGTGTTCGAGGAGGCGCGTTTTATCGATACCGTGCGCGACGGCCATGATGTTGACGTTGCGAAACTCCGCCCCGCCTTCCCGCCAGTAACAATGCGTGAGAATGTGATGCCGCCCGATCTCGCCGCCCGCTTCAATCTCGCGGCCCGGCGGCACCGCCCAATGAAACAGCGCATTGAATCGCGTTACCCGCACTCCTCCAGCGCTCGGCTTGACATGTTCCAAAAAAGTCGAAAAACGCCCAATGATTTTGCGGGCATTCAGTTCTTCAGCCACGCGATAAAATTCTTCCACGGAAACGTCGGCCTCCCTCGCGCGCGAGACCCACGGCGTGGGGCAAATTTCTTCCGGCGCGAACTCCCGTTTCAGTGCTAGCAAAACCTTCCACTCGCGCTCGCTCAATTCGACCGCGCGCACTTCGATCATCTTCGCCGCTGATTCGGCCCGGCTTCCGGGCTCGATTGTTTTGCGACGGACATGGCCAACCCCAAGAGTGAAAATTCCTTTCGCCGGCATAATCCGAAAACGTTCCGCGCCGGTCTTTCCTGCGATTAATCGGCAGTGTTCTTCGAGCGAAAAACCGCGCGGCACCTTCACTGTCGTCCATAATTTGTAATCTGAGCCCGCGGTCAGAGTGTCGCTTGATCGCAAAACAACATGACCGGAAAACGGGTCGCACTGAAACATAAAGTCGAAAGCGGCGTCGATTTTTTCTTCCGGAACTTTCCAGGCCACCAGCGCGCCGTCTGCCAGATTTGTTGCCAGCAATGTTTGCCGAACCCGTCGAATCGTCCCCGCGCGCAACATGGCCGCAATCCGCGCCATCACCACGTCGGCGGCGACGCCGCTGCGCTCCGCGATTTCCTGAAATGGTTCACGCACGAACCCTTCGATTTTGTCCTCCGAGATGGCGAGAATCTTTTCGTTAATCGGATCGTTGTGCTCGACTGGGAGCATGCAGCTTAATCTCGCACAAATTCTGGGGAGCGCAGGCTGCCAGCCTGCGACAATCGGCATCCTTGCCGAACACTCTTCCTCCACGAGTGTTCGCAGCAAGGAGGCGGCGAACGGGCGGGCAGGATGTTCGACCCTCCGAAACCAATGCTCAAAGCAATCTTCTTCGACGCCGTCGGCACTCTCTTTTATCTAACGAAAACTGTAGGCGACCATTACGCATTCGTTGCCGACGAGGTTGGCCTGAAGTTAAACGCGAAGAAATTGGATGCCGCGTTCTTCTCTGCCTGGAAACAAATGCCGCCGCGCGAAGCGATCGATGGCCCGCGCGAAAACGACGATAAAGATTGGTGGCGCGAGCTGGTCGATCTTGCCCTAAAGGAAGCCGCGCCCGCCATTGCCGAATTAGATCGGGACAATTTTTTTGAAGTCGCTTATGAGCACTTCGCCGAAGCCGGCGTATGGGAATTGTATTCCGAAGTCGTTGACGTTCTTGAGCAACTGCGACCGCGCTTTACGCTGGCGATCGTTTCAAATTTCGACGGCCGACTGCGCGTCATTCTTGAACGGCTCGGCATTTCGAAATATTTTCACCGAGTTTTTGTCTCAAGCGAGATCGGCGCTGACAAACCGGATCCCGAATTTTTTCGACGCGCGCTCAAGTTTCTTGAAGTCCAACCGCACGACGCTTTGCATGTCGGCGACGATCCTGAGCGCGATTGGCGGGCCGCGACCGACGCCGGCTTGTCGATTTTTCAATTAGACCGGAAGAAGAACTCCCTGCGCGATTTGATTCCTCTTCTGTAGCGGGCCCCTTCCAGCCAGCGGTACCGTACTTCACATTTCGTCGTTTCCGGGAAGCGCTGCGAGAGTTTGATCAGGTTCTCGATATCGCGCCGGACGCCGTCGATGCCCTCGCGTTCAAAGCAGGTACTGCACAAGCCGAGGGCGAACCTGCCACATGCTGCTTGCACTACTCGCTCCGCTGCGTCTGAATGCGCCGACAACGCCGAGACCTTAATAACACAAGTTTACCAGGCGATCCTGGAGCGACGCCCTGCGCAAATCATCGCTCCGCTAAAGGGAATATTGGCCAAGCCTGATCCAGAACTGCGCTTTTGGTCAGGCAGGGCTTACCAAGTAGCGGCGTGCGACCATGCCGCTGCCTAGGAAATGTAGCTACAGTCCCATGCGACGCTGGGTAAAAAACTAGCCAAACGCCTCCGAATTTGTCAGCATCGGCGCCTTATGCAATCGCCGGGCGGTGCAAGCGAGAACCGAGTTCTGTTCAAGATGGTTCCACGGAGAAAGGCCACGTCGGCACCTCAATTTTCAGTTGGCGTAACAGAGAACGGCGCGTCGCGCCCTGGAGAATCACCGAAACATGCGCGGGCTGGTCGCCTAATTCATCCCCGATCACGCTGGCTCGGATTTGCCGGCCTGGCCTGCATCCCGTTAGTTGGCTGGCTCGACCACAAAACAGGGCCGGCAATTTCGTTTGCGCTCTTCTACGTTCCGCCGGTGGCGATGGCCGCATGGTTTGGCGGGCGCAGAGTTGGTCTCATTGCCGCGTTCGCCAGCGCTGCAGCATGGTTCATCGCCGGCATACCCGAAACCGCGCAGCTCTCGACTCCGCTCATTTATTGCTGGAACGTGACGACGCGTCTTCTGATTTATTCACTGGTGGCTTTGCTCGTCGCAGCCCTCCGGCAGCAATGCGACCAGCTCCAAACAATCATCGAGCAGAAGAACGCCCGCTTGGAGCTGGAGATGGCAGAACGCGCCCTGGCCGAGCGTGAGATAATCGAGGCTGGCGCGCGCGAGCAACGGCGCATTGCCTACGACCTGCACGACGACCTCGGGCAACACCTCGTCGGCATCGCTTTCAAGGCCAAACTGCTGGGCGAGAAATTGCAATCGACGCATCCGGCGCAAGCCGAAGAAGCCTCAAAGATCGCCCGCCTGGCCAACGACGCCGCTCGGCAAACACGACTCACCGCCCACAAGCTCGATGGCGCTAACGGCGCAATCGATCTGACAACGGCGTTGCCCAAGTTGGCAGCCGCGGTCGAGGAAAATTGCCGTGTTAGCGTGAGCGTGAACACCAGCGCCTGCTCTGTCCCGGTGAGCGCACAGGTAGCGGTGCAGCTTTATCGGATCGCGCAGGAGGCAATGCGCAACGCCATCGAGCATGGTCGGGCTAACAACGTGGAAATCTACCTCGTCTCCCACCAGGAGCACGTCGTCCTTACTGTGTCCGATGACGGTCGTGGCTTTGATCCCAGTGTCGCCGGGCAGGGACTCGGATTTCGCACCATGGGCTCCCGGGCCCACTCTGTTGGGGGATTATGCGAGGTGGAATCGCACGCCCGCGGCACCACGCTCATCTGCCGGGTGCCGATCGGTCGTAGGCCGGCTGAGGTTTCATGAAGGAAAAGACGCGGCCAAAAGCGCAGATCGTGGTGATTGATGATCACCCGGTGCTGCGCGATGGCCTCATGCAGTTGCTGTGCAGCCAGCCCGACCTCGAATGCACCGGCACGGCCGATAACACCGCCGACGCCAAGCGCCTTGTGACACAATCCGCACCCGATCTCATGATTCTCGATCTGCGGCTGAAAAGCGGCGACACGCTCGACCTCATCAAATCGCTACGTGTCGAGCATCCCGATTTAAAGGTGCTCGTACTTTCACAGTACGACGAGATGCTTTTCGCTGAGCGCGTCCTGCGCGCCGGCGCGTCCGGCTATGTCATGAAAGAGAACGCCACCGACGAGATCCTCAACGCCGTGCGTCGGGTGCTGGCGGGCGACATCTATTTCAGCCAGCGGATCGGCGGCACCTTCATCCGCCGCTCGCTGGAGGAAAAACCGGCCGTTTCGCGCATCGGGGTCGAGCGATTGTCCGATCGCGAGCTGCAGGTTTTCCAGCTCATCGCCGCCTCCTTCAGCACGCGGGACATCGCCGAGCAATTCCACCTCAGCGTGAAAACGGTCGAAACCCATCGCGAACACATCAAATCAAAGCTGGGTTTGGAAAACGCGGCCGAGCTCAATGAATTCGCCCGCACCTGGGCCCATGAAAACCTGCTCCCGCAGCTGCTGCCGACGATAATGACGAAACCGCGCCGGAAATAAGCGCCGGCAGTCTGCGCGCTCCAGTGGCAGACTTGCCGCGGGCGAGTCGGTCCGATTGGTGGACACGGCGCCTGCGAAGTTTCTGTAGCGGGACCGACGTTCCGGTGAGGAAATACAACCCTCGGTACTCTCGACCACGTCGATCGAGAGTATTCCGGGGGTTTATTTACCTCCCGCCGAAAGCCGCCGGCGCTTAGCAGCGGTGCGGAGCCTTTGCAGGCTTTAGCTACGGACAATTCGGGAAGAAGTTCGCCGCGAAGGTTCCAGGAGAAGGGTCACAATCGCTCGCTCCCGGTGCCGACACCGTAACGTTCGTGTAACTGACCGAAACCAATATCAGCTTTTGGCCGCCAGGGCACGTTAAAGTAGTGCTCGGCGGATCTACTGTCAGAGAAGCTCTAACCGAGCCGTTCTTGCCGGATGTGAACGTGCCGCTCGCACTGACGTCGGATTGCACGTTAACTTTATTGGCTGCATTGGGGCATTGTTGCCCATTGTTCTTGCAGGCGTAGACAGCGTCAGCATGGGCCGAGGCCGTTATGTCAATCGACTGATTTGAACCGAGTCCCGCTATTCTGAAAGACACGTTCAGACTGCCATCAGGGTTAACGCCGCTTGCGCCGCAACTGAGGAAGTGGGGGTTTTGTGCCCACACGGAAGTAACCATAAAGCCTGCGAGGGCGATCATGGTAAGGGTGATAATACTTAATCGTTTCATTATTTACTCCTGATTTAATTTTTAACTTTGTTTTGTTAGGTCCGTTCGCTGGCTTCACGAGGAAAGTTAACGAGCGGGGGGAACAAAAGTAATTACGGTAAATGAGTGTGTCTATCGGGGCGGAGCCCTGAACGCCTGACTAGGTACTCCCTTACGAAATAAACCTAGAAAATATGGTTAACGTTATCTTTCGGGACCGGGGGTATGCGTAACGAATTGACAGAGCAGTAGCGGCAGGCTCCCCACCGCGAGTCCGTCCCGCAGGCGTGTCGCCTGCTTTTGCGGGTGCCGGAGCGATCAGAGATGTCTCGGCTGCGCTCGCCATGACACGTTTCGTAGTGGCAGGCTGTCCATGGGACGCATCCAGCTTGCGATGCGTGTTTCGCTTTCTCAGAGCGGGACGCGTCCGCCAATCGAACGGACTTGCGATGGCGAGCCTGCCACTACAGGGCCGAGTTGAAGTTCTACCAAGAGATGGCACGTCGGACGATGCCAAATGTACCTCAACCGTCTCTGGCGCTGCCCGTCGTGACCGCGCTCGGTCTCGCCCCGGCTGGTTCCGCCCGAGCCCAATAGGGAGAATCCACGGTCGTTCCTAGGGGCAAATTAGCCTCTCGATCAGGGTGCTGCCCCGATTCGCAAAAACGCACCCGTGTCCCACAATCAAACTTTTCCCCCACGTCAATTAGTCCCTAACTACAAAACAGAGAAAGAACCCCTACCAATGATATCAACAACCACCGCGATCTCGCGCCGCCAGCCGATCGCCACCCAATTTACTGGCGGCATCGCGATTGCGTTCCTCGCAATCGCAGCAGTTTTCATCGCGCCCACGGTGCTTCGGGCTGCTCCGCCCCTCCCCGGCGCGGTCTTTACCACCGATGCCGGCTGTACAGGCGTCGATCTCAACATCTACGGCGACAAACATGACGTTTACCTTGACGGCGGCCCGTCGCATCCAGGCGCAGCCAGTCTGCCCGATGGTAACTACTACGTCCAGGTAACCGACCCGAGCGGAAATTGCGTGTTGGGAACCAGCGTAGGGGCAGTAGATCCGACGCCGTTCAAGGTCAGCAACAATGGCGCAACGATCCCCTGCATCCAGCTCTGTGCAGTGCTCATAAACGGCCCGATTAACACTGGCGCTACTGGGGATACGTGCCCCACCAGCGTCGACTCAGGCTGTGGTTACAACGACACCACCAATCCTGGCGGAGAATACAAGGTTTGGGTCAGCTCAGTTTCTACATTCGATAACAACAGCACCAAGACCGACAACTTCAAAGTGAAGAGTAACGGCGGCAACCCTGTCAGTACTGCAACTTTGTGTGTTAACAAGTTTTACGACGCCAACGCAGATGGTATCGACAACGATGGCCAGCCCATCAATGGCTGGAAGTATCAAGTGTTCGCCGATGACAACCTCATCATCGATGCTGAAACCTATCATTGCTCAGTGGTGGATCCCGGGACGTATCACGTCATTGAAGGGTTACCAGTCGAATTGACGTGGGTTCATACCACAGCCAGTACGGTTGACCTCACCTTGGCAGCCAACGAAACCAAAACCGCTGACTTCGGCAATCTCTGCCTCGGAGCGGGCGGTGGTTTGACGCTCGGCTTCTGGAGCAACAAGAACGGCCAGGCATTGGAGACCAGTACTGATTTCACGAATCTGACCGCTTTGTATCTGCGCACAGCCACCGGCACGAATCAGGATTTCACCGGAACTCTAGCGGCCAACAAAACCGCGCTGAATAGCTTCCTGCTCAACGCGAACGCGACAAATATGGCAAATATGTTGTCGGCACAGTTAGCGGCAATGTATTTAAATGTTGCTCACAACAAAGTCAGCGGGACCGCGCTTGTCCATACCGGCGGCTGTGGCAACACCGGTTTCGATGGCAGCTACATTTCCATCAACGATTTGATGGCCGCTGCCAACGGGGAACTGTTCGCCCACCCTATAACAAAATCCGGCAGTCCTTACCGGGCGTATCAAGAGTGCTTGAAGAACGCGCTCGACGATGCGAACAACAACCACAACTTCGTTCAGCCGTCGCCCTGCGACTTCAGTTTCCCGACCAACTAGGAACTGAAGCCAAGGCTCCGAGCTAATCGGAAGCCCAGCAACCAAAGGGCTCCTCGGGAAACCGGGGAGCCCTTCTGTTTCTATATCATTTCTGCAGTGGCAGGCCGTCGCCTGCGTGAGGGGGTGCGGTGTGGTCCGAACCAGCTGGGAATTTCAGGTGTCCGCAGCCGACAGGGCTACCGCTACAGAAAACAAAAGAGGTCCGCTGCTCGGGCCGCGTTACGCGGTGATGTTTACCATTGCCAACAAGCCAGCGTTGCCGCCCGCGGGGTCTGCCAGGAGCTGAGGTTTGCACTCCTTTGCTCCAAGTGCGGAAATGGAAGTGGTCGTGTCCCATGAAAATGATGCGGCGCGTGCGGCTGGTGATGTTCAGAACGCCATCCACATATGTTATCGGTCGCGCCGATTTGCACTGACGTTCCGGTATTGCCGAGGTCGTCAGCGTTTTCGGCTTTACTGTTTCGTCACAACAATCGCGCCCGCGAGGGCATGCCCGGCGTTGCCATTCGTTAACAGATCGATTTCTGTTCTTTGCGCGTTCATGCCCAAGAAAAAGCGTACTTGCGAGGGTGAGAAGAGATT
>Ga0209474_10003188_pt1 | contig 14541 bp, 14 predicted proteins | sample GraSoiAngelo_145_FD_185902 | JGI IMG/M metagenome (GOLD analysis project Ga0209474, IMG submission 185902) | Grasslands soil microbial communities from the Angelo Coastal Reserve, California, USA - 14_1009_05_20cm (SPAdes) (version 2) | ecosystem: Environmental > Terrestrial > Soil > Grasslands...
GGCGGGTTCCGCGTATGCGACGCATGGCATTAACACGATTCCTTTCTTCATTTATTACTCGATGTTCGGATTCCAGCGGATCGCGGACTTCATCTGGGCCTCCGCGGACATGCGCACGCGAGGATTTTTGCTGGGCGGCACGGCGGGACGCACGACGCTTTCCGGCGAAGGCTTGCAGCATCAGGACGGCAACAGCCATGTGCTTGCGCTGCCCGTTCCCAACCTGAAGGCGTACGATCCCGCGTTTGCGTACGAAATTGCCGTCATCATTCAAGACGGCATTCGCCGCATGTACAAAGACGGCGAAAGCATTTTCTATTACTTGACGGTGATGAACGAGCCGTACGCCATGCCTTCGATGCCGGGCGATGTAAAGGACGGCATCTTGCGCGGGATGTACCGCTTCCGGCAAGCATCGAACTCCAAGGCCAAGCTGAAAGCGCAATTGTTCGGCAGCGGGGCCATCTTGAATGAAACTCTCCGCGCACAGGAGATTCTCGAAACCAAGTATGGAGTGGCCGCCGACGTTTGGAGCGTCACCAGCTACAAGGAACTCTACAACGACGGCATGGAAACGGAGCGCTGGAACCGCCTGCACCCGGGCGAAAAGCCGCGCGTTCCGTACGTCACCGAGAGCTTGGAGGATGCGCCGGGCGTTCTTGTTGCCGCTACCGATTATCTGAAAGTGTTGCCCAGCATGGTCAGCAAATGGATGCCGCGGCGGCTTGCGGCCCTGGGTACCGATGGCTTTGGCCGTAGCGAAGGGCGAGCTTCGCTGCGCGAATTTTTCGAAGTGGATTCGCGCTTCATCACGCTAGCCACGTTGCACGAACTGTTCGCGGACGGCAAGATTGAAAAGTCCGTCGTGGACAAGGCCATTAGGGATCTCGGCATCAATACGGAAAAGCCGAATCCCGTTATCTCGTAGGTCGGTTGCTTGACAGAATCGCTAGATTGCCTTCCGTGACAAACGGCGCATCGACCAGTGACCGCGGCGTGCTTCCCACGTGGGGACACTATTCCGGGTGGCTCTTTCTCATCGGACAAACCATATTCATAAGCCGAATCGTGTATGAATCGACTGTCCTGACCTGTGTCCATGGTCCGCAAATGGTCGGCTTCGCCATGGCTCATGGGGCACACAGCTTCTTTCTCTTCGGGTTGCTCTTTCTTCCTTTTGGTGGACTCTTCTTCCTGATAGCGTTGATCTTAGGTGCGGTGAGGAGGTTTCGATTCAGCCTACACGAGTGGATGCTCTTGGCAGCACTCTTGGTGAGTTTTTCGCTTCTGTTTGCGCCTTACCGCGCGTGGGAACAGCTGGACATGACCGTTTGCAGCTCTGATCCTCTCGGTGATGCGGTCCTGCTGGAGGCGGCACGCAGCGGCGACCTCAAGCTTGTAACAAAACTGGTTGCCGAGGGGCATAACGTCAATCGTGATTCTAGGTCGGACAATACGCCGCTCTCCAGCGCCGTGAAGGGCGGGAACGTAGAAGTTGTCACTTTTCTCCTGTCGAACGGTGCAAATATCAATGCGCACAACAGTCTAAGTGGCGAGACTCCTTTGATGAAAGCGGCGTACTCGGGAGATACGCGAATGCTCGAATTTCTAATTGCTCAAGGGGCTGATCCTTGTGCAGTAAATAATAAATGGGATCAGGAAAACGCACAGCGAATCGCCGAGAAGAAACACAATCGGGCTGCTGCCGAGTATTTAGCGGCGCATTCTCACTGTTCATTGCCTCCGCCCCCACCCTCATCTTGCGCTAGCGAGAGTGCCGCGACCTGTGTGGAGGTTCACTAGAGCGTTGGAATTAGTAAGAAGAGGCACGCCGTCGTGTTTATGGTTGCGCATTCTCCAAGATTTCGGCGGGCTTGATTCTTCCTGTGGCAAGGTTCGCGACGAGTTGCGCATTGGCGGCTAGAAAATCGTAGTTGCCCAATTCCTTCGGTAACACCCATGCAACTTTCTCGAACGGGCGGGGTGTGAGTTGGCTTTCCAAAATTGCCGCGGCGAAGAAGAGGATTTCCAGTTGCTCCGGTGTTTCCGCGTATTTGTGCACGACGCGACCGATGGGGCTGCACTTTTCCAAAGTTGCGCCGAGTTCCTCCTTGAGTTCGCGCGCCAGGGCTGCTTCCGGTGTCTCGCCCCGTTCCACTTTTCCGCCGGGAAACTCCCACTTGAGTGGTGATGTATCGCTTCGCCGCCGCTGGCCAATCAACAGCCGGCGGTCGCTGCGCTCGATAACCGCCGCCACGACCGTTCTCATTGATGCACAGCCACTGGCGTCGCCAACTTTTTTGCGGTGGTCCCGTTTTTCTCAGCGTGGAGCGCCTTCCGCAATTCTTTCGCTCCCTGCAATAGCGGCGGACCTGGCGTGTTCAGCAGTTCGTCGCTGATCACGCAGACTCGGCGGTTTCGAATCGCCGGAAGGTCCTGCCATTCCCGAACCTCATAGGCTTTTCTGGGATTTGCCCGGTCCCCGGTTGCGGCCCAGGCCAGCACGATGACGTCGGGCCTCGCGGCGGCAACCTGTTTTTCGCTAACGCGCTCACCCGCGGGAACAACCATTTCGCCGCCGCAAAGGCTCACCAATTCCGCCACCCAGGGCGGGGAGCTAATCCGGGGCTTCGGCCACGCTTCGCAATACACGCGCAATCCGGGAGCGCCATTTTTCGATTTGCGCCCGATGGCCGCGAATTCTCTTTGCATCTTGCGCACAAGAGTCTCTGCCGAGTTTGTGAGGCCAACGATTCTCCCGAGGATTCGAATGTCTGCGTACACGTCAGCCATGGTGCGCGGGTTCATCGCCAGAAAATTCAGCGGTTGCTCCAAAAGCTTTGCGACGGTTTCTTGTTTGTAAGGAACCGAGCCGATCACGAGTGTGGGCTTAAGCCGCAGAACATCGTTCACCGACTGCATGTGCCAGCAATCGCCGAGCCTCGGCAGGCCGTTGACCGGAGCAACATCCAGACACCACTTTGTCACACCGACGAGCGTTTTCTTCGCTCCCAAGGCGCACAAAATCGAAGTTGCGCTCGGCGCCAGCGAAACGATCCGGTGGCCGTTGTGTGAGGCTTTTTTCATCCCTCGTAAAGAGAATAGCAGACGCTGCCTGTGGCGCCGAAGCGAAGGCCGTGGATTGACTCGGCCATCGGAGTGTGGTGCACTTCGTCTGATCATTTTTGGAGGACTCCCTTGCGCCTTTCTCTTTCGGTGTTCTTTCTTGCTTCAACGTTGCCGGTTTCCGTGCTTGCACAGTCTTCGCCTGCCGCGGGAAAAGCAGATGTCGTGCAATCTCGTGCGACCATCGACAACGTGAAATATGTCTTCGGCGTTGCGCCGCCGGTGGCTCACGTGAAACCTGGCAATATTCTGGAGGCGAATTCGCTCGATTGTTTCGGCAACGCGCTGCAGAAACCAGGCGACAGCATGTCAATGGTGAAAGGCGACAATCCCTTAACGGGCCCTTTCTATATTGATGGGGCCGAGCCTGGAGATACGCTGGTCATACGCATCCTTGATCTGCAAATTGACGGCAAACAAGGTGTCGGCACGTTTTCTCCGGGATTTGGAGCGGCTAACGCAACGCATTACACGCCGGTGCTTGAAACGAAGCCGCTGTCCGAGCGAATATGGTTTTATCCCATCGACAAAGAGAAAAATACTGCCACATTTCAAGCGCTGGATTCCGATTTCAAGGTGAGCTTCCCCCTGCATCCTTTTTTGGGCTGCATCGGCGTGGCTCCCGCGAACGGCGAAGCCCGCAGCTCCATTGTTCCCGCGGAGTTTGGCGGCAACATGGACGCACCGGAAGTGTCCGTTGGCAACACGCTGTATCTCCCGGTGAATGTTCCGGGCGCGCTCTTTTATTTTGGGGACGGGCACGCCGCCATGGGTGATGGCGAAGTTGCGGGGAGCGCAGTGGAAGTTCCCATGCGTGCACGCTTCCAATTTGAACTTGTAAAAGGGAAGAGTACCGGGTGGCCGCGCTTTGAAAACGAGAAGGAAATTATGGCTGCGGGAGTTTATCGCCCGGTGGACGACGCGGTTCGTATCGCCGTGACCGAGCTTATCCGCTGGATTCACGCGGATTACGGGCTTTCCGAGCTTGATGCTTATGAATTGCTCTCCAAAGTTGCAAAAGTTCATCTGACCGAGATGGTTGACCCCAATTACGTGGTCATCGCCTCGATCGAGAAAAAATATCTGCCTCCGAAGAAAGCTTCTGGGCCGCGGTAGTCGTATTCTTAATAGACGTTAAAGCCCGCCAGGGAGAATGACTGGGAATGATAACGGGCGACTGGCAACTGAAGGCTTCAAAAATGTTTAGCGATGCAGTTCTCGATCACTTCCGCAATCCGCGTAATTCGGGCGAACTGCCCGGCGCCACGGCGGTTGTGGAAGCGATCAATCCGGTCTGTGGAGATGTTCTGAAACTCTTTGCGCGTTTCGAGTCCGGCCGCATCGCCGAGACTCGGTTTCTCTGCCGCGGATGCACCACGGCGATTGCCTGCGCTTCTCTTGTGACCGAACAGTTGAGCAACATCACCCCAGCGGAGGCCCGCGCGATCACCGCCGATTCTCTGTCCGCATCACTCGGCGGCCTTCCTCAAGCCACTTTTCACGGCGCCCAGCTCGCCGCCGATGCCGTCGTCGCGCTCCTGCAAATACTCTCGGCGCTCAGCTAACTCTCTTCCCCAATCGCGCGATTCATTGTTTCCGGATCGTTCAGGTTCAGCACGCAGCCTTCTTCGCTGGTGGGAACTTCTGCGACTTCACTCGCGTGCGCCCACACGACGGCCCTTGCGCCCGTCTCCAGAGGCGCCCGCAGCAGTTCGTGATACAATGACGCCGCAAAAATGACCGGATGTCCGCGGCGCCCCTCGTAAAGCGGCAATACAATCGGTTTTCTTGACTTATAAAACTGCTGAATCAATTCTCCAACCAGCGCCGAGCTGATCAATGGATGATCAATCAGGAAGAGCAGCATGCCGTCGGTTCCGGCGGGCAATTTCCGCACCGCCGCTTGAATCGAACTCAGTTGTCCTTTTTCCCAATCCGGGTTGATGACGATCTCATTCGCTTTCAGCGGAATGACTTTGGCAATGGAATCCGCATCCGCTCCCAGGACTACCTTGCGCGCTCCAATTTCCGGCCGCGTTGTGATTTCAAGCAAATGTTCGAGGAAGGGCCGTCCCTGGTAGGGAAGTAATGCCTTGGGCGAGCCCATGCGGCTTGAAGCCCCGCCGGACAGGATGACGGCGGCCAGCATGTGTCCCTTTCATCGCTCGCCGGTAGCATGGCCCACGGAATGAACCGCCGGGCGCGTCTCCACCTTCAATTTCTTGTGCTCCGCGTTGGATGCGTTTCGCCGGACCGCCACCAACTCCGCGGTGATGCTCACGGCAATTTCTTCAGGCGAAAGCGCCCCAATGTCCAGCCCCATCGGCGCAAATACGCGCTCGAATTCTTCGGGCTTGTAGCCCTCGTTCTCCAGCGCCTTGTAAACCGACATCACTTTGCGCTTGCTTCCAATCATTCCCACGTAGCGCGCTTCCGTTCTCACCGCCCACGCCAGTACGCGCATGTCCTCTTTATGCCCGCGCGTCACAATCAGTAGATAGCTTGCCGCGTTCGGCTTGATTTTCTCGAAGGCATTTTCATAGCTCGTATGGACTTCCTGCGCCATCGGGAAGCGTTCTTTGTTCGCAAACGCCTCGCGGTCGTCCACCACGACAATGCCAAATCCCGCTGCGTGCGCTGCCTTCGCCACCGCCATCGAGACATGCCCTCCGCCAAACAAATACACAACGGGCTGCGGCAAAATCGGCTCGACAAACACTTCCAGCGTGCCCCCACAAATCAGTCCGTTGTCGTAGCTCGCTTCATTATTCAGATGGAAGACCATTTTGCGCGGCGCCTCTTTCTGCATCACTTCTTTTGCCGCGGCCCAGACTTCCGCCTCCACGCATCCGCCGCCAATCGTTCCCGCCATCGAGCCGTCTTCGCGCACCAACATCCGCGAGCTTTCATAACTCGGAATCGAGCCGTTGGTGTGCACGATGGTGGCCAGCGCCCCGCGCTGTCCCCCGCGCCTCATCTTTACGATTTCTTCGAACAGGTCCATGAGCTTCAGACATTCATTGGCGTTACGGCCACTCCTGCCATTACAGGGAGGCCGTACAATAGGCCGTTTCATCCTTGAGCCTACGGCGCGCCATCCTCGCTGTCAATGCGCGTCGCTTTCTGGACACTCTGACTCCTCAATGCTACCGTTCGGTTTTGCAACCGCGGAGGTCTCATGAAGGCAATCGTTTTCCGTCAGCATGGGGCTCCGGACGTGCTCAAATACGAGGACGCGCCGGAGCCAGGATTCCGTGCAAACGATGTCCTCGTCCGCGTAAGGGCTTGCGCGCTGAATCATCTTGACCTTTGGGTCCGCCTCGGCTTGCCCAATGTGCCGATCCCGCTTCCGCACGTTCCCGGAAGTGACGTTGCCGGCGAAATCGCGAAAATTGGCGCCGACGTCACCAACGTGCGCGTCGGCCAGAAAGTTGTGCTCGCACCGCTCGTAAGCTGCGGCAAATGCCCGGCCTGCCTTGCCGGCCTCGATAACCACTGCCGCCAAGCCACGAACCTCGGCTACATGATTGACGGTGGCTGCGCGGAATTTGTCCGCGCCCCGGAAGTCAACTGCCTCCCTTATCCCGAGAATCTCAGATGGGAAGAAGCTGCGGCGATTCCGCTCGTTTTCCAAACTGCTTGGCACATGCTCATCACTCGCGCGCAGTTGCAGCCTGGCGAAGACGTTCTCATTCTCGGCGCGGGTAGCGGCGTCGGCAGCGCGGCGATTCAAATTGCCAAATTCTTCGGCGCGCGCGTCATCGCCACCTCAGGTTCCGATCAAAAACTCTCCAAGGCCAAAGAACTCGGCGCCGATCACCTCATCCATCACAAATCCCAAAAAATTCGCGACGAAGTCCGCCGCATCACTAATAAGCGCGGCGTTGATGTCGTCTTCGAACACGTCGGCACCGCCACATGGGAAGACAGTCTCGCGAGCCTCGCGCCTGCCGGCCGCTTGGTCACCTGTGGCGCCACCACGGGCTACGATGCCAAGATAGATTTGCGCTTCCTCTTCAGCCGCCAGCTTTCGCTCCTCGGCTCCTACATGGGCACGAAGTCCGAACTCCACACAGTAATGAAGCTCGTCGCCGGAGGCAAATTGAAACCCATAGTGGACCGTGTATTTCCGCTCGCGGAAGCCGCCGCCGCTCACGCTTATCTCGAGTCCGGCTCGCAATTTGGCAAAGTCGTCCTGTCCTTGTAAGACTTTTTCCTCAGAAAAAACTCTTAGTACCATTGACAGGATTTACCCGATCTTATAATTTCAGCGCCCATCCACCGTCGAAGTGACGGCCCCCAGCCCTGCCATCCCTCGGTGCCCAGCGAGAGACTCCCCTTCTGAAATCGGAGGACCATGGGATGTGTTCCAAGAGAACAATGCTCTATGTGTGTCTAATCGCCGGACTGGCAATGGCCTTAGCCCTTGCTGGTCCGTCCTTAGGGCAGAACTCCAGCACTGCCACTGAGGCTCCATCCGGGTACGACAATCAACCAAACGGCCTTACCGACCAGGCCACTTTCAGCATGGATCGTGGCAAGTTTGAAGAAGTCGAGGCTATCGGCGACGGCCTCGGCCCTATCTTCAACGCGCAGTCCTGCCGCGAATGCCACCAAAACCCTGTCACTGGTTCGAGCAGCCAGGTCAAAGAGTTCCGGGCGGGTCATCATGACTCCACGGGAAAATTCGTGGGTGCCACGGCATTTCTGGCGGACAATACGGTGACGATTCCCAATCGTTCGTTGATCAATCAGCGGGCAATCTGTCCCGCGGTGGACACCATCACCGTCAACGGCGTACAGCAAACATTCAACTTCCCGCAAACCCAGGGCCAGGAGCGCATCACCACGGCGGAAACGATCCTTGCGCTTCGCATGTCCTCGAACACGTTGGGCGACGGGTTCATCGAATCCGTGTCCGACCAGACGCTCCTCAATCTTGCATCCGCACAGTGTGCCAATACTGGGGGCGCCATTTGCGGCGAGGCGCTGAAAGTGGCTGTATTGGAAGCCAGCGGCGCGCTCGCCGTCGGCCGCTTTGGATGGAAGGACCAGCACGCCTCGCTGCTTTCGTTCTCAAGCGACGCGTACCTAAACGAGATGGGCATCAGCAATCGCTTGCCGCCCAACAACGTCGACGTTACGCGGTTGTGCGACGTCGTCCCGGACCCCAACGACAATACGCCTGACTCCGAAGGCTTGAACGACGTAGACCATTTCGCGCGATTCATACGCGCAACCAAAGTGCCGCCGCGCGACACGGCGCTGGCCGCTTCGTCGGATGGAGTGGCTGGCGCGACCCTGTTCCACAACGTCGGCTGCGACATTTGCCATGTTTCCTCGTTGACCACGGCGCCCGCAGGCGCCTCTGTTGCTGCGGGCGCGTTCACTGTTCCGGCTTCGTTGGGCAATAAAATCTTCCACCCGTACAGTGACTTCCTGCTGCATAACGTTGGCACCGGCGATGGCATCGTGCAAACCGGCGGCCAGGAAACCGCGAATAAAATGCGCACGCCGCCTCTCTGGGGTGTTCGTACGCGTACGGAGCTTCTCCACGATGGCCGCAGCGTGAGGTTTTACGATGCGATTCAACAACATCGCGGCGAAGCGCAACCCGTAACCAACAATTTCAACAGTCTGAGCACAACCCAGCAGAACCAGCTCATCACTTTCCTGCGCTCTTTATAATTTCTCTCATACCGCGCCAGCGGGGTGTTGAGCCCTCGCTGGCGCTTTTGCTTTTAATTTGAAAGTTATTCAGAAATGGGCCATTGCCATGTCTTCGATCTTTGCTCCCACTGCTATCTCGGCTGGTGTTTGTATTCGAAAGGGCGCTATTGACAGTTTTTCTCAAATCTTATACTTTACTTTGCATCCACCTCGAAAGTGACAGCTCCCACCCTGCTATCTCTCGATGATGCCCAGCGAAAGTTCCTTTCTGAAATGCGGGCTTCGCAGTTTGTCCGCGGAAAAAGGCCTCTCCATGTATCTGGCCAACAGAATGGAGGGCGTTGTACCTGTGTCATCTGACAGAGCCACGCTCTTCTTGTGCATTTTTCAAAGGTCTTAGCCCCATGCCGGCGAGGACGCCCAGTCCCTCGCCGGAGCTTTCTTCGCCAAATTCCCGCTTCGTTCCAACAATGTCTGCTATCCTCTCGTCGCGCCCTGCGTAGAGGTGCAGGCGCAACGAGGCATGGCCAGTCTCCAAGCCCATCTCGCGGTTTGGTTTACTAAGTGGCGTGTCAAGCGCCGCCTCAAGGTTGCCGGGACTATCGCACCCCGCGCGCGATTCTTCGGCCGCTCCCTTACAAAGCTCCGGCCTCCGTGCGCATCACTCCGGCGAACATGAACGGGATTCCAGGCGAATGGGTTGAATCGCCAAATTCCACAGCGCCGTCCTGCTTTATTTGCACGGGGGCGGCTACTTCGGCTGTTCCGCGGAGACGCACCGTCCCATCACGGTCTGGTTTGCACTGCGCGGTTTCCGCGTTTTCTCCCCGAACTATCGCCTCGCTCCCGAAAATCCCTTTCCAGCCGCGGTGGACGACGCCGTAGCGACGTATCGTGGCCTTCTGGCGAACGGCCAATCGGCGCAGCGCCTCGTCGTCGCCGGTGACTCCGCGGGAGGTGGGCTCGCGCTTTCGCTGATGCTCGCGCTTCGCGCCGCGGGCACTCCGCTTCCCGCTGCAGCGGCGCTGTTTTCTCCCTGGACCGACCTCGCTGCCACCGGGGAATCCATCCGCACGAACGCCGCTCGCTGCGCCATGTTCAACGGCGAGGACATTGGTCCGAGCGCGCGCTATTATCTCGGAACCGCCGATCCTCGCAATCCGCTGGCCTCGCCTCTTTATGCGGATTTGTCCGGCCTTCCGCCGCTGCTCATTCATGTTGGAGCAGACGAAACTCTGCGAGACGACTCCACGCGCCTCGCCAAGAAAGCCCGCGCCGCAGGTGTTTCTATTGAGTTGAAAATCTGGCCCGTCGTTCCTCACGCCTGGCAGCTGGCCTTGCTAATACTCCCCGAAGCCCGCCAATCCTTGCAAGAAAGCTCTGAATTCCTGTGCAATCATGCTGCCGTGGAGAGTTCAGGTGGTAGTGGTATAGGATTAGGTCAACATGCCTGAACCCTCCGGCAACCATCACACCACGGGGGACATTTCTGTCGACGTGCTTATCGTCGGCGCGGGATTTTCCGGCATCTGCATGGGCATCAAGCTGCTCAAAGCCGGAATGAAAAATTTTCTGATTGTCGAGAAGAGCGACGACCTCGGCGGCACCTGGTACGAAAACCGTTATCCCGGCTGCGCTTGCGACGTGCCAGCTCATCTCTATTCTTTTTCGTTTGAACGGAATCCCGATTGGACCCGCATGTTCGCAGGCCAGCAGGAAATCTGGCAATACTTGAAATCCTGCGTGCAACGTTACGAGCTCGCTCCTTACATCCGTTTCGAGACGCGCTTTTGCGAAGCGGCCTGGAACGAATCCGCCGGCCATTGGCGCATTTCCACAGGCAAACGCTCGCGCGATAACGGCAATCTAGATGACGCCCTGAACATCCGCGCCCGTGTGCTCGTTTCCGGCATGGGCGCGCTCCACGTTCCGCATTATCCGGAAATTCCCGGCATCGAGCGCTTCTCCGGTCCTTCATTTCATTCTGCCACGTGGCGGTCTGATGTGGATTTGACCGGCAAAACCGTCGCCGTCATCGGCACCGGCGCCAGCGCTATTCAATTCATCCCGCACATCGCTCCGCGCGCCGGCAAGCTCTACATTTTTCAGCGCACCCCTCCGTGGATTGTTCCGCGGCTCGATTTTGGTTTCTCCGAGAAAGCACGCAAGCGATTTCGCCACCTGCCGGCCCTCACCTGGGCATTCCGCAAATTCCTTTTCTTTGCCCTCGAGTGGCGCGTCCTGAGTTTTCTTGGCGATCGTGTCGTTCGCGAACACATGGAGAGAATCGCCCGACGCCACCTGGAAAGAAGCATAAAAGACCCCGGGCTCCGTGCCGCGCTAACGCCCCGCTATCAGATTGGATGCAAGCGCATCTTGCTCTCCGACGATTTTTATCCCATATTCAAGCGCCGCAATGTCGAACTCGTCACCGAAAAGATTGCTCAAGTCCGTGAGCGCAGCGTCGTCACACAGGATGGCACGGAACTCCCCGTGGACGTCCTGATCTACGGCACGGGCTTCCGCGTCACGGAGCAATTCATCGGCATGAAGCTTTTCGGCAGGAATGGCCTCGAGATTCACGACGCCTGGCGAAACGGCTTGAGTGCGTATCTCGGCGTGACCGTCAGCGGCTTCCCTAATTTTTTTATGCTCCTCGGACCCAATACCGGCCTCGGTCACAATTCTGTCGTGCTGATGATCGAGGCGCAGGTGCGATATGTCATCAATTGCCTCAAGCTGATGCGCAAGCGAAACATTTCCGCGATGGAGGTGCGCGCCGAATCGCAAAAGCATTTCGCCGCGAACCTGCGCGACCACATGGCTCGCACCGTCTGGCAATCCGGCGGCTGCCGCAGTTGGTATCAGGATACCCACACCGGCGAAACCACCACGCTCTGGCCCGGGTCCGTCATTCAATATTTTCGCGCCACGCGTTCCGTTTCTCTCTCCGAATACGACCTCACGCCTGCTCGCCCGGAGGGCTGAAGCCCTAACACGTTGCTAAATGTGCCCCCTTAACGCTACAATCGCCCCACCAGGCGAGCCCACCAGCTGCTTTTCAAATTAGGAGGGGATATGAAAGCAAGAGCAACCGTAGTTACTCTGGCGTTGTGTTTTGTCGCAGCGGCAGTATGCTTGGCGGCGGACGGATTCACTGGAACCTGGAAGTTGAACGAAGCCAAGTCCAAGGTGGGTCCCGGAGTGCCGAAGAACGGCACCGTTGTTTACGAGGCCGCGGGCGATAGTGTGAAAATCACAGTAGAAGGCACAGACAGCGCGGGCACGGCCACCCGCAGCGAGTGGACCGGCAAGTTTGATGGCAAGGACTACGCGGTGACCGGTGATCCCACTTCAGACATGCGCTCGTATAAAAAGGTAAACGACAGCACATTGACGTTCACTGCCACGAAGGACGGTAAAGTCACTCTGACCGGGCGCGTCGTCATTTCGGCCGACGGCAAAACCCGTACGGTCAATATCACAGCGACTGATGCGAATGGAAAGAAGGCTCGCGGCACCTCGGTGTACGACAAGCAGTAGCCTCCCCCAGCCACGGGCGGCAGTCCGCAGAGTTCTGGTAGTGGGCCATCGGTGTCCTTTTGCCCACCACCAGAATTCCCAGCTTATTTGTGCGGATGCGCTGGGGTGTGCGAAAATAGAGTTGAGAAATGAGATGAAGAGGAAAGCATGAGTACCTCCCTCGGAAAACATGTCACGCTGACGAAGCCCGACGACTTCGGCAGCCTGCTCCAGGACGAAGGTATCATCTTCACGCAACTGGACAAGGCTGTGAACTGGGCGCGCAAAAGCTCCATCTGGCCGCTCGGGTTCGGTCTCGCGTGCTGCGCCATTGAAATGATGTCCATGGCTGCTGCGCGCTTCGATGTGGCGCGCTTCGGCGCGGAAGTCTTTCGTCCTTCGCCGCGGCAGGCCGATTTGATGATTGTTGCCGGGCGGCTTTCGCAGAAAATGGCTCCTGTAGTGCGCCAGCTCTACGATCAAATGCCCGAACCCAAGTGGGTCATTTCCATGGGCGCCTGCGCGACTTCCGGCGGCGTTTTCAACAACTACGCTATCGTTCAAGGCTGCAATCAAGTCATTCCCGTGGACGTTTACGTCCCCGGCTGCCCGCCGCGCCCGGAAGCCCTGCTCTACGCGATTCTCCAGCTTCAGAAAAAGATTGAGAACGAAAAAGGTTCCTTTAGGCGCGCCCTGAACTTCGCTTAGTCGCACGAACTTCAGTCTGTGCCATGTGGTCCATGCCCATATCTGTCCGGCTGCCGTGGGTTTCCGCACTCATACTGCTCCTCTCGGTTTTTGCTTGCGGCTGCCATGTCATTCGTGATGCAGTCCCGCCTCCGCCGCCTGCTGCTTCGGATTGGAACTTGGTTTGGTCCGACGAATTCAGCGCTCCAGACGGTTCCGCTCCCGATTCTTCCAAGTGGACCTACGACCTCGGCGGCAAAGGTTGGGGCAACAGAGAACTCGAGTGCTACACCAACCGCTTACAGAACACGCACATTCAAGGCGGCAACCTCGTCATCACCGCGCAAAAAGAAAACTTCACCTGCTCCGATAGCGTTTCGAGCGGCTACACTTCCGCTCGCCTGAAAACGCAAGGTCTCTTCAGCCAGGCCTACGGCCGCTTTGAAGCGCGCATCAAAATCCCCGCAGGGCAGGGAATGTGGCCCGCTTTCTGGATGCTCGGCAATAACATCACTACATCTGGCTGGCCCGCTTGCGGCGAAATCGACATCATGGAAAACATCGGCAAAGAGCCCGCCACCGTCCACGGCTCGCTTCACGGCCCCAGCACAACGAGTCGCACCAGCGACGCATCGGCTCGCTTCAGCTTTCCCGCCGGCCTCAACTTTGCCGACGCTTTTCATCTCTACGCGGTCGAATGGGAGCCGGGCGTCGTCCGCTTTTATGTGGACACAAATCTATACGCTACGTTCACGCAATCCCAGTGGCCCGCGGGTGGAACCTGGGTTTTCGATCATCCGTTCTTCATCCTTTTAAATGTCGCCGTAGGCGGCAACTGGCCCGGCTCACCGGACAACACCACACAATTTCCGCAACAAATGCTCGTCGACTACGTCCGTATCTACACCAAGCAATAATTTCTCCTCATTTCTCCGTTTTCCTTCGTCGCCACGTTGTAGCGCAGGGCGTTAGCCCTTTGGCCTTCGGTGAGTTGTACCGCGGTGCATGAGCTCCGTGGCTGCTGCGTTTTCCGCCTCCTCTGTGTTAAAACTTCTTCAGGCATCCTTACCAAGGAGGGACCCGTACCATGAACACAGCGCCTGCCACCGCATCGCCCGACCCTGCGCGCCAGCTTTTGCGCCACACGCTTGCCACGGTCGCCTATCGCGGCGGAAAGGCCTTGCGCGGCGCCCCCGATCGCTTCGCCACGTTTCACATCGGCGACAAGACGCGCACGCCTGCGCAAATTCTCGCCCACCTGGGCGATCTCTTTGATTGGGCGCTCTCCATCGCGCAAGGTAAGCAAGCCTGGAAGGACTCCGCGCCGCTGCCCTGGAACGCCGAAGTCGAGCGCTTCTTCGCTACCGTCCAAAAATTCGACGATTACCTGGCTTCTTCCGAACCGCTCCGCGGTTCCACGGAAGGCCTCTTCCAGGGCCCGGTCGCTGATGCGCTGAATCACATTGGGCAGATCGCCATGCTCCGGCGCCTTGCCGGCTCTCCCATCCTGGCCGAAAACTATTTCAAGGCCGACAT
>Ga0209474_10003189_pt1 | contig 14541 bp, 9 predicted proteins | sample GraSoiAngelo_145_FD_185902 | JGI IMG/M metagenome (GOLD analysis project Ga0209474, IMG submission 185902) | Grasslands soil microbial communities from the Angelo Coastal Reserve, California, USA - 14_1009_05_20cm (SPAdes) (version 2) | ecosystem: Environmental > Terrestrial > Soil > Grasslands ...
GAGAAGCCTCGTAAGACAGCGGGAAATGGCGCTGACCGAGGCTTGGCGCAGCAGAGTGGCGGGAGAGTTTTTCAGAGCTCACCCACAGGTTCGGCACAGGATATTCACCGCGCGCCACCTCATAGCGTGGAAGCCGAGCAGGGGGTGCTCGGTTCGATGTTGATCGCGCCGCAGGACGTCATCCCGGAATGCGTCGAAAAAATCAAAGAGGAATACTTTTACATTCCAGCGCATCAAACGGTCTTTCGCGTTCTGGTGCAGCAATGGAGCGCGGGCCAGGCGATCGATCTCATCACCTTCACTCAAACGTTGCGCGACCAAAATGTGCTGGAAACAATCGGTGGCGCCTCGTTTGTGACCAGCCTGTTCACCTTTGTCCCGACGGCGGCGAATGTCGATTACTACCTCGAGATCGTCCGCGACAAATATGTTCTCCGCCAGATCATCGTCACCTGCACCGAAGGGGTGCGCCGCGCCTACGAGGAACAGGGGGAAGTGGGGCCACTTCTCGACGAAGTAGAACACAATATTTTCAAGGTCGGCGACGACCGTTTCAGGGGCCAGCTCCTCACCATGAAGGAGCAAGTAATGGGTGCGCTCGAATCCATCGAAAAACTCTGGGAGCGCCGTGGTGGAATTACCGGGCTCTCGACTGGCTTCATCGAACTGGATCGACTCACCAGTGGATTGCACGCCGCCGAGATGATTGTCATTGCCGGTCGGCCGAGCATGGGCAAAACCGCCCTCGCCATGAACATGGCGGAACATGTCGCGGTAAATCAAAAAAAACCGGTCGCAGTCTTCAGTCTGGAGATGAGCAGCCAGCAGCTTGTTCAACGTATGCTCTGCTCTCGCGCGCGCGTCAATTTGCAGCGGGTGCGCGATGGCTTTCTTGGTGAACGCGACTTTCCCAGCCTGACCGCCGCAGCTTCGAAACTGGCCGAAGCTAAGATTTTTATCGACGACAGTCCATCGCTGGAAATTTTGGAATTGCGGGCCAAGGCGCGTCGCCTCAAAGCGCAGCAGGGCGTGGAGTTGGTCCTGATTGATTATTTACAGCTCCTGCGATCGGCCACGCGCCGGGCCAAGGAAAACCGGCAGCTCGAGATTTCCGAAATCTCCGCCGGACTAAAAGCGCTGGCGAAGGAACTAAACATTCCGGTCATTGTCGTCGCACAATTAAATCGGCAACCGGAAGCGCGTTCCGGAGGAAAACCGCGATTGAGCGATTTGCGCGAGTCCGGATCGATTGAGCAGGACGCCGATTTGGTGGGCTTGCTGGTGCGTCCTGAGATTTACGAGGAAGACGAGGAAGCGCGGGCGGAGAAGGAGGGCGAAGCGGAACTGATCATTGCCAAACAGCGCAACGGGCCGGTGGGTGAAATTTCCCTCACCTTTTTGAAAGAATTTACCCGGTTCGAAGATCGCGCGCGCAATGTAAAGGAACCGGAGGAAGCGTTTTGAACTCGTTGAATTGTTAAAACATTAAACTGCCAAATCGGAAGCGATCTCACCGTTTTTAACTGTTTAACGAATCACATTAGTTGAGCGATGCAGCTTGGATCGATCGGGAGGCTGGCCAGGCCGCTACTAATTGCCGCGCCTCCACTGTTAATCGGTTTTCTCATATTGAGGGATGGCGTCGACACCCCATTTTGGGACGAATGGGATGGGACGGCGCCGCTTTTTGAGAAAATGCCGGCCGGCACTCTGTGTTTTGCCGACTTTTTCGCTCAGCCCAATGAACATCGGATTCTTTTTCCGCGACTGATTTTCTTCGGACTTGGGCGCCTGACCCATTGGAACATCCGGGCCGAGCTGTTTGTGAGTTGGTTCCTCGCCCTGGTTTGCCTTTTCAATATCTGGCAAATGACATGGCGCAGTGGCTGGAAGAACTCCATTCGTAGCTTTTGGATCCTGTTTTCCTCCAGCGTACTTCTCTTTAGCCCACTTAATCACGATAACTTTCTTTGGGGCTTCCAGATTGGATTCCTTCTTCCTCTGGCTTGTGTCACAGCGTGCATCTGGGTTGCAACCTACGTGCGGCATCCTCTCAATTTCGTGTTCTCAATTATCCTGTGCACAATCTGCACTTTTTCGATCGCGAGCGGCTTAACCGGTTGGTTGCTGACCACACCCCCTCTTGAGGCTGGCGCAAGCGCGACCAACATTGTCCAGGAAATGGTGGGCCATCTGGATTCTCACATTCTTATTTGAGCTGCTGGTGTATTTTTGGGGTTACGAAAAACCACCACGTCATCCTTCCCTGTGGTCGCCGGTCAGTCACCCAATTTCAGCTCTCGAGTTTATTCTGGTCTTCCTCGGAAATCCTTTCATTTTCGGGACAAACTTGCCCCCGCCGCCTCTCGGAGTGGGAATGGGCGGATTGCTCGTTGTGCTACTGCTGATTTGCGCAGTTTATCTTTGGAACAAACGCACTGATCGCACCTTGCTCGCCGAAGGTTTGCCTTGGTTGATGCTGGCAATGGTGGCGGTGAGCAGTGCGGTCTTAACCATGATCGGACGACTGGGATTTGGACCTGCGCAGGTACGAGCTTCTCGCTACACCACGTTTGCGGTGATGTTGCCAATCGCTCTGCTTGCCCTCGTCCCGATGGTTCGCTCGCACTGGACTCGCTCATTCTCCGCGCGAGGCCAACTAAAAACGAAGGCCGCATCCTTTCTCCTGCTTGGCCCATTCATCCTCCTGGCTTGCCCAAGCTTCCTATCGGATTCGCCGATTTGGCCGGTCATTCGGCAAATGCGCCTTTATGGAAAGGCGCTTGTCTCGTTTATCAATGTCGTGCCTGAACCGGAAGCACTGGCTAGGCGTGTTTTTCCCTACGATGGCAGAGTGAAATCGGCCGCCAATGCCCTTAATCGCATCGGCTATCTTCATCCCCCGCTGCTCCAATCAAATCTTGTACGCAATGTCGCCGACCCGGCCTCGCGTGGCTCCACGCGCTTCGGCGAACTCCAATTTCACGAGGAGAAATCGGGAGAGATCGCACTCGGCGGACAAGCTTTTTTGCTGGATAAACAAGGTCCGGCTGACGCCGTCCTCATTACCTATGATAACGCCGAGGGAGAACCGGTTATTTGCGCTATCGTTTCGCTTGAGGTCCCGCGCAAACCCAGATTACGGGCCGCGTGGGACCCTTCCGCGCTGCCGTCCAGATGGGGGCGGATCCTTCCAATAGATCGTCTTCCCGAAGGGCAACAGTGTCTCTTGAAGGCGTGGTCATACGATGCCGAAGCCTGTCGGGCTTATCGCCTTGAGGGAAGCGCAACCGTAACACGCTAGTTTCGGGTTCGGGAGCGTGATGGTCTTATTTAACGAATCACGACAGTGACCTCGCGGCATCGACGACATGCTGCGCGTCGATTCCAAATTCTTTCATCACTTCCGCTCCGGGCGCGCTCAGACCAAACCGGTGGAGTCCGATTACTTTTCCGTCGAGGCCGACGTATTGATACCAAATCTCCGGCACACCCGCCTCGATCGCGACGCGTTTGCGGCATTCTTTCGGTAAAACTTCTTCGCGATATTCTTCCGCTTCGCGATTGAATCGTTCCATGCACGGCATCGAAACGACACGCGTTCCCGCGCCCAGTTCTTTGGCGGCAGCGAGCGCGTGCTGCAATTCGCTTCCGCACGATAAAATAATCAGATCCAGCGTCGCGCTCTCCTGTTTCGCGATGTAACCACCGCGCCTTACCCCTTCGCGTCGCAATTTCACATCAATCTCGTTCAGCATCGGCACGTTTTGCCGGGTCAGCGACAGCAAGGTCGGGCCATCGATTCGCTCGCAGGCGGCGACAAATGCACCCGCTGTTTCCTCTGGATCAGCCGGCCGGATGACATCGAGATGCCTGATTAGACGAAGCGCACTCACGGTCTCGACCGGTTGATGGGTCGGACCATCTTCCCCCACCCCGATGGAATCGTGCGTAAAAATATAAATATTCGGCAACCGCGCCAGCGCTGCGAGCCGGATCGAGGGCCGGGCATAATCGGAGAAAACAAGAAAGGTCGCGCCCGAGGCCCGGAAAACCCCATGATAGGAAACGCCGTTCAGGATTGCGCACATCCCATGCTCGCGGATACCGAAGCGGATGTTGCGCCCGCCCGGATTGTCACGAGTGAAATCGCCGCTCTCCTTGATGTAATTCATGGTTGAGCCGTAGAGATCGGCGCTGCCACTGATCAAATTCGGCATCGCTTTCGCGATTGGCTGAAGCACTTCGCCACCGGCTTTGCGCGTCGCCAGTTTTGCGTCCGACGGAAATGCCGGAATTTTCTCGAGCAAATCCTGCGGAACTTTCTTATCGATGGCGTCGTCTAAGGCGCGCGCTTTCTCCGGGGTTTTTTCGCGCCACCCTTCCCACGTCTTTTCCCACCGGGCAAAATCCGCGAGCAATTTCTTTTTATGTTCGGCGAAATATTCGCGCGTCTCTTTTGACACAAAGTAATGCTCATCCGGGAGGCCAAGTCTTTTTCGCGCGGCATCAACATACTTGGCGCCGGCTTCGCCATGGGCTTTCGCCGTTCCCTCAATTTCCGGAATCCCTTTCCCGGCAAGGGTATGAATGATGATGAACTGCGGTTTCCCGTTGTCGCGCTCTTTCGCGATGTTACAGGCGTCGAGGAATTCCTGCATGTCGTCGCCCTGGATTTCCTGGGTATCGAATCCGTAGGCCTCAAAACGTTTTCGCGTGTCCTCGCTCTGCGTCTGGTTGGCCATGGCATCGAGCGTGATGGCGTTGGAATCGTAAATCAGAATCAGATTATCGAGCCCGAAATGCCCGGCGAAGGCGCTCGCTTCCGCCGACACGCCCTCCTGGAGACAACCATCGCCCGCCAGACAAAAAATATGCTGGTTGAAAATGCGATGCTCGTTGGTGTTGAAATGCGCAGCCGCCATTTTCGCCGCCATTGCCACCCCGACCGCGTTGCCAACGCCTTGCCCCAGCGGACCAGTGGTAGCCTCGACTCCCGGCGTTTCAAAAAATTCCGGATGCCCCGGTGTTTTCGAATGGAGCTGACGAAAACGCTTGATGTCGTCGATCGAAACGTCGTAGCCGCTCAAGTGCAGCCAGGCGTACAGGAACATGCTGCCGTGCCCGGCGGAAAGAATAAAATAGTCGCGATTGATCCAGCGCGGTTGATCTGGATTATGTCTGAGCAAATAACCGTAGAGCACCGCCCCGATCTCCGCGCATCCGAGCGGCAGACCAAGGTGGCCTGATTGCGACGCCTGCACTGCATCCATTGCCAGGCCGCGCGCTTCCGTGGCCGCGCGCGAGAGAGCCTCGAAATTCATTTGCATAGCGTTCTATAATCGCAGCCTGACCGCCGACAAAACGTTTTTGCCATCTTGCATTCGGGACCAAATCGCCGGTCATTGCCGGAGGTGAATCGATCCGCACTGCTCCACATCGTCGAGCGTCTCGAGGGGTTGCTCGGAAAATTACCGGCGGCGATCCAAAAACCGGTACTGCACGAATTAACGCCGTTGAAGGAACTTTTTTTGCAGCAACGCTCCCCACGTCTCCTCCTCGCCGGAGCGGGGCGCTGGCCCATGCCGCAGGTTGTGAACCTTCTTTTTAACGGTGTCGCGGTTGAAGATTCCAACCAGGTTGTTTTCGAGATTTTTCGTTGGCAAGACGTTGAGATCAAAGATCGCGGCACGATTTCTGTGCTCGATGCCCGCGGCGCGGATGATGAAGCAGAAAAGACGATTCGCCGAGAACTCGAACGCGAATCAGCAGATGCGATCATCATCCTGAGCGACGCCTCCGAAGGCCGCACCAAGGTGAAACGAAGCGCCGAAAACGGCATTGAATGCGTGCATTGGAACGATGCCGTGCGCAAAGAAGCCGGCATTGTAGCAATTCACCTCGAGCCGACTCCAAATGCGGGCCGCAATGGGGAACCGGTCAGGATGGATTGGTCGGAAAGAATCCAGCCCCAACTACACGGTCGCGTCTGGAGCGGGTTCGAGTTTTCCGGCGAATCAGGACACGCCTTGGCCGACCGGGCAGCGTCGCATCAGTTCGTTTCAGTTATTGCGAAAAAATTACCGAACGAGTGCCGGGTAGAAATTGTACGGATTTCGGGCGACCGCGAAGCCCAACGGGAGATCGCAAACATTCTCATCAAATCGACGAGCGCGATCTGCACGGCGATTGGCGCACAACCGATCCCCCTCGCGGACCTCCCTGTCCTCACCACCCTGCAATTAGTGATGGTCTCTGGGATCATGTATTTGAGCGGACGCGAGCGAAGCCTGCGCGCGGCCACCGAATTTGTCGGCGCGCTTGGCGCCAACGTCGGAGCGGGGATGCTTCTGCGCGAGGGCGCTCGTGCGCTTCTGAAATTTTTCCCCGGTTGGGGAAATGTGGTTTGTGGCATGGTGGCAGGCGCGGGGACTTACGCTATCGGACACGCAGCATCTGCTTATTTCCTGGAGGGGGTGACGCTCGGTGAAGCGCGTCGCACTTATTTGAAGGGACGAAAACGCCGGAAGCCAGGGATGCTGCAGCTCAGATGACGATCCGAGGTGCGAGAAACCTCTCACAAACATGCGGCCCGTGCTTCAGGCGATGGAGGGCGGCGCTCCTCCGACGTTTATGACTGCCGTGCGCTCGCGGGAGCTTGCTCCTCCCTCTATTTATGGAGTTTGGGGATTAGTTTCCAAGGTGGTGAATAACTTGTGTACAAATCCGCAATGCTTTTCGCATTTTGTTCACAACTTTTTGTGAACAGCAGGCGCGATTCCCAGCCTTTCTGGCTGATCGGCGGATGAATCTTTCGCAGATTCGCACAGCGCTCGACCACGCCGGCGTGCGACCGGCGAAAAAGCTGGGACAGAATTTCCTGCACGATCAAAACTTGGCGCGTTGGATTGTCGAGCAGGCCCAGATCAGTCGGGACGATTTTGTTCTGGAAATTGGGCCGGGGCTTGGCGCCCTCACCAGCGAGATTCTGAACCGCGGCGCGCGTCTGTTGGCGTTGGAGAAAGATGCGCGGCTGGCGAATTTTTTGCGCGAAAAATTTCGTGATCCGCGGTTCGAATTACACCACGGCGATGCGCTCGATTTCGACAAGCGGATTCTATTCGCCGAACGCAACGTCAAATTGATTGGCAACCTTCCGTATTACATTGCGAGCCAGCTGCTCTGTCGCTTCGTGGATTTTCCAACTTGTATCTCATTGGCATTGTTTATGTTACAAGATGAGATGGCGCGACGTCTCTCGGCGAAACCAGGAAGTGCCGATTACGGCGCGCTCACGTTGCGCCTGCAAATTCATCATCAGGTTGAGTATTTGCGAAAAATTCCGCGCACAGTTTTTATTCCACAGCCCGAAATCGCCTCGGCGATTGTTCGCTTCTCCCCGCGCGACGAAAAACGAATCGGAATTTTCGATTACGCAGTATTTCGCGAGATTGTGAAGCACGGCTTCTCGCAGCGGCGAAAGCAATTGCGAAAACTGCTCGCCAGTTACGTCGACGATTGGGAAAGCATCGCAAAAAAAATTGCGGCTCCGCTGGCGGCGCGCGCAGAAGAGCTTTCACTTAAGCAATGGATCGCGCTGGCCAACCACATCGCTCCCCGTGATGAAAAAATTGCAGCCCGGGCGTCAGCTGAGCGATTTCCGGTAGTGGACGAAAACGATCGGCAAATTGGCATCTCCAGTCGCCTGGAAGTCCATGAGAATAACTTTCGTCATCGTGCCGTTCATATCCTCATTTTCAATCATTCCGGGGAGATCCTGTTGCAAAAACGTTCACCTTGGAAAGACCGGCATCCCCTGCTCTGGGATTCGAGCGCAGCGGGTCACGTGGAAGCTAACGAAGACTATGACGAGGCCGCGGCGCGCGAACTCATGGAAGAACTTGGAGTGAGCCCAAGATTGGAGCGCCTTTGTAAGCTGCCAGCGTCGGAAAAAACCGGTCAGGAATTCATTATGGTTTATCGCGGCAAACACGATGGGCCATTCAGCTTTCCGTGCGAAGAGATCAGCGCAGTCGAGTCTTTTCCGACTGAAATTGTGGAGCGATGGGTGGAAAACAAGCCCGAAGATTTTGCGCCCGGATTTCTTGAATGCTGGCGGTTGTTTACGGCCCAATCGTCCCAGCTACGGCGGCCCTAGCGCCTCACTATCGGTTCGTTGAACCTTGCGCGCAAATAGCGGAGACCGGAGGGACGCGGTTCTGCGCGTCCAGGACGAGCGGAAGCTCGTCCCTCCCCTGGGCGCCGTTCCATCATCTCGCTCAGGTCGTGTAAACACGAAGCTATTTCAGCCCGACCAATTCCGGCGCAGGCAGACTCCAGTTCCGCCATTTTGACAAGTAATCCTCCTGCGTGAGCAACGCGTAGCAAGGACGCTTGGGGGCCCGCAACCACGCGACGAGCCGCACCAAGTCCGGCTCCGCCATTGTCGTACAACCAGTCGTTGGCCGATTTACTCCACGACGAATGTGAAAGAAGATCGCACTGCCATTGCCGGGCACGGGCGGATCAGAATTGTGCCGAATCTCGACCAGCCAGCGATAAGCGAAATCGCCACCGCGCATTTTTTCATGGCTATAATTGTCGGGCGGATTACGCGGATCGATCACAACATGGCGGTTGTAATTGGGAGAACGCGGATCATCGCTCCAGACATCAGCGTCGGTCACCTGATGAAATGGATAATTTGCTCCCGGCGGCAATGCTGAATCGTAGGTAAAGACCTCGCCGATGCGAAAAATGCCAGCGGGTGCCCGACCATCACGCTCGTGTTTTCGCAAACCCGGCTCGTCCTGACCGGCGATCCCACTTCCCCAGGCCAGACCGTTTTTTCCGAACAATACCGGCACCGGCCCAGCCTGCGCTTGCCATTTGTCTCCGCCCTTTGCCAGCAGATACAAACGGCCATGCACGGAGTTCCAGTCCGGCGCGAGAGCGACGATGAGCTGGGCGCATTCATTCGGGAGCGCGGCGGCATGAGCGTTGCTCGCAACTAGCCACGCCATCAGCGAAATGAGGAATTGTCCGTAATTCACGCTTAACCTAGACCCTGATCACTCCAAAACTGCAACGCGTTTCCTCAATGAAACAACGAATGATCATCTGTGGGGTGCTCGTCACTCTGATTTTCGCTGCGCATGCTCCGGCGTTACGAGCGACGTTTGTTTGGGATGATACCGCGCTGGTTCTGCGCGATCCCCTCATCCGCAGTTGGCGGCTGATCCCGGAAGGCTTTCAACGTTTTCTGTTTGTCGATGCGACCCCGTCGAATTTTTATCGCCCCGTTCAACGGCTGAGCTATACGCTGGAATATTGGGCCTTCGCCTTTCGTCCCGCGCCTTATCATTTGACCAACATCCTGCTCCATGCTGCGACCGCGATCGCCTTGTTTATTTTTGCGCTGGCGTTTTTGAGGCTCTATCAAGTTGATGAACGAAAAAGCTTGGGTGTTGCGGCCGTCGCCTCGCTAGCGTGGGCATTGCATCCGCTCCATTCCGGCGTCGTTGACTATGTAGCGGGCCGGGCTGATTCGCTCGCGGCTCTTTTTGGTTTCACAGCATTATATTTTACAGTTCGGGCACTCGATCGGGAATCCGCTTGGAAGTTCTACGCTGTCACCGGATTTGCGCTTCTGGCCAGCGCGCTAAGCAAAGAGAGCGGGCTCATTTTTTCCGCGTTGGCGATCACTTTGATTCTTCTGAGGAAAAACTGGAAAGGAATCGTGCCGATTGGAGTGGCGATCGCCTTTGTTCTCACCATCTACGTGACCCTGCGCAATCAGGTGCTGCCGGTGGATGTGCCCCGGCTTTCGCCGCCGGCGCCGGCATTGGTCCGTCCAATTATCGCGGCCCGCGCGCTGGCGGAGTACGCCGGTCTTTTGATAGCGCCAGCGAATTTGCACATGGATCGCGATGTGGAGAATCATCCCTGGGGATTTAATCCTGTTAGTCTCACGACCGGCGCCTGGCGTGAGTTAGAAACGCTGGCGGGGCTTATCGTCTTCGGTGTGCTGCTGTGGTGGGCGGGTCGCGCACACAAACGTGAACCGGCAATCTTCGCGCTTCTTCTCTGCGCCGGGATTTCGTATTTGCCGGTATGCGGTCTTTTTTCCTTCAACGCAAACATTGCGGAACACTGGGTCTACGTTCCGTTAGCGTTCATTCTTCTCGCCGTTGCGCTCCAAGTCGCGTTAATCGTCCGAACTCGAACCACTTTTTTCTCGGCCATGACGCTCGCGGCTCTCTGGATCGCTTTTCTTGGGGTGCGAACATTTTACCGCGTACAAGATTGGCAGGACCCGCGAACGTTCTTCACCCGCACCATCGCCGCCGGGGGCGATTCCGCTCGGATGTTGATTAATCTGGGAGGGCTTGAGTTATCGGGCGGTCATCTCGAACAAGCGGAGATGTTTTTGCAACGCGCACTCGCGAAAAATCCCGAGCAGCCGTTCGCTTTGCTGAATCTTGCCGCTGTCGCCATGAAACGAAATGATCTGCCCACCGCGCAATGTTTTCTCGAACGAGCGCAGAGAAATCCGTTAAGTCTGGCGCAAGCCGAAGAGATGCTGGCGCTGATGCAACAAAAAGAAAAGGGTCAGATCGATTTGTCGCGTTTGCACATGGCTTCGCGAAAAGATCCGCCATCGTGGTCGATCATGCGGCGTTATCTTGCCGCCTTGTCGATCACCGGGCAGACAAAAAAAGCAGTGGCGGAATTACAAACCTTGCTCAAGACAGAGTGGTATCGGGCGGAGTCGTGGCAACTGCTCAGCGAATATCTAACGCGTCTTGGACAGGCCGACGAAGCTACTAAAGCGTTGGCCCAGGCACGCGCCTTCGACGTCCACTTAAACAATCACTGATCGCATCAGCTTTCGACCTTCGATGTTCCGTATTCGATGTTCCCTGCGGTTCTATTCTAATTTCATCTCCGCAACCGGGAAAGAAGAATAAGAATAGGATTACGATTAGGAATAAGAAGGATTCGTAGTCGACCTGCGATCACCGGGGCCTTCGATCGCATCGGTATCGGCTGGCAAATATTTTGCGCCCCAAAACCAAAGCGCACCGGCCACGACCATCAGAACGGCCACGCCCCACAGGGCGACATTCATGTTCCAGCGATCACGCACTACACCAATTAAAGGTGGTGAGGTCGCATCGCCCAGGAGGTGAATGATAAAAATATTCAGTGCGAATGCGCTCGCCCGTACCGTTGCCGGAGTCACATTGGCCAACGCGGTGTTGGACGGACCTGTATTAAAGAAAAGAAAAAAAACCGCGATAAAGATCATCAGCCAGGCCATCGGAAAACGAACGTAAATCACGGCGATGGTCGCCGGAACGCAAAGCAACATTCCCGTTCCGGAAACGAGAAAGTAAGAGCTGGCAAACCGCTCCCGCAGTTTGTCGCCGGCCCAGCCGCCGAATAGCGTCGCGAGCAACCCGGCCGCTGCTGTGATCGCGCCGAAAGTTAAACCGATGTTGCCAAGCAAATGTTCGCTCGCCGGGAATTCGTAATGCCTATCCAGGAAAATATAATCCGGCATCCAGGCCTGAAGGCCGCCGATGGCGAACGTCATCACCGTCATTGCCGCTGTGTTCAGAGCGTAGGAAGGAATGCGGAACAAATTTGTATAATCGCGAAGAGTCGGCCGAAGGCGACTGCGCGAGAGGGTAGTCGCCCGCGGTTCGCGCATAAAAAAACAAAACGCTGCGAGTAATAACCCCGGCGGTACGACCAGAAAAAAAGCCCAACGCCAGCCGAGAATGTCCGAAATCTTTCCGCCGAAAGCGTAGCCCAATGCGCTCCCTACCGGAATCGCCACATAAAACCAAGCCAGCACGCGTCCTCGCGTCTTGACCGGATAAAAATCGGCGATGACGGTTGGCGCCGCCGGTCCATAACCCGCCTCCCCAATGCCTACGAACAATCTTGTGCAGAGCAGGACCGCAAAGGATGTCGCCAATCCTGACCAGCCGCTGGCAAGGCTCCAGATCGCGACACTAGTTCCGATCAATATCCAGCGCGAAAAACGATCGGCCAGCCAGCCGAAGATCGGCGCGGTAAACATGTAACTGATCAAAAACGCCGTTGTCCAAAGGCCGGCTTTGCCGTTTTGGTTTGGATCGCCTGCTAGAAATTGCTGCTTAAGGGTCGGCAAGACCGCGAAGAGAATGTTACGATCAATGTAATTAAAAAGGTTGATGGCGAGGAGCAGTGCGAGCGCGGTGCGGGCGCCGGATTTTTGCTCGTTCGTCATAACGCGATTGCAGAGTGAGATGTTGCGATTGTAAACGTAAAACAAATGCCGGGAGATTCTGCTATTGAGCGCGCTTTTTATTTTTTGGCCTGCGGCGTCGCCCGTCTTGTTTACCGGGTAAAAGCGATCGGCATTGAAAATCTTCCGAGCAGCGGTTGCCTGCTCGTGCCTAATCACATCACCTGGGTTGATGCGATTATCCTCCAGCTAGCGTCTCCACGAGCCGTTCGCTTTATCATCGACGAGGAATTTTACCGCAAACCGGCACTCCAGCCGGTGCTGCGAATGGTGCGCGCCATTCCGATCAACCGCCGTAAGCCGCGCGAAGCAATTCGCCGAGCCACTGCGCAGATTGAAGCCGGCCAATTCGTCTGCATTTTCCCGGAAGGCCAACTCTCGCGCACCGGCACGCTGGCGCGGCTACAGCGTGGATTCGAAATGATCGCGCGTCACGGCCAGGCACCGGTGGTACCGGTTTTCCTCGATCAGCTCTGGGGTTCGATCTTTTCATTTCGTGGCGGAAAATTTTTTCGGAAGTGGCCGAGACATTTTCCCTATCGCGCTACGGTCGGCTTCGGTGTGCCTCTTTCCGCGGAGGAGGCGACGATCCCACGCGTCCACGAAGATTTACTAAAGCTTGGAGCGGACTGCTTCGAGCAACGGCCCGAATTGCGGCAGCACATTGCGCGACGTGCCGTGCGCGGACTCAAACGCTCGCCTTTCGCCACCCTTGTCATCGATGGAATGGACCGCAGCAAGTTGAGTCGCGGAAAACTCCTCGGAGTTTCGATCGCGCTGAGTCGTTACCTTTGGAAAACATCTCCGGAGAAACGAATCGCAATTGTATTACCCGCCAGCAAAGGCGCAGTCGTTGCCAATCTCGCGGTGACATTGGCCGACAAAGTTCCCGTCGGATTGAATTTCACCGCTTCCGCTGATGCCATCGCGAGCGCGATTGATCGCGCCGAAATTAAAACTGCCATTAGCGCCAGGCAATTCCACGGACGGCTTACCAATCTTCCGTGGCCACGCAATATTGTATTTCTTGACGAGTTACTGCCGAAATTGAAGGGGCAGATTCTGTTTTGGTGGATGGCGGGAATTGTTACGCCCAATTTTTTGTTAGCTCGCTGGCTCGGGCTTCCACGCCAGGGCGGACACAAAGAAGCGATCTTGCTTTTTACCAGCGGCAGTTCGGGTGAACCCAAGGGTGTGGTTCTTTCTCATCATAATCTCATCGGCAACGTCATGCAGTTTACCGTCATGCTCGATGCCGGACCGGAAGATAGTCTCCTTGCCTCGCTTCCTTTCTTTCACAGTTTTGGATGCACCGTCACCCTCTGGTATCCGCTGATCGAGGGCACGCCAATAGTCACCTATCCGAGTCCACTGGAAGCGGCAAAGAACGCTGCCCTGGTCGAGAAGCACAAAATCACGGTGCTACTGGCGACGCCAACTTTCTTGCGGGCGTATTTGCGTAAGGCTGAACCGGAACAACTACGTTCGGCGCGCCTGGTCATCGTCGGCGCGGAAAAGATGCCGCTCGATCTGTCCGAGAAATTTTTCGAACGCTTCGGCAAACGCGTGATGGAGGGCTACGGCTTGACCGAAACGGCGCCAGTCGTCTCCGTGAACCTGCCCGATCCAATTCCGGAGCGGCCCGATGTCACAGTGCAGCCGCTCTATCGCCTCGGCTCCGTCGGGAAAATGGCTGCCGGAATTGCGGCGGAGATTCGCCACCCCGACACTAACGAGAAATTATCTATTTACGACACCGGGATGCTCTGGCTGCGCGGTCCGAATATTTTTGAAGGCTATCTGAAGGATCCAAAGCGGACCGCAGAAGTTCTGCATAACGGCTGGTTAAAGACAGGCGACATCGCCCGGCTGGACGAAGACGGGTTTCTCTACATCGAAGGCCGGCTCTCCCGCTTCTCCAAGATTGGCGGTGAAATGGTGCCACACGAAGTAGTAGAGCAGAAGATTATCGGCGCGCTCGGTTTGGAGGGAAGCGAGCGCCGCATTGCCATCTGTGGCGTACCTGATGAAGCGAAAGGTGAAGCGTTGCTACTCCTTACCGCCGATCCCATCGAGATGGATAAACTGCGCGCTGTACTGACTGAAAGTGGCGTCCCAAATCTTTGGATCCCAAAGCGTTCCGTCGTGGTAGAAAACATTCCGGTTCTAGCTTCCGGTAAACTCGATATTAGACGATGCCAGGAGCTGGCTCATAATTTGTAGGGCAGCCATTCCTGCCTGCC
>Ga0209474_10003190_pt1 | contig 14536 bp, 14 predicted proteins | sample GraSoiAngelo_145_FD_185902 | JGI IMG/M metagenome (GOLD analysis project Ga0209474, IMG submission 185902) | Grasslands soil microbial communities from the Angelo Coastal Reserve, California, USA - 14_1009_05_20cm (SPAdes) (version 2) | ecosystem: Environmental > Terrestrial > Soil > Grasslands...
CAGGCCGTTCGAGAAGCGGCGATCGAACTTGGTTTGCAGCGAATGGTAGAGATTCCCAACGCGGATCCAGCTCGTGACCGCCGACCGGTGATTGAACACAATATTGAGCGGCTGCCCCGCGGCGCCACGGACGGAAACGGCGACGCCGATCCTCCGCTCTTGCGCGCTTGGCGCGCGTGGGCCCTTTCGACGAGGAGGATGCCCTGAGACCGCAGCTGTACCTGGAAGGAGTCGCGCCGCCCCTCGCGGAGCCTCCGGAGCTTCTGGCGCGACTGCGCGCGTGGGAACCGGGCGGCATCGGGCGCTGGGTCGTGGCGGGAGAATGCGCCGTACCGCTGAGCGCGCCGGAGTGCGCCGCGCTCGCGCGGGAAATCGACGTGTTCGAGCTGACCGCGGCGGAGTTCGAGCGGCTCATCGCGCTGATCGGGCTCACCCTCGGGCTCGATTTCCGTCGCAAGCTCGTCGTCGGAAAGACGGTGTACGGGCGCGATCGCGAGGTGGACGTCCTCTTCCGCGACGCGCGCAACGGAAACCGGCTCGCGGTCGAGGCGAAGTACCAGCGCGTCGCCGGCACCGCGGACGAGAAGCTGCCCTACGCGGTGCTGAACCTGGCGACGCTGCCCTTGCCCGGGGTCATCGTGTACGGCGGCGGCGGGTTCCATCAGGGCGCGCTGCACTGGCTGTGCGCCAATACGCGCGCGACGGACATCGCTCGGCTACCCGAGTGGCTGACGGTGTTCTTCGCGCTATGATCGTCAGGCGCGCGATTCGTCGAGGACGTCTAGCGCGGCGGAGCCGAGAGCGCGGAGCGCTGCGCGATCGAGGGCGAAACCCACGGGCGCGCCGAGCAGCGGCCATAATCTGGCGGCACGCGGCAGCCAGCCGAGACCGAGGCGGCGCAGGATGGCACGCAGGAGTACCGGGTTGATGCGCGCGATGATGCGAGCGGGCAGCGAACCGGCCAGCGCGCGGCGGACCGCGTTCGCGCCCAGGCGAACACCCGCGCTCTTCGCTGCGTCAGCGAACCCAGCGCCGGCCCACAACGCGTACAGCCGCAGGCGACCGGATTCGCCCGCCGTCGAGAAGCCGTACAGCGCGATCAAGCTGAACAGCAGCTCCGCCTCTAGCAGGAGAGTAAGCGCAATCCCCGCCGGCAGAGCGAGCGGGAGCGTGATCAATGCGAGCGTCCCGGTGGCCGCACCGACCAGGGCGCCGCGCATCGCGCTGCCGCGCACGAGCCGCTCTCCCAGCTCGCGCGGTGTCGCCTCCGGAAACCGGCTGCGCAGTGCTGCGGCGCGGTCGGTCGCGCGGCGACGGGCGAGCTGCAAGAGGGGGTCGAGCCAGCGGGGACTTTGCGCCTTGGAATCGACGTGCGATTGCCGACGCGGCGCGCGTCTGGACGCCTTCCGGCCACTGGAGCGCGACCGCGAGCGCTTCGGTTGCGTCGCCATCCCTAGCGTTCTACCCCGTTTCGCGGCCTGGTATTTCAGCCGTCAGTGACCACCCGGGTCCATTTCGCCCGCTCGAACCGGGAATTGCACGACGTTTTCGCGCGGCGGCAGCGGGCAGTTGTACAGCGCCGAAAACGCGCAGGTCGGGTTATATGCGCGATTGAAGTCGAGCACGTACCGATCCGTATCGTCTGGGATGGGCTCGGGCTCCAGGTACCGCCCCACGGGATACGTCTCGCGGCCCGTGGTGGCATCGCGGAAGAAGATCGACACGGCCGCTTCGTCGACGCCCGGTTCCAGCAGGCGAAGCGCGGTGAGCTGGTGCTTGCGCCCGCCGAGCTCGAAGGAGAAGCGCCCTAAACGACGCGCGCGCCTCGCGTTCCCGCGCGTGGACAACACCACCTCGTCGCGCGGCGCGGGATCGCGCTCGAGCCGGGCGGAAATGCGGAAGGCTGGATCGGGTGGAAACCAGCGCGGAGGCGGTCCGTCGCGCAGCCGCGGCGACCGCGGATCGAGGACGAGCAGCGCGGGGAAGTTCTGATGGGAGACACGGATCGTGTAGCGGCCCAGGCCGAACGTCGCGCCGGCACCCAGCCGCGCATCGCGCACGGCGGCGCCAGCGACGTCCACGGTGGCTCCTTCGTCCAGCGCTTCAACGTGGAACATGTCGCCTTGCACCGTGACACGGGCGTGCCGCGGCCGGATCTCCTCGAGGCGCACGTCCGCGCCTTCCGCGCTACCGATGACGAGCGGAGGTCCTTGGAAGTCGCGCCGGGCAATGGCCGCGTAGGGGCTGCGATGCGGATCTTTGAACGCCGCCAGCATCTCTGCACGCTCGGTGAGAAGCTTCTCGACGTTCATGGGCCCGACGTTCTGCGCCACCGCGAGCCGCAGCGCAACCGCGCACACCAGCGACGCAACCGCCCCGCTCACGCGCGCCTCGTCGCTACGTCATCCTTGATCAGCGCGGCGCCACGAAAGCGCGCGGCCAGCGCGGCAATGTGTGCGGGCGTAGTCCCGCAACAGCCGCCGACGATCGTCGCGCCGCGCTCGATCCATCGCGCGGCCCGGTCGGCATACTGTTCCGGCGTCAAATCGGGTGCCCTTCCCCAGGGAACCGCCGGATCGACTTCGCCCAGGTGTGCGTACGCTCCGAACAGACCTCCCGGCGCTGCGGCAGCAGGAAGTGCCTGATCGACTCCGTCGGGAGGCGTGCAGTTGACGAGCACCGCGTCCGCGCCGGCGTCCTTCGCGCGCTGAAAGAACTCGAGGAGGTCGCTCCCGTCGAGAAGCGTGTTCTTCGGCGTCGCCATCGCTGCTACCCAGACGGACAGACCCGTCGCCGCCGCGGCCGCGACGGCGGCGAGACCTTCGTCGGCAGCCGCGACCGTCTCGACGAGCAGCAGATCGCAACCAGCTTCCGCCAGCGCGCGCGCGTGCTCGAGATGCTCGCGCGAAGCTCGCGCCGCCGGCGGCCGCAGCTCAGGTCGATAACAATCTTCCAGCGGCGCCATCGATCCCGCGACGCGCGCACGTCCGGCGATCGCATCGCGCGCTTCGCGGACGGCCCGCTTCGCCAGATCGGGGAACCTCGCTTCGAGTCCGGCGGCGGCCAGAGCGCGGCGGTTGGTGCGAAACGTCGCCGCGGTGACGATCTTCGCGCCTGCCTCGACATAGGCGCGGTGCACTTCGCGCAACGCCGCGCGGCCGCGCTCGTCGAGGAGCGCCGTCGCGGAGAACAGCGCGCCTCGCGTGTCCACGCCGCGGCGCCCCAGCTCAGTCCCGAGCGCGCCGTCGAGCAGGTGGATCTCCGGTACCGACTCTGCTACTTGGCCGCCCATGCCGCTCCTCAACGTCGGCGATAGCGCCCCGGACTTCACCGCCACCGCACACGATGGCCGCACCGTGCGGCTGTCGGATTACCGGGGCAAGAACGTCGTGCTCTGGTTCTATCCGAAGGCGGACACCCCCGGTTGAACGGTGCAAGGAAACGTCCTGCGTGACAGGGCGAACGAGATCCAGGCGAAGAACGCCGCCATCCTGGGCGCCAGCTTCGACTCCGTCGCTGACAACAAGAAATTCGCGGAGAAGTTCAAATTCACGTACCCGCTGCTGTCCGACACGAAGCGCGAGCTGGGCGTGAAGTTCGGCGCGGCAGACTCCCCTACGCAATCCACGGCCGTGCGTGTCGCGTATCTCATCGGCCCCGACGGCCGCATCAAGCACGTGTGGCCGAAAGCGACTCCCAAGACTTTCGCCGACGAAGTCCTCGCGCAGCTGTAGCCCGCCGGCGCCGACTCGGGGTCTACGCGTCGCCGATGTTTCAAGCGGCAAGCGAGCAGGCGGCGGCAGCCTTGGCATCATTAGATTCCTCGGTGGATGGAGCGCGATCTGATCCATGCCGTACGTGAATCCGCGCAGCTCCTGGGCGGGGGCAAGCGCGACCACGACGCTCTGCTGGAAATGGTTGGCGACGCACGCCTCGTGCTGCTCGGTGAGCCGAGCCACGGAACGCATGACGTCTACCGGGAGCGGGCACGGATCACGCAGCGGCTGATCGCGGAGCTGGGGTTCTCCGGCGTCGTCTGGGAAGCCGACTGGCCGGACGCGGAGCGCGCAGGCCGCTGGGTACGCGGCGAATCCGACGACGACGTGGATGCCGCGCTGAGCGGGTTCGATCGGTTCCCGAGCTGGATGTGGCGCAATTCCGCCGTCCTCGACTTCGTCCGTTGGCTGCGCGCACGGAACCAATCGCTACCGGGTCGCGAACCGCGAGCGGGGATCTACGGAATGGACCTGTACAGCCTGTACAGGTCGATGCAGGCCATAATCCGGTACCTGGACGACGTCGATCCGGCCGCCGCGATGGAAGCGCGGAAGCGGTATTCGTGCTTCGATGATCACGGGGGCGATCCGCAGGCTTACGGCTACGCGGCGCGGCTGGGTCTCACGCCGGAGTGCGAGCGCGCGGCGATCGAGCAGCTCGAGGAGCTGCGGCAACGCGCCATGCGGGACGGGGACGACGCGTTCTCCGCCGAACAGAACGCGCGGTTGGCACGCAACGCCGAGCAGTACTACCGCTCGCTGTTCGGTTCGCGGCTGTCGTCGTGGAACTTGCGCGACCGGCACATGGCCGAGACCGTCGAGGCGCTGCTCGCGTACCTCACGAAGCGCGACCGCAACGCGCGGCTGGTCCTGTGGGCGCACAATTCGCACCTGGGCGACGCGCGGGCGACCGAGATGGGCGAGGAAGGCGAGCTCAACGTCGGACAGCTCTTGCGCGAGAAGTTCGGCAACGACGCGCTACTCGTCGGCTTCACCACGTATGACGGAACGGTCACCGCAGCGCACGAGTGGGACGGTCCGGCCGAGCGAATGCGCGTCGTCCCCGCGCTGCCGGGCAGCGTGGAAGCGCTTTTCCACGAAGTGGCGTTGCCGCGATTCTTCCTCCCGTTGCGCAATCCCGGCGAGGCGCTCGGCGCGTTGCGAGAGCCCCGTCTCGAGCGCGCCATCGGCGTGGTGTATCGGCCCGCGACGGAGCGCCAGAGCCACTACTTCCACGCGCGCGTCGCCGAGCAGTTCGACGCCATCGTCCACCTCGACCATACCCGGGCCGTCGAGCCTCTCGAGCGCACCCCCCGATGGCGTGACATCGAGCCGCCGGAGACGTATCCCAGCGCGTTGTAAGCGCGCGAACGCAAGCGGCGCAGGGCGGCTCGACCGCAGCCTTCGCCGCGGCCTAGAGTACGGCGGTGGACAAGCGCTACGACGTCGTGGTCGTCGGCAAGGCAAACGTCGACTACCTCGTGCGCGGGCCGCGGCTTCCCCAGCCCGGACAATCCGTCAACGGCGAGCTGTTCCAGGAGGCGCCCGGGGGCAAGGGGGCGAATCAGGCGGTGGGCGCCGCCCGCCTCGGCGCCACCTCTGCGCTCGTCGCGCGCATTGGAAACGACGTCCGCGGCGATTCGATCGTCGAGGCGCTCATCACCGAAGGTGTCGCCGTCGATTCCGTGGTGCGCGATCCGTCCGCGTTCACTGGCGTCGCGCTCTGCCAGGTCGGTGGCGACGGCGAGAAACAGATTCTTTCCGCGGCGGGAGCGAACGCGCGCCTGACGCCGGACGACGTGCGCGGCGCCGCCGACGCGCTGCGATCCGCGCGTGTCGTCCTGTTGCAACTCGGGGTACCGCTGCCGGCCGTCGAGGAAGCGATCCGCATCGGCCGGTCCGGGGGCGCTCGCATCGTGCTCGATCCAGGGCCGCCCGCGCCGCTGCGCGACGATCTGCTGGCGCAGATCGACGTCATCCGTCCCAACTGCAGCGAAGCGCGAGCGCTGACGGACGTCGATGTGCTCGATCGCCACTCGGCCCGGATGGCGGCGATGGCGCTGCTCAGGCGCGGCGTGGGAGCCGTGGCAGTGCAGGCCGCCGACCAGGGCGATCTTCTGCTCTGGCGCGGCGGAGAGCTGTGGCTGCCGCGGTTCGACGTGGAGCGCCTCGACGCGACCGGTGCGGGAGACGCGTTCGCCAGCGCCTTCGCCGTCGCCCTCGCGGAAGGCCGCTCGATCGCGGAAGCGGGACCTTTCGCCAGCGCTGCCGCGGCGCTGGCTACGACCGTGCTGGGGGCCCAGGCTTCGCTGCCAAGGCGTGGTGCGGTCCTGGCGTTGCTCGAAGCCCGCCGCGAACGGTAATCGCGAGCCCGAGCCGACCTCACCGCCGTGGCAACAATTTCGCGACGAGAACGACCGCGGCGGCGGTGCCCAACGGCACCAGCGTGGCGATCTTCAAGAGACGCGCGAAGCGGTGCTCCAGCACGTCGACACGGTCGGCAAGCATCAAGGTGAGGAAGTGGCGCGGGTGCGTTTCGGGGATCCGGTACGCGGCGCGGCGCAACGCGCCCGACAGTCCGCGCGGCGGATTCGCGGAGCTGAACACCGGCGTGAGCTGCTGAAGCTCGCGGCGCTTCGTAACGCGCCGGTCAGGCCGCTGCCGCTCGGGATCCGTCCAGTGGACCGTCGGGGTGAGCGACCGAGGTTCCGTCTCCATCGGGACACCGGGCCGCTCGGAGCGGGAAAGATCGGCTCCGTAGACCGGCTCGCCCGCGTGTTCCAGCCGCTGCCTCTGCCGATCGGTCATGACGCGATCTCCTTCACGCGTGCGGCACGAGCACGCACTTGACGCAGCCGTCCTTCTTGTCGCTGAACAGTTCGTACGCCTTCGGCGCCTCCGAGAGCGGGAAGCGGTGCGTGATGATCTTCTTCGCGTCGATGCGTCCTTCGCGGATGTGCTTCAACAGATGCGGCATGTAGCGGCGCACGTTGCACTGGTTCATGCGCAGCGTGAGGCCCTTGTTCATCGCCGTGCCGATCGGAACGATGTTCCACGGCGGGCCGTAGACCCCGATGACCGACACGTTGCCGCCCTTGCGCACCACCTCGATGCACCAGGCGATGACGTTCGCCGCGCCCGCTTCCACCTTCGCGTGCAGCCCGAGCGCGCGATGCGCCCGGCTGCCCTCCGCCTCCATTCCGACCGCGTCGACGCATACGTCCGGGCCGCGACCGCCGAACATGTCCTTGAGGTACAGCACGATATCGTCGACGCGTTTGAAGTTCACCGTCTCCACGCCCGCATACCTGCGCGCGAACTCGAGCCGGTAGTCGACGTGATCCACGACCACGACGCGTCCGGCTCCGAGGAGCCAGGCGGATTTGGCGGTGAAGAGCCCGACCGGGCCGGCGCCGAAGATGACCACGCCCTCGCCGCCCTTGATCTCGCCCATCTCGGCGGCCTGATACCCGGTCGGGAGGATGTCGGAGAGGAACAGCACGTCCTCATCGTCCATGTCGTCGGGGATCTTCATCGGCCCGACGTCGGCGAACGGCACTCGCACGTACTCGGCCTGTCCGCCCTCGTACCCGCCGGTCAGGTGCGAGTAGCCGAACGCACCGCCGGCGACGTCGCTGTTCGGGTTCGTGTTCTCGCAATTCGCGGAGAGCCCGCGCACGCAATAGAAGCAGCTGCCGCAGGAGATGTTGAACGGGACGACCACGCGATCGCCCTTCACCAGGCTGCGGACACTCGGGCCGACCTCTTCGACGACGCCGGTGAATTCGTGTCCGAACGTGCTGCCGACGCGCGTGTCCGGTACCAGGCCGTGCAGCAAATGCAGATCCGAGCCGCAGATCGCGGCGCGCGTCACGCGCAACACGACGTCGTTCGGGTGCTCGATCTCCGGGTCCTTCTTCCTACCGACTTTGACCTTGTACGGAGCCTGGTACGTGAGCGCGCGCATGCGTTCCCTCGGTTGCGAACCGCATTCCGGTCCGCCGAAACAGGAGCGCCGCTCGAAAGCGGCGCCGGCCACGGCCGAAAAGTGCGGACGCAAAGATCGAGCGGCACGGGGCGGGCGCCGCGACGGACGCGCAGCAGCCAGCCGAGCGGATCAGGTTCGCCGCGCGGAAGCGGGCCTGCTTGGGTGGAGCGCGACACGCCGAAACGCGGGAAAGCGGTTCAGGGAAATCGCCCCGCGGCGGCGAGGAGATCGATGCGAGCCTGCCGCGCGGCGTCCTCCGCGATGGCCGCGACATTCGCGGCGTCGCGAGCACGGCGCTCCGCATCCACCACGTCGAGGTCGTTCGTCGCACCCGCATGGTACGCGAGGTTGGTGATGTCGAGCGCTTCGGCGGCGAGGCGGCTGGCGTCCCGCGCTTCGCGCAGGGCCTGGTCCGCGCGAGTCAGCTCGTCGAAGGCGGTGCGGACGTCCGAGTGGGCCTGGCGCAACGCCGCATCGAGGAGCTCGCGGGCCTGATCGCGCTCCGCGCGGCGCTGTTCGAATGCTCCATAGCGGAATCCTCCGTCGAACAACGGGACGGTCAGCACGAGCTGGGCTTGCCAGCCGGAGGTCGGCGTCGTCAGCGAGGCGTAGCTCGACGCGAATGGCTGTACGACGGCCATGAGCAGCGGGAGATAATCGGCGTAGCTGTCGCGCACCACGTGCTGTGCCGCCTCGAGCCTCTTCCGCTGCGCCTGGATATCGGCGCGGCGGTCCTCGGCCTCGCGCAACGCTTCGGGCGGAGCAGGAAGCGGCGGGAACTGCATGTCGTCGGTCGAGTCGAGCGCCACGTCGGCCCCCGCGATGGTGCCGAGGGCCTCCTGCGCGCGCACGAGTGCCGTGAGCGAGGTGTGCAGCTGCGACTGCGAGGTGGCGAGCTCCTGTCCGGCGCGCACGACGTCGAGGCGGCTTCCCGATCCCGCGGAGAAGCGGGCCTGCGCGTCCTCGTAGTGCTCGCGTGCGTTGTCCACCGCGCGCTGGTTCGCGTCGACGAACCGGTGCTGCGTGAGAACCGAGACGTAGGTGCGCGCCGCCGTGATGGCGACCTGCCGCCGCACGTCTTCGGCCGAAAGGCGGGCGACATCGACCTGCTCCGCCGCGTGCTCCCACTGCACCCAGCGCTGCGGGGCGACGAGCGGGACGGCGAGCTGCACGTTCGCCACCCAGCTGTTGCGCGGCTGGATGACGCTCCCAGAGGCCGTGCGGTCAGCGTCGAGGCGCGTGTAGGCACCGTTCGCGAACAGCGTGGGGAGCGCGGCGGCGCGCACCTCGCGCATGAGCCCGTGCACACGCGCGATTTCCTGAGCCGCTACGAGCAGGCTCGCATTGCGCGCCAGCGCGCGCTGCATGGCCTCCGCGAACGTGATGCGCTCGGGTTGTGCGCGCGCGGCGCCGCCGCACAGCAGAAGGGCCGCCGCGGCTCGACGCGCCCGAGGGAGAAATCGCCTCCACACACATTCGATCGGTCGTTCGACCATGCGTCCTTATAGTGCACTTCAAGCGCATCGCTCCGACGTGTTTCGATCGTGTTTCGCGCTTCCACGGCGAATTGACGCTGCGGGAACGCGACCGTTAGCCTCAGTCTCATATGCGCCTCGGTGTCGCCGCCGCCTCCTCGCTCGCCCTGCTCGCCGCCGCCGGCTGCAAGCGGGGTGGTCCGGAGTCGTATCGGACCGACGCGGTGAGCCGCGGACCGATTACCGAACTCGTTTCCGCGACGGGAGACGTGAGCGCGATCATCACCGTCAACGTCGGCAGCCAGGTCTCCGGAACGATCTCGAAGCTGTACGTCGACTTCAATTCGCAGGTGAAGAAGGGACAGTCGCTGGCGGATCTCGATCCGCGGCTGTTCCGCGCGGCGCTGGAGAAGGCGCAAGCGGGCCTCGCCAGCGCGCAGGCGGACGTCGAGAAGGCGCAGGCGCAGCTGAACGACTCGATCCGGGTGGAGCGCCGGATGAAGGAGCTGCTCGAGCAGAAGCTCGTCTCACAGCAGGATGTCGATTCCGCCGTCGCCACGCGCGAGCAAAACGCGGCGAACCTCTCCAGCACCAAGGCCAAGGTTCTGCAGGCGCGCGCCGATCGGGATCAGGCGGCGACCAATCTCGCGTTCGCCAGCATCACGAGCCCCATCGACGGGATCGTGGTGTCGCGCGCGGTCGACGTGGGCCAGACGGTCGCCGCGTCATTCCAGACGCCGACGCTGTTCACGATCGCGAACGACCTCACCAAGATGCAGGTGCTGGCGCACATCGACGAAGCGGACGTGGGGAAGGTGCACGAGGGCCAGGAGGCGCGCTTCACCGTGGACGCGTATCCGGGCGAGGAGTTCAGCGGGACGATTCGCGAGGTGCGCCAGGCGCCGAACACGATCCAGAACGTCGTCACCTATGACGCGGTGATCGCCGCCGACAATCCGGACCGCAAGCTGCGCCAGGGCATGACCGCGGCCGTCAAGGTGCTGACCAGCCAGAAGAACGACGTGCTGCGGGTCTCGAACGCAGCGCTGCGCTGGAAGCCCGAGAACGCGCCGGCGGTGGCGGAGCAGCAGCCGCAGCAACAGGCTCCAGCAGGCGGTCGCGACCGCACCATGGCGCGCACCGATCGCCGCGCAGCGCCCGCCGCCGCGCAGCAGGCGACAGCGGGCAAGCCCGCGCGCGTGTATAGGCTGGTCCAGGGGCGGCCTGTCGCCGCGGACGTTCGTATCGGCATCTCGGACGGGCAGCGCACCGAGGTCATCAGCGGGTTGGCCGAAAACGACACCGTGATCGTCGGAGACGCGGGGACCGGTCCTGGCAGCGGCGCCCGTCCACAGCAGGGGCCACGTCGTGGACCGTTCTGACATCGCCATTTCCGCGCAGCGGGCGGCAGCTCCGGCCGGACCAGTCGTGCAGACCGAGAAGCTCGAAAAGGTCTACACGATGGGAGACGTGAAGGTCCACGCGCTGCGCGGAATCTCGCTGCGCATCGACGCCGGCGAGTTCATTGCCGTGATGGGCGCCTCGGGATCGGGAAAGAGCACGTTCATGAACCTCGTGGGCTGCCTCGACAGGCCCACCGCTGGCCGCTACCTGTTGCGCGGTGAGGACGTCAGCCGCTTCTCGCGCGACGAGCTCGCTCGCGTCCGGGGACGCGAGATCGGATTCGTGTTCCAGGGATTCAACCTGCTACCCCGAACGAACGCGGTGGAGAACGTCGAGCTCCCCATGCTGTACCAGGGGATCCCGGCGCGCGAGCGGCATGCCCGAGCAGCCGAGGCGCTGCGCACCGTCGGTTTGGGAGATCGCCTCGACCACACCCCGGCGCAGCTGTCCGGAGGCCAGCAGCAGCGGGTCGCCATCGCGCGTGCGCTGGTCAACCGTCCCACGGTGGTGCTCGCGGACGAGCCGACCGGGAACCTCGATTCGCAGACGAGCGTCGAGGTGATGGCGATTTTCCAGCAGCTCAACGACCAAGGGCTGACGGTGTTGCTCGTCACGCACGAGCCCGACATCGCGCAGCACGCGAAGCGGGTCGTCACGTTCAAGGACGGCCTCGTCCTGGACGATCGGCGCGTGGAGAACCGGCGAATCGCGCGCATCGAGCCGCGGGAGCGGATCGAACCGCGGGAGGGGGCGGCATGAACATCCTCGCCGCGCTCCGTACCGCGCTTCGTGCACTGCGGAAGAACAAGCTGCGCTCGTTCCTCGCCGCGCTGGGCATCGTCATCGCCGTTGCCGCCGTCGTCGCCACGGTCGCCATCGGCCAGGGAGCGCAGGCGAAAGTGGCCGCGCAGATGGCTTCGCTCGGTTCCAACATGCTGATGATCCTGCCCGGCTCGATGATGCAGCACGGCGCCGCGACGGGCACGGGGGCCACGCAGAACCTGACTCGCGACGACGCGCAGGCGATCGAGAAGGAGCTGACGTCCTCGGTAGGCGCCATCGCGCCGATGAACCGCACCGGCGCGCAAGTCATCTACGGAGACGCAAACTGGTTCACGCAGGTGGTCGGCACCAGCCCTTCGTATCTCGAAGTGCGTTCATGGACGCTGGCGCAGGGAGAGATGTTCGGTCGCCAGGAGGACGCGTCGGCGGCGAAGGTGTGCATCCTGGGTCAGACGGTGGTCGACAAGCTGTTTGGCGCGCAGCCCGCCCTCGGCGAGCAGATCCGCGTCAAGCACGTGCCCTGCAAGGTCGTCGGCATCCTCTCGCTGAAAGGGCAGAGCTGGGGCGGGCAGGACCAGGACGACATCATCCTCATGCCCTGGACCACGCTCGTCCGCCGCATCAACGGATCGCAGAGCGACGCCGTCGGATCGCTGATGGTCTCCGCGCGCACGTCCAACCTGGTGTCCGTCGCACAGCGCGAAGTGACGTCGCTGCTCAAGCAGCGCCACCATCTCGCCGACAGCGTGGATCCCGACTTCCAGGTGCGGAACCTGGCCGAGATGCAGAACGCGGCCCAGGAGCAGACGAACACCGTCGCGTGGCTCCTCAAGTCGGTCGCGGCCATCTCGCTTCTGGTCGGCGCGATCGGCATCGCCAACGTGATGCTCGTCTCGGTCACCGAGCGGACGCGCGAGATTGGCATCCGGATGGCCGTCGGCGCTCGGGGTCGTGACGTGCTGTTCCAGTTCCTGACCGAGGCCGTGGTGCTCGCGATCGTCGGCGGCCTCCTCGGTCTCGGTCTCGGCGTCGCCGTCGCGAAGTACGCTGCCATCCAGGCGCAGTGGCCGACGCTGCTGTCGCCGCTGGCGATGGCAGGAACGATGCTGCTCGCCGGCGTGGCGGGCGTCCTGGCCGGCTTCTATCCGGCCTTGCGCGCGTCGCGCCTCGATCCGATCGAAGCGCTGCGGTTCGAGTGATCCCGGCGCCGGCGCATCCGGAGTGGATAAGTTGTCTTCGATGCGCGGCGATTCGTCGGCAATCGACTGGCAGCGGGTGCGGCGGGAGACGGTCCGCCGCTTCGGAGTGACGCGTTTCCGCCCGGGCCAGCGAGAGCTGATCGAAGCGGCTCTCGTTGGCCGCGACGCGCTCGGCATCCTGCCGACCGCTGGAGGAAAGTCGCTCACATACCAGATCCCGGCCGTCTTCCTGCCCCACGCGGTCGTCGTCGTTTCGCCGCTCATCTCGCTGATGGAGGACCAGCAGCAGAAAGCGGAGGCGGCCCGCATCGGCGTGGCGAAGCTCGACTCGACGCTCAGCGCGAGCGAGGAGCGGGAGACCGTGGAAGAGATCGAGTCGGGAGCGAACGATCTCATCTACGTCACGCCCGAGCGTCTGGAGAATCCCGAGTACCTCGAGCCGCTGCGCGCGCGTGGCACGTCGCTGTTCGTCGTCGACGAGGCGCACTGCATCTCGCAGTGGGGACACGATTTCCGCCCCGCGTATCTGGCGCTGCCCGAGGCAATCCGAGCGTTGGGCCGCCCGCCGGTGCTCGCGCTCACGGCGACGGCCACGCCAGAGGTGGTCCAGGACATCGTGCGGCAACTCGGGATGCGCGACGCGCTCGTCGTGAACACCGGGATCGAGCGGCCGAATCTGCGATTCGAGGTGCGGCGCACCGTCAACGGCGAAGCGAAACGACAGGCGCTGCTCGGGATCCTGCGGCAGGAACCGGGGAGCGGAATCGTCTACGCCGCGACCGTGCGGAAGGTAGAGGAGCTCTGGCCGTGGCTGCGCGAGAGCGGGCTGGACGTCGACCGCTATCACGGGCGTCTCCGCACCACCGAGCGCGAGGAGTCGCAGCGCCGATTCATGTCGGGCGAGACACGCGTGATGGTCGCGACCAGCGCGTTCGGGCTCGGGATCGACAAGCCCGACATCCGCTTCGTCGTGCACTGGAATTTCCCGGATTCGCTGGAGACCTACTACCAGGAAGCCGGCCGTGCGGGACGCGACGGCGAGGCCGCGCGCGCGATCCTCCTGTATCGCCTCGAGGACAAGCGCGTGCAGTCGTTCTTTCTGGGCGGCAAGTACCCGCGCAGGTCGGACACCCTCGCCGTCTGGACCGCGGTGGTGCGTGGCGGCGGGGCGGGCGCGACGGCGGCCGAGATCGCCGCCGCGACGTCGCTGCCCGAGAAGCGCGTCAAAGTGGTCGCCGCGCAGCTGATCGCAGCGGAAGCCGCCGAGCGCCGTGGGCGCAAGCTGCGTGCGATTCGCGCGCTCACGCCCGAGCAGCTCGACGCGCTGCTCGCCGAATACGAGGAGCGACACTCGAACGACCGCGAGCGCTTGGAAGAGATGATGCGCTACGCGCAGTCCACCGGGTGCCGCCGCCGCAAGCTGCGCGAGTATTTCGGTGAGCCTTCCGGCGAGCCCTGTGGGGTTTGCGACAACTGCGTCCGCCCACCGATCGAGCGGCCTTCCGTTCCCGCGCCTGCCCGCCGCGACCGCCGCAGGGTCCCGCGCCTCTCGCTTCCCCGGGCGCGCTTCCGTCCTGGCGACGCGGTCAGACACCGCAGCTACGGCAACGGCCAAGTCGTCGAGGTATCCGGTGAGAACGTGGTGGTCGCGTTTCGACGCGCCGGCAAGCACCGCATCCGCGCCTCGTACCTGTCCCCTCGGTGAACGGGCGGCCCACGGTTGCCGCTCCAGTCGAGCAGTGCCGACCTTGGCGGGGACAGGAGGTTTCGCATGCCCAGGGCGCTGTCCATCGCCGCCGCAGCCGTCGGAGCGCTGGTCGTCGCACGCCGCTTCGCCCCGCGCGCGACCCTGCGCGGCCGGGTGGTGTTGATCACGGGCGGGTCGCGCGGTCTGGGCCTCGTGCTCGCGCG